>ERZ506979.684-NODE-684-length-19131-cov-3.807087_pt1 | contig 19131 bp, 21 predicted proteins | sample MGYA00512887_ERZ506979 | MGnify/ENA metagenome assembly ERZ506979 | reverse complement strand
CATCGCAAAGCCGCTGGATATCCCGCACCTGCTGAAGGTGCTGGAAGAAGCGCTGAAATAAGAACCCGCTCAGGCAAAGCCTTGCGGCTTTATCGGCTCCCCCGAAAGGGGGAGCTTTTTTGTTTCTGCCGGTCAGCACCTTCCCGCTCACGCAGTTTCCTCTTCCTGCATAGGATGGTGCACAGCGGAAAAGGGGAGATGACGACATGAGGCAGACAAAGCGGTTTGCGGTGGTGGGCAGCGATGCCCGGCAGGCGGCGGCAGGGCGTGCACTGGCGCGGGCGGGGTATACGGTGGGTGGCGTGCAGCAGCTGCCGCAGGCAGACTGCATCCTGCTGCCGCTCCCGCTGGAACAGGCGGATTTGCCGCTGGCGCAGCTGCTGGGCATGGCAAAGCCCGGGGCATTGGCGCTGGGCGGTAAGGTGACGGACAGCGCAAGGACCATCGCCCGGGCGGCGGGGGTGGAGCTGGTGGACTACTTTGCCCGCCCGGAGCTGACCGTGTATAACGCCATCCCCACCGCCGAGGGCTGCATCGGCATTCTGCTGGAACGGCGCAGCCGTACCCTGTGGGGCGCGGCGGTGCTGGTGCTGGGTTTTGGCCCGGTGGGGCGGGCGCTGGCGGTGCGTCTGGCGGCGCTGGGCGCGCGGGTGACCGTGGCGGCACGCCGCCCGGTGCAGCGGGCGATGGCGGAGGAGCTTGGTCTGCGGGCGGTGCCGCTGACAGACCTTGCCGCCGCAGCTGCCGCCTTTGATACGGTGGTGAACACCATCCCTGCGCCGGTGCTGACGGCGGCAGTGCTGGCAGCGCTGCCGAAGGGGTGTTTGATCGTGGATCTGGCCTCAAAGCCCGGCGGTACAGACTTTGCTGCCGCCCGGCGGCTGGGGCACACGGCACTGCACGCGCTGAGCCTGCCGACAGTCTGGGCACCGGAAACGGCAGGGGAGGCGCTGGCACGCACGGTGCAGACTATTTTGCAGGAGCGGGAGGGAAGGGTATGACCACAGAGAAAAAGGGCTGTCTTGCCTTTGCGGTGTGCGGCAGCTTTTGCACGCTGGAGGATGCCTTGGGTGCGGCGCAGGCGCTGACGGCACAGGGCTGGACGCTGCTGCCCGTTATGAGCTTTGCCGCGCAGCAGGATACCCGGTTCGGCACCGGGGAAAGCTGGCGGCAGCGCTTACAGGCCGTTACCGGGCAGCCGGTGCTGGACACCCTGCAGGCGGTGGAGCCGCTGGGCCCCCGGCGGCTGGCGCAGGCGCTGGTGGTCGCCCCCTGCACCGGCGCAACGCTGGCGCGGCTGGCGGCGGGACTTTCGGATACGCCGGTGACCCTTGCTGCCAAAAGCCTGCTGCGGGTGGGCAGCCCGGTGGTGCTGGCAGTTTCCACCAACGACGGCCTTGGCGCTTCCGGGGAAAACATGGCACGGCTATGCCAGCGCAAGCACTATTACTTTGTGCCCTACGGGCAGGACGACCCCTTTGCCAAGCCCCAGAGCCTGAAGGCGGACCTTGCCCTGCTGCCCGCCGCCGTGGACGCCGCTTTGCGGGGTGAGCAGCTGCAACCGGTGCTGCTGGGACAAAGGAATGTGTAAATCTCTTTTCAGCGGGGAAAAAATGTGGTATACTTCAAGCGATGCCTTACTGGCACAAAACTGACAAGCGGAGTATACCAGATGAAAAAATTTACCGCAGCACTGTGCACTGTGCTGCTTTTGATAGGCGCTGTGCTGGTGCCCAGCGCGGCTGCAGCCGGCCCGGCGCTGACCAATACCCGGGCATACTGCATCATGGATGCAGACACCGGCCTTGTACTGGCGCAGCAGAATATGGACGAGGAGCTGCACCCGGCCTCCATTACCAAGGTAATGACCCTTGGTCTTGCCTGCGAGAAGGCGCAGGGGGACTGGGATGACGTAAAGCTGACCGTGAGCCATGAGGACGTTTACTCGCTGGCGGGCACGGATTCCAGCCATATCGCCCTGCTGGAAGGGGAAGAAGTCCCCTTGGTGGATGCACTGTACGCCACCCAGATGGCCAGCGCCAACGATGGTGCCAACCTGCTGGCGGAATATTTCGGCGGCGGCACCATCGCAGACGGCGTGGCGGCCATGAATGCACAGGTGGAGGAGCTTGGCCTTGCCCACACCCACTTTTCAAACCCCCACGGCATCAGCGATGAGGACCACTACACCAGCTGCTACGATATGGCGCAGATTTTGCGCTGGGCGCTGCAGCAGCCGGGGTTTGAGGACCTGTTCACCCGCAACGAGATGTACACCATGCAGCCCACCAACATCCAGCCGGTGACCCGCTACTTCTCCCAGCAGGATAAGATCCGCATCGGCTCCAGCCGCTACCACATCGACAGCGTGCTGGGTTCTAAGCTGGGCTACACCAACACCGCCCGGTACAGCTATGCCTGCCTGGCAGAGCAGGATGGGGTGCGCCTGATCTGCGTGACCATGCAAAGCCAGTTGAGCACCGATAAATATAACGATATGCGCACCCTGCTGGACTACGCCTTTTCCACCTATAAAAGCTACACCCAGCTGCCCGGCGGCACGGTCACCGCACAGCTGGCAGTGGCGGGCGGCGGGCAGAGCCTTGGCACCGTTACTGTGGTCGACCCCGGGGTGAAGCTGCTGCTGGCCGAGGGCTTATCCGCGCAGGACGTAACCGTGGACTTGGAGCTGCCGGAGCAGTATCTGCTGGGCGCAGAGCCTGCCGTGTATGCGGTGTACACCCTGAACGGCGGCACAAAGCAGGAGAGCACCAGCGTGCGGGTAAAAGCCGAGATCACCGGTCTGGCGGAGCTGCTGGAGCAGAGCACTGGCACAACGCTGGAAGCCGCCAGAGACGTGGAACCGGGCAGCAGCGCATGGCTGCTGGCGGGCATCTCAGTGGGCTGCACCGTGGGTGCGGCGGTGGTCACGGTGTTGGTGCTGCGGCTGCATGCACGCCTGAAAAAGCGCCGCAAAACGGCAAAGCGCCGCAACAAAGCGTAAAAGCCTGTTTTAAACCAGACTTTTCCAGATAAAGAAAAAACTTTCAGAAAAAAAGAGAGGTACAATATCATGGGTAAGTTTATTTTTACGCAGACCGAGATCCCCGGCGTGGTGGTCATTGAGCCGCAGGTGTTCGGCGACGACCGCGGCTATTTTATGGAGACCTACCAGAAGGACCAGTTCGCAGAGGCCGGTATCGACAAGGAATTTGTGCAGGACAACCAGAGCCGCTCCACCCGGGGCGTGCTGCGCGGGCTGCACTTCCAGAAGAACCACACCCAGGGCAAGCTGGTGCGCGTGACCAAGGGCGAGGTGTATGACGTGGCCGTGGACTGCCGTCCCCACAGCGCCACCTTTGGCAAGTGGGTGGGCGTGACCCTTTCCGAGGACAACAAGAAGATGTTCTATATCCCGGAGGGCTTTGCCCACGGTTTTCTGGTGCTGAGCGATGTGGCAGAGTTCTGCTACAAGTGCACCGATGTCTACGACCCCACCAGCGAGGGCGGCATCCCCTACGATGACCCCACCGTCAACGTGCAGTGGCCGGACTGCGGCTGTGAGCACAAGACCAGCGCAAAGGACAAGCTGCACGAGCCCTTTGCCGCCCAGAAGTTCGAGTATTTTGAAAAGTGGTGATCGCCCGTGGCAAAACTCAAAGCAATGTGGAACGGCTTCTGGCGCTACCGCTATCTGCTGTGGAACCTTGTAAGCCGTGATTTCAAGCTGAAGTACCGCCGCAGCGTGCTGGGCGTGGTGTGGAGCGTGCTGAACCCGCTGCTGATGTGCCTTGTGTACTGGGCGGTGTTCAGCAGTCTGATGGATATGCGCGGCAGCGGCATCGACAACTTTGCCGTCTTTCTGATGTGCGGTCAGCTGCTGTTCAACTTCTTCAACGAGGCTACCTCCACCAGTATGAGCAGCGTGCTCAGCGCCGCCCCGCTGCTGAAAAAGGTGTATATCCCCAAGTATATCTTCCCGCTGGAAAAGTGCTGCTTTGCCATGGTGAACTGCATCTTCAGCTTTGTGGCACTGCTGCTGGTCATGATCTTTACCGGTGCGCCTTTCCACCTGACCATTTTCGAGGCGCTGTACCCGCTGGTGACCTTGTTCTTCTTCAGCCTCGGGGTCAGTATGTTCTTAGCGGCGGCTACCGTGTTCTTCCGGGATATCATGCATATCTGGAGCGTGTTCGTCACCGCGCTGCTGTATTTCTCCGCCATCTTCTACGACCCCACCCAGATGACCTTTTCCATCGGCGGCTTCAATATGCAGCAGATCATCAAGCTGAACCCCATGTACTGGTATATCACGGGCTTCCGCCGCACGGTGATGTGGGGCATCCCGCTGGACGTAAATATGTTCCTTGTCTGCGGCATCTGCGCGGTAGTGTCCATGGTAGTGGGGTTGCAGGTGTTCCGCAAAACGCAGGACCGCTTTGTGCTGCATATTTAAGGAGGAAGAACAATGGAACCGATCATCAAAGTGGACAATGTTTCCATGTGCTTCAACCTTTCTAAGGAAAAGCATGAGAGCCTGAAGGAGTACTTTCTGGCCATGGTGCAGGGACGGCTGCAATACGACGAGTTCTACGCTTTAAAGGACGTCAGTCTGGACATTATGCCCGGCGATTTTTACGGCCTTGTGGGCTTGAACGGCTCGGGCAAATCCACCCTGCTCAAGACCATTGCCGGGGTGTACAAGCCCAGCAAGGGCAAGGTGACCGTAAACGGCACCATCGCCCCGCTCATTGAGCTGGGCGCGGGCTTTGATATGGATCTGACCGCCCGCGAGAACATCTATCTCAACGGCACGGTGCTGGGCTTCTCGCCCAAGTATCTGGACGAAAAATTTGACGAGATCGTGGAATTCAGCGAACTGGAAAACTTTTTGGATGTGCCGCTGAAAAACTACTCCTCCGGCATGGTGGCACGCATCGGCTTTGCCATTGCTACCATCACCAAGCCCGATATCCTCATTGCGGACGAGGTGCTGTCGGTGGGCGATTTTTTGTTCCAGCAGAAGTGCGAAAAGCGGATGCAGGAGCTGATGGCGGGCGGCACCACGGTCATTCTGGTGTCCCACTCCATCGAGCAGATCGAGCGGATGTGCACCAAGGTGGCATGGCTGAGCCACGGCCACCTGAAAATGAACGGGGACACCCAGACAGTCTGCGCCGCCTACAAGGCGACCCAGCGCGGCGAGGTCTGATATGAATGTACGGTTGAAACGCGCCAAGGAGCTTGCCGGCTATGCCGTGCAGCTGACAAAGGAAGAGGGCCTGCCCACCATGGTCAGGCGCGGCGCGGGCTTTGTGAAGCGCCGCTGCTTTGGCAAGCGTGCGCGCTACCTGCCCGCCAAAAAGGTGCTGGAAGCCCAGCGCGCAGAGATGGCAGGCAAAACGGCGGCAGACTGCGGCCTGCCCACCATCTCGGTGCTGACCCCGCTGTATAATACCCCGGAAAAATACCTGCGGGAGTTTCTGGATTCCTTTGTGGGGCAGACCGCGCCCAACGGGCAGCTCTGCCTTGCCGATGCTTCGGACGCCGCCCACGGGGACGTGGAGCGCATCGTAAAGGAATATCAGCAAAAGAATCAACAGATCGTATACAAAAAGATCGAAAATCAGGGTATTGCGGCCAACACCAACGCCGCCGCGCAGCTGGCAACAGGGGAGTATCTGGCGCTGGCTGACCACGACGACATTCTGGCACCCCATGCCCTGTACACCATGGGCAAGGCTATCTTGCAGCTGCGGCAGCGCGGCGAGCCGGACGGCTTTCTGTACAGCGACGAGGCCCTGTTCACCAAGAGCATCCGCCGCCCCATGGTGGCGCACTTCAAGCCGGACTACGCCCCGGATTACCTGCTGTGCTGCAACTACATCTGCCATCTGGCGGTGTTCCAAAAAGCGCTGTGGGAGCAGCTGGGCGGCGAACGCCCGGAATGCGACGGCAGTCAGGATCATGATCTGTTCCTGCGGCTGCTGGAAAAGACCGGCGGTGCTGCCCATGTGCCGCAGGTGCTCTACTACTGGCGGGTGCACGCGGGGTCTACCTCCGGCGGTGCAGACGCCAAGCCTTATGTGGCGGCAGCAGCCAAAAAGGCGCTGGCAGACCACCTGACCCGTACCGGGCGCACCGGCACGGTGGAGGACGGCTTGTTCCCCAGCACCTACCGGGTGAAGTGGGACATCGTGGGCGAACCCAAGGTGAGCATCCTTATCCCCAACAAGGACCACACCGAGGATCTGGAAAAATGCCTGCACAGCATCTGGACAAAGACCGAATGGGAGCACTTTGAGGTCATCGTGGTGGAGAACAACTCCACCGACCCCGCCACCTTTGCCTACTATAAAAAGGCGCAGCAGCGCTACGACGGTCTGCGGGTGGTCACCTACCCGAAAAAGGGCTTCAACTTTTCCGGCATCAACAACTTTGGCCGCAAGTACGCCACGGGCGAGTATCTGCTGCTGCTGAACAACGATGTGGAGGTGCGCAGCGGCGACTGGCTCACTGAACTTCTGCGCCAATGCGCCCACCCCGGCGGGGCGGCAGTGTGCGGTGCCATGCTCTTTTACCCGGACGAGACCATCCAGCACGCGGGCGTCATTACCGGGCTGGGGGGCTACGCGGGGCACAGCCACAAGTACAAAAAGGCCGGCGGCAGCGGCTATCTGTTCCGCACCGCCACGGTGCAGGACTTTTCCGCCGTCACCGGTGCCTGCCTGCTGGTAAAGACCAGCGTGTGGGACGAGGTAAAGGGGTTGGACGAAGCCTTTGCGGTGGCCTTCAACGATGTGGACTTCTGTCTGCGGGTGCGGGATGCGGGCTATCGCATTGCGTGGACGCCCTACGCCCAGCTGACCCACTACGAGAGCAAGAGCCGCGGCGGGGACGAAAAGGACCCGGTAAAGGCACGGCGCTTTGCCGCCGAGCAGCAGCGTCTGTACGAGGTGCACGGCAAGGCGAACATCCTGCACGACCCCTACTACAACCCCAACCTGACCATGGACCGGGAGGATTTTTCCGAAAGCGATGATCTGCGCGGGCTGAAAGAGGGCCGCATCACGGTGCAGTGGAGGGAATAACAGCATGAACATCAAGGGCCATTTCGAGACCATCACCCGGCACAAGCTGCTGGTGATGAAATACTGCTTTGAATGCGGGTTGTATGAGCAGGGCCTTGCCCACGACCTGAGCAAGTACAGCCCCACCGAGTTCATCCCCGGGTGCATCTATTATCAGGGTGACCACAGCCCCAACGAGGCGGAGCGCGCAGCCAAGGGCTACACCTCGGCGTGGCTGCACCACAAGGGGCGCAACAAGCATCATCTGGAATACTGGATCGATTACAGCACCACCAAGACCGGTCTGACCGGCATGAAGATCCCCCTGCGGTACGTCTGTGAGATGGTGTGCGACCGGGTGGCGGCAAGCCAGATCTATCTGGGCGACAAGTACACCGATGCCTCCGCGTGGGAGTACTACCAGCGCAGCAAGGATCACTACCTGATGCACCCGGAGACCCGGGCGCTGCTGGAAAAGCTGCTGTGCATGGTGCGGGATCTCGGACGGGAGCGCACCTTTGCCTACATGAAATTCCTGCTTGGCTGTGAAACCGATTACTGAACCCGAAAGGCTGCCGCACACAGGCTGTGCGGCAGCCTTTTTTGCGTGCAGAAAAGCCCGCGCAGTGTGCCCGGTGAAAAAGCAATTCCGGGAAATCGGCAGATTTTCCGGAATTATGTTCCTGCTTTTGCACGCTATGCCGAAACTTTCTGCCAAAGTTTGGCGCATCTGCCCATTGACAGCGCGCCGCAGCAGGGGATAAGATGAAACCGTGGAGCAACGCGCTCCTATAAGAAGAAAGCGGGGGACCACAGATGAAGCTTTGGAAACGATGGACGGCAGCGGCTCTTGCAGCTGCAATGGCGCTGCTGCTTCTGGCAGCCTGTGGGCCCTCCGGCCCTTCCGCGCCGGATGCGCCGGATAAGCCGGGCAGCAGCGAGACTGGCAAAGACCCCACCGACAAAAAGACCGAGGCGCAGAAGGTGGCTGCGGTGGTGGAAGCACTGAACACAGTGCGCAAGAACAACGGCAATAACACCACGCTGACCATGGACGCCGAGGTCTGCGCCATGGCTGAAAAAATGGCAAAATTGCAGCTGGACTGGCTGCTTGGCAAGTACGGCACCGACCCGAATGGCAAGCGGTATACGAAGGACTGGAACGCCATCAGCCAGCTGCCGGTAAAGGGTAAAAAGCTGGTGGGCGTAGGCGGCTACGGCGCGTATCCCACAGAGAGCGTGATCCGCGGCTGGGTAAAGGACACCGGCAAATGGAAACCGGCACTGGTCACGAGCACGGAAGCTACCCTTGTGGGCGTGGGCGTTGTGCATAACACCGACCCCAAAACGAGGGATGAATACCCCATTATGGTGGTCGTGATGACCTACTGATATGCGCAAACGCCGCTGACGGAAAGTCGGCGGCGTTTTTGTGTGGTCTGCCGGATAACGCAAAAACACCCCGGCCGGGCGGTATATATCACCGCTTGGCCGGGGTGCTGTTTTGCAAGAAAAATATTACTGCTCGTTTTCGTAGATCTTGATATAGCGCGGGGCGCTTTTATCCTGCCAGAGCAGCAGAATGGCGGTCAGGGCGACAGCCAGTGTGGTGAGGACGGCGAGCAGAGCTTTGAGAACTTTCATGGTTTGGTGCCTCCTTGTGAAGTTCGGGAGCGGAGCGGGGGACGTTCCGCCTGTCATGTTAGGTATAGTATAGCATATTCCCACAGTAAAGGCAAACGGCAGAAGGGGAGATTTAAGGCAAAATGCTGCTGCCCTGCGCCCTCATCAGTCACCTGCGGTGACAGCTGTTCCCCTCTTTGTCACCTGCGGTGACATTTCTCCCCGGCGCGGGGAGAATCTGTCCCTTCCGGGGGAAGCCTTTAGAGGAAAATTGGTTTCCGTAGGGGAGAACAAAAAAGAAAAATACGGTGGTTAGTTAAAACTAATTTGCGAAAACGAATAAGAAAGTTCAGGAAAATTCATCATTTGAGCCGTGATGTCGTTGACTTCCCGCGCCAAAATGATACAATAAGTGTGTTAAGCAGCTGCTGTCCCTGTACCAGTGCGCCTGCATGGGCGTGGGGATAGCAATTCAAGCAGAATGGGGGATTTGAAATCCATGTTGAACAAGCTGAAACGTGCGGCGCTTGGCGCGCATACGCCGCATGACAAGGCAACTGCTGCAAGCAAACCTATCCCGATGCCTCTGCCCGCGCAGGTACGCATCCTTATGAGCCAGCACATTGGCGCACCCGCCAAGGCACTGGTGAAAAAAGGCGATGAAGTGTTCGTCGGCACCAAGATCGGTGAGGCGGGCGGCTTTGTCTCCGCAAACATCCACTCCAGCGTTTCCGGTACGGTAGCTGCAGTGGAACCTTTCCGTCTGTCCAATGGCCGTATGTGCGATTCTGTTGTCATCAAGACTGATGGCAAGCAGACCGTAGACCCGGCCGTCAAGGCACCGGAAGTCACCGATAAGGCCAGCTTCCTTGCCGCCGTGCGCGAGTGCGGTCTGGTAGGTCTGGGCGGCGCAGGCTTCCCCACCGATGTGAAGCTGCAGCCCAAGCAGTCGGTGGATACTTTACTGATCAACGCCTCCGAGTGCGAGGTGTGGCTGACCAGCGACACGCAGGAGATGCTGGAGTGCAGCGATGATATCATCCGCGGCATCAAGGCTGTGCTGCAGTATACCGGCATTCCCAAGTGCATCATTGGTATTGAGAACAACAAGCCCGAGTGCATCGACCTGCTGTGCAAAAAGACCAAGGACGACAGCGCTATCGAGGTAAAGCCCCTGCCCAGTGTCTACGGCACCGGCGCAGAGCTGATCCTCATTGAGAAGTGCCTCGGCCGCGAGGTGCCCCACGGCGGTCTGCCCGCCGATGCAGGCGCCATCGTGATGAACGTGACCAGTGTTTCCACGCTGGGCAAGTATCTGGCTACCGGTATGCCGGTGGTCCAGCGTACCATCACCGTGGACGGCGATGCCTGCGCAAAGCCCCAGAACGTTGTTGTGCCCGTGGGCACCGCTTATCAGGACATTCTGGACTATGTGGGCGTCAAGGGCGAGCTGGGCAAGGTGGTTGCCGGCGGTGCCATGATGGGCCCCGCTGTGGAGAACCTTTCCTACCCCACCACCAAGACCACTTCCGGTCTGATCCTGCTGAGCAAGGCAGCTGCACAGCCCGCACAGGTCAACCCCTGCATCCGCTGCGGCCGCTGCGTGGAGTACTGCCCCATGGGTCTGGAGCCCGTGGAGGTCAATCAGGCCTACGCCGCCCGCGATGTGCAGGAGCTGGGCAAGCTGCACGCTGACTACTGCTTCAACTGCGGCAGCTGCTCCTTCGTCTGCCCGGCAAAGCGCCCGGTCACCCAGATGATGAGTCTGGCCAAGGCCTTCTATCTTGGCGAAATCAAAAAAGGAGGCAATAAGTAATGGATACGAAGCTTATTGTTTCGGCTTCCCCGCACGTCCGCAGTGACGAGACCACCCAGAGCCTGATGGCCAACGTGATCGTTGCACTGTGCCCCTGCGTGGTTGCCTCTGCAATCATTTTCGGCGTGCGCGCCCTGCTGGTCACCGCCGTTTCCGTGGTGGCCTGTGTGGTCTTTGAGTGGCTGTACTGCAAGCTGCTGAAGCGTGCAAACCCCATCAGCGACCTGTCCGCTGTGGTCACCGGCATCATTCTGGCTATGAACGTGCCTGTGGGTATGCCCATCGGTCAGCTGATCATCGGCGATCTGGTGGCTATCATCGTTGTCAAGCAGCTGTTCGGCGGCATTGGCATGAACTTTGCAAACCCCGCTCTGGTGGGCCGTATCGTGCTGTTTATCAGCTTTGCCGGTTCCATGAATAAGTGGGTGTTCCCGGATGCAGCGGTGGATCAGCTGTCCAAGGCTACCCCGCTGGCTGTGGCAGATCCCTCCAAGCTGAGCCTGCTGGATCTGTTCATGGGCATCCATGGCGGTGTGCTGGGCGAGACCTGCGCACTGGCTATCGTGCTGGGTCTGATCTATCTGGTGGCTACCAAGACCATCAGCATCGCTATCCCTGCTTCCTACGTTGGCAGCGTGTTCGTGTTCTACCTGATCGCTACCAAGGATCTGCACAGCGCACTGGTTGCCGTGCTGAGCGGCGGCCTGCTGTTCGGCGCTGTGTTCATGGCTACCGACTACGTTACCAGCCCCTTTACCCTGAAGGGCAAGCTGGTGTACGGCGTGTGCCTTGGCATCGTTACCTTTGCTATCCGCTACTGGGGCAGCTACACCGAGGGCGTGTCCTTCGCACTGCTGTTCATGAACCTGTGGGTTCCGTACATCAATGATCTGACCCGTCAGACCCCGTATGGCTATGTGAAGCCTGCAAAGAAAGCGAAGGAGGGTGCTGGCAAATGAGTAAGACTGCAAATTCCAGCTGGGAAACCACCGGTAAGCCGATCGTTGTGCTGACCGTTATCTCTCTGATCGTCAGCCTGCTGCTGGCTCTGGTGAACGGCATGACCGCTCCCGTTATCAAGGAGAACACCCGCCGCACCACGCTGGCTGCTTATGTCAGCGTGATGCCCTCTGTTTCGGACGCAGCTACGCTGGAGGAAGTGACCGACTACACCACCGCCAATGTTACCGGCGTGGTAAAGGCTCCCGATGGCGGCATTGCCATCAAGGCCGAGGAAAAGGGCTTTGACGGCGGCATCCTGACCGTCATCATGGGCTTTGACGCCAACGGCGCCGAGACCGGCATCTGGGTGGACGCTTCTACCCAGACCAAGGGCATCGGCTCCAATGTGTCCACCGATGACTTCCTGGCACAGTTCAACGGCATGGACGGCACCAAGAACATTGTGATGAATCAGGATTTCGATGCGTACAGTGGCGCAACCATTTCGTCCACCGCTCTGTTTGCTGCCATCAATGATTGTATCAACTGCTTCAACGAGCTGGCATAAAAGGAGGTTGGTAAGAAATGGCACAAGAAAATAAGTCCAAGGTAAGCATCCTTACCAACGGCATCATCAAAGAAAACCCTGTTCTGCGTCTGGTTCTGGGCACCTGCTCCATTCTGGCCGTTACCACGGCAGTTTCCAGCGCACTGGGCATGGGCGCCGCCTTCACCTTCGTGCTGGTGTGCTCCAATATCATGATCTCCCTGCTGCGGAAAGTCATCCCCGGCAAGGTGCATCTGCCCTGCTACATCGTTATCATTGCAGGCTTTGTGACCATCGTGCAGATGTTCATGCAGGCCTACATGGAAAGCCTGTACAACGCTCTGGGTGTGTTCCTGCCCTTGATCGTTGTCAACTGTATCATTCTGGGCCGTGCCGAGATGTTCGCCTGCAAGAACAATGTGGTGGATTCCGCACTGGACGGCGTGGGCATGGGCCTCGGCTACACCCTCACCGCTACTCTGATGGCCTCCATCCGCGAGATCCTGGGCAGCGGCACTTGGCTGGGCTTCCAGATCATTCCGGAAGGCGTTGCCAAGGTCTCCATCATGACGCAGGCTCCCGGTGCATTCTTCTGCTTTGGCCTGTTGATGGCCGGCTGTGTGTGGCTGGAAGGCAAGCTGGACGCCCGTATCGAGCGCAAGAGCTGCTGTGATCTTGACAATCTGAAGAAGGAGGCGGAATAAGATGCTCGTCAAACTCGCTGCGATCTTCTTCAGCATGATCCTTGTCAACAACTATGTGCTGGTGAAGTTCTACGGTATCTGCCCGTTCCTGGGCGTTTCCAAAAAGCTGGATTCCGCTGTTGGTATGTCCGGTGCTGTCATCTTCGTCATGTTCATGGCAACGGCCGTTACCTTCCCCATCCAGATCTTCATTCTGGACAAGGCTGGTCTGAGCTATCTGCAGACCATCGTGTTCATTCTGGTCATCGCTGTGCTGGTGCAGTTCATCGAGATCTTCCTCAAGAAGTACATCGTTGCACTGTATAACTCGCTGGGCGTTTATCTGCCCCTGATCACCACCAACTGCTGCGTGCTGGCCGTTACCATTCTGGTCGTGGGCGACTACGGCGCAGATGTGGCTGCAAACGGCTTCGGCTACGCCTACATCGAGGCTCTGATCTGCGCCATCGGCGCAGGCTGCGGCTTTATGCTGGCCATGGTCATGTTCAGCGGCGTGCGTAAGCGCGTGGAAGCCTGCGATCCTCCGGCACCCTTCAAGGGCCTGCCCATCACCCTGATCGCAGCTGCAATCACCAGCCTGTCCTTCATGGGCTTCGGCGGCATCGTCGAAAACCTGTTCAATGTTACGCTGTAAGGGAGGAACAGGATTATGAATATTGTATCTGCTGTTATCCTGTGCACCATCGTGGGCGCTGTGGGTGCCATCGTTCTGGTGGCCGCCGCAAAGTTCATGGCGGTGGAGGAAGACCCCCGTATTGAGGAAGTTTCTGCCTGTCTGGCCGGCGCAAACTGCGGCGGCTGCGGCTACGCCGGCTGTTCCGACTACGCCAAGGCAGTTGTTCTGGACGGCGTGCCCTGCGACAAGTGCGCACCCGGCGGCCCCAAGGCTGCCGCTGCCATTGCCAAGATCATGGGCGGCGAGGCAAGCGCCGTAGAAAAGAAGGCTGTTGTGCAGTGTCAGGGCAGCTCCGAGCACTGCAAGCCCGCCTACGACTACAAGGGCATCCAGACCTGTGCTGCTGCGGCAGCTCTGTACGGCGGCCCCAAGACCTGCTCTTTCGCCTGCATCGGTCTGGGCGACTGCACCAAGGTGTGTAAGTTCGACGCCATCCACATCGTGGACGGTGTGGCAAAGGTGGACAAGGACAAGTGCACCGGCTGTGGTGCCTGTGCCAACATCTGCCCCAAGCAGGTGATCATGATCGACGCTGCCGGCCCCCGCAAGCCGGTGGTCATGTGCTCCAACAAGGATAAGGGTGCTGTGGCAAACAAGCTGTGCACCACTTCCTGCATCGCCTGCGGCATGTGCGAGCGCACCTGTAAGTTTGACGCCATCCACGTTGTGGACGGCGTGGCACGCGTTGATTACGACAAGTGCAAGGGCTGTGGCATGTGCGCCCAGAAGTGCCCCAAGCACATCATCCTGTTCCCGCTGAAGGACGATCCCAATCCCCCGAAGCCCGTGGTGAAGCCCGCTGCTCCCGCTGCTGCTCCCGCAGCAAAGCCGGAAGCCAAGGCTGAGGCAAAGCCCGAGACCAAGGCAGAGTAAACTGTAAACCAAAGCCCGCCGTGCGCAATGCCCGGCGGGCTTTTTTGTACCCGTTTATTCTGTCTTGGTGGGGCGAATGGTCACCTCGCCGCAGCGCAGCGCCTCGGTGCGCCCGCCCTCCCGCTGCACCACCAGCCGCCCGGCATCGTCAATGGAAAGCGCCTGCGCGGCGTAGGTCTCGGTGCCGGTGCACACGGTCACCCAATGACCGGGCACAAAGCAGCGGGCGCGGTACTCGTCCAGACAGGCAAAGCCCGGGCACAGCGCTAACAGCTCCCGCCCGATGGCACCTGCCAGCGCCGCCCGGCTTACCGGGGCAGGGCCGCCGGGGTATAGGCTGCCTGCTTTGGCGGTCAGATCCGGGGGAAAGTCCTCTGCCGTGGCGGTCAGGTTCAGCCCGATGCCCACCACCAGCCATTCCAGCTGGCCGCTTTCAAGGTCTGTACCGGCCTCGGTCAGGATGCCGCACACCTTTTTGCCCTTGTAATACAGGTCGTTCACCCACTTGATGGCAAGCTCCAGCCCGCACAGCGCCTGCACCGCCCGGCACACCGCCACTGCCGCGCCGATGGTGGCGGTCTGGGCGTTGGCGGCGGGCAGCGGCGGGCGCAGCACTACCGAGCAGTACACCCCCTTGCCCGCCGGGCTGGCAAAGCTGCGCCCCAGCCGCCCGCGCCCGGCGGTCTGTCCGCCCGCCAGCACCAGCGTGCCGTGGGCGGCACCTTCCAGCGCCAGCAGCTTTGCGGTGCGGTTGGTGCTTTCCAGCGTGTCGTACAGCTGCACCGGGGCGGGGTAGGGGCCTACCGCCTCGGTGCAGAAGGGGTCGCCGCCCAGCAGGCGGTACCCCCGGCGGGAGGCGGCTTCCAGCGCATAGCCCTGCGCGGTAAGCGCCGCCGCCGCCTTGTGCACGGCGGCACGGCTGACCCCCAGCTGCTGCGCCAGCTGCTGACCGGAAATATATGCGCCCTCGGCGGCGCTCAGCGCCTGTAAAAGCGCCTGACGAGTGGTAGAAGCCATGGCGTAAATCCTCCCTGTGTGCTATACTGCTATTGTACCATATCTGTGGAAGAAGAAAAAGTTTGAAAAATTTTTGGTTTTTTGCAGGAACTGCCGCCGCTGTCTCGTATTAAAGACAGAAGGGCGGCGCAGAGCAGCGCATCCAAGACCGGAAAGGAGGCCGTGCAGCGCGTTGACAACACAGGAATTCAGCACGATGGTGCAGAAATATCAGGCGCTCGTGTACACGGTCTGCCACCAGCTGGTACCGGATGTACAGGAAGCGCAGGATCTGACGCAGGAGACCTTTCTGGCGGCGTGGCGGGCCATCGACCGCTGCCCGCCCGGCTTTGAAAAGCAGTGGCTGGCGCGCATCGCCGCCAACAAAGCCAAGGACTATCTGCGCAGCGCGTGGGTGCGCAAGATGAACACCCCCGGCGACGAGGTGCTGGCGCTGGAGGGCGCGCCGCCCGGCATGCAGCCGGAGCAGCAGGTGCTGGAGGCGCTGGGCGAAGAGGAGCTTACCGGGATGATCTTAAATCTGCGGGAGCCCTACTGCACGCCCTGCCGTCTGGTGCTGCTGGAACAGCACACTATGGCCGAAGCCGCAAGGCTGTGCGGACGTCCGCCCAAAACGGTGGAAGCGCAGGTCTACCGCGCCAAAAAGATGCTGGCGCAGCAGATCTTGCAAAACGACCGCGTACCCTGTGAAAGGAGGAGCGTACATGGAACTGTTTGACGCAAAAGGCTGTCTGAGTGAGGAAGGCTTACAGGCACTGGTCGGCGGGCAATTGGACGAAACGCAGCGGCTGGAAGCCGCCGAGCACCTTGCCTACTGCGACCGCTGCATGGACCGCTACACCGCTCTGCTGACCGACGATGTGCTGGAGCAGCCGCCGCGCTCCGCCCGGGGCGCGGTGATGGGCACCATCTGGATACGGCTGATGCAGAACACATGGGGACGCGCCGCTGTGGCGACCGTAGCTGCCGTGCTGGCGCTGACCATGTGGCGCGCCGGTACACTGGAACAGATCCTGCACACCGGGCAGCAGCTGAACACATGGCTGCCGCAGACCACGCAGCAGACCGAACCGGAACTGCTGGGCAAGCCGGTGAACGACAAAGCGCCGCAGCCCTCCACCGCCCCGCTGGGCAAGCCCATAGAGGACAAAAAGCAGCTGACCGAAAAACTATCCGATGCACTGGACGCGCTTTTGCACCACAGTGCAGACACCACTGAGAAATGAGGGAACTGATTATGAAGAAAAACGGGATCCTGACCCTGCTGTTTGCCTGCATCCCCGGTGCGGGGCAGATGTATCAGGGCTATATGAAGCGGGGGCTCTCGCTCATCACCATGTTCTGCCTGTTCATTATCCTAGGCAGCACCACGGGGCTGGACGCACTGGTAGTCGGCTGCATCGTTGTGTATATGTACAGCTTTTTCGATACCTTGAACCTCCGCGCGCAGCTGGCGGCAGAAAAAGCCCCGGAGGACGATTATCTGGTGCACTTTAATTGGCACGATGCCCGCATGACCCAGTTCATGGGCGAAAGCCACAAGCTGGTGGGCTGGGGGCTCATCGCGCTGGGCGCCATCGTGTTCTACAACAATATCATCATGCGGGTGCTGGGCGATGTGATGTGGCGCTGGGGACAGGATAACCCGGTTTTCCGCGCCATTTACCTGATGCTGGATGCCCTGCCGCAGATCGTGGTCTGCGTGGCGCTGATCGTGTGCGGTATGTGGCTGGTGCGCGGCCCGAAAAACAAAAAGGGCAAGCAGCCCGCCGAGGAGGAAGCCGAGGACTTCCATGCCTACACGGCTGCGCCGCAGGCAGAGGATGCCGAGGACACCGCGGACACGGACGCCCATTTTGCCATGCCGGAGCTTTCGGCACTGCTGGGGGAGCCGGTGACCGACGCAGAACAGAACGAAACCCCTGCGGAGGATGACGATGACCGAGCAGAATAAGACCCCTTTGACGGCACAGCCGGGCAGTGTGCCCCCGCCGGAGCACAAGCCCGCTGAAAAGCCCCTGCGCCGGGTGGGCAGCCTGACCCTGGGCGCGTGTCTCATTGCGGCGGGCGTGTTCTTCCTGCTGTATTTCTTCGTGCCGGGCTTTGATGTGCAGCTGACCTTGAAGATCGCCCCGGCGGTGGCACTGGTGCTGCTTGGGTGCGAAGTGCTGTTCTTTGCTGCCCACCCCGGCCGCTGGAAGTACGATTTTGTGTCCGTGCTGGTCTGTCTGGTGCTGATGGCGGGCTGCTTCTGCATGGCGATGCTGCCCCTGCTGTGGGACGAGTTGAGCGGCGAAAATCAGCAGACGATGAACCGCCTGAGCACACAGGCCATTGGCGAGTTGTACACCGCCTGCAAGCAGGATGCGCAGGATATTGCCATCCGGGATATCAGCGGCAGGCTGTACCTGAGCGGCCCGCAGGCCGAGACCTTGCAGCAGGCCGCCGCCCTGCCCGCCGGGGATACCTGCCTGACTTTGACTGTGGAGCTGTTTGGCCCTTACGACAGCGCCGCTGCCTTTGCCCGGGATTGCTACACCCTGACCGCACTGGCAAAGCAGTGCACCGTGCCGCCGGAAAAGCTGCACTTTACATGGGATGCCCGCAGCCCGGCAGAAAGCAGCCTGAACACCGGCAGTCTGCTATACACCGAGGACTATTCGCTGGACCTGAGCGGCGCTGTGCAGCTGGACTGGACAGAGCAGCAGATGGAACAGCAGAATGTCCGGTATGTGGATCTGTTCAAAACACTGTCTGACCACGAAGAGCAGCTGTATTACCGTCGGGACAGCCACTGGAATATGCGGGGCGCACAGCTGGCAGCACAGACTTTGCTGAAAGAACTGAAAGGCTCTGAAGCGGAGTTTGATTCCTGCATCAATGGAAAAACATCCCCGCATACCGGCGACCTGTATGAGATGGTGTACCCTGCCGGAAACGAGACGGAACAGGATACGGCATACGACTTTACCTATCAGTATGACGAAAAATTCCACTCGGCAGATGATATCACGATCCACACGGAAAATTCGGCGGCAGCCGGAAGCGTTTTTGTATACCGCGATTCCTTTGGCATCAATCTGCATCCTTTTCTGGCACAGAGCTACGGCAACGCCTGTTTCTCCCGGAATATGCCCTACCTTTTGACGGCTGTTACAGAAGAGCATCCCGATGTGCTGCTGGTGGAACTGGTGGAACGCAACCTGAACTGGCTGCTGGAACGCGCCCCGGAAATGCCTGCTCCGGAACGCACGGCAGTCCCGGCAGCAGATACCGGTACAAGTGCGAAGGCACAACGGAAGGACAGCCGAATGGAGGGGACTTTCTGCCTGACAGGCGATCTGAGCGGGCAGCGTGTGGATGACGACTCTCCGATCTACATTCTGGCAGAGACCGGAACCTACGAAGCCTCCCCCTGCGGAGAGGGAACACAGCCGTTTACGGCGTATCTTCCGCAGAATGTGCGGGAGCAGCAACTAAAAGCAGCATTTCTGTCGGACGGTGAATGGGTTTTTTGCGCCCTGGCCGACTGACTGAAAGAATAGAAAGAAGGAACAAACAAAATGAATGTAAACTATAAGATGATGGGTGTAGTGCTCTGCGGTGCGATGCTTCTGGCATCGGGATGCGGGGCAAAAGCAAAAACGACCGCTTCCTCGGCTGTGGAATCTGAATCGGTTTCCGTTGTGGCATTGGAGGCTGCTTCGTCGGAGGCTGTGCCGGAAAGCGAGGCGGTCTCGGAGGCAGTTTCTGAAGATTCTTCTGCGGTAAGCGAGGCGGCATCGGAGAAACCGGCCGAATCCAAGGCAGAGTCCAAGGCAGAATCCAAGGCCGAGACTGCGGCAAAATCTAAGCCTGCAGAT
>ERZ506979.678-NODE-678-length-19296-cov-5.625591_pt1 | contig 19296 bp, 15 predicted proteins | sample MGYA00512887_ERZ506979 | MGnify/ENA metagenome assembly ERZ506979 | reverse complement strand
AATATGAAAAAACGCATTTTGAGCCTTGTACTTGCTCTGCTGTTCACTGTCGGCATTTTCGGCGCTGCAAATTCCGCTTTCGCAATGGAGGACGGCGACTACCGCATTGTTTTCGGTGCGGATCTGACCGATGAACAACGCAGCCAGGTTATCGGCATGTTCGGCATTCAGGGTGAAGTTGACGAAAACCGCATCCTGACCGTTACCAACGCTGAAGAACGCCTCTATTTTGAAGGTAAGATTCCCTCCGGACAAATCGGGCAGCGTTCCATCTCCAGCATCTACATCTGCGCAATGCCCGCAGGCAGCGGTCTTGACATCAAGACTTACAATGTTGACTTCTGCACCGAGGAAATGTACCGCAACGTCCTTACCACCGTCGGCATCACGGACGCAAAAATTATTGTTGCTTCCCCCAGCGTTGTCAGCGGCACGGCAGCATTGACAGGCGTCTATAAAGCATATGAAAGCCTCACCGGCAACATCCTCAGCGAATACGCAAAAATGGCGGGCGTTGATGAGCTTATTGCAACCGGTCAGCTTGCCGAAATGATCGGCTCCGATGAAGCGACCGAAGTGATTAACGAGCTGAAAAAGATTCTTGACGAAACTCAGAAGATGACCGATGATGAAGTCAAGCAGAAAATTCGTGAAATTGCCGACGACAACGATGTTTCGCTTACCGAAACCGAAATCAGCCAGATTCTGACCCTTGCAAGAACGCTTGAGGGTCTCGACGTTGAACAGCTGCGCGCACGCGCCTACGGCCTTGCCGATGCAACGCGCAAAGCAACCGGTTGGAAGAAATTCACCGAGGGCGCAAAGCAAACCCTTGAAGACATCGGCAATTTCTTCAAAGATGTTGCGCAGTTCCTCCGTGACCTGTTTTCAAAGTGGTTCGGCGGCAATAACGCTGATACCGAACCTGCAAAATAATCCATTCGCGTTCGACGAATATCGAACTTAGTTCCGTCATGCCCGCCGCAGTTTAACACCGCGGCGGGTTTTTGACACAAAAATTACAGTGCCTGCCTTGATAACCAAATGTTTTTGCTATATGCTTTGCTGTACGGCGCAGCTTTGCAGTTTTTTGCATACATCCTGCGCAAACAGCAAAAGGAGACAGCAGAATGGATTCGCAGCATCAACAATACCCGACAGATTCCGTTCAGCAACCCGTGCCGAAAATTCTGCCCGCCGCCGAGTTTTTTTCAATTGTGCGAAAAAAACTTCTTGCAGGGCGAACTGTGTGTTTTCGTGTGACGGGGAACAGCATGTTCCCGCTTTTCCGCGCGGGAAGGGATTCCGTTTGCATACGCCCCTGCTCCTCCGTGACGATTGGAAAACCGAAACGCGGGGACATCATCCTTTTCTGCATTTCCGGCAAATACATTTTGCACCGTGTAATGCGCATTGAGGGAAATCGTGTTGTGACCGCCGGCGACGGCAACCGCGGGTTTGATGCTTTTGCCTCTCCGCAGAACCCTTTGCGGCTTATTCCGCTTTCAAAGCAGTCGGAACAGCCGAATGATTCAAGCCGTCTTAACGATTCCGATGAATCCGAACGAACGGGCGAACTCCTCGGCATTGCCGAAGCACGCATACGCGGCGGACACAAGCTTGATTTTAATTCCCCCGCATACAGAATCCCCGCCGCGCTGTGGCGGCTTCTGTTCCCGCTGCGTCCCGCTCTTCTGCGCCTTTTCGGTTCGGCTGCACGATTGCGGCATCGTTTTTTTAAGGAACAGAACCGAAAATAAATATATTTTTATTAACAGTATTTTTGTATATTACCAACTTAAAGGAAGTGACTCAAAATGACCGAACTGCTTTATTACTCGACTCCCATTATCACCGAATGCGGTGCGGCGGTGCTCTCCTGTGAAAAAGATGAGCGCAGCGGCGCGTACAAAATCATACTTGACAGAACAATGATTTATCCCGAAGGCGGCGGGCAGCCTGCCGACAGGGGTTCGATTGTTTTCAGGGCCGACAACTCCGCAGCGGAGCAGACCGTTCGCATTTCCGATGCCCACACCGAAAACGGTAGCGTTGTTCATTTTTGTGATGCTGAAATTCCTGCGGGAACAATCGTTCGTGTAGTACTTGACGTTGACACCCGCCTTGACCATGCTCAGCAGCACACCGGAGAACATATTGTTTCCGGGCTTGCGAACAAGCTGTTCGGTGCGGTGAACGTTGGTTTTCACATGGCAGCGGATTACTGCACGATAGATTTCGATATTCCTCTTGAGCAGGCTCAGCTTGAGGAGCTTGAGCGTGCTGCAAATGCTGCCGTGCGTGCAAATCTGTCGGTGCATACGGAAGTCACGACTCCGGAGGATGCATCAACACGCACTCTGCGTAAAAAATCCGATAAAGCTGTCGGAAACGATAAGAATAAAAAATCCGACAAACCCCAAAATAACATTTGCGAACCCGTGCCGCCCGCAAAAGCCGTACGAATTGTTTATATCGGCAACGGAAAAATCGATTCCTGTACCTGCTGCGGCACGCATCTTGCGGCAACGGGCGGTGTCGGAACGATCCTGTTCACCGATGCTCAGCATTACAAGGGAGGAACGCGGCTTTGGCTCGTTTGCGGAGGCAGAGCGACCGCAGCAGTGCGCACGGTTCAAAACATCGTTTCCGCGCTTGCAAAGCAGTATTCAACCTCCCGCGAGGAATTGCCCGCCGCAATTCGCAAACAGGCAGACGAGCTTGCATCTTCAAAAAGCGAGCTGCGCGAAAAAAGCCGCCGTCTTGCCTCTGCCGAGAGCGTCAGCCTGCTTTCAACGGCGGAACGCATAAAAGGCATCGCCGTGGTATGTTCCGTTATGGACGGCTCAACCGCCAACGATTTAAAGCTCACGGCGGACGAGCTTTGCAAAAAAGACAGCACCGTGCCCTGCGTTTCACTTTTGTTTGCGCCGAATGCCGGCGGAACCGATTACTGCATGGCATGCACGGAAGATGCGGCGATAAAGCTCAGCATGCGCGAACTTTGCACCGCCGTCAATTGCATCATGAACGGAAAAGGCGGCGGCAATCAGCTTCTCGCACGCGGCAAAACGACTCGAACCGTGCAGAAGAGCGACTGCGATATGCTCCGCTCCTATATCGAAAAGGTGCTGAAAAGCTGAGCTTTTTCAAATCAATGCCTGCATAACAGAAATTTAATGTCGAAAACAGAAACCCGAATTTAACACTTTCGGGTTTCTGTTTGTTATTGCTCAATTTTGTTCCGATTCCGTTTTATCAATGCATTTTGTTCTCGTGATACTCCGGCACAATTGACTTCACAATGACGCGGATGTCCGCCGCATTCCCCGTGTTTTCCGCATTGCAGGCTTCACGCAGGCGTTTCATGCCCTCGGCAAAAGCCTCCTCGTCAAACACTATCGGTTTTGCGATATATATAAGTGCATTGTCAGTCTTTTTGATGCCCTCTTCATCCAAAAGCAGTTCCTCGTAAAGCTTTTCACCCGGGCGCAGGCCGGTGTAGACAATTTGAATATCGCGCTCCGGCTCAAAGCCGGAAAGGCGTATCATGTTCCGTGCAAGATCGTCAATGCGCACGGGTTTTCCCATGTCAAGAACAAAAATCTCTCCGCCCTTTGCGTATGCGCCCGCCTGAAGAACAAGCGCGACCGCTTCAGGAATCGTCATAAAATAGCGAATTATGTCGCGGTGCGTGACCGTGACGGGTCCGCCTTTTTCAATCTGCTTTTTGAAGAGCGGAATCACCGAACCGTTCGAGCCGAGAACATTGCCGAAGCGAACGGCAACATACTCCGTTTTTGAATGGTTATTGATATTCTGAACTATCATTTCACATATGCGTTTGCTTGCGCCCATCACATTCGTCGGACGAACGGCCTTATCGGTGCTGATAAGCAGCATTCGGCGCGCTCCGAATTCATCCGCCGCAAGCGCAACATTCAGCGTGCCGAAAACATTGTTTTTAACAGCTTCATTCGGACTTGTTTCCATCAAGGGAACGTGTTTGTGCGCCGCCGCATGAAAAACAAGCTCCGGACGATATTTTGAAAAAACATCTCGGACACGCTGTTTATCGCGAACCGAACCTATAAGAACAATCAGCTCAAGCTCCGGATGCGCCGCACGCAGCTCCTGTTGAATATCGTACGCATTGTTCTCGTAAATATCAAAAATAATCAGCATTTTGGGATCATGCGCAGCAAGCTGCCTGCACAATTCGCTTCCGATTGAGCCGCCTCCGCCCGTAACAAGAACCACTCTGCCTCCGACATAGCCGCAAATATCGGTAAGGTCAACGCGAACCTGCTCGCGCCCGAGAAGATCCTCAATTTCAACATTGCGGATTTTATTGATGCTGACCTCGCCGTTTGCAAGCTGAAAAATACCCGGAAGCGTTTTAAGCCTGCACGGGGTGTCCTTGCAGATATCCAGAATTTCGCTGCGCATACGGATGCTTGCCGACGGCATTGCCATAATAATCTCGTCAATATCGTATTTTTTGACAGCGCCGAGAATGTCGCCGCGTCCGCCGACAACCTTAACGCCGAGAAGATATTGTCCCCATTTTGATTTGTCATCGTCGATAAGGCAAACGACTTTGTTTTCGGAATGTGTGCTTGTGCGGAACTCCCGCAGGGCAACCGTCGCTGCCTGCCCCGCGCCGATTATCATCGTCCGCCTGCAGCTGTTGTTTGCCCGCCTGTATTGGCGCATAAATCTGTATGAAAAACGCACACCGGTTATCATTATTACAAGGAATATTCCGTTCAGCACGGGATGACTGCGCGGAATGCCGAGATGCATCAAATGCATTCCCGCATAGCCCCCGGCATCAACAATAAAACACGCAAGGATTATTTTTAAAAATTCGTCTATTGAAGCAAACTGCCAAAGGCTTGTGTAAAGCTTGAACAATGCAAAAACAATGAGTCCGAACGCCGTGTAATACGGTGCGAAACGGAGGATATTGTTTAAATATTCCGTCTCACGGACAAGCTGTTCGAAATGGAATTCAAACCTGACCCAAAGTGCCAAAAAAGAAGCAATATTAAGTATCAGCGCATCGCTTATCACAAGCAGCGCAATTCGAACAGCCTTAGTCGGAGTCATTCTCTGTACGGAGTATTTCAATGTGCTTTTAACGCGAAATTTCATTAAATTAACAGACCTTTGTTTTCTTTTTCGGCAAGACCGATACTAATCTTATTATAACTGCACAAGACATCAAAGTCAACACAGGACGGACGTAAAAAATTTATTTAATTCGATATATTATGTTCGGTTTGCCTGCTTCCGTGACCGGTCCTTATCCGCAGGTTTCATATACAGCACTCGCATTGTGCCGCAGCAGCGTATATGGGCAATTTCAAAAAAATGTCCGTATTAAGATTTTTGCAGTCCGGCAGGCGTTTTTCCTCCCATTTTTGCGGCTTTGCGGAGAATGAACCGAATAATTCACATTTTTTTGCCAAAAGATACAAAAAAAGTACTGTACAAATTCGCATTCTTCCTGTATAATATATCTGCACCTAAGGAAATGCCGAGTAAGGGTTGCTTTTCAGGAGAAGGTCAACGAGGGAAACGGCACGAACAAACCCGAACCCGAATTCTTTTCCCAAAAATCAACTCGTTCGATGCATTCCCAAGAAAAGAGTGTGCAGCCGCAGAAACATTGCAGCATTTTGCAGCGTATGCGGCAGCATCCGTTGAAAGGAAGGTACATTACCATGAAGGTCACGATTACAGGCAAAAACATTGAGGTTTCCGAATATCTGCGTGATTTGGCTCTTAAAAAAATCGCAAAGCTCGAACGTTATTTTCCCGAGGATACCGAGGTTCTTATCACCATGGCCGTCGAAAAAAACCGGCACATTGTTGAGGTTACCATCCCCTATCAGGGCGGCATCATTCGCGGAGAAGAATCCACCGGCGATATGTATGCATCTATCGACAACGTTATTGCAAAGCTTGAAAAGCAGATTCACCGCCACAAAACGCGGCTTGAGAAATCTCTCCGCTATGACGACGCTTCCCCCGAATACGATGATTACGACGATGAGGACGAGGGTCCGCATATTGTCCGCGTGAAAAGGTTCAGCATGAAACCCATGAGTGTTGAAGAAGCCATGCTTCAGCTTGAACTTCTCGGACACAGCTTCTTCGTTTTCACCAACGCCGAAACCGATCGCATCAACGTCATTTATGCAAGAAAAGACGGCAACTTCGGCCTTATTGAACCCGACAGATAAGCTTTACGCCGGCTGAACACCTGCCGTGCAGCGAGGGTTCGGTTTCCGACTTATCAAAATTGAATACTGTCCGGCGGCGGAACGTTCTCTTTATACAGCGTTCCGCCGCCTTTGTTTATTTTCAAGTGATTGTGCCCCGCATTTGACCGCATATAATCATTCATAGCATTTCCATCGGAGCATTCACATCGGAGCATTTGCAGCAAAAAACGGAACGGCATCGGCCGCTTCGGCAGCCTTTGCCGTTCCATACTGACGCATCCTTATTGTTTTGTTGCTTCGGCTCGGGTCATTCTTCCCGCTCCGTTAATCCGAAAACCTGCCGCATCAGTCCCTTTCAACGTCATAGTCAAGAATTTCACCGGTCAGCGCATCGATTTCAACTTCATACTCATAACCGCCGGCCTTGAACTCAACGGTATAAACCATCCTGCCGTCCTCTCGCTCAAGCTCAACTTCAAGCTCTTCGGCTTGGCTTGCGGAAATGCCTGCACGGTTGAAAGCGATCTTCTTTGCACGCTCCGCGCCGATATAATCGCCTGCGGGTGCGGGAGTGGGCTTGGGTTCGTCGTCATCGTCATCAATCGCATCCTTGTCAAAGTCAACAACATTGCCGTTCACTGCGTCAACATCAACATCGTATTCATAGCCGTTCGCATCGAACTCAATTTCGTAAATCGCCCTGCCGTCGTCCGTATCGAGCTTAACCTTGAGGTTCTTTACCTGGCTTGCGGAAACGCCTGCACGGTTGAAAGCGATCTGCTTTGCACGCTCCGTGCCGATATAGCTTTCGGAGGGAGCCTGAGTGGGTGCTGCCGTGGGTGCTGCCGTGGGGTTTTCGTGATGACCGCCGTGGTTGTGGTCATCGTCATAATCCCTGTCAAACTTCAGTATGCTGCCGTCCGCTGCATTAACTTTGATTTCGTATTCATAGCCGTTTGCATCGAATTCAACTTCGTACAACGCAATGCCGTGTTCGGTTTCAAATTCAGCTTTCAGGTTCGTTACCTGATTGCGTGCAAGACCTGCGCGTTCAAGAGCGAATGCGATCGCCTCTTCACTTGTGATGTATTCGCTGCCGGGCGCGGGGGTTGCATGGTGGTCATCATCGTGTTCAAAGTCATACTTCAGAATCTCACCGTTTTCGGCATCGATATGGTAGTCATATTCGATATAACCGCCGTTCGTGCTGTCGCTGCCGCTGAACTCAATATCGTAAACCATTCTGCCGTGCTCATAGTCCATTTCGCACTCATATTCGGTGATTTCGCTTTCGGCAACGCCCGCATGTTCGAATGCAATGCGCTTTGCCGCTTCTTCGCCGATATATGCGCCGCTTGCGGGAGTGCCGCTGCGGTCAATTCCGCCAAGGTTAAGTTTGCCGGAGTTCATGAGCAGGTTCAGGTCGTTGATGGAAAGGGAAACAAGGGATTCAAAGGTATACAGCGGGCTTGCGCTCGTGATCTGCTGAATCAGTTTCGCTTTGCCGAGGGTGATTCCGTATTCCGCCGCAAGCTTCTCAAGCTCTGCATCGTGGCTCACGGTCTGGCTCAGAACCGAACCGCCGCCGTTCTGATTCAGAATCGCCTCGATTTCAGCCGCAATTCGCTTTTGAAGGGCTTCGCCCTGTGCCGCATCGCTGCTGTCAACGCTGACAAGGATGGAGTTTGTGATTTCGCTCAGATAACCGCAGCGCAGCATCGAGCCGATAAGCGCGTTCACGGCAACATCCAGATCGCTGCCTTTAAAGTTCATGTCGCCGATAACTTTTTTTGCGTCATCGTTCATCGCTTTAACGTCAAGCACCTTTTCTTTTGCATTGATTGTGATCTCAATGCCGGGGTTAACGTCCAGCGCAACGGTTGAAACGACTTTGTTTGCCTTTTGATATGTGCCGAAGCCGATAACGCCTGCAAGCACGAACACTACCGCGGCCGCCGCCGCAATGATGCTTTTGAGATAGTTTTTCTTTTTCATGGGTGTGACTCTTCCTTTCAGTTTTTTGCAGTCGGAGAGTACGGACTCAAGCACATCGGGGGTTGCCGCCGAATATGCCTTTTTGACCATCGCCTTGATTTCCTGTTCGTTGTGTTTCATGGTTGTTTCTCTCCTTTGTTATTGAAGGTTTTCGCGGAGCTTCGCGATTGCCCTGCGATATTTTGAAAGAACGGTTGCAAGCGGCATTCCCGTAACGGAAGCAATCTCCCTGTGCTTGAACCCTGCCACGGCGTGAAGAACAACGATCCTGTTCTCCTCTTCGGAAAGCCTGCCGAGGCATTCCCGCAAAACGAGCCTGTCCTCATTTGAAAGCCCGGCATTGTCCGCCAGCATCTCGCTCCAGTCCTCATCGGGAAGCTGTTCCTGTCGATTGTGCTGCCGCAGCCTTGCAAAGCAGAGGTTCTTAGCAATGGTGATTATCCATGCCATGGGTTTGCCGTGCGGCCTGTAACCCGCCGCAGCGGTGAAGATGTTCACAAAGCAGTCATGCAGAACATCCTCCGCATCCTGAACGTTCCTCAAAACGGAAAGAGAATAGCTGTATACCGCCGCTTTAGCCGTGTTATAGAGTCGTTCCAACGCTTCCGTGCTGCCTGCTGCAACAGCGGCAAGGTCAAGTTCCATAAGCTCCGCTTCATCGTCGGAAAGTGCCTGTTCCGGATTAATTGCACTTAATATCAGCATTTTGTTTCTCCTTTCCTTCCTTTCGCCATGTTAATGCACGGCGACCGCAAAATATTGCACCCAAATTCAATATATTTTAAAAAACTGTTTCTGATTACGTAAATAAATTTCAAAAGCAGAATCTTTTGCTTTAAAAACCCCCTTTGCACGACACTGCCGCCATGCAAAAGGGATTGCAGATTCTCTGTATGAAACTTTACAGGCTGTTCCGATCCCTTTTGCGGATTTTATTCAAAAACCGCTGCCGAGCCGTCAGGAAGCCTTGCCGCCGATTGCCGCCTGCTCAACGCAGAGGGTGAAATTCTCGCCGTCTTCGGACATATAGACGTCATAAAGCCCGTCCTTGCTGCCGGCTTTTTTGTAATAAGCGGCAGCATCGCCGTAAACTTCAAAATAATAAACATTTTCGTCAAGAATCTTGCTCTCGGTGCCCTTAATGCTGCAAAGAGTGCCGCCGTTGTCATAAAGCCCGATGCAAAGCAGAGTGCCGTTGTTCATCATTGCGGAATGAGAAATGTTCATCAGAATGATGTCCGAAAGCTTCGCCGCGCCGTCCTTTTTAAGGCGAACATTGCCGTAAATATCGGTCAGATAAACGTTCTTGAAACCTTCATCCGCACCGAAAGCATAAACATTGCTTTCAACAAGCTCCGGTTTTTTGGGGTTGAATGCGGAAACGGTGTAAAGACTGCTGTCAACAACGCAGTAAACGCTTGTTCCGTCCGGCTGAACGGTGAATTGGGTTGCACCGCCGACAAGCTTCACAGCCTTTTTGGAGGAATTTACAAAATACAAATCGTATTCAACGAATTGGTTGCCGTCCGAATCCTTGGCATTGTATTCGGTGTAGAACATGCTGTTGAACAGGCTGCCGGCATTTTTGAGCAGAACGGTGCATTCGCTGCCGCCCATCGTTGAATACTGCGCACCCGCAAGCGAAAGCGCGGAAGCATCAACAAGCTGCTTTGCCTCGCTGCCCTTTGCGCTGTAATGCGTTTTGGATTTAACGTCAAAAGTTATTTCGGTTGCATCCCGATTTACTTCAAAATAATGCGACGCATTGGTGCTGATAACGGAATCCTTGCCGTTCTGAACAAAATGCAGTCTCCCGGTCAGCTCGCCGTCAACATATTCAAGGCAATACATGCGCTCCGCTCCGTTTGAAATCGCAACCGCATATGTATCCTCGCTGTTCTTTTCGGCCTTTCCTTCGGAACAGATATAGGTCGCCGTCCTTCCGCCCTTTTGACCGACGGTCACGGCGGCTGTTTTTGCATCCTCGGAAAGCGCAAGGCTCAGCACGGTTTCAGCTTCAATGCCTTCGAACTCGGTCGTTTCGCCCGTGTCGCTGCTGTACAAAAATGCCTTCGTTGCCGTTGCGAAAAGGATGCTTTTCCCGTCCATGGAAAGCACCGCACGCGTTACGGCGGCAGGGTAAACGAGAATAATTCCGTTTGCATCAACGCGATACAGAGCCGTTGCAGCGATCACGGCTGCGGACGTGCCGTCAACCGAAAGGAAGGTGCTGATGCCGCTTCCGATGCGATCTTCAAGTTTTTTGCCATCGACAAAGAAGTATGAAGTGCTGTCTTTTTCGCTGTAATAATGCAGGATTTTGTGCTGCAAAGCAGGGGAATCATTTTTTCCCGAACGAGTGCAGCCCGAAAGCATAGCGACCATGCTCAGCAGCATCGCCGCACAAAGCAGCATTGAAAGCAGCGCATTGAACCTTTTTTGTGTCATCATTTTGTTCCTTTCCATCCCCGCGCCGACGGACGAACGTTCATTCCCCCTGTTCCGCTGCGCGAGGCACATGAATTCACGTTATTATACCGCAAAATATCGCATCTGTCAAAGACAACGCGGGCAATGCCGGTTCATTTGCCGTTAACAGTTTTGCCTTAATAAAATATAGTTTATTATTTCGGTTCTAAAGGCGCAAAAACTGTTTTCTTTTTTTTTTGATTTGATGTATAATTCACTTGGATCGAGAGTTCGAACCGAATATTTCTCCATTGACCGAAATTCAGAAAGGATGAACAACAATGACGCAACACAACCACTCAATCGTTCGCCGCTCGGCGAAAGTGCTTGCAGCAATTGCTGCATTTTCAATTGCAATCGTGACCGTTTTTTCCTTTGCAGCGTGCCAAAAGCAGCCCTCATCGGCTGACGGAACACCCGCACCGCAGTCCCCCGCCGCAGAAGCTTCCCCCGCCGCCGTCCCGACAGCTCCGCCCGCAACGGCGGTTCCCGTTTTCAGCGGGTACACAAATGCCTGTCAGCCTGTGAAAGTCACTTTCCCCGCCGCAGGCTCCGCCTCCGCTTTCTCTGTCAACTTTGTGCTGCCCGAGGGCTGGACGGTCAAAGCCGAAACCGACGGCGCTTCCGCTTCCCTTTCGGACTTTTGCGCCGGAATGGATATGCGCAAGCTTATTCTTGACGAAAACGGCAATTGTGTCGGCGCCGTATGTGCCGCCGAATATGACAAGTAGGCCTATGAGACCGACGGCGTTGCAGGCGTCTATGCCGCAGCCACGCTCATGAACCATGTTCGCCTTTTCACCGAATCCAATTATCACGCCGTCAGCGAAGCTTCCGCTGATTTCGAAAGCGGCTGGACCTCCGCCTACCATGAATGCACTCCCAACGACTGGACGGTCGGAAAGGGCTTCCATGCGTTCGAAAACCCCGCCGCAGCCGCATTCACGAAGGACAACCCCGTGTTCGTTATCATTGAGCTTTCCAACAGCGTTGACAACGCCGCAGGTCTTGCCGCTTATATTGCGGAAAATATCAGGTTTGAGTAAAAACTTGGACGGATTTACGTCTGAAGAGGATATTAAGTTTTATTATCATCTTTTCAACGTTCAAAGAGTCGCTCGTTTCATGCTCCCTATGAACATTGACTGAATCATAACTAAATCAGAGTTAACAAAAATTTTGGATAACAAGCTTATTTAGAATATTGGGTTCACAAAAGCCGCCGACCGACAGTTTCGGAAGGCGGCTTTTTGTTATCGATACATTATTCCGTCAGCACATTATCATAAAGTATCGGGCACTGCGGAGCATTGTTTCGGAGGGCTAAACCCGCAAGTCCGTTTTTGCGGTTTGTGCTGCGCCTGCGGAATCCGAATTCAGTTTTTTCAGGGCTTTTCGGAATTCGATTGAAAACAGTATCGCCGTGCATGTTACCGCAATTGCATCGGCAGCCGGTTCGGCAGTGTAAACCGCATTTGTTTTATCCGCAAGCAGCTGCGGCATGATATAAATCAGCGGTATGAGCAGCACAAATTTTCTGAGAACCGCAACGATTATTGAGCAGCCCGCGTTGCCGATGGAAACAAAAGTCATCTGGCAGGCGATTTGAATTCCGAAAAGGAAGAGCGCACCGCAGTATATTCGCAAAGCATCACCGGTGAAATTTACAAGCTCCGGATTCGGGCTGAATATTCCGGCAAAGGTTTTCGGAAACAGCATCACGAAAGCCCAAAGCGCGACGGAATAGCAGAGGCTTACTGTGAGCAGACGGAAAAAAGTCTTTTTAACACGGTCGGCATTTTTTGCCCCGAAATTATAACTCAAAATCGGCTGTGCGCCCTGCGCAACGCCCTGCAGCGGCAGCATTGCAAACTGCATCACGCTTGTGAGGATCGTCATTGCGCCCACGGCAATGTCCCCGCCGTATTTCAGCAGCGATGAATTGAAGCATACCGAAATCACGCTTTCACTTGCCTGCATGATGAACGTTGCAAGCCCGAGTGCGATGCACGGAAGTATAATGCGCGGAGCAAAGCGTATGTTTTCACACTTCAGCTTCAAAACCGTTTTTCCCCCGCGCAGGAACAAAATGACCCATATGCAGGATATCCCCTGCGAAATGACTGTTGCAAGCGCCGCACCGCGAACGCCCATTTTGAAACCGAAAATAAAAATCGGATCGAGCACGATATTTGCAGCGGCGCCGATAAGCACCGTCAGCATCCCGTATTTTGCAAAGCCCTGCGCCGTGATAAAGGCATTCAGGCCGAGCGTCAGCTGCACAAAGAGCGTTCCTATCGCATATATGCTCATATAATCCGCCGCATAATCAATCGTGTTTTCGCTTGCACCGAATGCAAGCAGCAGATCCCTGCCGAACACAAGCAGAACCACCGTCAGCACGGCGGAAATCACAACCTGCATCAAAACACAGCCGCCGAGAATTTTTTCGGCGGAGTCATAATCACCCTTGCCCATGCTTATTGAAGCGCGCGGCGCACCGCCGGAGGCCACAAATGCGGCAAACGCGGAAACGATAAGTATGAGCGGCATACACACGCCCACGCCCGTCAGCGCGGCACTGCCGTCACCCGGTATATGACCGATATAGATTCTGTCAACAATGTTGTAAAGCATGTTCACAAGCTGCGCAATGACCGTCGGCACAGCCAGCTTAAACAGCAGCCTGCCGATAGGTTCCGTGCCGAGAAAAGTCTTTTCCTCCCCCGCCGCCGTGTTCGCATTGACTGCCGTGTTTTCTTTGCCGGATGAATCGGTTTCGATTGAATTCCGAGCCGCCTTAATCTTCATAACCGTTTTTATGACCGCTGCTCCCGCCGCAGCGAAAGCTTCCTTCCTTTTCATTTATATCCGTTTACCCGTTTTGCGGATGCGATGTTTTTGCGGGCAGACACGCTTCCGCCGCACCGCACGATTGATTATATCCCTCATTCCCCTTCCGCGCAATGCATAAAACCCGCCGTTTGCCCGAAGTGCGAATTTATCCGCAAAACCTGCTTTTTCGATTGAATCCGGACATTGATTTAATTTCGTTTAAGTACTGCCGCTTTATGCCGAAATTCAAACGGTCTCCGGCTGTTTCGAAAAGGAGTGCGGCACAACAAAAAGGCGGACGGTTCCGCCTCCGTCCGCTTTTTGTATGCATGAAGAAATTAACGATTGAATATGGTTTTGCCGCAATGCGGCAATGCTGTCGCTCCGTTATCAGCCTGTTATGCGATACTTGCGGGTGTACATGTCAAACTCGTCCTCGAATGCGGGATTATCCTTCTTCATTTCGGACAGAGATTCATGCATGTTCATATTGTGTTTGCCCGCATCAATAACGCATAGAGCAATGTTGGAACAGTGATCCGATGCACGTTCAAGATTCGTCAGTATGTCAGACCAAATGAATCCCGCTTCAACCGTGCATTCGCCGTTCTTGAGCCGTGCAATGTGCCTGTCGCGCAGCTGAACCTTCAAATCATCAATAACCTGCTCCAAAGGTTCGATTTTCATCGCTTTTTCGGGATCACTGTCCCTAAATGCGGCACATGCAGCCGTCAAAATTTCGGAAACGGCACTGCAAAGCACGCCGAGTTCCGCCTTTGCCCGTCCGGTAAACTCGATTTTTTTGCTGCGGAGTTCCTCCGCCGATTCAAGAATATTGACGCTGTGATCCGAAATTCGTTCAAAATCGCCTATCGCTTTGAGCAGCTTGGAAACCTCCGCACTGTCGTCCTCCGTCAACTGATTCCTGCTGAGTTTGGTGAGATACGTCCCGATGATGTCCTCCAGATGATCGCTGTTATCCTCGGCTTTACGTATTTTTCCCGCCGAATCCGCATCATAATTCGTGAGCATATCCATGCTCAGTTTGAAAGCCTCCGCCGTCTCCTCTGCCATGGTTTCAACCATGCGCTCGCATTGTTCCAGCGCGATTGCGGGTGTTGCAAGCAGGCGGTCGTCCAGTTCGGAGATCGTGTCCTTCTTGTTTCCGTCCGGAACAAGCCGAACCGCAATTTTTTCAAGCAGGGGCGCAGCCGGAAACAGCAGCGCGGTGCAAAGGATATTGAAAAGCGAATGCGCGACAGCAATGCCGAAATAACTTGCCGCCGTATCAAACAACAGTGGTTTGAAAACATAGGAAACGATCGTGAACACCATCAGCCAAACCACCGCGCCGATAACGTTGAACGAAAGATGCACGATTGCGGCACGCTTTGCGTTCTTGTTGGCTCCGAAAGAGGATATGATCGCCGTTATGCAGGTTCCGATGTTTTGTCCCATGATGATCGGAATCGCCGCGCCGTAAGATACCTGTCCCGTGACGGTCAACGCCTGCAAAATGCCGACGGAGGCCGATGAGCTTTGGATTATCGCCGTCAGCACCGCACCCGCAAGCATTCCGAAAAGCGGATTTTTGAACATTATGAACATGTTGCGGAAGGTGGGAACATCCGCAAGCCCGGCAACAGCGCCGGACATTGTATCCATTCCGAACATCAGCGTTGCAAAACCGAGCAGAATTGTGCCTGTATCCTTCTTTTTGTCCGTTTTTCCCGTCATCAAAAGAATCATTCCGATCAATGCAAGCACGGGTGTGAACGATGTGGGTTTCAAAAGCTGAACGAAGACATTGCTGCTTGAAATTCCGCCGAGGCTCAGAATCCACGCCGTTACCGTTGTGCCGATGTTCGCCCCCATGATAACACCGATGGACTGTTTAAGCGTCATGAGTCCCGAGTTAACAAACCCAACGACCATAACCGTTGTTGCTGATGAGCTTTGAATCACCGCCGTCACTCCGAGACCCGTCAGGAAGCCCTTCATGCGGTTGTTTGTCAGCTTGCCGAGCAAAAGCTTCAGCCCTCCGCCCGCTCTGCGCTCCAGTCCGTCACCCATTACGTTCATGCCGAACAAAAACAGGCACAGACCGCCGATAAGCGTTAAAATATCAAAAATATCCATTAACTTTCCTCCCGATTTTTCCGATGCACCGTTTCGGCCGCATACGCATTGATTTCGTATGTTTTTATTCTGTGCCTGTCGATTTGACGGCGCAGCAAAGCCTCTCGGTTGCTGTGCTTTTAATTTTATCATGTACACGGATAAGATACGGCTAAGAAATTGCCGCATCGCCGTTTGCTTTTCGTATACAGGTAAATATATATCGTGTTTTCCTTGACATATCGGCAAAAATCTGTCACAATAAGCATGAACGGAAGCAATGGGTTTTGTTTCGTTCAAAAAAATTTTACCTATTCAGGAGGTTTCACCCGTGCTGTTTAAAACAATTGAGCAGGCAAAGGAATTCATCCTTGACAATGAAATTGAAATGGTCGATTTCAAAATGACCGATATCGACGGTCGTTGGCGTCATATCACCATCCCCGCCGCCCGTTTTAATGAAAACACGATGAAATACGGCATCGGCTTTGATGGTTCCAACTACGGCTACGCACCCGTTGAAAACAGCGATATGGTCTTCATTCCCGACCTTTCCACCGCTGCTGTCGATCCCTTTGCGGAGGTTCCGACCCTCACCATGAGCGGCGATGCAATGATTATCGACCGCCCCGAGAACCGCCCGTTCGATCAGTATCCCCGCAACGTTATCAAGCGCGCTGTTGAATACATGCGTGAATCCGGCATTGCCGACGAAATGATCATCGGACCGGAATTCGAATTCCATGTGTTTGACAATGTTCAGTTCGAGACTCGTCCCGAATGCGTTCGCTGTGAAATTGACACCGAAGAAGCCGATTGGAACACCGGCAGCAGTGAAGACGGTTTCCAGATTCCGCACAAGGGCGGCTATCACATCGGTGCTCCGCAGGACAGGTATTACAATCTCCGCAGCGAAATGTGCATGCTTATGGAAGATTGGGGCGTTAAAGTCAAGTATCATCACCACGAAGTCGGCGGCCCCGGTCAGCTTGAAATCGAGGTTGAGCTTGATGATGTTGTCAAAATGGCAGACAACACCATGGTAACAAAATACATCATCCGCAACGCTGCCGTTGAAGAAGGCTGCACCGCAACCTTCATGCCCAAGCCCATCTATGCGGAAGCCGGCAACGGTATGCACGTTCACATGCTGCTCACCAAGGACGGCAAGCCCCTTTTCTATGATGAAAACGGCTATGCTCAGCTCTCCAAGCTTGCACACAACTTCATGGGCGGTCTGCTTAAACATGCAAAGAGTCTTTGCGCAATCACAAACCCGTCCACCAACAGTTTCAAACGCCTTGTTCCCGGCTTTGAAGCTCCCGTTACCATCGGCTATGCAACAGCGAACCGCTCTGCGGTAATTCGCATCCCCGCTTACGCAAAATCGCCCATGGCTAAGCGTTTCGAGCTGCGCAACCCCGACGGAACCTGCAACCCCTACTATGCTTATGCGGCAATCCTTATGGCAGGTCTCGACGGCATTATCAACGAAATCGATCCTTCCGTATGCGGCTGGGGTCCCTATGATTTCAACCTGTTTGACCTTCCCGAAGAGGAAAAAGCAAAGATCGACAGCCTTCCCAAGAGCCTTGACGAGGCACTTGATGCCCTTGAAGCAGACCATGACTATCTGACCCGCGGCGGTGTATTCCCCGAGAGGCTCCTCAATATCTGGATCGATCGCAAGCGCAAAGAGGCTGCACGCATCAATCAGATTCCGCATCCCGCCGAATTTGAAAGGTATTATGATCTTTAATCCTTTATCGGATGATTATTAAATAAGAATGCTTAAGCATTCTTCGTAATTCTGAGCTTTCTTTGAGCAAAGAAAACCGCCGCAGGCAAAGTTCCTGCGGCGGTTATTTGTTTCGGAAGCATTTACGGCAGATTCGGTTCCGTCACGTTCGTTTCAAATGTCATTCGTCTCTTTCGGCGTCATACGGGCGCAGAATCAGCACCCTGTCCTCACCGAGGCTCATCTTTGTAATTGTTGCTTCACAATCGTTAAGGTTGTGAATTCGGCAGTCCTTTGCCGCATCAATGAAGGGTGCCAGCGGGCAAAGCTCAAGTTTAAGCTTCGGGGTTTTATAGTGCATGGGTATAACGACTTTGGGCTTCAGAATATTTGCAAGTTCACGCGCCTCAAGGTCATCTATTGTGTAAATCGCACCGATCGGAACCAGCATGATGTCAATATGGCCGACTTTTGCAATTGTTTCTTCGTCGGGAATCATGCCGAGATCGCCGCAATGAAGTATGCGCATATCATCCATGTCGTAAATAAACATGGTGTTTTTGCCGCGAAGCGCACCGCCGCTGCGATCATGTAAAGTTTCAACACCCGTGATATGAATGCCCTTGACATTGTATTCGCCCGGGCTGCGGATAATCTCGGTATTGCCGCGCAAAATGCTGATGTTGTTGTGATCGTTGTGTTCGTGGCTTATTGTCACGATATCTGCATGCATGGGCGGTATTTCATAACCGTAGGACGGATCGCACGGATCGGTCAGAACGGTGCTGCCGTTGCTGTCCGTCAAAAGAAAGCAGGAATGTCCATACCATTTAATTTTCATAAGTCAGTCAATTCTCCTTCAAACTATTGCACTAAAGTCATTTTTGCACTGCTCAGCAGTATCGCCGCAGCAGAAGCCTGCACTCCGCCGAATTTCCCCCCATCCGAATTTCCGAAAACAGCAAGCACGGCACGTTCCGCCGAATGAACAGCGCGTTCATAAAGCCTTTTTGTTTCAAACCCGCCCGCAAGCGCAAAGGAGCGAAACAATGCTGTTCTGACGCTGTCCGTCATGATGCAGCGGCAGCCGGAGCAATAATAAGTCAAAAGCCGTGCGCAGGCATATTCCGTGCTGCACGGAAAAACAATTTTTTGCGGCATTTCCGGCATTGGAAGCAGCTCCGTGCATCGAACGCAAAAGCTGTTTAGGAACTCAATCGTCGGGTTAAAGCACAGATATCCGTTTTTTGCGGAAACTTGTTCAAAAATATTTATGCCTCGATATTTCCGCATATTCGAATACGGCAAGCCGCATTCTGTTTTTTCGCATTCATTCAGCAGGCTTTCCGGCGAAATTCCGAATCGCGGCAGCAGCGGGACGGCAGCAGCACACACGGATGAATTCATTGAAATATCCTGTCTTTGAATCATTATTCCGGTATGCTGAAGCAAAAAGCCGATTATGCTTTCGGCAATGATCGAATGCATATCCAATTCATCCGCCCGAATGCCGTACATATCCTTCATTTCACCTCATGAATGACTTTTGCATAAATCTATATCCTATTTTAACTTATTGAGACGAAAATTTCAACCCCAATCTTATAGAAAATGCACTTTCTTGATATTTTTTCATATAGGATATGGTCTCTGATTCTTTTGCGTTCGCATTTTCATACGACACAAGCCCCGCAGGGATTTGCATCCTGCGGGGCTTGCAGCCCCGACCGAATCGGAAATCCGATTCGGTCGGGATTATGCTTTTGTTCATGCACAGTATCGGTTTCAGTCACTCGTTACGCTGATTTTCATCACTCGCAGCGTTGACTTCCGCCGTGTACCGAGCAGGATTCAGGCTCAGTCTTCTTCCTTCTTGCGGAAGATAACAACGCCTGCGCTCGCAACGAT
>ERZ506979.654-NODE-654-length-19939-cov-4.197194_pt1 | contig 19939 bp, 15 predicted proteins | sample MGYA00512887_ERZ506979 | MGnify/ENA metagenome assembly ERZ506979 | reverse complement strand
GGAGTTCAGACGTGTGCTCTTCCGATCTTTTGTCCTGCACCACCTTCGAAACCTTGGCAAACTTGGCCATGGGCGGCATGCCCCCCGGCGCCGTCTCACCGGCGGACGCGGCCAGCGCGGGCCCGCTCAACAGCGCGACCATCCCCAAAGCGGCCGCTGCGACACAGGAAATCCTCATACCCATTCCTCCCTGTTGGTGTGGGTGTACATTTGTGTCCATATTCACAATCCTGTCTCCTTTGTCAAGAAAAATTATCAATACTAAATAGGCCAAAAAAATCAGCCGGGTACAACGCGGGGTGCAACCTGCCCAATGCCGACGCGTACCGGCAAAGGCCTGACTGTCTGTCCGCGCTTGTTCCCGTCATTCAAAAAAATTTTAAACTCCCATCCGTTACCGTCCCATTCCCCAAAAAGGGCTTCATTGGGGCCTGCGGCGGATGCTTTCCGTCATGTCAGAGAAAAAAAAATAAAAAAAATTCCATCTCGAAAAAATTTAACAGGCTGATTTTATGGTAAAAATTTTTTTACGGTATTTTTACAGCCCTAAAGAGTAAAAATTTTTGCACGAATAGACTTGCAATGCACGCGGGGATTTCTTAAATTCTGATCGCGGCGGGAAACCGCCCCACAGGCGTTTCCGTTACGACAACCCGTTCCCCATCATAGGGGAGCAAAAGAAAGGAAGGTTAACCATGAAAAAGATCGCTACGCTTCTGTTGGCGGCGGGCTTGGTGTTCGGTGTTGCCACCGGCGCCAGCGCCATTGATTTCAAGGCCAAAGGCCAGTGGATCATGAGCTTTGACTATGGCCAGAACGGCAATTTTACCGGCGGTAAGGGCCAGACCGGCTACAACAACAAGGAAGACGACTTCGAAGCCCGTCAGCGCGTGCGTTTGCAGTTGGACGCCGTGGCCTCCGAATCCCTGTCCGGCACCGTGTACTTTGAAATCGGCGACCAGCTCTGGGGCAAGGCCGGCGACCGCAATGGCGGCGCGCTGGGCGCTGACGGCGCCAGCGTGGTTGAAGTGAAGCGCGCTTACATTGACTGGATGGTGCCGCAGACCGACCTGAAGTTCCGCATGGGTATTCAGGGTGTGGAACTGCCCAGCTTCACCACCGGCAGCACCGTGCTCAACGACGACGTGGCCGGCGTCACCGCCAGCTACCAGTTCAACGAAAACGTGGGAGTGACCGCCCTGTGGGCTCGTCCCTTCAACGACAACTCCGATTGGCGCCGTGGTAATCACCAGTATAGCAGCTACATGGACAACATGGACGCTTTCGCCCTGCTGGTGCCCCTGTCCTTTGAAGGCGTGAAAGTGACCCCGTGGGGCATGTATTCCGCCATCGGCCCGAACACCTTCCGTCAGGGCGACAACTTCCTGGCCGGTCCTTGGGGCACCGGCAGCTATGCCAAGGCCGGTCTGGTGCCTGTGGGCGGCGCCCTGCACAAGAATGGTTCCTCCGCTCTGAACGCCCGCAAGCTGAGCTCCTACGGCGAAGCCTGGTGGGGCGGCCTGACCGGTGAAGTGACCGCCTTTGATCCCTTCCGTTTCGCTTGGGATTTCAACTACGGTTCCGTGACTTGGGAAGACGACGGCCGCATGAACCGTCAGGGCTGGTTGGCTTCTCTGCTCTTTGAATACAAGCTGGATTGGGCCACCCCCGGTCTGTACGGCTGGTACGGTTCCGGTGACGACAGCAACCCGGCCAACGGTTCCGAACGCATGCCCACCCTCAGCGCCAACAACACCAACAGATTCTCCAACTTCGCCTTTGACGGCGATCCCTACATCGCCCGCGACGGCGCCATCGGCCACGGCATGGGCGGCACCTGGGGCATCGGCGCGCGCTTGAAGGACATGAGCTTTGTGGAAGACCTCAAGCACACCCTGCGCGTGAACTACATCGGCGGCACCAACAGCCCGACCATGGCCAAGAAGCTGTCCCTCAACGGCCTGTACGCCAACAGCGGTGGCGTCGATGGCGTTGCGGGCATGGAAGCCATGTACCTGACCACCCAGGACAGCGCCCTGGAAATCGGTCTGACCAACACCTATCAGATGTACGAAAACTTCGTCATCAATGTGGAAGCCGACTACATCGCCCTCTGGCTCGACAACAGCAAGTCCGTGTGGGGCAGCAGGCATAAGCAGGGTCTGGGCGTTCCTGAGACCCGCGACGCCTGGAATGTGAATGCCAGCTTCGTGTACTCCTTCTAATCCACACCTTCAGCCTGGTTTATACAAAGGGGAGCCGCAAGGCTCCCCTTTTTGCGTCCGGCGACGGAAAAAAAAAGCTGGACAGAGCGACATGCTTCGTCTTCAGGCTCAGCGCCGGGACTTGGCAGGCCCGCGCCCTTCCGGTACAACCATGGCGTGCAGAAACCCGATCCCTCCACCATACCGCTCACGCCCGGCGTGTATCTGTACAAGGACAGCCGGGGCCGCATCATCTATGTGGGCAAGGCCCGCATTCTGCGGCGGCGCGTGCTCTCGTATTTCCGTCCTGAGGGCCTGCCCGCCAAGACCAGAGCCATGCTGGCCCACGCGGTCAGCCTGGACTATCTGAGCACCACCACGGAAAAAGAGGCTTTGCTGCTGGAAGCGAGCCTGATCAAGAAGCACCGGCCGCACTATAATATCGTGCTGCGCGACGACAAGCAGTACGTCCTCTTCCGGCTCAACCTCAAGCATCCTTTCCCGCGTCTGGAGATCGTGCGCCGGGCCCGGCGCGACGGCGCGCGCTATTACGGGCCGTTCACCTCGGCACTTTCCGCACGGGAAACCTGGAAGCTGATCCACCGCGCCTTCGCCTTGCGCCGTTGTTCGGACCGGGCCATGAAAAATCGTGTGCGCCCCTGTCTGTACCACCATATGGGCCAGTGTCCGGCCCCCTGCATGGAGCTGATCACGCCCGCAGCCTACCATGAAGCGGTGCACAAGGTCTGTGAGCTGCTGCAAGGCCGCGCCGAGTCCCTGCTGTGCGGCCTGCGCGAGGAGATGGAGCGGGCCGCCGCGGAGCTTGAATTTGAAAAGGCGGCAACCCTGCGCGACCAGATCCGCGCCGTGGAGCGTACCGTGGAACGGCAGGCCGCCGTCCTGCCCGGCGGCGGCGACATGGACGCGGTGGGCCTTTTCCCGGCGGACAAGGGGCTGGCTCTGGGCATCGTCTTTGTGCGCGGCGGGGCGGTCACCGACGGCCGGGCCTTTTACTGGCCGGGGCTGACCTTTGAGGACGCGCCGGAACTTCTGAGTTCTTTTGTGAGCCAGTACTACAGCCAGGCCACCCCGCCGCCGCGCGTGCTGCTGCCCTGGCTGCCGCCGGAACTGGAATGGGAAGGAGACGGCACGGAAGAAGCGGAAAGTCCCGCGCCGGAGACGACGGCGCGCGCCGCCCACACGCCTGCGGAAGAGGGAGCCGTCCCCGAAGAGGCCACGGACGGCAAGGCCCTGCTGGAACAGGCTCTGGCGGACCGCCGGGGCGGACCGGTGCGCATTGTGGCGCCGCAGAATGCGGCGGACAATCAGCTTATCGACCTGGCCCAGGCCAACGCCCGTGAAGAGGCGCGCCGCCGCAAGAGTCAGGACGGGCAGTCCATTCTGGAACGCCTGGCGAAAGCCCTGCATCTGGCCGCGCCGCCGCAGCGCATTGAATGCGTGGACGTTTCCCATACCGGCGGCCGCCAGACCAGAGTGGGTCTGGTGGTCTTCACGGACGGGCAGCCCAGCCGCCCGGACTACCGGACCTATGCCATGCCGGACAGCGGCGACGACTACGCCACCCTGCACGCCTGGGTGGCGCGACGGCTGGAGAGCGGCCCGCCCTGGCCCGACCTTCTGCTGATCGACGGCGGCCGGGGCCAGTTGGCTGTTGTGGAGCGCGCCCTGACCGAAGCGGGTCAGACAGGGCTGTTCAGGCTGGCGGCCATTGCCAAGGCCCGCGACGAGCGCGGCCAGGCCGACCGCCGGGCGGGTAACGTGGCGGACCGGATTTTTGTGCCGGGCCGGGCCAATCCCCTGCCCTTGCGCGAAGGCGGCCCGGAATTGCTCTTTTTACAGAATGTGCGCGACGCCACCCACCGTTTCGCCATCGGCCGCCACCGCCGGGCGCGCCAGGGGGCCGCGCTTTCCGGCGAACTCATGCGCCTGCCGGGCATTGGTCCGGCCACGGCGCGGCTGCTCTGGGAAAAATTCGGCAGCGTGGAAGCCATGCGCGCGGCGGGCCTGGAGGAACTGCGCGCCCTGCCCGGCATCGGCCCGGCCAAGGCGGCGCTGTTGAAGGAAAAACTGGGCAAGCTGAGCTGACGGCCCTGCCGCCCCGTAAAAACATCCGGCCCGAAACTCCTGGCCCGAACATCCTGAACTCGTCTGACAGAACAAGGCGCGCAGCACCCGGTCACCTCCAACAGCGTCTGTTCCATGAAGACGTTTGCGGGAATCAGCTTTCCCGCGCGGCCTCCGAGGCATATGCTTTTCTGATGGCATTTCCCAGTGAAGCATACTCACACGGCGCGACCTTGCACGCGGAAACCAAACTGTTCAGACGTACTGTTTTCTGCCTCCCGAAAACACTATTGAGAGTTTTCGTCGCAAGCACATAAAACTCCCATTGGCTCAAATCCAATGGATGTATGGTCTGCTGATCCTTATGCTTCAAAACGCAAAAAACATAGACATCAGCCTGGCGTTTTTTCTCTTTTTCTCTTCCATCCCCGCCCCGTGTTTCAGGAATATTAAAAACAATGGTTGAAAGCTTCTCTTGTGCCCATGACTGAATATATGCGGAGGTTTTAACTTCAATTTTTATCCCCTCGGAGGAGAGGATATCAAAGCTCTCCCACGTGGAGCTGGTTTCCATATCACAGCCGATGGCCATCGCCACGATATATTCGGCGAGCTTCCCCCGTTCAGTATTGCCGACGAGGTCGGAGAAGGCCCAGATCCAGAAATCCTGAAGCGTGCGCTTCGGCTCCAAGCCCACAAAGACTTCTCTGCCGCTCTTGGGTCTGACTTTCATTGCGGGAAAACCGGACATGGCTCCACCTTGCAAAGATCAAAGGCTTGGTCCACAGGCGGCAAGTGCGCCGCATACTCAACTCATATATATCTTAGTAGCATAGTCGCCCGGCACGGTGAAGCCCGTGCGCATATCCCGCCCTTGACAATGCCGCCCTCTTCCACAAGCATGCGGAAAACACCGCCATTGCCAGCGAGGACGCCATGACCCACGATCTTTCCTGTTTCAAAGCCTACGACATCCGGGGCCGCGTGCCGGACGCCCTCAATCCTGACCTGGCCCGCGCTCTGGGGCGGGCCGTGGCCGAAGCGCAGGGCGCGCGCGACGTGGTGATGGGGCGCGACGCCCGGCTGAGCGGACCGGCCTTGCGCGACGCCCTGGCCGAAGGCTTGCTGGCCGCCGGGGCGCGGGTCACGGATCTGGGGCTCTGCGGCACGGAGGAAATCTACTATGCCGCCGCCAATCAGCCCTTTGACGCCGGGATCATGATCACCGGCAGCCACAATCCGGCGGACGAGAACGGCTTCAAGCTGGTCCGCGCCGGAGCTGTGCCGGTGAGCGGGGATTCCGGCCTGCACGAGCTCAGGGATTGCGTGGCCCGCCTGCTTGAGAAGCGCACTCCGGAGGGAGCGGCGGCCACGGACGCGCTGAGCGGCGTGCGCCGGGCCTGTTTCAGGCCGGACTATCTGAACTGGCTGCTGGATTACAGCGGCGCGCGGGAATTACGCGGCCGGGCCGGAGTGGCCCGGCCCCTGAAAATCGTGGCCGACGCGGGCAACGGCTGCGCCGGGCTGGTGCTGCGCGAACTGGCCCCGGCCCTGCCCTTTGATTTTGTCTGCCGCCAGATGGAGCCGGACGGACATTTCCCCAACGGCGTGCCCAACCCCCTGTTGCCGGAAAAACGCCGCGACACGGCCCAGGCCGTGCGTCAGGCCGGGGCTGACCTGGGCATCGCCTGGGACGGGGATTTTGACCGCTGCTTCTTTTACGACAACCAAGGGCGCTTCATCGAGGGCTATTATCTGATCGGCCTGCTGGCCGGGGAACTGCTGCGGCGCTTCCCCAGCGGCAAGATCATCCATGACACGCGCGTCTACTGGAACACGCGCGAGATGGTCCTGGCCGCGGGAGGCACGCCGGTCATGGGCAAGACCGGCCACGCCTTCATGAAGGAAAGAATGCGCGCCGAGGACGCGGTTTACGGCGGCGAAATGAGCGCCCATCACTATTTCCGCGATTTCGCCTACTGCGACTCGGGCATGCTGCCCTGGCTGCTCATCGCCGCGCTGCTCGGCCGCACGGGCGCGACCCTGGCCGAACTGGCGGCCGCGCGCATGGCCGCCTACCCTTGCAGCGGCGAGATCAACCGCCGCGTGGCCGACGCGCCCGGCCTGATGCGGAAAATCCGCGACCGTTATGCCAACGCGGCCCTGCACGAAGACCATCTGGACGGCGTCAATCTGGAATTCGCCCGCTGGCGCTTCAATCTGCGCATGTCCAATACCGAACCCCTGCTGCGCCTGAATGTGGAAAGCCGCGCCGATCCCGCCCTGCTGGAGGACAAGACCGGCGAACTGCTGGGCCTGATCGACGCCGAGGACGGCACGGCCCCGGCCTGAACCGGACGGCTTTTTACGCCTCCCGCGCCAGAATATACACACAGGCGGCGGCCAGATCCGGCACTGTGGGCACCTCGGGCAGGCTTTCCCGCGCCTCAGCCGCTTCCCGCTCTCCCCAGCCCGAACGCAGCACGGCCCGGCAACCGGCGGCCAGGCCGGCCCGCGTGGTGCACGTAGCCCGTATCCAGATTGAGTGTGCCGTCACGGTCCAGAAAAATCGCGCGGCGCGTTGCGTTGCTCATGCCCCATGTTAGCCGCCCGGCCCATACGGGTAAAGCCCCGGCGCGGGCAGCCTTTCCTTCTTGCGCTCTCTTCCGGCGGGTCGCGGGCTTTACCGTTTCGCGCGGCATGGCATAACACGGCGGCGGCAGAGAGAATCAGACAAGAACGAGAGAGAATCGTCTCTATGCCGGGAAGGGGAAAACACCTATCCATAAGGCAGGAAAATTCCTTCTCAAGGAGCAGCGAAATGACAAAGCACAGCATTCTCCGCAACGGCACGCAGCCTTCCGTCAAGGGGCCGGAGGCCTGGTTCACGGGCACGGTGCGCATTGACCCCCTGTTTCCGGCGCACGGGGCGTCGCGGGCCGCTGCCGCGTCCGTCACCTTCGAGCCGGGCGCGCGCACGGCCTGGCACACCCATCCGCTGGGGCAGGCCCTGATCATCACCTCCGGCCTGGGCCTGGTGCAGATTGAAGGCGGTCCCATTGAGGAAGTGCGCCCCGGCGACACGGTCTGGTTTCCGCCGCATGTCCGGCACTGGCACGGCGCCGCGCCCCAGGTTGCCATGACCCATATTTCCGTGGCTGAGGAACTGGACGGCACGGCCGTGGACTGGCTGGAAAAGGTCAGCGACGTGCAGTATTCCGGGCAGGAATAAGGGAGACGCTCCGGGGCGGAACCGCCGGAGGACCTGGCCCACAGCGTCCCGGCGGATAAAAAAGATGCTTGCCGATGCGCGCGATCAGCGTCATGCTGGCGCGCATCGGCGCGCGTTCCACCCGGGACGGCCCGCCGTGGAGAATCGGGCATGGAATTGGGAACACATCTGAAGGGCCTTTTTCTGGCCCTGACCACGGTAATTTTCTGGGGTACGCTGCCCATTGCGCTCAAGCAGGTGGTGACCACGGTGGACCCCACAACCATCGTCTGGATACGCTTCAGCACGGGCGCGCTCTGGCTGTGGTTCTGGCTGCCCCGCAGGACGACGCGCCGCGCCCGGTCCGGTCTGTACAGCGGGCGCGTCGTTCTGCTGCTCGGCGTGGCGGCCGCCGGGCTGGGCGGCAATTTTGTGCTCTACAACGCCTCCGTGGCCTGCATGAGCGCTTCCGCCTGCCAGATCGTCGCGCAGGCCGGTCCCATGCTGCTGATGCTGGGCAGCGTTCTGGTGCTGGGCGAAGCCCTGCGCCGCGTGCAGGTGGCCGGGGTCGTGGTGCTGCTGCTCGGGCTGGGGCTTTTTTTCAACGAACGCCTGACCGAGCTGTTTCAGATCCGCGACGGCTACGGACTCGGCCTGGCGCTGGGCCTCACGGCCGCAGTGGTCTGGGCCGTCTACGGCCTGGCCCAGAGGATCTTGCTGCGCGAAATGGCTCCGCCCCGGATCATGCGCGCGCTCTACACCTGTTGCGCGCTGGCCCTGTTCCCTTTCGCCACGCCGAGCGCCCTGCTCCGTCTGGACACCGCGCAGAGCCTGTGCCTGGCCTACTGCTGCCTGAACACCCTGGTCGCTTACGGCGCGTTCAGCCGGGCCATGTCCTGCTGGAACACGGCCAAGGTCAGCGCCATCCTCACCCTGACGCCCCTGTTCACCTTGGCCTTCGCCCAGATCTTCCATCTGCTCGCGCCGAGCTTTTTTCCGGCCGACCCGCTGAACTGGCTGGGCTACGGCGGCGCGCTGGTGGTGGTCTGCGGGGCCGGACTCATCGCCGTGGGTCCGTTGCTGCATCTTCCGGCTTTGCCGCACCGCCACTGAGGCAGGCTCTCCCGGAGCAGATGATCAAGAGTATAACGAAAGGCGCGGGAATCATTTGATTCCCGCGCCTTCTTCAGAGCATTGCATAAAATGCCCGGTTACGACGGGCAAAACCCGCCTGCTCGCATTTCGCGGCAAGGATTTGCAGAGCGGTTCACGCATGAAATGCGTGAACCGCTCTATTGCACCGGACGGAGGAGGTCGGCCGTCAGATGCGGATGCTGTCGCGCACGTCTTCCAGACGGGCCTTGGCGAAAAGCAGATAGGAGAGGATCAGCTCCCCGGAATTGAAGGACGAGGTGATGTACAGCGGATCATAGGTGCAGATGCGGTTCAGGCTGTCCATGGCGGCGGCCATGTTCCCCTCGTTGTTCTTGGCGCTGATCTCGGGATAGAGGACATAGAGCGTGCTGATGAAGTCCCGCAGAACCAGCGCGATGCCCTGCACCTCGTAGATGCGGTTGTCCAGCTCATAGAAGGGCATGGCCTGGGCCTTTTCCAGCAGGCCGATGGCGTAGCCCAGCATATTCTCGCCGGTCACCGTGACAAAGGAGGCATACAAATCGTCGGTGCGGCAGTTGTAGACGCCCGTGCCCTTGTCCAGGGATTCCTTGTACTGGTCCAGCAGGCGCAGGCCCTTTTTGTAGGAGCCTTCAGCCGAGGGGAACATAAAACTGCGCGGGTCCATGGCAAAGCTGTTAATGCGCGCCTTGTACAGGAACTCGCTCTCGCGGTCGCTGGACCCCAGCTTGGCGATCTGGCTGGAATACAGATCCAGCAGGAACTTGGTGGCGTGGTAAACGCCGTACTGGCGGTAGGCCCGGTTGTCCAGCACGAAGCGGTTGAAGATGATGTCGTTGAAGCTCCAGCCGAAGGTGGAGTTCAGCTCGTAGCGCATCTGATGGGTGATGGCGTCCAGCAGGATTTTGCCTTTTTCATTGTCGGACAACTGGGCGGCGTCGGCGGGCACGGCCACCGGCTCCGGGAAGGTGGTGGCGTCCACCGCGGAATACACGCGCTGCAGGCCCCAGGCCAGAACCAGAATGCCCAGCAGCAGGCAGACCTGCACGGCCAGGGTTTTCAGCACGACGCGCAATTTCAGGATAGTGGGCAATTCAGGCAGCTTCATGAAAAATCCTCGCTTGAAAGACAGGGATAGACGCCGCTCCGGCTGAACGGCATCGCCATAGTATATAGGGCCTTTCGGCCCGAACGGAAGGGGGGGAGATGAAAAAACCTGTATCCGGCTTACGTTTTTCAGGGCCGCCGCCCAAGGTGTTCTTGTGAAAAAGTGCCTTTTTGCATTGTTGCAAAAAAACAACATATTAACTTTATCTATTCATTTCAGCAAGATATATTATTTTTATTGTTTTTTTGCAACAAACCGTCGTGGAAGCCACATCCGTCATGCCCCTGCTTTTACAGCATTTTTCTTTTAATATCAGCATATTACCTGAATGGCACGCAAGATGCTTTCCCATCGGCATTTGGGACGGAACAAATCCCAACGTCCGAGAGCATAAAACCCATTCAGGAGTTTGTCATGAGCCAGTGCAGTTGCTGCATGTCCCCCCAGGAAGACCGCGTCATCAACAAAAACATCAACCGCCAGGGGCGGGAGCGCGTCTACAAGATCCTGGAGCGCAACCAGTTCAGCCTTCCCCATGTGGATGTGGAACGCGCCAAATACTTCACCGAATCCATGCGCGAAACCGAGGGTGAGCTGCTGACCCTGCGCTGGGCCAAGGCGCTCAAAAACATGGCTGAAAAAATTACGGTCTGGATCACGCCGGACCAGCTTCTGGCCGGCCGCGTGGGCAAGCTGGGACGCTACGGCATCCTTTACCCCGAAATCGACGGCGACTTTTACCGCGAGGTGCTGGCCGACCTGGAGCACCGCGACAAGAGCCCCTTCCAGATCTCCCGGGAAGACATCAAGACGGTCATGGAAGACATCGCCCCCTACTGGGAGGGCAAAACCTACCATGAGCACCTCAACAAAACCCTGCCCGCCGAAATCCGCGGCGTGACCTACGACGACGAGCGCGGCCTCAAGTCCAAATTCGTGGTCAGCGAAACCTCGTCCTACCGCTCCGCCCTGCAATGGGTGCCGGACTATGAAAAGGTTCTCAAGCGCGGCTTCATCGACATCCAGAACGAAGCCAAGGCCAAACTGGCCCAACTGGATCTGAACAATTCCGTGGACCTCTGGGACAAGAAGCCCTTCTTGGAAGCCATGATCATCGTCTGCGACGCCATCATGATCTGGGCCGGACGCCACGTCCAACTGGCCAAGGACCTGGCCGCCAAGGAAAGCGACCCCAAGCGCAAGGCCGAACTGCTTCAGATCGCCGAGATCTGCGAGCGCGTGCCCGCCCATCCGGCCCGCACCTTCCGCGAGGCCATGCAGTGCCAGTGGTTCGTGCAGATGTTCTCGCGCATCGAACAGAAGGCCAGCGCCATCATTTCCAACGGCCGCATGGACCAGTACCTCTATCCCTACTATGAAAAGGATATCGAGGAAGGCCGCCTGACCCGCGAAGAGGCCAAGGAACTGCTGGAATGCATGTGGGTGGACATGGCCCAGTTCATCGACCTGTACATCAATCCCACGGGCGTGGAATTCCAGGAAGGCTACGCCCACTGGGAGGCCGTGACCATCGGCGGCCAGACCCGCGAAGGCGAGGACGCCACCAACGACCTGACCTATCTTTTCCTGGAATCCAAACGCGAATTCCCGCTCAATTACCCGGATCTGGCCGCGCGCATCCATTCCCGCTCGCCCGAGCGCTTCCTGTACGAAGTGGCCCTGACCATCAAGGACGGCTCCGGTTTCCCCAAGCTCATCAATGACGAGGAAGTGATCCTCCTGAACACCGTCAAGGGCTGCCCCATGGACGAGGCCCTGGACTACGCCGTGTCCGGCTGCACCGAAACCCGCATGCCCAACCGGGACACCTACACCTCGGGCTGCGTGTACGTGAACTTCGCCACGGCTCTGGAAATGGCGCTTTACAACGGCCGCATGCTGCGCTACGGCGACGAGCTCATCGGCCTGGAAACCGGCGATCCCCTCGGGTTCAAGACCTGGGAAGAATTTTACGAAGCCTACAAGGCCCAGCATTTGAACCTGCTGCACAAGGCCTTCCAGCAGCAGCATGTGGTGGACAAGCTGCGCCCGCAGCACTTCGCCGCGCCGCTGTCCTCGGTGCTCCACGACCTGTGCATGGAAAACATGCTGGACCTGCACACCGAAAAAATCCCCGGCGGCGTGGACTACTCCTACTTTGAATTCCTGGGCTACGGCACGGTGGTGGACTCTCTGGCGGCCATCAAAAAGCTGGTCTTCGAAGAAAAGAAGCTGAGCCTCAAGGAAGTGCTGGATGCCTGCAAGGCCGACTTCAAGGGCTATGAGCCGGTGCGCGAAATGCTGCGCAACGCCCCCTGCTACGGCAACAACGACCCCTATGTGGACAGCATCGCCAAGGACGTGGACCGCTTCACCCAGGTGGAGGCCGAAAAGAGCAGCGAGGAACGCGGCATACACGTGGACGTGCGCTATGTGCCCATCACCTCGCACGTGCCCTTCGGCAAGGTGGTCGCGGCCACGCCTAACGGCCGCCACGCCTGGACGGCCCTCTCCGACGGCTCCTCCGCCTCTCACGGCGCGGACAAGAACGGCCCCACGGCCGTGCTGCTCTCCAACTACCATTCCAAGAACTACGGCATGATCAACCGCGCCTCGCGCCTGCTGAACATCAAGCTGTCGCCCAAGTGCGTGGCTGGCGAGGAAGGCACGGAAAAAATCGTCAACCTGATCCGCACCTGGTGCGATCTCAAGCTCTGGCATCTGCAGTTCAACATCGTGAACAAGCAGACCCTGCTCAACGCCCAGAAAGATCCGGACAACTACCGCAGCCTGCTGGTGCGCATCGCCGGTTACAGCGCCTACTTCTGCGATCTGTCCCGCGACCTCCAGAACGATATTATCGACCGCACGGAACATTCCGGATTCTAGGACGGTTCAGACAAAGGGAATCCGTTCTGAACGCGACCCAAGGGCTGTTTCCAAATTGACGAAGCCGCAAAGCGAAAGGGCCAGGTTGGAAACAGCCCCTGGCGAAACGACCGAAATCAACCACGGGGGGGAGGGGGAAAGCCCCCCTCCCCTTCTTTTTTCCGCCATGGGCGCACGCCCGGCGACTCAAAGGATTTTTCCATGACGGACGCGCAAGTAAGCGGCATTGTCTTCAATGTACAGAAATTCAGCGTGCATGACGGCAAGGGCATCCGCACCCTGGTCTTTCTCAAGGGCTGTCCCCTGCGCTGCCGCTGGTGCAGCAATCCCGAATCCCAGAGCCTCAAGCCCGAACACGCCTTCAATCCCACGCGCTGCCTCACGGCCGGGGTCTGCGGCCGCTGCCTCGCGGCCTGCCCCACGGGCGCGCTCAGTTTGACGGCGGACGGCCTGATCCGCCATGACCGCAACAAGTGCGAGGAATGTTTCGCCTGCGTGCGGGCCTGCCCCTCGGGCGCGCAGAGCGTCTACGGCGAAAGCATGAGCGTGGGTCAGGCGCTGGATAAAGTGGAAGAGGACGGCGTCTTCTACCACCGCTTTGGCGGCGGCATGACCCTTTCCGGCGGCGAAGCCCTCATGCAGCATGAATTTGCCGTCGCCCTGCTGCGCGAAGCCCGCCGCCGCCGCATCGACACCACCATCGAGACCTGCGGCTGCTACCCCTACGAGCGCCTGCGCGACGCCTGCCCGCATCTGAACAGGCTGATCTTCGACATCAAATGCCTGGACCCGCGCAAGCACAAGGCGCAGACCGGCGTGGACAACGCCCTGATCCTGGAAAATTTCCGCCGGGTCTGCGAGGATTTTCCCGATCTGCCCATCCGGGTGCGCACGCCCGTGATTCCCGGCTTCAACGACAGCGAGGACGACATCCGCGCCATCCGCCGGATGGTGCCCCGCCGCCCCACCATCGACTATGAACTGCTGGCCTACCACCGCATGGGCCAACCCAAGTACGGCTATCTCGGCCGCCGCTACGAACTGGGGGGCGCGACTCTGGACGAGGCGCTCATGAAAAATCTGAACGAAATCGCCCGGTAGAAAACGCCACCGCCCTGCCGCGCACCCGCCTCACGGCCACGGGTTTGAAATCCATACCTATCCGTAGCCGCGCTCGGGAAACATTGTTTCCTGTGTCCATAGGCACCTGGACCACTTGGCAAGAGGCATCCGCTCTGCATCCATCGGGTGGGAATCCGCGCTCCGTTCCTGTCTTTATTTTCTGGTGCGTGGACGTTTTCCAACTTTTAACCAAATGAGCATAAGTGATGAGACTCCAATTTTATTAATGCACATCCTGACGGACAAATGTACTTTTCCGTGGTGGAAAAATTTCTTGCATATTAAAAGAGCGTATAACTTTTTTATATATATCTATTTCTGGGTTATTTTCTTCTATTGATATGTCAGAAGGCAATGATAGCAGGTGATCTTTAGGAAGTCCAAAACCTTTCTTTCCTAAGATCAGAGTTAGTCCATTTTCCCATTGTGGTATAAAGTCAACTATGCTTAAACGTATATTTCCTCTACGCGGGTCTGCAAGATAAACTGTCCCTCTCTTTATACCTTTTAAAACAACAAAATGATTTACTCTGTCTCCTTTTAGCAAAACTATTACAGGGCCAGGTAAATCCATAAGTATTTCTGGTGTTAATTTTACGCCAACAGCACTATATCCCATTGACTCAGCTTGAATTTTTAAATCCATCATAGACAGGCCAACTTCTTTTCTATCATCAATTTCATCTCCGAGAAGGCGTTGGAATATATCATTTAAAATCAATGGTTCTGATGCTGGATCTTTGAAATAATATTCAATTAATGTTGATAGTGCACCAGCTCCGCATGAATAATCAAACTTTTGCCGTGTTATATTTTTCCACTTTATATTTTGCCAAGTATTAATATTTTTATTATATAAAATATCATCACTGGCATAGCAATTGTGTATAGTTTTTATTAAAAAAAATATTATGATTATGACAACACAGATCTTAATATCAAAATGTTTTTGATAGAGTGAATCCAGCATCAAAGTCAGGCGCGTCATCATTTGCTCCAATTGATACATTTGGATAAACAATCAAATTATTCCCTATCCTATAAGAAACTCCAAATCCAATACTAAATGGATCTTTTGAAGAGCCATTAATACTTTCCCCATTGATTTTATATTCAAATTCGTGACTGCCAAAAACCTTTGTACTCAAACTCAGCCTATCATTAACCGCAAAACCCATTCCAGCATAATAATTTATCCTATCACCAGAAGAATATTCTGTTCCATTGTACATTGTTGGAAAGTAATGATCATACCCAAGACCATAAAATAAAACTATAGGATCAACAGTTGAAACAAATCCTATGCTAGGACTTATAATCCAATGACCATTACCAGAAGCAACTGCACCATTTGGAAATGTTTGATATGGCGAATCGCCAGTAGGAGCACTAACCGAAAGTGATGTAGTTATGGCTGGAAAATTTGTACGCTCTCGAAGAAGTTGATAATTTAATCCAGCACTAATATCGCCGATATTAAAATTATCATTGGAGGCGTGAAAGAACTGCCCTTCTACGTCTTCCATTGTGAGATAGGAAAATGGAATGTCAACCCACCCCTCAAAATCTTCAAACAGACCAGCTGTCACCCCAATATGACTTGTGAATTTATAAAGAGTTCTATTAACAATTTCATTTGAAAATGCTTCAAGCACATAGTTTTCACTACGTGCTCTTTTGTAGTCAAATGAGTAATAAACCTCAATTTCTCCCGGCGAACGCAACACCGTAGCTCCTCTTAAATAATCAAGGGGGGGATTTTTTGACTCCCCGTCAATAGTTGGAGATTGAGATTTTTTCTCAGCATATTTCATTTTTTTTGAAATATCTGCTTCTGTAAGTGTTGTATGTATTGAGCTTACCTGCTTTTCCTCTGGGAATTTAATAATGCCAAACATATTAGAATTTACATATATTCCACTATCATCAATAACAACTTTTCCAATTGCAATTTCTCCAGAAGACAACCTTACTTCCACAATACTATCAGTAGATATCTGTTTAATAAGATTACTTTGAATCTGTCGTTTTGTGCCATATACCGAAACTTCTGTCGCATATTGTGACCACCTTATAAGTAAGCAATTAAGTTTTTCACCATTATTAATTTCAATTATGTCTGCGAATACAAAACTGGAGCGGGAAATTATTGACATAGTACACAAGAAAAATAGTAAAAAAATGCGTAGATACATACTTCCCTCTCCACTGGATAATACGTTTTCTCAATAGCTGACTTTAATTTAATTTATTTGTGTTCAATGAGGGCCATATACTATTCACAGCGCAGCATCTACTGTGGAACGCTATTTGCATATTTAAACCAGCAAAGGTATTTTTTTCCTACTCTCTAGGAGGCTCATAATGCTCCCAATTAACGCGCAATCTAGCCAAGCTACTATGTTTGATTTCACCAGCTTATGGTCTCGCAATAAAAAAGAAGCAAGTTGTGAAAAAACTTCTGACAGCAATTCCGAAAAACAATCAGCCACTTCTATAAGTACGTCATCTCATTTTAATACTAATATTGATAATAATATTGCAAAAAGTGATTGTGTTATATATATTCCTGAATTAGATGTTTATCGCTTACCAGAATATATGAAAGGGACTGGCACTGTTATTGAAAGACCAATGGATATAATTGTTGTTCACGATAAAGATCTTAATCAATTTTATATTGATAATGCAGAAGAAATTTTAAATTCTCAAAATAAAAAATTAAATACATTTGATAATAAAATATCTAATAAAATCTTTATGGAATATATTTCAAAAAATACATTTTCTTCACAGACGGCTACAGGTATAGATATTTTTTTATAAAAGCCGCAAAGGATTACCTAATAAAACAAAGGCAATCCTCTGCGGCTTTGTCAGTTTATTATCCAGCTCTTACCACATGCTTGTCCACTGAGAACCCCAGTGGGAGCCGGAGCTCCCGAAATTGGGATTATTTGTATAGTTGCCAAGAATATCACCGGAGACAACATCCGCCTGCACGTGTCCTGTATAGTTGGAAATTACCAGTTTAAAACCAGCACTCGTCCAATTTGCTGGGTTATAACTTCTTGAATCAGTCCTGTAGTTATCGCTAAACTTAAACCGTTTCCATCTGATCTGATAGTCGGCACCCTTCGCTTCCGAAAGAGTGGCTTCGTCCACTTGCGCAACCACATGTTTTTCTTGAATGGAGGAGAGAATTGCAGGATCTTCAGCGAAAGCCACACCACATAAACCAAAGACACTCAACATAGTGGAAAGAAAAAGAATCTTGAGCTTGCCCATGTTTTCCTCCTAACTCACGGTTAAAGGGTGATTTGACAAGTGCTCCAAATAGATTTCCCTATTTGAATTTAATATATTTTTGATTATAGATTATTATTTTATTTTTATCAATATGTTTATATTTAATATTGCAGGCATTGAAACCTGCGGCTGCTACCCTCACGAGCATCTGCACAGACCGGCGTGGACAACGCCCTGATCCTGGAAAATTTCCGCCGGGTCTGCGAGGATTTTCCCGATCTGCCCATCCGGGTGCGCACGCCCGTGATTCCCGGCTTCAACGACAGCGAGGACGACATCCGCGCCATCCGCCGGATGGTGCCCCGCCGCCCCACCATCGACTATGAACTGCTGGCCTACCACCGCATGGGCCAACCCAAGTACGGCTATCTCGGCCGCCGCTACGAACTGGGGGGCGCGACTCTGGACGAGGCGCTCATGAAAAATCTGAACGAAATCGCCCGGTAGGGCGGTGTTCCATTATGGAGATCGCAATGAGCATGAACATCGGATTCTGGGGCGTCGGCCTCATGGGCGCGCCGCTGGCGCGCCGCCTTATCAAGGCCGGTTACAACGTGCTGGCCTACAGTCGCAATTTGGCCAAAGCGCGGGAAGTTGCGGACGCGGGCAGGACGGGTTCAGCCACGGACCGCGTGGAAGATCTGGCGGCCTGTGACGTGCTGTTCACCTGCCTGGCCCTGCCGGAGCATGTCCGGCGGGCCGTCTCCGGCCCGACGGGTCTGTACGGCCGGATGAACCGCGGCGCGGTCCATGTGGAATGCAGCACCATTGACCCCGCGCTGGCCGAAAGCCTGGCGGAAGAAGCGGCGCGGCGCGGCATCGCCTATGTCCAGGCCACGCTGGGCAAAACGCCGCTTGCGGCCGCCGGGGGCGAAGCCCCCATTTTCACCGGCGGCGACGCCGCGGCCCGCAAGCGGGTCTGGCCCCTTCTTGAGGTCATGGGCAAACCCGAGGACGTCTCCAGCATCAACGCCGCCTGCGCCATAAAACTTATCAGCAATCTGGTGGGAATGGCCAATCTGGCCGTCCTGGCCGAAGGCATGCGCCTGGGGCAGCGCGCCGGCATCGCGCCGGAACTCCTCCTGCGTCTCCTGGCGGATACCGGGGCGCGCGGGTTTCAGATGGAGACGCGCGGTCCCTGGATCGCCAACAAGGATTTCGCGCCGCGCTTCGCGCTCAGCCTCGCCCACAAGGACATGCGGCTGGGCTGCGAGATGGCCCGCCATCAACGGGTTTCCACCCCGGTTCTGGAGGCGGCCCGAGCCGTCTTCGCGGCCGCCGAGGCGCAAGGACTGGGCAAGCTGGATTGCGCCGCCGTAAGCGAAGTTTCGCCGCAAACGGAAGAGGCCTCCGCCCGCTCATAACGCATTTGCCGAAAATCGGCCCCCTTTACGACGCGGTTTGTGTAAAAAAACAACAAAACCATCTCAGGCGTGTTGCTTTTTTGCACAAACCGCGTCGCATATTTCCATAATACGTTAACATTACGTAATAATTTTTAAAAATTTTCAAACTATGCGCCCATGCAACACTTGCTAATAATTCGTATTATTGAGAATAAAAGCACAAAATGAAAATTTTATATAACATACTGATATATAACAGAGTTTATGTAAATTTACGCATCCTCGCACGCGCAAAAAAGAAGCACGCCTCCTCCCGGCCTCAAAAGCATGCTTGTGACATGTCCATATTTTATCATATATAACAACATATTAGAAATTCATCCTTTTTTGGACATCGGCAAAACGTCACTTTAAAATGTTCTTTTTTTCGCAAAGTGGCCCCGATTTTGCTTGTCTGCCCTGTACACGAACTTCCCCCCATAACCCCAAGGAGTAAAAGCCATGAAACGCATTCTGGCCGCGCTGTGCACCATATCCCTGTTGCTCGGGGCAACGTCCGACGCCGGGGCTGCGGAATACCCCAAGATGACCATCCGCGCCACCACCGCCAACCCCGACGGCAGCCTGCATGTGGAAGCCATCAATAAATTCAAGGAAATTGTGGAAAAGGAATCGGACGGCTTCGTGGGCAACTACGGCGGCAACATGGACAACAAGCTCATCACCAAGGGCACGCGTCTGTACTTCCCCGTGCGCGTCCCCGGCGCGCTGCTGCAGATGGGCGACGTGCATGCCACCATGGGCGATGCCGAGCTGTGCGGCACCGGCATCGAGATTCCCGCCGAAATCACCGTGCGCGTCCAGCTGGTGAAGAGCTTCGAGCTCCATTGGCCTGTGTTGGAAACCGCCGATAAGTGGTACGTGAACGCCAACGCCCAGGAATACAACGAGGCGCTGGTGAACGCCAGCAAGGAAATGCAGCGCCTGCTGATGGCGGTGTCGGGCTGGGACGCGGTCGAAACGTACATGTACCTGTCGGTCGCTGGCGACGTGGAGATCAACCAAGGGTGCAAGCCGTGCGAAGTGCAATTGAGCCTGCGCTTGGGCATTCCGAAGCTCGCCGAATTCCCGGCGCTGCTTCCCTCACCCGGGCAATCCCGATAAAATAGCGCGTCAGCGTTTTCGCAGCCTGGCACGTTGTGCGCCTGCGCTGCAGAAACCGCCTTTTCGGTTTCACTGCACGCTGCCCCTGTCGATGGGCGGCGCGCGTTGAAATACGGCCTGTTCAGTTCAGACGATCAAGAGAGGAAACAATGGCTGAGAAACTGTCGAGCGCCGAACGCCTTGAGAAGCAGTTCGGCTACAAGCAGGAGCTGCGTCGCGGTTTGGGCCTGTGGGACGTCGTACTGTACGGCGTTCTGTTCATGGTCATCATCGCCCCGCACTCCATCTGGGGTCTTGTTCAAACGCAGGGCCTGGGCATGTCCACGCTGGTGTACCTGGTGGGCTTTGTCGCCATCGCGTTCACCGA
>ERZ506979.650-NODE-650-length-19995-cov-3.801856_pt1 | contig 19995 bp, 16 predicted proteins | sample MGYA00512887_ERZ506979 | MGnify/ENA metagenome assembly ERZ506979 | reverse complement strand
CGGCCTCGATCTTTTCCAGTGTGTCGGCCAGATCCAGCTGCACGGGCAGCAGATCCACGGCGCTTTTAAACTGGGATTCCTCGTCGCGGATTTCCGCCGGAAGGTTGTCCACCTCAATGACCGAACCCGGCACCAGCACCAGACAGCTTTCCACCACGTTTTCCAGCTGGCGGATGTTGCCCGGCCATTCGTAGCCGGTGAGATAATTGAGGGCCTCGGTGCTGAAGGTCTTGGAAGGCATGTTGTTGTCCGCGATGACCTTTTCCACGAAATGGGCCACCAGCAAGGGGATGTCCTCCCGCCGTTCGCGCAGGGGCGGCAGGGGAATCTGGACCACGTTCAGGCGGTAATAGAGGTCGTCGCGAAAGGCGCCCTTCTCCACCATGGCCGCCAGATCCTTGTTGGTGGCCGCCACCACGCGGATGTCCACCTCAATTTCCTCGCCGCCGCCCACGCGCTCGAAGCGGCGCTCCTGCAACACGCGCAGCAGTTTGACCTGGAGATCGGGCGTCAGTTCGGCGATTTCGTCCAGAAAAAGCGTGCCGCCGTCGGCCTGCTCGAAGCGGCCGCGCCGCATGGCCACCGCGCCGGTGAAGGATCCTTTTTCATGGCCGAACAACTCGCTTTCCAGCACGCCGGGATTCAGGGCCATGCAGTTCACGGACACAAAGGGCTTGTCCTTGCGCGGACTGGTGTAATGGATGGCGCGGGCCACCAGCTCCTTGCCGGTACCCGACTCGCCGGTGATCAGCACCGTGGAGCGGCTGGGCGCGGCGCGGTCCACCATGACCAGCACGTCGCGGATGGCCCGACTGCGGCCCACGATCTTGTGCACGCCGTAGCGCTCTTCCATGACCTCCTGTAACAGACGGTACTGGCGGTGGGCACGGGCGAGCTCCGTGGCGTTGTGGATGGAGAGCAGCAGTTCATCATTGGAAAAGGGCTTGGTGATGTAGTCAAAGGCCCCGTATTTCATCACCTCCACCGCGCTTTCAATGGAGCCGAAGGCCGTCATGATCAGCACCGGAATATACGGCCAGGACTTCTTGACCCGTTGCAGCACCTCCCGACCGGTGACCTTGGGCATTTTCATGTCCGTCACCACCACGTCCACCTCGCTTTCGTCCAAAAACGCCAGCGCGGTTTCCGGGTCGCTGATGGCCGTGACCGTATAGCCCTCGTCTTCCAGCAGGGTCTGAAGAACCAGAAGATAGTTTTTTTCGTCGTCCAGGACCAGAATATGCGATTTTTCACTCATCTTGAACCTCGGGCGCTTTCAGGTCGGCGGCGGGCAAAAGTACCCGCACCAGCGCCCCGCCTTCGGGGCCGTTTTCAAGTTCGATCTGACCGCCGTGGCTGGCGATGATCGACTGGACGATGGGCAGGCCGAGGCCCGTGCCGCCGTCCTTGGTGGTAAAAAAGGGATCCAGCAGACTGGGCAGGGTGGCAGGATCGAAACCCGGCCCGGAATCCAGAAATTCCAGGCGTACGCGGCCCGGCCCGTTTCCCTGGTCCGGCTCCAGACCGCCGCGAATCCGCACGATACCCGGCCCGTCCATGGCCTGCTGGCCGTTGACCAGAATATTGTAAAAGGCCCGGTACAGCAAATCCTTGTCCCCACGCACAAACAGGCCGGGCTCGACTTCACGCTCCACAGCCACGCCGTGGCGGCCCAGCTCCCCTTCCAGGAAAGCCATCACCTGATCCAGCACCAAGTTCACGTCCACCAGGCTCTGGCGGGGCTGGCGCGGCCGGGCGTAGTCCAGAAAATCGTTGACCGTCTGGGAAAGACGCACGGACTCGTCGTAAATGGCGCCCAGAATACGCGAGGTGCCCGCGTCGGCCTTGTCCGTACGGCGCTGGAGCAGTTCGGCGCTGGAGCGGATGATGCCTAGAGGATTGCGGATCTCATGGGCGATGCTGGCCACCACCCGCCCCATGCCGGCGAGCTTTTCATTGCTGTGCAGCTCGTTTTCCAGCAGACGGTTTTTGTGCATACGCTCGGCCAGGATCCGCTCGGCGCGGTGGATGAGCATCAGCAGCAGGCCGAACATGACTACCGAGGACAGCAGGCACATGACCACAATGATGCCCTGAAACGCCAGCACCTGCTCATAGTCGCCGGTAATGTCCTGGGTCAGCTCCAGCGCGCCCATGACCGGAGCCTGCTCGCCGGGCCGCAGGGTTTCGCCGCGCAGGGGGTAAAGCACGCGCAGCACAAAGGTGCCCTCGCGCAGCGGCACCCGGAAGGGAGCCTGCCAGGCCGGTATGCTGGAAATGATCTCGGACTTGGGGGCCGCGCCGTGCAGCACGTCGTCCAGATTGGGCGGCGACAGACCGGCCCGGCCCAGGTCTTCCTTCTTGGTGGAATACGCCACAAGACGCGAAAAATCATAGATGCGCAGCCGCTCCACGGGCAGCCCGTGGATCACGGACTGCACCACCTGATCCAGCCGTTCGTACTGGGCGGGCTGGCGCAGGGCGATGCGCCCGTTGGCCAGAATGGTGGGCAGGGCGAAACGCCGGAAAATCTGGCTGTTGAGGTTTTCCACCAGCAGTCGCGCGAAATCCTCCTGACGGGTCAGCAGGGTTTCGCGCGCCGAATTGGAAATAAAAAACGACAGTCCGAGACTGGTCAGCAGAATGACCACCAGCGACAGCCAGGACAGCGTGCGGGCATAGCTCAGGGGCAGGGCGCTTTCCACGGGCGCGTCCTGCCGACGGCAGTCGCAGTTTTCCGGCGCCGCGGGGTTTGACTGGCTCATGCGCGCCTCTTGGAACAATTCTCCATTGCAATACCCAAGCCTGAAGGCCGTTCAGAGCCTCAGGATACATTTCAGAGCGTTTTCAAAGCTGTAAAAAAGAAAGCGTACTCATAAAAGCGTCTTCACGAAGTAAACGCGGCGGTAGCCCTTCTCCACGCATCTGTGACTTTCAGTATAGCCCAACCGTGGATACCAGGCCAAATTCTCCGTCATGACCTCGTTGGTGTAGAGCTGAATACGCCGGCAGCCGAGACTGCGGGCCTTTTCTTCGGCGCAGCCGGCCAGCGCCCGGCCGTAGCCTGTGCCCCGAGAGCCGGGGCGAACCGCGATATTGTCCAGAAGGAGCGTATCTTTGTCCCGCGGGAGCAGGACCACATAGCCCTCGACCCTGCCCGCAGCCTCCAGCACCAGAATATTGCCGTTGCGGATATGGACGCCGTAGTCGTCAATCATGGGAAAGGGTTTGATGTCCATCCGCTCCAGATACACGGCATAGGCGCTTTGGGCGATATTCTCAATGGCGGCGCGGTCGCGCTCCTCGGCCGGACGAATGCAAAAGGCGTCTGGAGCAATCGCCTCACCATCTTCTCTGGTCATGTCCATGCGCCCCTGCCTGCCGCGAAAAAAGCGCGGGGTTTCCTTGCGACTGGGTATCTACAGCAGATTAATGTTAAGAATGTACATTCGTAATGCTTAAAGACGCCCGCTTCGTCGCTTAACAGCGCAAATAAATTGCGCGGCGGCTGCTCCCGCAACCGCCAGAGAAATTTCAAAGCGAAATTGCTCTAAAAGCCCTGTGTCCGTTGCGGCACAGCCAGATAGGCGGCCAGATCCGCTTCTTCCTGCGGGTAGCCGCCCGCGCCCAGGCGGGCGTTGGCCAGACGTTTGCCCAACTCCACGGCCGGTTGATCCAGAGGATTGATGCCCATGAGCCAGCCGGTGAACAATGTGGCGGCTTCCAGCAGCATCATCAGCGAACCGGCGGCGCGGGGCCCGGTGTCGCTCATCTCGATATGCACCAGCGGCACGCCGCTCTTGCACAGGGCCATGCGCGTGCCCAGCGCCTCGGCCTCCAGCAGGCTGCCGAAAGGCTTGGCGCGCAGCCAGGCCCATTGTTCAGGCACGTCCATGCCGAAATTGCGGCCCTGAGGCTGGTTCCGACTGGTCAGGAAGAGGCAGCCCTTGTCCCGCCGACCGTCCAGAAACATCTGGTTGATGGAATGCTGGTCCGTCACTCCGGTGGCCGGCACGGGCATGCTGCCCTGGCCGTCCTTGCCCAGACTTTCGGCCCAGAGCTGGCCGAACCAGGGACCGTAGGTGGCCCACTGCGGAATGTAACAGAAAAAAATCAACTGGCTGTAGCCATGATCCTCCAGGGCTTTGGCCCAGCAGGCCAGTGCGAAGGACGGATGCTGCCCGAGACTGTCGGGATGTTCCACCAGGGGACGGGCCACGTCGGCCGCGCCGTCCAGCAGAGCCTGCCAGTCGATGCCCAGAAAAGCGGCGGGCAGCAGGCCCACGGCGGACAGGGCGGAATAGCGCCCGCCCAGATAATCCGGCACTTCCAGGGCCGTGAGGCCGTAACGCGCGGCTTCCTCGCGCAGATAGCCCTTGTGCTCGTCGGTGACCACAATCATCTGTTCCTGCCAGCATTCTCCCAGCGCGGCCTTGAGCCAGTCACGCACCAGAAAATACTGGGCCAGGGTTTCAATGGTGCCGCCGGATTTGCTGATGCAGACCACCACGGTTTCGGCGGGATTGAGCTTGCCGAGCAGGGCTTCAAACTGTTCGGCGCAGACATTGTCTGCAATCCAGAGCCAGGGGCCCTTGTGGCCGGGACCGTCCTGGCCCGGCGCAAAGGCCCGCTGCATGGCGCGCGCGCCCAGGGCCGAGCCGCCGATGCCCAGCACCAACATATGCTTGTAGGCCTTGAGACGCGGAACCAGCGGAGCCAGCTCCACTTCCAGCTTGGCGCGATAGGGCATGGTCAGGAAAGGCAGTTCTCCGGCGACCGCCTCGCGGGCCAGACGTTGCACCAGTTCCTCGCTCCGGGCCGCGCAGGCCGCGGCAGCCGTCTCGGGCAGACGGGCCGTATACGCTCTGGACCATTCAAGATTATGGGACATGACGCACCTCCCGCTTGGCACATTGGGGCTGGATGATTGCAATGAAAAATGACGCTAAAAAAGCCGCAAGGCCTTGGGCGCGAAAAAACGGCGGCGCACGGCCTTATAGGTTTGCGGGCGCACGCCGAAACGGCAGCGCCAGAGCGGGCAGCTCTCCCGCGCCGGGCAGGCCCGCACTTCGCGCCGGTTGCCCGCGCAGTTCATGCACTGCCGCCGTACGGCGCGCAACGCCGCCCGTGCCGCGTCGCCCGCCTCCGGGGTCGGGGACGCTTCGCCGGGCAGGGCCGCCAGACGCCAGACCCACAAAGGACATTGCGCGTCCGGACAGGATCGTACCGATCTGGAGGACGCCCCCTGGCATTCCAGGCAAAATTGCCGGATGAGCGCTATGGCGCCGCTTCTGGCCATGTTTATTCAGCCGCCGCCCCGCAGCACTTCTTGTACTTTTTGCCGCTGCCGCAGGGACAGGGATCATTGCGGCCCACCTTGGGTTCGGGCCGCCGGTAAGCCGCGGGACGCAGGGCCACGCCGTCCACATAATACATTTTGTCGTCTTTGCGCCGGAAAAAACTTTTCTCACCCAGTTGCCGGGGAATGCCGTCCAGCTCGTAAAACGCGCGGAACTCCACGGTATCGTATAGCTCGCCGTTTTCACCCACCGGCGCGTCGTTCTCGCACCGCCCCATTTCCAGACGAAGCCAGTGCACATCCTTACCCTGTTCCGCCAGTTTTTCCGCGGAAAGCCCTTCCCGGAAATCAGGATGCGTGCTCTCCACCAACCAGGCGTAGCGCCCCAGCGCATAGGCCGCGTAACGCGAACGCATCAAGGTTTCGGCATCGGCCGGCCAAGCCGCGCCGTCAATATAGGGGCCACAGCAGTCGGCAAAGGACAGGCCGCTGCCGCAGGGACAGAGTTGGGACATGAAAAAAGCCGCCTTTGTTTGACGCGGCCCGGGATGGGCCATGTCCTTCCCTACAGCATAGCCTATGGTCTGACGGGCGGCAAGGGCATGAAAGGCGGCGGAGCCCGTCAGCCGCGCTCGTCCGCTTCCGGCTTGGGAACGACGGGAGGCCGCAGGCAAACCAGGCAGCCGGGAAGCACAGGCACGTCGTCCAGCATGACCAGTTCCAGAACGCCCTTGTGCGCCTTTTCCGCACGCGCCTCGCCCAATGGCTGACCGGCGGCGTCCAGAATCTGGCGGGCTTCTCCGGGGCGGGGCGTGCCGGGTCCGGAAGCCAGGCACCAGATATGGCAGGGAGCGCCCTCCGCGCTGACGCGGAAGACCTCGCCGCAGCCCAGTTGTGTCAGCAGCCGGAAATAGCGGCGGCCCAGCAGATAGGTGAGCGCGCTGCAGACAAGCCCGAGACCGGCGCACCATGCGGCCAGCATAAAGGGATTCCAGCCCGTGATGCGGCGAATCCAGGAAAGCGAACCGGCCCGTTGCGCCTCTTCGTCGGCCCAGACCACCAGAACGAACTTCTGCGCACTCTGCGCCGTAGCGCCCTTGAAGGACAAGCGTAATTCGTAGCTGCCCGGTTCGGCCTGGGGTTCGGCCCGCACTTCGCCGCGCCACATGCCGTTGCCGAACCAGTAACCGGTGAAAAAGCCTTCCAGATTGAAATGCAGAGGCGCGTTTTCAGGCGTGAAGCGCACCTGCACGTCGCTGTTGAGCGGATTTTTGAGTGCCGACGGACCGGAAAGAGGTACGGCCTGACCGGACAGAATCTCCACCTGGTCAGAACCGGCGCGCATGCCCGCCAGCAGGCCGTCGATAAGTCCCAAAAGGGCCACGGCCAGCAGCAAGGCGCTGACCTTGCCCACAAGGCGCTGCCGCTGGCGGGTCTGCCGACAGGCGTCCCAGAGAGGTGTGCTGAACTGTAAAGTCATGGCTTCTTTTATACGGGCAAGCGGTCATTGGGACAAGCAAAAAGCGCGCGGTGTTTCGCGCGCTTTTTGCCGCTGTTCGTTGTCAGCGGCGCCGATAATCCGCGAACAGGCGGAACCTATTCCCGCTGTAAGTGAGCGAATTTCGTGCATCCCGTTCGGCGAGTTCTTTGAAAACAAGCCGACAACGGCACAAACCCCGCAAAGCGGGGTTTGTCATCAGTCCGAGACGCGTGGAACGCCGCGCGCCTGCAAATTTCGCCGCATCCGGCTCTCATGCCCGGGGGCGCTCCTGTCGCGCGTCAGCGGGCCAGAAGACAATTGCCCCCTGCTTCTTCCTGCACGCGCCAGCGCACCAGTTGGCGGCCCTTGCGAGGCAGGTCGATCAGGCTTTCATGTTCCGCCGGGAAACGCCGCCGCACCAGGCGCGTCAGATAGAAGGCCCCGATCCAGACCGGTACGGTGATGCCGAAAAACCAGAAACAGAACACCGCTTCCGACGGCCACGACGACCACTGGGAGGCCCGGTACATGGACAGGAACACCGCCCCCAGCATGAGCAGGTTGGCCGCGATGCGGATCAGCACGACATACAGGGATTGTTTGTAGCTGTTCATGATATTTTTCTCCGTCCGCGCCGCGCCGCCGGACGGGGTTCAAGCCCCGTCCGGCGGATTACGGCGGATTGCCGGGTTTACTTCTGGAAGATGTTGGTCTTGCTCACGTTCATGATACGAATGGCCTGATTCTTGTCGGAATTGCGGAAGGCGATGCGCATTTCGTCGCCGGCCGTCCAGGTGTAGGGCGGCAGATCCAGCGCGGGCGCGGGCACCTTGAAGGTAATCAGGGCTTCCAGACGCCTGGAGTAAATGGTGACGCTTTCCTTTTCCTTGTCCACGATGGGGAAGGTCTTGCCCGCCACCTTGGGATGCTTGGCGCCAATGTTCTTTTCCACATCCGTGAACTGCACGGGCAGTTCCTTGACGCTCTTGGAAGCCGGATCATAGAGCAGCAGGGAGGACTTTTCCAGATCGACCATCAGACGGCCGCCCACAGCGGGGACCGGACCCATGTCGCGGGCTTCGGCGGGCAGCTTGTAGGTATGTACGCCGCCGCTGTAATGGGGATTGAACTGGTCGTGGGTCACGTCCACCACGATGGTCAGGGTTTTCGCGGCCGGGTCAAAGGCCACGCAACGGCCCTGTTCCACACCGCCGTCAAAGTCGCAGGCCGCGAGAGCAAAGGAGAGGGCCAGCACCAGCGTAAGCAGCAAACTACGTATTTTCATGGCTTGTCTCCTTCTAGTTGCCGGCGGCGTGTTGCTTCTTGGCCGCAAGTTCCGCCTTGGCGCCCTGGACCATCCGGATAGTGATGTAAATGGAGATGGCGCTCACGAAGCCCAGCACTTCAACAGTGGCCAGCGGGCTGAAAAGCCAGGCATACGCGGGGAATTCAGCCTGGAGGAGCTTGAGCACAACGGACATCAGGCAGCCGAGTACGGCTAGGCCGAACACGATGCGGATGCCGTAACCCTTGACGTACTTGGTGGCGACGACGCCGATCTGAGCGCCAATGGCAGCGCCGCAGAGCATGATGATGGCGGCCAGCAGTTCAACGCGGCCCTTGTACGCATAGGAGGCCGTGCCGTACAGGCCGGAGATGGCCACTTCAAAGAGGTCCGTGCCCACGGCGAGGTGGGTCGGGCAGCCGACCAGGTAAACCAGGGCGGGCATGCGGATCAGGCCGCCGCCGATGCCCAGGATGCCGGCCAGCCAGCCGGTGAATAAGCTGACGATAATGGGCAGCCAGGCCGAGCAGGTGATGTTGGCATGCTTGAAGTGCACGACCGGGGGAATCTTGATGGCCTGAAGCTTGCTCGCCCAGTCCAGACCCACGGCGGTCTTGTCCAGATCCTGATGCTGAGCCTTGGCTTCGCGTTCCTTCTTGCGACGCAGGGCCACATCATGGAAGACCAGCCAGGCCAGCAGGATGAGCAGCACCACGTACAGCCAGCGCACGACCTTGTCCACGGAACCGATGCGTTCCAGCCACATGACCATCTGGGCGCCGATTTCCACGCCGATAACGGTACCGATCAGCATGGTCAGGCCCAACGCGTAGTCCACGTTGCCGAACTTGCCGTGCCGCATGGTGGAAATCAGCGATTTACCGGCCATCTGCGCCACGTCGGTGCCGATGGCGAAAGCCATGGGGAAACCAAGAATATTCAGACCCGGCGTCACCATCCAGGCGCCGCCCAGACCGAAGAAGCCACCGATGATGCCGACGCCCAAACCGAGGATAACCAGGCCGGGCCAGAAAATGCTCACGCCGGAAATGGGCATCAAAATATACAGCCAATCCATATCCGCCTCCTTTCCGGGCTACTTTTCAGCCAGTTCGCGGTGTTTGAGGTCAATGCCGATGTGGGACATGACGATGTCAGCGAGAAAGCCGAGAAGACAGCCGAGAATCGGGATGATGATCATGGTCAGAATGGCGAAGAAGAAATGGCTTTCATTATACATTTCCGCCCACCAATACAAAATGCCGTCCAGCTTGCGGGTGTCGGCCACGATGACCACGTCGGCCTTTTTCTTGGCCGCCAGCGCCACTGAGGGCATCAGTACGGGCAGCATCAGCGCGCAGCCCAAAATCCAGGTCCAAAGCCTGCGCATTTTCTTCATGGTATCCTCCACAATTGTTTGGTTCCCTTCAGGCGGCGCAGCCGCCGGTCAAACCACATGCCACTGCAATTTGTGAAAAGAATAGCAAAGCCCGTGCCACTGCGTGATTTCAAAGATTTTTTTCGTATTATTCCAGCAAATCCCGCTCACAGCCTTGTCAAAAAGGTGTTTTTTTTCTATATTCGGCCCAGAGCTTGCGCTTTTTTGCGCAACCAAGGAGGAACATGCGCTTTTTTGGTTTCATCGTCGGCGGCAACTCCGTGGAAACCGCCTCCTTTTTTGTGAACCGCAGCCTGACAAGCCGCATGTTGCTGCTGGGCCTGCCCTTGCTGGCAGCGGTTCTGGCGCTGATTTTTTTCGTGACCGGCGGCAGCCTCGCAAATCTCGTCAATCACGCAATAGCGCGCAACACACAATTACAGACCCAGGCCATGAGCCTTGCGCTGGAACAGATTCTGGTGGAAACGCGCAACCAGCTGCTGATTCTGGCCGCCGGCTCCATGGACCGGCAGGAAATGGCGCGCCGCCTCAAATTCCGCTCCCGCGCCGACGGCCTGCGTTACCGCGAAGTGGCCTTCATGGGCCTGACGCCTGAAAACCGCTATCTCCTTTTAAACTACGGCGGCGAGATCATCGCAGTGCCGCCCCATGTGGCTCTGGACGCCCCGGCCGGTCCCTTTCGCAATATCAGTCCCGGTCAGCGGCCCGGTCATGTGAACGTAAGCCAGCCCCTGGAAGTGGTCTATTCCATGGTACCCATTGACAAGTCGCTGCAAAGCCTGGCCTTTTATGTGCTGCGCTTTTCGACGCCCATTTACGACGCGGCCGGAAATTTTCAGGGCATTCTGATTCTCTCGCTGGATCTCAACGCGTTGCGCGACACCATGTCGCTGTACTCCTCGCCCGAGGCGCCCATCAGTGCCGGAGCGGGAACCAGAGTGCGCAGCCTTTTTTTCGATCAGGACGGCTGGATGCTTTTCCAGTCCGAAAACCTCGACAACGATTCCGGCGAAAAAGCCCTGCGTTCCGATGCGGTGCGGGCCGGTTTCCGCGGGGATTTCGGCCGCCCCGGTTTCAGCATGGCCTTTCGTCCCGGCCCGGAACATCTCAACTATTGGACCATGGTGGCCGAGGTGCAGGCGGGCCGCTCCGGCCGGCTTCCTCTTTCGGAGGTGGGCACGGCCTGGAATAGCGGCCAGATGCGGGTTGAAAGCGTGAGCTACGCGCCGGTGACCTTCATGCCCAATCCGGAAGGCCCGCGCGTGGTGGTCGGCGGGCTGGCCATGCTGGACAGCAGCTTTACATCCACACATGCGGGCATACAGCTGCTGAGCATTTACACCCTCTGTTTTCTGGGCGGGCTGCTCCTGCTGGGGCTGAGCCTCTGGTGGCTCGCCCGCAACATGGGCCGGAGTCTGAATCTGCTTTCCGGCGAGCTGCGCAGCCGCAATGAAGACGACAGCGCCGAGCCCCTGAATCTGCCCCCTCTGCCGCTGGAACTGGAAGCGATCAAGCAGAACGTGGACACCCTGCTTAACCGGCTGCGCCGGGCCAGGGCCGACCAGCGCTCCCAGGCGGCGGCGCAGACCGCCCTCTGGCAGCGGGAGGCCGTGGAGGACCTGCCCGACCCGGCGGATCTGCCGACCCGGGGTCTGGTGGGCGCTTCCCTGCCGATGCAGGCGCTGTATGGTCAGATTCAGAAGGCCTCCCAGGTGCTGGCCGATGTGCTGATCGTGGGCGAAACAGGCACCGGCAAGGAACTGGTTTCCGAGTCCATTCACCGTCTGAGCGCCCGCGCCGACGGCCCTTTCATCACCATCAATTGCGGCGCTCTGGATGAGGCCCTGCTTATGGACACCCTCTTCGGGCACGTCAAGGGCGCGTTCACCGAGGCCAAGCAGGCGCGCAAAGGGGCTTTTCTGGCCGCCGAGGGCGGCACCCTGATGCTGGACGAGGTGGGCAACGCCACCCCCAAGGTGCAGCAGGCCCTGTTGCGGGCGCTCTCCACCCGGTGCATCCGTCCTCTGGGCTCGGACCACGACGTGCCCTTTGATACCCGGATCATCGCCGCCACCAACGCCGAACTACGCGGCGACGGGCAGGACGGCTCCTTTCGCGATGACCTGTACTACCGGCTGGCCGTCATTACCATTCACACCCCGCCCCTGCGGCAACGCAAAGAGGACATTCCGGCCCTGATGGTCCATTTTATGAATGAGGCCGTGAAGACCCGCGAGCCGGGCATGCCCAGAACCATTCCCCGGATCAGCCGGGGCGCATTGGAAAAGCTCATGCGCCACCACTGGCCCGGCAATGTGCGTGAGTTGAAAAATACCCTGACCAGAGCCTTGACCTTTTGCGACGGAGATCTGATTCTGGCGGAAAACATCCAGCTTGATCCCGGCGGCCAGCCGGTGAACGACACGCCGGACGGCAAGGCTTCGCGGGAAAGCCGGACGCCGGAAGAGACAAAAGGCGGAGAGCCGGACACGCACCGTGATCCGCCCGCGCGTCCGGCTCCGACTTCGGAGCAGGGCACGGGGGAAGCGCCGTCCGTCCCGAATCCGGACCAGCTCAACCACCGGCAGCGGGAACTGCTGCCGCGCTTGGCGGTATTGGGCAGCGTGAGCCGCCAGGAATATCAGAACCTGGCTGGCAAGGGCATTTCCATGCGCACGGCGCAATACGACTTGCAACAGATGGTGCGCCTCGGCCTGATGCGCAAGGAAGGGCGCGGCCCGGCCCAGCGTTACGTGATCGTGCAGCCCGGCGGACAAACACCGGCCGACAAAGGACGCCCCAGATGAACGCCGTACAGACATTGCGGAAACTGCTGGGCCTCGCGCCGCGCATCAGCCGTGAGCAGGCCATGGCCGCCTTTACCCGCCGTTACGCCTCCTTCAAGGAATTGTTGCAGGCCAATGCCGACCTGGCCGGCATTCTGGCCGGGCTGAACGCGGCCCAGCGCGGCGACCGCAGCCTGGAAACCAGGCAGGTGCGCAAGGAAGCGCGCCGGGCCATCCTTCAGTGCGAACGCATGGCGGCCTGCCTCAACGACATTTCCAATCAGCGCCATCGGGATCTCAGCGCGGCGGTGGAAGCTCTGGGCGGCCGTATTGAACGCGAGTTGGAGCAGCACGCGCGCGGCGACGTGACTTCCCTGACCCTGCCTCTCAGCGAGGTGGACGCCAGCATGGCCTACAGCGTAGGCGGCAAAAACGCCAACCTGGGGGAACTGCGCAACATGCTGGACATGCCCGTGCCGCGCGGCTTCGCCATCACCATCAAGGCGGGGACGCTTTTTCTGTTGCGCAGCAGCGGCCTGTTCAGGAATATTTACAGCCAGTTGCGGTCGGTGGACACCGAAAAGCCGTCCACCATCAGCGCGGCCTCCCAGGAGGTGCAGCGTCTCATCCTGGAAGCCGAGGTGCCTGACACGGTGAGCGACCCCATGCTGGCGGCCTGGGACGAAGCCTTCGGCGCGGAAAGCGACATTGTGGCGGCCCTGCGCTCCAGTGCCGTCGCCGAGGACGGGGTGCAATCCTTCGCCGGGCAGTACCGCAGCATTCTGGGCGTCAGGCGGCAGGACCTGCTCATGGCCTTCAAAAAGGTTATGGCCAGCCTTTTTTCCGAGCGCGCCCTGACCTACCGGGCCGCGCACGGCTATGCCCTGGACGCCACGGGCATGGGCCTCTGCTGTCTGGAGATGGTCAAGGCCAAGGCCGCGGGCGTGGCTTTCTCGCGTCATCCCGTGGACCTGCGCTCCAACTGCGTGCTGATCAACGGCCTCTGGGGACTGGGCGAAATGGTGGTGGACGGCTCGGGCACGCCCGATCAATGGCTGGTTTCGCGGGCCACCCGCAAAATCACTCAGGCCACCATCGCCCATAAGGAGACGCGCCTGCAGCTCGCGCGCACGGACAAGGGCGTGGAAAGCGCGCTGGCCGACGTGCCCGAGGAACTGCGGGACGTGCCCTGCCTCAGTGACGGGCAGGTGCGGCGGCTGGCGGAAATGGCCCTGGAACTGGAGCGTCACTATCAGTACCCGCAGGATCTGGAGTGGGCCGTGGACGAAGACGACCAGATCGTCCTGCTCCAGACCAGACCCATGGGCCTGGACAGCACGCCGGAGGAGAGCGCGGCCCCGGCCCTGAAGCATATGCGGCCCCTGCTGTCCGGCGCGGACGTGGCGGCCAAGGGCGTGGGCTGCGGCCCGGTGGTGCGGGTGCATCCGGATGAGGATCTGACCCACTTTCCGGAAGGCGCAGTCATGCTGATGCAGCATTCCTCGCCCAACGCCATGACCGCCATGCAGCGGGCGGCGGCCATCATTGCCGAAACCGGCAGCCTCACCGGGCACATGGCGTCCATCTGCCGCGAATTCGGCGTGCCCACGCTGATGAATCTGGCCGGAGCCACCAGCCTGCTCGCGCCGGGTCAAGTGGTGACCGTGGACGCCTTGTCGGGCCGGGTTTTTGACGGCGAGGTGCCGGAACTGCTGGCCCTGCGCCTGGCCCGCCGACGCCCTGGAGTGGATACGCCCGCCCTAGTGCTGCTGCGGCGGGTGGCCCCGTACATTCTGCCCCTGCACCTGGTGGACCCGCAGTCGGCCCTGTTCAGCCCGGCCAACTGCACCTCCCTGCACGACGTCATGCGCTACGCGCACGAACTGAGCTATTCGGAGATGTTTCTGCTCTCCGACAGCCTTTCCGAAAGCGGGGCGGGCGGCGTGGCCAGCCATCTGGTCTGTTCCGTGCCGCTGGACCTCTACATTATCGACCTGGGCGGCGGCCTGAAACATCCCGAAGCCTCCACAGCCAAGCCCGAAGACGTGACCAGCATGCCCTTCCGGCATGTGCTCAACGGCATGCTCAATCCCGCGGTACAGGCCAAGGGTCCCCGCCCGGTGAACATGCGCGGTTTTCTCTCGGTCATGGGCCAGACCATGGTCGGCGGCAACCAGCACGGCGGCGAGCGCTTCGGCGACCGCAGCTACGCCATAGTCTCCGACCGCTACCTCAATTTTTCCTCGCGCGTGGGCTATCACTACGCCATTCTGGATACCTGGTGCGGCGACACCCTGAGCAAAAACTACATCCGCTTCGAATTCGCGGGCGGCGCGGCGGGCAATGAACAGCGCGCGCGGCGGGTGCGCTGCATCGGGCTCATCCTCACGGAACTCGGCTTTACCGTCGAGGTCACGGGTGATAGGATACGCGCGCGCTACCAGAAATACCCCAAGCTCGAACTGTGTTCGCGCCTGGATCAACTGGGGCGTCTGCTGATTATGACCCGCCAGATGGACATGCTTATGGTCAATGACGAAGCCGTCCAGGTGTACGCCGCCAAATTCCTCAACGGCGAATACCACTAAGCGGAGGGCTTCCACACCGGAAACCAATGAGGCCCCCATGCCCCCCTTTGCAGGACCGCCGGAACAGCCCAGGCGTTGGGACAAACCCTCCGAGCCGCCCCAGAAACTCTTGAGCCGCGACTTTATCCTGCTCTTTTGCATGGCCATGTTCAGCAACAGCTACATCGCCGTGTTCTACTGTTTCGAGCAATGGCTGGAAGGCCTCAGCATCAGCCCCAACTGGCGCGGCGTGCTGCTTTCCTCCCTCTTCGCCATGGTGCTGCTCTGCCGTCCCCTGGCCAGCGTGCTGCTGCTCAAGCGCGGCAAGCTGTTAGCCATGCTTGCCTCCATCATGGTCTCCAGCTGCGTCATGCTGGCCTATCCTTATGTCCGGGGAGAGCACGTCATCGGCATCATCTGGCTGTTGCGCATCATTCAGGGCATCGCCCTGGCCGTCTATTCCAGCTGCACTGTGGCCGTGCTGGTCAGCTGCATTCCCAAGGGGCAGAGCGCCAGAGGCTTCGCCCTCTTCTCCCTGACCATGCTGTTGCCTTATTCGATCATTCCGGCCCTGGCCGAGCGTCTTCTGCCCGTTCTGGGCGGCGAGCCGCGTCTTTTCGCCCTCACGGCCGTGCTGGGCCTGCCCGCGCTGGCCATGCTGATTCCCCTGGCCCCACGCCTGCGGACGCCGGAAATGCCCGCACAGGGCGAGAACAGCCTTTCGGGCCGCGCCCTCTGGCAGGCTGTGAGCCATTCGGGCCTGTTTTTCGTCTACATGGCCTGTCTGACCTTCAGCATTATGACCGTGCTGGCCATTTTCTTCATGAAAGGCCTCTGCGCCGTGACCGGCGCGCAGCCGGCCTGGTTTTTCTCCACCTACACGGTGACCATCATTCTGGTCCGGCTGTTCGGCAGCCACCGCCTGGACACGCTGCCCCGCTACCGGGTGACCACGCTCTGCTGCGCGGTGCTGGCCTGCTGCATGCTGGGCCTGGCCTGGGGGCCGCTCTGGGCCTTCATTCCCCTGACCTGTGTCTACGGTCTGGGGCTGGGCCTGCTCTATCCCCTGCTGGCCGCCGCCGTGTATGACCGCTCCACGCCTACCACCCGCTCCATCAATTCCAATGTGATGATGGCCACCTTTGACTCCAGCGGCATGCTGGCTCCCCTGCTGGGCGGTCTGGTGATCCATGCTGGCTACGGCTATCGCGGGGTGTTCACCGCCACCGCCGTCAGCGTGTTCATCTGCGGCTGCTGCATGGTGATCGACAGGACGCGGATGCTCCGGCGGGATGCGGCGAAGCGACGCCAAGCCGGAGCGGAATCCCTTTAACAAATTATAAGATGTAGAAATTCAAGAGATTGCGTCCTCTCTCCCCAACCGTTACGCTGTATCCGGCAACAGCGCGGAGTACTGACGCGGCACTGCGCGAAAAAACGCTCACGGCAGGCAGCCGGCGCTTTCCGTTCGCAGGCTTTCAGCGGCCTTTGAACATATGTATTATTGTGGAGTGGAACATGACCCCGGAAATGAAACAATATATCCGTCAATTTTATCTTGATGAAGCCCTGGACGCCGCCGTCTATACGGTTCTGGCGAAAAAGACCAAGTCGGAGCACAACCGCGGGGTGCTGGAAGCCATCGCGCGGGATGAACAGAGCCACAAAGCCCAGTGGGCATCCCTTTTGGACGCGCTTCCCCGACTCAGCGTTTTCCGGGTCTGGTTTTTTATCTTTCTGGCAAAAATTTTCGGTCTGACCTTTATCATCAATCTGATGGAATCGGGAGAAACCAAAGCCATTGAAAAATACAAGGCGGTTTCGGAACAATTCCCCATTGCCCGGAAAATACTGGAGGACGAAAGCCGGCATGAAGCGGAACTGGCCGCCATGATTGAAGAGGACGGCCTCAGCTATATCAGCTCCATGGTTCTGGGGCTCAATGACGCCCTGGTGGAGCTGACAGGCGCGCTCGCCGGTTTTACCCTGGCGCTGAACGACAACAAAATGATCGGCCTAGCCGGTTTCATTACCGGCGTCGCCGCCACCCTGTCCATGGCGGCCTCCGAATATCTTTCCAAAAAAACGGACGAGGGCGGGAAACATCCGCTGAAAGCGGCCACATATACCGGCCTGGCCTACATGTTTACCGTGGCCCTGCTGCTGGCCCCGTATTGCATCTTTTCCGCGCCGCTTGTGTCACTGGTCTTCTGCCTGCTGACCGCCGCCCTGATTATTCTGGGCTTCACCTATTTTGTCTCCGTGGTGCGCAAATCCTCTTTTCTGCGCGGCTTCCGGGAGATGCTGGCCATAAGCTTCAGCGTGGCTCTCATCTCCTTTCTCATCGGCTGGGGCGCCCGCGCCTGGCTGCAGATTGACGTGTGATTTCGCCCGCTCCCAAGCTGTTTCCGAGCGGGATTGCGGAGCATTGCAACGCTGAATGCGACAGGAGCCGATGGCCTTTGAAAAAACATAGCGCTCCAAAGGTCATCGGCTCCACCATACCGGTGTGCCGGTCATTCGCCCACATTCAGGCTCTCGGCGCGCACGCGGTCCAGCAGTTCCTCCAGATTTTCCACCGAGGTCAGACGAAAGCCGTTTTCCACCGGGCTGACCCGGCCAAGCACCTCGTAGTTTTCGCCGTTGCCCGCGTCATGCACCACAAAGGGCACCAGCCAGCCCCGGTTGTCGGACCTGGCCTGGCCGATCCGCCGGATCTCCTTGCGGCCTGTGGAAGCGTCGGCAAAAAGCGGGGCCAGCAGGCCCTGGGCGGCTCCTCCGCTGGGAGTGCGCCCGGCGAAAGCCCCGGAAGACACGCCGTTGATCACAAAAGCGCGGGCTTCGCTGAACAGCAGATTACGCAAATTGTTCCCGCCGGAATCCCCGGAAGCGGCCTGGGAAAACATCACGGCCAGCAGGGGCGGCAACCGGGCGGCAACTTCCGGCTTTTGCGCGTCGCGCAGAAAAAGCGTCAGGGCCGCGTCCAGAATGGCGTCCACATCCACGAGGCGTTCAAAGGCGGCGGCGTCCGCCGCGTCAATGGCCCGCCCCACGTCCGCCACACACTGACGCGGGTCAGCGGCGCGGACAAACGGAACCGAGACGGACGCCAGCAGCGCGAAAATTCCCAAAGCCAGAAGCGCACAACACAGCGCACCCCTGCGGCGGCGCGGAACGACCACACTCATAGACCCTCCGGCAGCGGCCCTTTAAGCGCCAGCGGCAGACCGCAACTGACAAAAATCACATGGGTGCAGACGCCCGCCAACGTCTGATTGGCCAGACCCAGCACATCCCGGTAGACGCGTCCCAGCGGCGTGGGCGGCACAATGCCCAGCCCCGTTTCCGCGCTGACCAGAGCCACCGGGCGGGCGCGTCCCCCCGGCTCATCAGCCAGTCCGGCAGCCAGGGCCGCCACCCGCGTCCGGATCACCTCGGGCGTCAGCCCGGCGGCCAGCAGATTGGCGATCCACAGACTGACGCAGTCCAGCAGGGCCACGCCGGCCGCGTCGCTGTCCTGGCCGGAAGTTCCGGCCAGGAAGCCTTTCAGCACAGTCAACGGATCCAGGGGCTCTTCCACACAAAACCAGCCCGCGCCGCGTCCGGCCTGATGCCGGGCCACGCGCGCGGCCATTTCAGCGTCATTGTCCTCAACCCGGCAGGTGGCCAGAAAAAGCCGCCGCGGGGCCTGAGCCTCGGCCCAGCGCTGGGCCAAGCCGCTTTTGCCGCTGCGCGTGCCGCCCACAAAAAAAACCAGCGGCGCGTTCACCGGCCCTGGCCGCCCACCTGGACGGGAGCGGGCACAGCCAACGGCTGCGCGGGCGCGGGCGCCGCCGGAGGCGTCGCGTTTTGCGGCGCTGTAGCCTGCCGCGCCGCATTGCGGGCCGGTCCCGCCCCGGGAGCCGACGGGAGGGGCGGGGCGGACGGAGCCTGACCGGCCCTGTTGGCGGGCGTGTCCGCTCCGGCCTGGGCGCAACGCCGGGCCAGATCCCGCAGCACGCCGGCGGCGCTCTGCACGGAAGCCAGGGCCTGCGGCCCTTCTTGCAAGCGCCGGTCCACCCAATACGCCACAAAAAGCAGGGAATCGTCGTCCAGAGCCTGACCGCCGCCCTTGCGGATGGCCGCCACCAGAGCGCGCTGCGCGGCCGCGCGTTCTTCCAGCACCCGGCGGTAACGGGCGCTCAGGCCGTCCACGCGCAACTGTGTGGTCGTGATTTCGGGCTGGGAGGCCTTGCTTTCACGCAACTGGTCCAGATCAAAAACCGCCGTGGTCATCTGGGAATTGATCTCCAGCACGTTCTGGGAAATCTGTTCCAATCCCTTGATGCGCTTGTTCAGATCCGGCACCGAAGCCACGCCTTCCAGCGCGCCGGCCAGCATCACGAAGCGGCCTGCCAGAGCCATGTGCATTTGCCGGTTCTGCTCCGGCGACAGGGCCTTGGCCGCCGCCTCGCGATCCAGCGCCGCCATGAAACGGTCCACATACAGCGCATACAGGCTCTGGAGCATGGTGGGATGGAAAGCGTAACGCAACAGGCCCGCGCGACCTCCTTCAGCCATGCCGGCCATCTTGACGCCGTAGCGCTGGTTGACGCTCTGCACGCTGACGCCCAGCGACCCGCCGCGCGGACCGGGCTTGTAACGCGAAACCAGATAGGCGGCCAGATCTTCCACAAAATCCGGGCGCACTCTGCTGTCAGCCGTCACCTTGGGGACCACGGCCTCCTGTCCGAACTGGCCGGGCATGCCCGTGCCGCCCGCAAGCCCGCTCTGCCCCGACGGCAGGCTGGTATCCACAGGCGCGCCCACCGTGCCCTGCACATTCTGGCCGGCCAGCGTGCCCGGCGCGGTATTCGGGCTGGTCACCGACGGAGGCGGGGGCGGAGGCCCCTCCCGCAGCAGATCGCCCACGCCGGCCAGAGGCGTGCCGTTGGTAGCGTTGTCGATGACGCCGGCGGCCTGTTCCCGCCACAGCTCGCGGATGGACGGCTCACGGGTCAGCCAGAAGGCCGCCCCGCCCACCGCCAGCACCGCCACCAGGGCCAGCAATCCGGCCTTGCGCCCGCCGCCCTTGCCGGGCCGGGGTTTGGGGAGGTTCATGATGTCGGGAACCTGGGGCGTTTTCTTTTCCAGTTTCATGCAGGTCTCCTCGGGCTTATCCCCCGTTTCCGGCGGAGCT
>ERZ506979.645-NODE-645-length-20157-cov-4.415083_pt1 | contig 20157 bp, 17 predicted proteins | sample MGYA00512887_ERZ506979 | MGnify/ENA metagenome assembly ERZ506979 | reverse complement strand
TCTCTTGAGAAAACTTTTCATAACTAACTTTACCCTGAGCATAGTAATTAGCATTTGAAGTTTTTTCGGGCACCAAGTCCGTTATTTCTCCTCTAGCTGATAAGGTGATGCGCTCGGCGCGATCATCGAATTTGAAGCCACTTATTTGATATATAACGATAGGCATTTTTTCCCATGAAATTGATATTTCCCTTCTGGAAGGAAGCACTCCAACTACCTGCAATGCTTTTTTGTCAGCTCTGCTCAAAATATATTTCTTAAAATAATAGTCGAAACCCTTAATACCCGCATTAGGAAGTGTTTCTGTAAAGTGTTCATTTTGATGAATCTGGCGGAAACCTCTTTTCATTGTGGCCGATGACACCCGTGGTGTTTCTCCCTTGTAGTCAAAACCTAAGAATGCCGTTTGATAGGATTTCCCATCAGCAGCAATCATAAACTGTGCTACAAGCTCGACTGTGAACCCGGCGGAATCAAGAGACCGTGCAATTTCTTTGAATACGCTATCAGGCGTACCCGAAAAATGCGGTTTTATCCGTGATAATACAAGGCTGAGGTTCGAATATTTTCCCCTAAATTCAACATACTTCTGGCCCCGATCTGTTTCGTGAAGCGTCCATTTGCCGTCTTGGCAGTATTGGTAGGTGTCAAAAAGTTTGCCTATGGTCACGCTCCGGTCAGAGGGTAGAGGTGTATCCTTGAGGTCGGAAATTTCCGATGCCGTAAAAAAGGCGGCATATCCGGCCAGAGGGCAGCCCAAAAGCAGAACGAGGCAACATGTTACGGTTGCAGCAAAAAAGCGTCTCATTTTTTACTCCCTTGCGTACCTCCATCCCGGAAGTGAGCCGAGATGGAAAGTTCATTTCTTACGGAAATTGGCTCCGGCAGCCTCTCTTATTTTTAGCTTTAAGTCAATAATTCTTAGCTAAAAAGCCGTTCATGACACTCCTAACGCAAGCTATGATTTAGCTGTCAAAAAGGAGTGATTTGTGAGTTCCAGAAAAATTCAGAAACTGGCCGCTATTGTCGGCACAAACATAGCCCGCCGGAGAAAAGCCGTTGGGCTGACCCAGGAGCAGCTTGCGGAAAAGCTCAGTATCAGCGGAGCATCCCTGTCCAGAATCGAAAAAGGCATGGCCGCGCCACGATTCCCCAGACTGGAAGAACTGGCCGAAATTTTAGGCTGCCACGTTGCGGATTTGTTCAGGAAGGAAGGGGATCCCCTCAGCGTGAAGCTGGATACGGTGGAAGATATGCTCCGGTCTCTACCGGCCAGTACGCAGGAAGACTTAGTATATCTGATGATTACGGCTATTCAGACCGTCAAAAAGAGCCGGATGGAACCGTAATATAGAGAGATAGTCAAAGTTTGAATTGAACACATGATTGATATGCAAGAGTAAAATTACCTGCCCAGTATTTATTGTATCTTTTTAGAGTATATCGCGCTTAAAAATATTGGCCAGCTGGATCCTATGTTCTGACTCGCAGGTTTCACGAGTCTGCCGGAGTTTTACGCCACAAGCGAATTGCGGCTGCTCCGGCGTCGCGACGGAGTCTCGCCTTACTCAACTTCATAGCGCATTTCAACGGTGAAATGCTCTAGTGCTCTCTATTCCCATGAAGAGGTATAAATCCATACCTACCTTGATTTGTCTTAGTAAAAGTTATAAGATTAATCTTATTAGAAGTCACGAGATTATTCGGCGGATCTTCATTTTCAATAATAATAACCTGAACATCGCGAAATGAACTAGCAATATCATTATAAAAGGAGTCTTTTACATCCACAGATATATTTTTTTCGTCAGGCGCTGGCTCTCTATACACAACCAACGGAGAATCAATAATAAGAAAATTGGGGTAAGGCATTTTTTTACGCCAGCATATGTTGAGAAGAGCTAAAGAAAATGCGGCATGTATTATTGCACGAACGCCTTTACCATGACTAGCTCTATGCCGACCTCCAATTACTACATCCCAGTTTGTTTCACTGAAAGTAACCCTTCCTGCATTGGGGAAATGCCATGCTTTTAAGCGATCTTCAACTTCAAGAGAAAATTCTTCAAGAGGTCTGGCTGTAATAAAGTTGTTGCCAGTTACCTCCTGTTCAATGGTTTGTTCTGCTTTTGCAATTTCCTCAAATAATCCACTGAACTCGTTGCGGCGGTCTAATATCTCAAGTGCTTTTTTTATAGATTCCTCTTTTTTATGCATTTCACGGTAATCATTCACTATTCTAGATAGTTTTGGTTTTAAAATTTTTTCTATTTCATCAGTGATAGATTTTAAATTGGATTCTAATGTTATTTTGTATGCTCTCTTTTCTTCAATATTCGTTTGTATATCTATTTGTGTTACTTTCAAATCAGACAATAGAGCGTGAAGTTTATTTAGTTCGCTTAAACATGACTTTGAAATCATTTCTGGATTCATTAATGCATCTTGACGTAAAATATCATGATATTTTGCAAGAGAACCGCACACAGAGCAATATCCAAGCCCTATCTCCAATAATCTTCCACCAGTTTCCGTAATTGCTTCAAGTCTACGGATATCTGAATTATATTGTTTTTCAAGAATTGCAAAACGACTTTGTAATTCTACCAAAACACCTAGTTGTGATTCTACGTGTTTTATTTGTTCCCAAGATTGCTTTCTGCGCTCTTCCATATCAGATACAGAGCGTTGAGCAACACTTAATGCGGCAGAGACCTTTTCATAGCTTCCTTCGAGAGCATCTAGTTGTTCTTGAAGCTCTTCATAGCTACCAGCAATATTTAACTCTTCATACTCCTTCGTAGTTTTGGCAATTATCTTTTCCAAGATTTCTTTTTTAGATTCAATTCGAATTTTAGAAATCTTATTATTCTCTACTGTAATAATTGACGAATCATCCTGCCCCGTCAGTAAAAGCTTAAAAAGGGAAACTTCTGCTGTTTTTAATGTGTATTGTCCTGTTAATATAGGAGAATTTTCTTTTTGAACAGCTTGTTCAGAAATAATACAAAAATTGATAATATTCCTAAAGCTTAAAGATCGCTTTGCTCCATACTTATCTTTTCGTAATAATTTATTATCTAAACATGATAGTTCCAATAATATATGGGATATTGTATCTGTATTATTTTTATCATGTTTTGCCTTAACAATGATATTTTTCTTGTCATCGTTAATTATTTCTATATCACCTCCTTTCAGGCTACGATGAAGAGTAATTAACTTATTATCTTCATAGGTTTTTATCCCAAGGGTAATCGTGTCATAACCATCTGCTTCTGGAATATCCTTTGGACTGTCTTTACCCCCTAAAATGAAATTAATACATTGTAATATAAATGTTTTTCCAGTGTCAGAGGGGCCACAAATAACATTTAATCCTTTTTCAAAGCTAATATCCGCATCTTCAACATCAGGACCACTGAGTCGGAGAGAAGTAAGCCAAAAACCAGGAGTTTTCATATTTCATTCTCCTCCCACAAAACAGATTCCATCTCAAACTCGGCTCCCCATGCTCCAAGATGCTTACGTATAAACGTATTAAGATGATCATCATCCATATCGCTAAATGTTTCAACTAGCCAACGGGTCCGTTTTCTTAATTCAAAAATATATTCAGATTGTAGTACATCAAGAAACGAGCCTGTTTTTTCTGTTGCAGCATAAACAATACCATTTAATCTAAACTTCTGTACAGCTAACCCTCGCGCCATATAAAGTAGCAAACCTTTTTGCACGACATTACGCCGCACAAGTAATTCCCCGTTTCTGTGCGGTGTCTGTGGATGCAGACCTTCTGGACCACCAGAAATGTCATCTGAATGCACAGAAAGATAATCAAATATAACGATCCGTTGAAGGGAATAAGCGGATGGGAATGCGTCATTAAGAATTGAGATAGCCCTCAATCCTATTTCTACTGGTCCATTAAAAGGGGAGATAAACGATTCTTGGGGTGGCATCATTTTTTCACCCATCGGACTTCATCTTTATTATTTGCCAACTGATGACATATTCCTCCACGGTCTCTAACAGTTAATCTACTTATCAATGCGTGAGATGTTAACTGAAGATTTCTCGCTGTTTTTACGACAGCTATTACTCGCTTGTAGCCGCTAGGATAGTCATCGCGAATATCATCACGAATGCCATCATGAACTTCATCTTGAAGTTTCTCAAATTCACCCGGGGGGAGGTAGTCTCTGGAAAAGGAACGCAATGATTCTGCACTATAAAACTGAATCCGCGAATCAACGAAATGTTCTTTTAACTCTTGTTCATTATCAATATCAAAAAGTGTTGTTACATTTTTTTGTAGATGATCCCCATATGCTTCCATAAGTTTTGAAACATAACCAAGTTCATGCTTTTCTGGATTTTGAGGGGGGGCAATAAATGCTGGACGTTCAGGAAGCCCACCACCAAAACGGGACACGTAGTATCGTGTAGTGGAGTGTTGCTCAATTATTTTTAATGGTGGAACGTATTGGATAATACTGAAATCTAATTGTTTGATATACCTCTTAAGAGGATCATCCAAAGGAATTTTGGCCTTACTAGTAATTTTATTCAAACAATTAATATCCCAATTTTCAAGGAGTAATTTTTTGAGTTTTTGAGGATTACGTAATAAATTTGCAAGTTTTGTTCCCACACCCTGTGGAGCAACGAAATAATAGGTACGAGGATATGTGAATTCATTTATGTATGTATAGTAAACTAATTTCCCTAGCTCTAACCAAATGTCAGAGGGGGTAAGTGGATGGTCATAATGCTTGCACTGATAGTTGTCCCAAGCGGCTCCAAGGTTCTGCGAAACGCGCGCGATAACGTCTCTTCCCATGTCGCCAGCCCCGCCACACCGCTCGACAAATGGATATTGCTGCCGTAATGAGTCTACCCATTCCAAAATGAAATCTTCCCACTGACAGGCGCTAAAAAGACGTATCCTTTCAATAGGAGGAATGGGATAACCAGAGACAACAGTATCTGCACTTGCAATAGTTGCGCGAGCTCGGGGTATCGGTATCGTTGAAAGCATATATCTCCTCCCCAAAATAGAACTAAATGTTATATTTTAGCGGGATATGCTACAGAAATTGGCTAAAAATTTAGCGCAATGTTTCTAGTCATTGGAGTTTATTAACTATCTTATATCGTTACTCATCAGATCGTCAACTACCACATGAAACAATAACTACCAGGAACGCAATCTTCCTCTGAGCCACTGAAGAAAGCTTTCCCTCTCATACCCAACCCGTGAGCCAAGCTGCACCTTGGGCGGGCCTTGTCCAAGTGCATCCAGGTTGGAAAATGTCTTCGGGGACATCAAACCTCCTATGGCTTCCGATGCTGTCCTTCGGGTAAACACCGGCGGTAGTTCCCGCTCGATTGCCTTGAAAAATTGATTGCTGCCGATGCCCTGATTGAACAGATCGGTTGTATGCTGTAACTCATCGTCATTACCCCAAAATTGTGACATGATTTTCTCCTTGGAGTTTTGTGTGTGGTGAATCCCATCGGGCTGATTACGGATGTTCTGGGAGCATTGTTCTCATGTCATGGTAGTGACTTTTTTAAAGAAAAATGGATGGGGTGAAGGATTCTCCACCCCACTTTTTAATAATCTGCACCCAATGCGCTATGACTGATTTTGCCGAAGGGTCTGAATGATTTTATTGGCATCGGCTCCGGTCAGCTTCTCCAAAGGCTTGGCACATATCTCACGCGCCACATTTTCTGGAGCAACGGCCTGCCTCAAGCACATGGCCTCAATCCACGATAGCTGCTTGCCGCTGGCAGGTTTCGAGCCACCTCCGTTGCCGGTTTTAGAGGAGTGGCCTTGGTCTTGTGCTGGCGACGTGTTGACAGGTAATTTCTCCCTATCGGTCGAAGATTTCATTTCTCTGGGCGAGCATGGCGTAATATCCAAAACTGGTTGCGCAGTGTGAGCAAAAAGAGCCATACCGAAGGCTTTTTCTGTTCCCCGATGGGAGGCTTTTTCCAATAACTCTCCTGCGTCTGTACTGCCTCCTATAGAGTCTGGTGTAGCGACTCCAAAATCTGAAAAATTACCCTGGGAAGTGGCAAGCTGCACTGAGCAAATAGCGGTATGCCCATTATCCGGTGCTGGAATCTGGTCAATGGAACGTTTCATCTCTGTTATGCCAATTTGTCTTATTTCGTTCATAAAATCTTGAGAAAAGAGGGCTGAAAAAGAGTTAACCGAAGTAATTTCGCTGGAAGCAGCAGGGTTCATCTGATTATCGTTTTGCATGATAGTTTCCCATAACTAAAAGGGAGTGTGCCGATACGCTGCTCCCCTTTATTTTGTTGAAAGTTTGTTTGAAAAAGAACCATCAGAAAAGGTCAAGCTTGGGAAGCTGTAAAGGAACCATAGCAGAGGGAACACGGCTTCCTCCCATGAGCCAACATCCCTTCCCTCTCGCATCCTTGGTTTTTATTTTGGCAAGATAGCTCGCTTGGTAGGAGCATCTGTTGATCTGTGTCAGAACGTCAGGTGAAGAGCGCGTAATCATGAGGCCATTGGGGCCGTTCTTATCACAATAATCGACAAGTCCATCATTGTCAGAATTGATTGTATTTTTCCACAACGGGTTTACTGTATTTTTGAGCAATTCCTTATAGTTATTCTTGGCATTACCGTTTGCCAACAGGAGAAAATGATAATGCGGTGCAGTGCTGCTATTGATCTCTTCTGTCCATAAAATTTGCGGATCTACACGATGACCTCCTATAATCGTTTCACGTTGAAGCTTTCTTTTGAGATTGTAATTAAAATTGTAAATGTGTTGTCTATTTGGGACAATAGTTCCATCATTTGGATAATGAAGATCGAACCTTACTTGCATGACCTTGGAATGAGATGCAATCATATGAGCCAAGTGCTTTTGATAGTTGTCGAGTATAGATGTTATACACCCTAATCCTTTCCTCTGATCTGTGTTGATCTGTAGTCCGTTGTGGGTACTGCCAAAGGTGGTATTCATAAATTTCTCCTCAATAAAAGATAATAAAAAGGACCAGCATAGTTCATAGTGCTGGTCCTGAATTCATCGTTCTGTTGTTAATTGTATTATTGATCTATATATTTAAATATATAATAAAATTATGAATACTATATATCAATTAGATATATTATAAGTAAGAGGTATTACCATATACCTAGACAACTATATCTTGAAATATGTTTGAATTTCAAGGATTGACGGTATGAGGCTACTTGTGGAAGTCGAGGATTGATCTCATAAGATATTTGGCGGAAAAGTTTTAATATAATAGAAGTGAAGTATAGAAAAACGACATCAGTTAGAGAAATATACATTTCTCAAATAGCGGGCAGGAGAGATGGGGCTGAAAACAGAACTTTATCCGGCTGAATCTAGCGTCTACACTGTCAACCGTAGACAATGTAGACACTGTAGACACCTAAAAAGTGTCCGCTCAAAACAAATTTTGCCCAGAATGGATGTCAGGGTGTAGCGCAAAAACAGGAGAACCTTTTTCTGTCATGCCAACTTCCCGGCAGTAATTACACTGTGCAAGAAAGCGCAGACAGTCAGTAGTCATTGATGCAGAATGTTTGACCGCACGACACTTTTGCTGCACCTTACGGACGGTTATATACGGCTCCTGATGTCCATTTTTGAACAAATCCCGTAAACATTGTGCAACTTTTTTTATCCGTTCCATGTTCATATTTATTTCTTGTCTTTGAGTAGCCCAAGTAGCATGCATAGATAACCATCTCGCTATATATATACCGCATTTTACTGCATCAATATTAATTGAATGATCACACGGATCATTGTACATCCATATGTGGAGCAAAATTGTTATTCTTAATGCTGTGCCATGAAGTTTTCGGTAAAATGAAATTAATTGTATGGGAAGATTCTCATGAGAATCAATAAAATTAAGAATGATTGATTCAAAGTCATTTAACTCTTTAATGGCATCCGAATCAATAGAAATTTTAAACAACTTACGATGTTGATCTTGAGTATAGTGTTTGCTTAGGAGAGAACATATCTTTTTTTCGTATGTGGCCTTTGCTTCCAAAAATTTTTCATTATTCCAATCTCTATATCCTTTAAAGTCTACAGCATCTGTATTATAAATTATCAATCTAGCCATCCCTCCTCTTTCCATAAAATCATCATTTTTTAAAAATTCTTCAATGATTTTAGGTTGGGTATTTGCTAAAATAGATAAACTGTGATTATTTAAATGAATCAGTCCATATTTATCCGTTTCATGAGACCATCTTTCTCCTGTAAAAGATGTCAAAAATAAATCTAGATCTTTACCTTTCCATTTGCAAACTTGCTTTATAAACCCTCCTTCAGCACTAATGGAAACAAGACTTTCACCTTGTAACATAAGTTCTTTTGCAATTTTTATAGCTGTCCCAGTTCCTACAAAAATACGTGGCTCAGCAAACATTGATTTATTAGCATGTGCGTTGATGCATCTTATCCAGTTATGCATTATATCTTCAGTATTTTCATTATTTGCCAGTTGTGATTTGTAAATTTCATTTGCTGCTTTGGAATAAAGCTTATTCTCCGCAAGTTTGGCAAGCTTTTTACGAGTTGAAAGTTCTGGGCCTATAAGGGCATATTCCCTTTTTTTGTCATCCTCAAAAATCTTGAATGGATTTTCAAAAAGTTCAAAGAAAAATGATTTTTTCGACCCACTTTCATCAATAAATACGGTGTTAAGAACACCTTTCTCATACCATCCTGATTCTTCCGTAAAATACCTGCCCTGTGACGCTTGTCCTGAAGCAGTTATAACTGCCAGCATATTTGCTTCAGGAGAAAAACCATTTCCTGCTGATAAAGCGGATGAAAATTCATAGATAGATGTAAAAAGTGGGTTATCTATGGGCATTATTTGTGACATAGGTGATATTTTAATTTCACGAATAGGCTCACCTTGCATCGCTGTGCGTGCAGTTTGGACAGCTTGTAGAAGACCATTTTCAAAAAAAATTTTATTAAATTTTTTTCTGGCAGATTCATAATTGGAACAAGCATTCAATATTGTTGTTTTTTGTTGTATTTGGCCAAGCCACATTTCTTGATCATAACTTAGCAATACATTTGAAACTAACTGATTTTGGTTAATTGGACGACAATCCATAACAACACTTTTTTGTGTTATTTGTGGAAAATTTTGATGTGCTGTTGGTGTTTTTTCACTTTCAGCACTGAAGTATTCGCTGCGCTGTTTTTGTAGAAATTCTGAATCTCCACATACTTCCAATGCTTGTTCAAGATTTTTTTGTATATAATCATCTTTGTTGTCAGACATTATTTTATCCTATGACATCAGAATTTTAATCTGATTGATGATTCCAGTTAAGTTTCAATATGACGCTATCAAGCAACGTTTTTATTGACCATTCCCCGGCATAAGCTTCCGTGACGCCCATATCAACCAGCTCATGCCCGACAACAGCTTGCAGCATAGACAAGTCCACATGGGCCTGCTTATGCAGATACTCGATGACTGTATGTCGGAAACTGTGGAAGGTCTTGGGGCTGGCCTCCCCTTCCTGCCCTCCGATACCCACGGAACGCCGATAGCGGGTAAACCATTTCGTTATCGAGGCTCCAAGCTTCGTGGTATTGAGGTCAACTGTCGCGGCGCGTTCCTGCATGTCAGGGAACAGCATGGTCGTTGTCCACTCGTGTTGTGGAACTGCTTGCCAGCGTAATTCGAGAAAATCTTTTAGTCCAGCCTCATGCCAGAGCCACGGGTGAATCGGTACGTTCCGAATACCGGCGGCACTTTTGACATGCTTGGCAAAGGCCGCGTGAGCACTTTCTTCGTTGACGGAGAAACACCAGATCCCTTCGATTTCCCGAATATCGGAAAGATAGAGCTGACAGATTTCTTCCAGACGCATGCCGGAATACAACGCAATCCAGGGGCACCAGAACCGGGAGGCCACACCTGCCGTGGCTTTCAAGAAACGCTGTCTGTCTCCGAGCAAAGTACGCAACTCAACGAGGGAAAACGATTCTCTTTTGACTCCCTTGCGTCGAATATTCTTGTCTGAAACCACCTTGGGAAAACCGGAGTTCACATAACGAGCCTGAATCGCTCCACGATATTCAAGTTCGCACCAGTTGACGAAACTGCGGACGTTGGTCTGACGAATTTCCATCGTCTTGATGCTCAACAGGCGTTCCACCATGCCTGACCTCCCCATTTCGGCAATTTCAAGCCATTTTTTATCCTGGTAGGCATTTTGCCCTTTTACCCGAAAGGGAAGATGCCGCAGTGTATCGTAATAACCTCGTATGTGCTCACGTGAGAGGCGGTCTATCGGCAGAGTGCGACCGTTTTCCAATTCACCCACGATTTGCACGAATTGGCGAATTTGAGGTGGAATATCCTTTGCACTGGCCTTCGACCACGTGAGCTTTTTGGCGGTAATGTAGGATTCCGCCGCTTCATTCAGTGACGGTAGTGTTGATTTTGTCTTGCGTATCACGGATTCTTGCCGTGGAGGCAGCGGCACTTTGCGACGGATACGAATCTCCGTTTGAAGAGCGGAAGACGATAGGGGGGCAGAACGTCCCACCCCTTCAAACTGAGCTTGCAAGGTGGATGCATCTGGAGTCTCGATTTGCTGTTTTTTCTGTTCTGACGGATTGCCATCCTCCATCTCCCATCCCGTGCCCTTCAAAAAGGAGGGCAAGCGCAATACCAGAGCAGCCGGAGACAGGTTTTCCCGCATGGCCGTGTCAAACCAGAACGTATCCAGATTATGCGCTATTTTCCGTATATTTTCAGTATATTGTGACGTATCCCCATGCGCAAAACGTATCCGTCCATCTTGCACATCGTCCAGAAAGGCAAAAAAAGTTTGTGCGATCACGGACAGCCGCATGGCCTTTGAGCGGGCCATACGGCTGTCCAGACCGTCCAGAGAGCGACGGATTTCTTTTTTACCAAGTAGAGATTGCAAGTGATGGGGCACAGTTATGCGAAAATAGCGAACCTGCCGATGCGTCGTAAGGTAGGAAGCGTGCCTATAGCCGGTACGTGGGAGAGAGTCCCGCCGTGGATTGGCTTGAGAAAACATAAAGGAGCCTCACCTGTATCCCCGAAACGTATCCAAGGGTACAATGAGGCTCCATCAAATATAAAGTATTATAAATCAATAACTTAAATATAAATGGCGGAGAGGGTGGGATTCGAACCCACGTACCGGCTATTAACCGATAACTCGATTTCGAGTCGAGCGCGTTACGGCCACTTCGCTACCCCTCCGCAGGGGTAAGGCGGAACCGGAGAAATCTCTAGCCCACTTTTGCGCGAAAAGCAATGTCGGGCGGGCGCTTTTCCAAGGCATCGAATGAAGGACCTGGAGCGGACGGCGTTTCCCGCACGCCAAAACGGCGGCGGAAGCATTCTCCCCTCGCCTCCATCCCGGCGGAACAGAATGGATTCATCCGATTCCCGGCGGCCCGCGCCCGTGCCGCATCTTGCCGCTGCCCCGGCTTTTTCCTATAGTGCGCTGAGTCCATGCCCGCCGAACGCGGGCGCACCCCAACACGGAAGCGGCCATGCTTGAAGAAAAATATACCGGCAACGGCAAGGTGCTGCTGCTCGCGGGCGGCGGCAGAATATACACGGATCTGGCGGCGCGCTTCGTACGTAGCGAACGCGAACTGGAGGACATCGTGGCCTCGCCCTATTCCCGCCAGATCGTGAAGAATATTCTCTCCAGCGGCCACCGCGCCGCCCTGGAGTTCGACTTTTTCCTTTTCGGCGTGGAGGGCTACTCACGCGTGACCGAGGCCCAACTGGTGCGCAAGCGACTGGCTTCCTACCTGATCAAGTCCGGCCGGGCGGAGCTCAACGGCAAGCGGCGTTTTTCCGTGGTCTATCCGCGCGAGGTGGCGGAATTTTCCGCGCCTGTGGCCCTGCCCGGCGGCGGCACGGCCACGCTCAGCGGCCGGGATCTGGCCGATCTGACCCGCCAGTGGTACGAGGCCGGGCTGGAAGCCGGGCTGCCCGAGGAAAATCTGCGTTATCTGAAGCCCCAGGCCACGGAGTTCAAGGCCATCATCGGCATGAACGCCCACGCCCTGCTGGACTGGTTCGCCATCCGCTGCTGCCGCAACGCCCAGCATGAAATCCGCGATCTGGCCTGGAAGATGCTGCGCCTCTGTCGTCAGGCCGCGCCCGACCTGTTCGAGGGTGCGGGACCCAACTGCGTGCAACTGGGCTATTGCCCGGAAAACAGTTTGCAGAATGCGCGCTGCAAAGGGCGGATCATCACCAAGGACGAGGCCATGGCCGTGCTGCGGGAACACGGCCGCCGGGAAAGCCCGCCGCGCGACGACGAATTCGAGCAGGAATAAATGACAGGCCCCGGTCCAGTGAAGGACCGGGGCCTGTATTTGCCTGATGTTTTTTCTTCAAGCGCGTTTGAGGGCCTTTTTCAGCGTATCCCGGTAGATGCGCACCACCTCAAGCCGGGCGTATTTCTTGTCCTCGGCCGGTACGATATGCCAGGGCGCGTCTTCCGTGCTGGTGCGGGCGAATATTTCTTCCGCCGCTTCCATGTAAGCCGGGAACTTTTCCCGGTTGCGCCAGTCTTCGTCCGTGATCTTGTACTGTTTCCAAGGGGTGTTTTCCCGCTCCCTGAAACGCCGCAACTGCTCCTCCTGCGAGATATGCAGCCAGTATTTGACCACCACATTGCGGGGAGCCCGCAACTGGGCCTCAAAATCGTTGATCTCGGCATAGGCCCGTTTCCAGTCGGCGGCCGGAGTGAGGCCCTCCACCCGTTCCACCAGCACCCGGCCGTACCAGGAGCGGTCATAGACGGTCACAAAGCCCGCCATGGGCACATGCCGCCAGAAACGCCAGAGATAATGATGGGCCAGTTCCTCGTCCGTGGGCGCGCTGATGGGGATCACCCGCGCGATGCGCGCGTCCATGCCCGCTGTGAGCCTGCGGATGGCCCCGCCCTTGCCTGCCGCGTCCCAGCCCTCGAAAACCAGGGTACTGGAGATGCCCGCTTTCCAGGCTTTGTAGGTCAGGGCGCGGACGTCTTCCTGCAGGGCGGCCAGCTTCTTTTTGTACTCGCTGTGCTCGCGCGCGCCGCTCAGGTCCACCGCGTCCAGCGCGCTGAAGGCGGCGGCATCGCCCCGCTCCGCTCCGGCGCCGTCCGCCGGAGACGTCTGGCCGGGCGCGGCGGATGAGGCCTGAGCCGAAAGGTCGCGGGCGGCCACGGCGCTGTCCAACGCCGCTGTCAGCGCGCGGGTCACGGCCACATTGCGAAAATTGGCGTCAAAGGCGTCGATGAGCGTCCAGGGCGCATAGGCCCGGTCGGTAATGGTGATGGCTTTGCCCGCCGCGCTGACCAGGCCGTCATAATTTTCCTCGCTCTTTTTGTCGTAGGGCGTGAAGCTGCGGCGGTTCTTGTGTTTCAGACGCTCTTCCAGCCGCTCCTTATGAGCTTTCTTGCTGATATGCAGCCAGAATTTGACGATCAGGGTTCCCGACGCGGCCAGAGAACGCTCCAGCCGCGCCCAGAGCTGCATCCGCCGGTTGAAGTCGTCCTCATTCAGACCGCCGCAACAGAGCTTTCGGATGGGTTCGCTGTACCAGCCGCCGAAAAAGACGGCCATTTCACCCTTGCCCGGCAGCGCGCGCCAGTAGCGCCAAGCTTCGGGACGCTTCTTTTCCTCGTCGGTTTCCAGCCAGAAGGTATGGGTGCGGATATTCTTGGCGTCCATCCATTCCGACAGCAGGTTGACCACCGCGTCCTTGCCCACGCCGTCCACGCCTTCAATGATCACCAGCACCGGCACATTGCGCTCACGCGCCCCACGCTGCGCGGCGAACAGCCTTCCGCGCAGTTCTTCCTTGAGCGCGCTGTATTCTTTGGACGAATAGGATCTGCCCAAGGATGCGGATTCAAACATTCCCTTCTCCCTTTGTACCGCGCGGCGGCCGGGCCGGATTCCGGTCCGCGCCGTTGACCACCGCGCCGATCATCACGCCCAAGTGGCTCATGGCCAGGCCCAGCCACCAGATGCGGTAAAAATCATGTCCGAAGATGCCGTTGACGAGCCAGCCCGCAAAGCCGATCCAGAACCAGGCCGTCAGCCGCCAGTAGGGGCTCGCGTCCCTTTCCGCATATTCTTCCGCCAGACGCGGCCTGATGCGCCTGTAGCCCCACCAGAGAAAACCCAGCAGAAAAATCATGCCCAGGCAGAAACCCACCAGACCATGGGCATAGAGCATATCCAGGTAAAGGTTGTGCGGATGGCTGATGGTGATTTCATCCTTGAGCGGCGCAAGCCCCAGAGAGCGGAAGGCCGCGTTGTACTGTCCGGCCCCGGCCCCGAACCAGGGATGTTCCAGAAAAACGCGCCAGCCCAGATTCCAGAGGCTCCAGCGGCCGTCGTCGATCACGTGTTCCGGCGTCAGGCGTTGCGGCTGGCAAAGGATGAACAGCCCCAGGGCCAGCAGCGGCCAGAGCAGAATGCGCCACTGCCAGCGCCGCCGGCGCAGCAGGGCCCAGAAGCCGAAAGACGCGGCCACAGCCAGCACGCCGCTGCGGCTGGCCGCCCCCTGCAACAGAAAAAAGGCCGGCCAGAAGACGGCCAGGCAGAGAAAAGCGGAACTCACGGCGTCCAGACCCCGGCGCAGGACAAACCAGAGGCCGAAAGCCGGGATCAACGCCAGAGCAATGTAATTGCCCACCGTATAGTCGCCCAGGCTGCCGGTCAGCCGTCCGGCGTTGCGCGTGTAGCCCATGATGAAATCCCGGCCCGTGGCCGCCTGCCAGATGCCGTCCAGGCCCTGCCAGAAGCAGGCCAGCGCGCAGGCCCAGACCAGGCGGCGCAGATCCTTTTCGTCGCGCACGCATTCCATGGCGATGAAGGGCAGGATAAAGCCCTTGTTGACGCCAGTGCCCGCGTGCAGCAGGGACGCAAGGGGGTCTGTGGAAAAACAGACGCCGATGCCGACCATCAGCCAGAGGCAATAGAACAGCCGGCGCGCGTCAAGACGGCGCAACACGCTGTTATGCCATTCATGGCGGTAATAGAGCAGCAGAAAAATAAAGCTGAGCACCGGCATGACCTCGCGCATGCCGTAGCCAATGGGGAAAGAGGCCAGCGAGAACCAGAACGACCAGAACAGGCAGGCGAACCAGAATTCACCCGGCCGTTCGCGGCGCATGGCGCTCCAGGACTCCAGAACGGATGCGGCCCAACGGGCCGGGGCCGCGAAAATTTTCTGCATCATACCTCCCGTTGCGCGCGGACGCATCCGTCCCCGTACCGCTTGTTTTGAGCATAGCCGTCCGGGCGGGCAAATTCAAGCGACACGCTCTTGTGTTAACGGGCCTATGGAACTACTATGCCGTGATCTGCAATATTCACGTTATGACTTGTTTTGAGGAGTATATGGCACGATTTACCGGTTTTGATGAAGTTTTCAGCGCGTTGTATGTGGACTTTGACAATATCTATACCCGTTTTCTGGAGGCGGACCCGGAAGCCGCCAGGGCATTCGGTTCAGCGCCCTACCGCTGGGTACGCTGGATTGAAAACCACGCCCTGCGCATTCTGTACGGCGAGGGAGTGCGCCGCCGCATTCTCAAGCGCACCTGTTATCTGAACCCGCAACGCTATCAGGAATTCCGCAATCCGTTCATCCGCAGTGCCTTTCAGGTGGTGGACTGCCCGCCGCTGACCTCGCGCGGCAAAACCAGCACGGACATCCATCTGGTCATGGACTGCATGGACGACCTTTCCCATTCCACCCACTTTGACGAATTCATCATCCTGTCCGGCGACGCGGACTTCACTCCCCTGCTGATCCGTCTGCAGGAACACGCCCGCCGCACCCTGATCCTTTCCGTGGGCTATTCCTCGCCGGCCTATACCGCCGCCGCCTCCTGGCGCATCCGCGAGGACTGGTTTCTGCAACAGGCCCTCAAGGACGAGCGCGGCGATGACGACGACAACGATCTGCCCGTCGGCGTTCAGACGCCCCGCGTCGCCCAGACCGCGACCCGCGACGTGGACGAAGAGGACGATCCTTCCCCCGGAAACCGCTGAACGCCCTTGACGGCGGCCGCGCCCACGGCTAAAGATGGGCAGGTTCCGGCCCGTGGCCGGTGGATTGTTCCGGCGCGCCCGGCGCGTCCTCTTGATTTTCGCAATCTTAAGGAGGCCCTATGTTTCGCGGAGTTACCCTTGCCCTGCTCATGATGACGCTTTTCTGCGGCCAGGCCCTGGCGGCGGAAAAGTATACCGTGGCCAGCGACTGCACTTGGCCGCCCATGGAAATGCTCAACGCCCAGAAACAGCCGGAAGGCTATTCCACGGATTACATCCGCGCTGTGGCCAAGGCCGCCGGCTTTGAGGTGGACGTCCGCAACATCGCCTGGGACGGCATTTTCGGCGGCGTGGCCACGGGCAAGTACGACATCGTGGCTTCGTCCACCACCATCACCCCCGAACGCCAGAAACAGTTCGACTTCTCCGATCCCTACTATGAAGTGGTCCAGGCCGTGGTGCTGCCCGCGGGCACGAACATCAAGAGCCTGGCCGATCTCAAGGGCAAGAAAGTCGGCGGCCAGATCGGCACCACGGGCATCTTTGTGATGCGCAAGGCCGACGTGGGCGCCGACCTCAAGGAATACGACGACGTGGGCCTGGCCATCCAGGACATGGTGGGCGGCCGTCTTGACGCGGTGATCTGCGACAGCCCCGTAGCCATGTACTATGTGAACAAAAAGGCCGATTACGCCGGCAAGCTGAACCTCTCCTTCAAGACCGACGACAAGGAATACTATGGCTTCACCGTGCGCAAGGGCCGCCAGGATCTGGTGGACAAGCTGAACAAGGGCATCAAGCAGGTCAAGGAATCCGGCCTGGAAGCCAAGCTGATCGAAAAGTGGATGGGCACGGGCAAGTAGCAAGACGTTTTCACGTCGAAAAGCGAATCTGCTCCGGTTCCGACGCGCGGGCGGGCGGCTCCGCCCCCGCCCGCGTCCACCACTAAATACAAAGGCGGCGGCGCGCATGCCTGAACCCAACGACACTCACAGCAAGGGCAATATCGTCATGGTCACCGACGGGGGTTCCATCCCGGACCCTCGCGAATGGCGTCTGATCAACGCATGGTCCATCGCCCTGGTGGGCGCGGTGTGCGCCCTGTTCGCGCTCTGCCTGCTCTGGCCGGAGCCCTATCTGCGCATCCTGCTCTATCTGCCGGACGGCGTGCTGATCACCTTCAAAATCACGGTCATGTCCATCTGTTGCGCCGTGCCGCTGGGCCTGCTGACCGGCCTGGGCCGCATTTCACGCAACCGCGTCATCAATCTTCTGGCCTCCACCTATGTGGAGGTCATCCGCGGCATCCCGTTGCTGGTCCAGCTGTTTTACATCTACTACGCCCTGTCCCGCTTCTTTCAGGTCAGCGGCATCACCTCGGCGGTCATCGCCATCAGCGTCTGTTACGGCGCGTATATGGGCGAGGTGTTCCGCGCGGGCATCATGGCCATTTCCAAGGGACAAAGCGAGGCCGCGCGCTCTCTGGGCCTCAACCGCTTCCAGACCATGTTCTACGTGGTGCTGCCCCAGGCCTGGCGGACCATTCTGCCGCCCGTGGGCAACGAATGCATCGCCATGCTCAAGGACACCTCCCTGGTCTCCATCATGGCCGTGCCCGACATCATGCAGCGCGCCCGCAGCTTTGTTGGCACCACCTATCTGTACTTCGAGACGTACACGGTCATCGCCCTGATCTACCTGATCATCACCCTTGTGCTCTCCAAATGCGTGAGCATCATGGAATCCAGGCTGAACTACTATGACGGAAAGTAACGAACACGATCCCATCATCACCATCAGTCATGTCTGGAAGTATTTCGGCCACTTGCCTGCCCTGCAGGATGTGAGCCTGGAAGTCTCCTCCGGCGAGCGGGTGGTGATCATCGGCCCTTCCGGTTCGGGCAAGTCCACCCTGCTGCGTTCCATCAACCGCCTGGAAGAGATCGACAAGGGCGAGATCATGGTGGAAGGCCAGGACATCATGAGCCGCGAGAACAACATCAATCTCATCCGGCGCAATCTGGGCATGGTCTTTCAGCAGTTCAACCTTTTTCCGCACAAAACCGTGCTGCAGAACCTGACCCTGGCCCCCATCAAGTTGCACAAGCTCTCCCGCGAGGAGGCCGAGGACCGCGCGCTGGGCCTGCTCAAAAAAGTGGGCATCAGCGACAAGGCCAACGTCTACCCGGCCATGCTCTCCGGCGGCCAGCAGCAGCGCGTGGCCATCGCCCGGGCGCTGGCCATGCAGCCGGACATCATGCTCTTTGACGAACCCACTTCGGCCCTGGACCCGGAAATGGTGGGCGAAGTGCTGGACGTCATGGTCAATCTGGCCGAGGAAGGCATGACCATGATCTGCGTCACCCATGAAATGGGCTTTGCCCGTACCGTGGCCGACCGCCTGATCTTCATGGACCAAGGGCAGATCGTGGAGGCGGGAAAGCCGGACACCCTGTTCACGGCGCCGCGCCACCCGCGTTTGCGGCAGTTCCTGAACCAGATTCTGTAATTTGAGCAGGCCCGTGAAGCGCGGCGTTTTGCCTTTGCGGCACAGCAAGCGGTCGTATGACGCCGAAAGCATACTCTGCCGGCACCTGCTGGCCGGAGTCAAAAATGCCGTTTGACGCCGCCGGACGGCAAGAGAAACGCGCCAGGGTCGCCGTTGCCGTCAGCGGCGGCGTGGACAGTCTTTGCGCCCTGCTCTTGTTGCGCCGGGCCGGTTACGACGTCCTGGCCCTGCACGGTCTTTTTCTGCCGGAGCAATCCGCCTCCCGCCCCGACGGAGCCGCCGACCCCTTGCCGGGTCTGGAAGCCGCCTGCCGCACTCTGGACATCCCCTTGCATACAGTGGACCTGCGCGCCGTCTTTCAACGTGAGGTCATCGATCCCTTTGCCCGCGCCTATGCGGAAGGGCGCACGCCCAATCCCTGCGCACTCTGCAACCGGGCCGTGAAATTCGGGGCCTTGCTGGACGCGGCTTTGGCTCTGGGCGCGGACAAGCTGGCCACCGGACATTACGCCCGTCTGCTGCCGCCATGCCGGAGGGATGCGGACGCGCTGCCGGTCCTGGCCGCCGCGCGCGACAGCGTCAAGGACCAGAGCTATTTTCTCAGCCTGGTGCCCGCCGCGCGCCTGCAACGCGCCCTGTTTCCCTTGGCGGATCAGGACAAGGCCCAAAGCGTGGCCCTGGTGGCCGGGGCCGGGCTGCGCGTGCCCCTGCCCCGCGAAAGCCAGGACATCTGCTTTGTGCCGGACGATGAAGTCGCCTACCGTCCCTTTCTGGCGGCGCAGTGGCGCGCCCAGGGCATGGAGCCGCCGGGAGCGGGTCCGGTGCTGCTGGCGGAGAGGCCGGAGGACGGCGCGGGCGAGACGCGTGAAATCGGACGGCATCAGGGTCTTTGGCGTTATACCGAAGGCCAGCGCAAGGGACTGGGCATCGCCCACAGCGAACCGCTCTATGTGTTGCGCAAAGACAGGGTCGCCAACGCCCTGATCGTGGGGCCGCGCTCCCTGCTGGGCATGACGGCCTGCGTCACCGGGGCGGCCAATATCCTTGTGCCGCCGGAAGACTGGCCGGAGCAGGTTTCGGCGCGTCTGCGCCACCGCCAGCGGGCCGCTCCGGCCCGCGCCCGCCTGGATGCGCGGGACCGCCTGCATATCACTCTGGCCGCGCCGCAGTTCCCCAGCGCGCCGGGTCAGGTGGCGGCCCTTTACGACGCCGACGGCAGAGTGCTGGCCGGAGGTGTTGTGGAGCGGTTGGAATGAAATAACAGAATAAAGAAGAATCCCGGCTTTGCCTTGGCGGACGTGAACTTTTTATCCAAGGCGCATTTCCGGTTAACAATACCTGCGGACTCCATCGGCTGAAGCTGATGAAGTCCGCATTTCAGTTTTTAAGCCTCTCAATCTCTTTCACTACCATTTTGAAAAAAGCAACCGGGTCTATTTGCAGAGCTTCGCACAGACAAAATATTGTATTTACAGTCGGCTTTCTATTTCCCTTTTCTATGTCCCGCAGATAACACCTTTC
>ERZ506979.639-NODE-639-length-20277-cov-8.525368_pt1 | contig 20277 bp, 17 predicted proteins | sample MGYA00512887_ERZ506979 | MGnify/ENA metagenome assembly ERZ506979 | reverse complement strand
CGTCCAAAGGCTTGCGCTGCAAGGCTTTGGAGAACGCCGTGAGGTTATTATACCATATCGAAAGCTGTCGCCGCAAGTCGCCATTTGACGGAACCGGGAGGAAAACCCTGCCAAAAAAGCCCCTTCCTGCCTAAAGCAGGAAGGGGCTCCGCGCCGCCGGTTATTTGACTGTCAGCCGTCCGTTTTCCACGTCCACCGTCAGGGTGGCGCCGGGAAGTACGTCGTCGGCGATGATTTTCCGCCCAATGAGGGTTTCCACCTGGCTTTGCAGGAACCGGCGCAGCGGCCGGGCGCCGAACTGGGGAGCGTACCCGTTGTCCACCACAAAGGCCTTGGCCGCCGGGGTGAGCACACAGGTCAACTCCTTGTCGGCCAGCCGTTTGTTCAGGCCGGCCACCAGCAGATCGATAATGGAGGTGATATCCGCCTTGGTCAGCGGCTTGTAGAAGACGATTTCGTCCAGCCGGTTGAGGAATTCCGGCCGGAAGGAACGCCGCAGCAGCGCCTCCACCTCTTGCTTGGCCTCCTCGGCGATGGTGCCGTCCTCCCGCATACCGTCCAGCAGACTGGCCGACCCCAGGTTGGAGGTCAGGATGATGATGGTATTCTTAAAGTCTACCGTCCGTCCCTGGGAATCGGTAATCCGGCCGTCGTCCAGCACCTGGAGCAGCACGTTGAACACGTCGGGATGGGCCTTTTCCACCTCGTCGAACAGCACCACCGCGTAAGGCTTACGGCGCACCGCCTCGGTCAACTGGCCCCCCTCCTCGTAGCCCACGTAGCCGGGAGGCGCCCCGATGAGCCGGGAAACGGAGTATTTCTCCATGTATTCCGACATGTCGATGCGCACCAGATTGCGCTCGTCGTCGAACAGGCATTCCGCCAGGGTCTTGGCCAGCTCGGTTTTGCCCACGCCGGTGGGGCCTAGGAAGAGGAAGGAGCCGATGGGCCGGTTGGGATCCTGGATGCCGGCGCGGGAGCGGATGATGGCTTCCGTCACCCGGGTGACCGCCTCGTCCTGGCCGATGACCCGCTTGTGGAGAATATCCTCCAGATGCAGCAGCTTATCCCTCTCCCCTTCCATCAGCTTGGATACCGGGATGCCGGTCCAGCGCTCGATGATCCGGGCGATTTCCTCGTCCGTCACCTTGTCCCGCAGCAGGCTGTCGGAACGGGAGGCGGTCTCCGCCAGCCGTTCCTCCTCCTCCAGCTCCTTCTGCAGGGCGGGCAGCCGGCCGTATTTCAGCTCGGCCGCTTTGTTCAGGTCGTAGCTTTCCTCCGCCCGCTCGATGTCGGCGTTCAGGGCCTCGATTTGCTCGCGAAGCTTCTGCACCTTGCCGATGGCGGCCTTCTCGTTGTCCCATTTGGCCTTCATGGCGTTAAACTGCTCCCGCATCTCGGCCAGCTCCCGTTGGATTTCGGCCAGATGCTCCTGGGACAGGCGGTCGCTCTCCTTTTTCAGGGCGGCCTCCTCGATTTCATGCTGGATAATTTTCCGCTGGATGACGTCCAGCTCGGTGGGCATGGAATCAATTTCGGTGCGGATCATGGCGCAGGCCTCGTCGATGAGGTCAATGGCCTTATCTGGCAGGAACCGATCGGTGATATACCGGTGGGACAGGGTGGCGGCGGCGATGATGGCCGGATCGGTGATTTTCACGCCGTGATAGACCTCGTACCGCTCCTTCAGGCCCCGGAGAATGGCGATGGTGTCCTCCACCGTCGGCTCGCCCACCGTCACCGGCTGGAACCGACGTTCCAGGGCCGGATCCTTTTCGATATACTGGCGGTATTCGTCCAGGGTGGTGGCCCCGATGCAGTGCAGCTCGCCTCTGGCCAGCATGGGCTTGAGCAGGTTGCCCGCGTCCATGGCGCCGTCGGTTTTGCCCGCGCCCACGATGGTGTGCAGCTCGTCGATGAACAGGATGATCCGGCCCTCGCTCTTGCTTACCTCGCTGAGCACGGCCTTGAGCCGTTCCTCAAACTCGCCCCGGTACTTGGCACCCGCCACCAGGGAGCCCATGTCCAGGGAAAAGATGGTCTTGTCCCGGAGGTTCAGGGGCACGTCCCCCTTGACAATCCGCTGGGCCAGCCCTTCCGCGATGGCGGTTTTGCCCACGCCGGGCTCGCCGATGAGGACGGGGTTGTTTTTGGTTTTGCGGGACAGAATCCGGATGACGTTGCGGATTTCATCGTCCCGTCCGATAATGGGATCCAGCTTTTTGCTCCGGGCCTGCTCCACCAGATCGGCGCCGTATTTTTTCAGCGCGTCGTAGGTGGATTCCGGGCTGTCCCCCGTGACCCGGGTGTTGCCCCGCACGGTGGCCAGGGTTTTCAAAAAGGCGTTTTTCTCGATGTGGAATTCCTTGAAAATATCCCGCACCGTGCCGTCGGGATGCTCAAGCATGGACAAAAACAGGTGCTCCACCGAGACGAATTCGTCCTTCATGTGCTCGGCGGTCTTTTCCGCTTCGGTAAGCATCACGTCCATGGGAGCGGAAATGTAGATTTTGCCCGCCTCCCGGCCGGGGCCGGAGACCTTGGACAGGCTGCCCAGCACCCGGCGGGCGCGGGCGGTAATATCCTCCACGGGCAGCTCCATTTTCAGCAGCAGCTGGGGGATCAGGCCCTGATCCTGTTCCAGGAGGGCAGTCAGCAGATGAACCTCCTCCATCTGCATGTTCTGGTTCTCTATCGTGAGATCCTGCGCCGCCTGGATGGCTTCCAGGGATTTTTGGGTGAATTTTTGGGCATTCATAAAACAGCCCTCCTCATTCAGATACATAGGATTCGGCAGGCCACGGGGCACTCGCCTAAACCTTACTATATCCGATAGATGTGTGCAAGGTTTTGCGAAATTGTGACTGAAATGTGAATTTTAGCACTCGTTTTATTAGAGTGCTAAAAGTTGTATATGCTCTATCGGGGCTTAGCGAAGGGATGCGGGGTAGTACCCCGTACTCCTATTGTGCCTGTGAGCCGCCCGCACCCCGTCTTTCTTTTTCGTGCGTGAAAAAGAAAGACGGGGGAGAAAGAAAAAGCCTTATAAAGCCATCCGGCGGGGGGAGACCCACTCTCTGCCTCGCGGCAACCCCTGTGTCGCTGCGGGCTTCGATCTCCCGCAAGGGAAATACAAACTTTTAGCGCTCGTGTCGCCATAGGTACGCCCGCTAGTTGCCGCGGTAGCCCGTTCTGCTTTCTACCAGCCCCGCCTCGCGCCTGCGTCACCACACGCACCGAAAAGTCGGGCGACCAACTCCCCAGGGGCTCCGCTGCACAAGGAGAACAAAGAGACAAAGGGGGACGCTCTGCCCTTGCCGGTCTCGCCGGCTTAGGCCGCCGAGCCCATACGGGATCCGTAGAAGGTAGCCGCAAGCGGGGGATTATCTTATTTTGATTGATAGGGCTCGCCGTCTTAAGACGGGGAGACCCCACCGGATTGTACAATTTGGGTGATCGCTCAAGTATACTACGCGCGTTAGCGCGCTCGTAGCGCGGGAAAAGGACACGCTTCCCGGTAGATAGGCGCTGTTGCGAACTAAAGCGCCCTTGGGCGCGATCGCAATCTCTAGTTGATAGAACAGAAAAATTCGACGTGTCCTTTTCCTGCGCGTCTGTTGGCCAGGCTTTTTCTTTTCTCCCCCTTCTTTTCTTTTTCTAGAAAAAGAAAAGAAGGGGTGCGGGCGCCGCATCGGCGCAATAGAAGTACGGGGTGGTACCCCGCATACCAACACTAAGCCCGATAGGACGTAGCAAGGATCTCCCCCACGGTGCGGAGCGATTCACAGTCGCAATCAGCCCGCGGGGTGGTGCCCCGCATACCTACACCACCCCCGATAGAGTAACATCTATAGATCCCACCCATAAAACCACAATGGTAAAAAATCCTCCCGTTTTCCGTAAGAATTTGCAAGACCTCCGCCTCCGAATGCGGTATAGTGGTTCCAACATGAAAAAAAGTGCGCAAAGGAGTGCGGTTTCTATGCAAGCGAGAGCCTGGTTGAACGCCCTGCGGGACGCTCCCCGCAAAAAGCCCCTGCCGGTTCTGTCTTTTCCCTGTGTCAGCCTGTTAGACATCACCGTCAAAGACCTGATCGCCGACAGCGGCCTCCAGGCGGAAGGCATGCGCCGCGTTGCCGAACGGGCGGACGCCGCCGCCGCGGTCAGCTTTATGGATCTCTCGGTGGAGGCCGAGGCCTTCGGCTGCCCCATACGGATTTCCGACGATGAGGTGCCCACCGTCACCGGCGCCGTCGTCACCTCGGAGGAGGAGGCCCGCGCCCTTCCGGTTCCAGAGGTGGGCGCGGGGCGCACCGGCCGCTGTATCGAGGCCATCGAAAAGGCCGCGGCGCTCATCACCGACCGGCCCGTGTTTGCCGGGGTCATCGGCCCCTTCTCCCTGGCCGGCCGCCTGATGGACGTCACCGAGGCCCTGGTCAACTGTTATACGGAGCCCGATATGGTGCACCTCGCCATGCGCAAGGCCACCGATTTCCTCACCGCCTATATCCGTGCCTATAAGGAGCGCACCGGCGCCGCCGGCGTGGTCATGGCCGAACCCTTGACCGGTCTGCTCTCCCCCGATATGGCCGCCCAGTTCTCCGAGCCCTATGTCCGGGAAATCATCGAGGCCGTCCAGGACGACGATTTTCTGGTGATTTACCATAACTGCGGCAACAATACCATCCAGATGATTGATTCCATCCTGCGCACCGGCGCCGCCGCCTACCATTTCGGCAACGCCATCGACATGGCGGCCATGCTGCCCCATATTCCGGCGGACACGGTGGCCATGGGCAACCTGGATCCCGCCGGGCAGTTCCGGGGCGGCACCCCCGCCTCCGTGCGGGAGGAAACCCTCCGCCTGATGGCCGCCTGCTGTCCCGGTCATCCCAATTTCGTCGTCTCCTCCGGCTGCGACATCCCCCCCGCCTCCCCCTGGGAGAACATCGACGCCTTCTTCGCCGCCGCGAACGAGTATTACGACAGCCTTTAATAGCCAATATAAAACCACATGCGGGCCATGAAGTTGGCCCGCATGTGGTTTTTGTCGCGTTATGTTGTGGGGGCTTGTTCCCCGCGCCTCGCCGCCCGGCGCGGCAGAAACCGGTCGAACAGCCAGACGATCAAGCCGAGGATCAGGCTGATCTCCAGCATGATGCAGCCGACCGTAAGATATAGGGGATCCGTCAATATATCATACACATCCGGCCGATAATGAATCATCCCCTGCGCCGCATACGCGGCTGTCGGCATGCCCACCAGCGCCGGCAGCCGGAAGGCCAGCAGGCCGAACAGCAGGACGGACAGCCCCGCGTAGCACACCGGCTCCCGCAGCCGGGACCGCCACCGGTCGAGCACCAGCCGCTTGAGCACGACAAACCCGGCGCTCACCGCCGCGCAAAGCGCCGCAGACGGGAACAGAGTGTTCCATAGCGCCCGGCGGAGCACGTTGTCCGCCATAAACAGGCGCATGTAATTGTTATACCCCACGAAGACGGGCGCCTCGCTCCGGGCGTCCGCCAGCGCCAGCAGCAGCCACAGCGCCGCCGGCAGCAGCAGGATCAGCCCCCCGTAAATCACCGCGCCCCAAAGCCGCCTCTTTTTCATGCGGATTCCTCCTCTTCACCGTCCGGGTGATCGCGCTTACGCCTCCTCCAGCTGCTTGCGGCAGCTTTGCAGCGCCTGTTTCTGCGCCTCGCTGACGGCCGGATACTGGGGATCCAGCCCCTCCAGCGTCCGCACCACGATTTCCGAAATCAGCAGCCGGGCGAACCACTTTTTATCCGCCGGGATGACGTACCAGGGCGCGGCCTTGGAGGCCGTGGCGTTGATGCAGTCCTCGTACGCCGCCATATACTCGTCCCAGTGGGCCCGCTCCGCGATATCGGCGGTGGAGAACTTCCAGTTCTTCGCCTCGTTGTCGATCCGGGCGAGAAACCGCTTTTTCTGCTCGTCCTTGGAGATGTCCAGGAAAAACTTGACCACCGTCACCCCGTTTTCCGACAGATACCGCTCGTAATCCCGCAGCTGGCGGTACCGCTTCTCCCAAATGTCCTCGGTCAGGCAGCGGGAGGGCAGCTTCTGCTGAAACGGCAGGTTGTGCACCTTGCCCACCAGCACCTCCTCGTAATAGGAGCGGTTGAATATCCCGATGTTTCCCCGCTCGGGCAGGCAGCGGTGGATCCGCCAGAGGTAGTCGTGATCCAGCTCCTCCGCCGACGGCTGCTTGAAGCTGTAGACCTGCACCCCCTGCGGGTTGAGACCGCTCATCACATGCTTGACCGCCCCGTCCTTTCCTGCCGAATCCATGGCCTGGAACACCAGCAGCAAGGCCTCCCTGTCCTGGGCGTAAAATTTATCCTGCAGCACGGCCATCCGCTCCACGTTGCGGCGCAGCTGCTTGCGCGCGTCCTCCTTGTCGGAAAATCCGTCGGTATCCGCCGTGTCGAATTTGCCGATGGAAAAGCTGTCCCGTTTGGTAAAACAGTACTTCTTGATGTCCATGTCCGTCCTCCCCTGTCTTATTCCTGGATATAGTCCCGCACGGCGTTCAGCAGCCGCACCCCCAGCGTCACCGTCATGGAAAGCCCGTCGGGCACGTATTCCTCCCGCTCCACCGCGCCCTCCCGGCGGCACTGCTCGGCCAGCGCCCCCTGAGAGAAGGGAAGCAGCAGCGTCACCCGCCGCCGGTCGGGTGGCAGGGCGGCCGCCACCGCTTCGAGCAGCGCGGGCAGCCCCTCCCCGGTTTTGGCGCTGATGCGCAGCGCCCTTCCCACGTCGGGCAGAGCCGCCGCCGCGTCGCACTTGTTGAGTACCGGCAGGATCGGCCGGTCGGCGCACCCCAGCTCGGCCAGCAGCTCGCGGGTGACCGCCAAATGCTCCTCCGCCTCCGGGCTGGACGCGTCGCAGATGTTGAGGATGAGATCCGCCTCCACCGCCTCCTCCAGGGTGGAGCGGAAGGCCTTGACCAGATGATGGGGCAGCCGGCGCACAAAGCCCACCGTGTCCACCAGCAGCACCTCCCGCCCGTCGGGGAGTTTCAGCGCCCGGGAGGTGGGATCCAGGGTGGCGAACAGCTTGTCCTCCGCGAGCACCCCCGCATCGGTCAGGGTGTTGAGCAGGGTGGACTTGCCCGCGTTGGTGTAGCCCACGATGGCCACCGTGCACACTCCGTCCTTCCTCCGGCGGGCCCGGCGATGCTCCCGCCGGTTCTCCACCGCCTCCAGCTGCTCCTTCAGCGCGTGAATCCGGCGGCGGATATGCCGCCGATCGCTTTCCAGCTTGGTTTCGCCGGGGCCCCTGGTGCCGATGCCGCCGCCCAGCCGGGACAGGGCGGTTCCCTGCCCCGCCAGCCGGGGCAGCAGGTATTCCAGCTGGGCCAGCTCCACCTGCAGCCGCCCCTCTGCCGAACGGGCCCGGGCGGCAAAAATGTCCAGAATCAGGGTGGTGCGATCCACCACTCGGCAGGGCAGCGCGTCGGTGAGATTCCTATGCTGGGTGGCGGATAGCTCCAGGTCGAAAATCACCAGGTCCACCCCGGTGTTTTCGCACACCTCGCGCAACTCCTCCAGCCGCCCGCTACCGATGCAGGTGGCCTTGTCGGGTGCTTCCCGCTTCTGGATAAGCCGCCCGGTCACCCGGGCCCCCGCCGTGCGGGCCAGCTCCTCCAGCTCGTCCAGGGATATCTCCACGTCGAATTCCCCGGTGTCCAGGGACACCAGGATCGCCTCCTCCGGCGTTTCGTCGGCCAACGGCCGTTTGCTCTCTTCCAAATGGATGCTCCTGTTCTCCGAAGCCGCCGGCCGGTTCGATTCCGTGCGAAAAAACGCGCTGGAGGGTGAACCCCCGCGCCGGGCCGTTCGGTTTTGCTTGATTGTGTGCGGAAAAATGCGGAAAAATCCGCCTGTTCCGGGCCATGTGACTGTTTTAGTATACCCCTTTCGTTGTGCATTGTCCATAGTATGAATTCCGAAATTTCGGGAAAATTCGGCAGCAAAAAAGCCCGCCCAACCTAGCCAATTCCCCGGCCCCTGTGGTACAATTAAATCTGTGTTAATAGATCCGGACACGGACACAAAATTGAAGGGGAAGTTGACAGTGGCTCACAACATTACCAGTGAAACGATTTTTGCAGAGCAGGACAAAGTGGCGCCCTTAAGCATCATCGCCTTGGAGAGCGCCAGGGAACTGGGCGAAAAAATCAACGCACACCTGACCGAATGGGCGCACAAAAGCGGCCGCACCGACGACACCTTTATGGTGGAGGCGGAATGCCCCCGGTTCTCCTCCGGAGACGGCAAGGGGATTATCAAATCCAGCATCCGCGGCGACGACTTGTTCATTCTGGTCGATGTTGGGAACTACAGCTGCACCTACAAAATGTTCGGCAAAGAGAACGCCATGTCGCCGGACGACCATTTCATGGATCTCAAGCGGATTATCCAGGCCACCAGCGGCAAGGCCCACCGCATCAACGTCATCATGCCCATCCTTTACGGCGGCCGCCAGCACCGGCGCAACTACCGGGAGTCCCTGGACTGCGCCGTGGCGCTGCAGGAACTGCGGAATATGGGTGTGTCCAACATCGTCACCTTTGACGCCCACGATCCCCGCGTCCACAACGCCATTCCCCTCATGGGCTTCGACAACGTCATGCCCTCCTACCAGGTGCTCAAGGCCCTGTTCCGGGCCGTCCCCGACCTGCAGCCCGACCGGGATCACCTGATGATCGTCTCCCCCGACGAGGGCGCCATGAACCGCAACATGTACTACGCCTCCTGCCTGGGGGTGGACCTGGGCATGTTCTATAAACGCCGGGACTACTCCACCGTGGTCAACGGCCGCAACCCCATCGTCGCCCACGAATACCTGGGCAACTCGGTCGAGGGCAAGGACATTTTCATCGCCGACGATATCATCGCCTCCGGCGAATCCATGCTGGACATCGCCTATGAGCTGAAAAAGCGCAAGGCGGGCCGCATCTTCACCTACGCCACCTACGCCACCTTCACCGCCGGGCTGGAGAGCTTCGACAAGGCGGTGGCCGACGGGGTGGTCAACGGGGTATTCGGCACTAACCTGACCTACCGGTCCCCCGAGCTACTGGGCCGCTCCTGGTTCCATGAGGTGGATGTGTCCAAATACATCGCCTACTTCATCGCCGCCCTCAACCACGAGGTGTCGGTCAGCGTCATCATCGATCCCCATGAAAAAATCAAGCAGCTGCTGGCCAAACGCAGCCGGTAAGCCTGCGAACGGAGGCTCCTCATGACTGAAACGATGGAAGCTGTCGCCCGCCTGAAGCGGGAACACCACGCCGTTATCGCGGCGCATACATACCAGTCCCCGGAAGTGCAGGCCTGCGCCGACATTCTGGGGGACAGCTTCGCCCTGGCCCAGAAGGCCGCCGCCACCGACGCGGACACGGTGTTTCTCTGCGGCGTCCGCTTCATGGCGGAGGGCATCAAGATTCTCAGCCCCGGCAAACGGGTCGTCCTGGTGGAGCCCACAGCCGACTGCCCCATGGCCCGGCAAATCGAGCCCGAGCGGGTGGCCGCATTCCGGCAGGAGCATCCGGACTATGCGGTGGTGGCCTACATCAACACCACCGCCGAACTCAAGGCGGTCAGCGACGTCTGCGTGACCTCCTCCTCCGCCCTGAAAATCGTGCGGACCCTGCCGCAGCAAAATATCCTATTCATCCCCGATAAAAACCTGGGGGATTATGTGCGCCGGCAGGTGCCGGAAAAGCACATCGTCACCTGGGACGGCTACTGCCCGGTTCACGACGCCCTGACGGCGGAGGATGTGCGCCGGGCCAAGGCCGCCCATCCCGGCGCCAAGGTGGCCATGCATCCCGAATGCACGCCCGACGCCTTGAGTCTGGCAGACACCATCGGCTCCACGGCCGCCATCATTGACTATATCCGCGCCACCGACCAGCCGGTACTGGTGGCCACCGAGCGGGGCGTGGTGGATCGGCTGAGCCTCGACTATCCGGGCCGCCTCGTCCAGATCGCCGAAGACAAGCTGGTCTGCCCGGACATGAAGCGCACCACCGTCGACACCCTGCTGGCTGCCATGGAAGGCCGCGGCGGGGAGGTCATCGAGATGGACGCCGCCCTGATGGACGCCGCCCGGGCCAGCCTGACCAATATGATCACGCTGGGCGCCTGACGCTTTGCATCCCGCGCGTGCGGTATATCGACAAAAGGCTGTTTCCCGCGGGGAGGCAGCTTTTTTGCAGAATAAAAAGGCTGGCGGGCCCGCGGGGCGCCCGCGATGGAAAGGAACGACGACTCCATGAACGATTACGACGTATTGATTGCCGGAAGCGGCGTGGCGGGCCTGTACGCTGCGCTCAATTTCGCGCCGGATGTACGGGTGCTGGTGCTGTCCAAGCGGGAGCTGACCCTGTGCAACAGCTTCCTGGCCCAGGGCGGCGTGGCCGCGGTGGTGGACAAGGAGAACGACGACTACCGCCTGCATATCGCGGACACCCTGATTGCGGGCGGCTATAAAAACGACCTGCGCAGCCTGGAAATCCTGGTCAACGAGGGCCCCGAGGACGTGCTGCGGCTCATCAAGGAGATGGGGGTGGACTTCGACCGGGATTCCCAGCATCACATCGCCATGACGCTGGAGGGCGGGCATTCCCGCCGCCGCATCCTTCATCACAAGGATTCCACCGGCCGGGAAATCACCGAGAAGCTGCTGGCCATGGCCCAGAGCAAGCCCAACATCTCGTTTCTGGAATACGCCCAGCTGGCCACCCTGACCCCGGCGGACGGCGGCTTCTGGGCGGGGCTGCTGGTAGGGGACGAATACCGCAGCCTGACCTGCTCCTACTGCGTGCTGTGCACCGGCGGCATCGGCCGGGTGTACCCCTACACCACCAATTCCGCCATCGCCACCGGCGACGGCATCACCCTGGCCTATGAGCTGGGCGCGCGGATCAAAAATCTGCGGTACGTCCAGTTCCATCCCACCGCCTTCGCGGCAGCCCAGGGGCGGGAGCGGTTCCTGATTTCCGAAGCGGTGCGGGGCGAGGGCGCCTTATTGCTCAACTGCGATAAAGAGCGGTTCATGAGCCGCTACGACAAGCGGGGCGAACTGGCCCCCCGGGACGTGGTGTCCCGCAGCATCATGAAGGAGGCCGCCCGCACGGGCAGCGAGGACTTCTATCTGGACATCCGGTTCCGTGGGGAGGCGTTCATCAAGAACCACTTCCCCATGATTTATCAGCGGTGCCTGGAGGAGGGGGTGGACATCACCAAGGAATGCATCCCCGTGTTCCCCTGCCAGCATTACCTGATGGGCGGCATCGATGTCAATGTCTACGGCGACACCACGGTGGACAGGCTGTATGCCGCCGGGGAATGCTCCCACACCGGTGTCCACGGCCTCAACCGGCTGGCCAGCAACTCCCTGCTGGAGGCGCTGGTCTTCGCCCGGCGCACCACCTACGACATCAGCCGCCGGATGCGCCATGAGAGCAGCGGTGTCACCGCCCCCGCCCCGGAAAAGCCGGCGGGCGGGCGGACGCTGGAGCCGGGGCACCGTACCCGCATCCGCGCCATCATGCAGAAGGCCTGGTTCGTTATTCCCGACTACGACGCCGTGGAATCAGGGCTGAAGGAGGCCCGGGCCATCCTGGAGGATCTGAAAACCGGCGGCTATGCGCTATCCGCCGACTACATCGAGGCCAAGAGCCTGGCCACCGTCTGCGTCATCATATTAAGCGAGGTCATGCGGGAAAGAGAAACCCCCGCCACCCCGTAATTTCATCAAACGTATCAAGGAGGTTTTGTCATGCTGCTGCCCCAATTCTATGTGGACGACATCATTAAAACCGCGCTGCAGGAGGACATCAATTATCTGGACACCACCACCGATTTGATGATCCCGGCCACCGCCCGCTCCACCGCCCGCTTCATGGCCAAGGCGGAGGGTGTGGTCTGCGGTCTGGAGGTTGCCCTGCGGGTTTTCGAGCTGCTGGATCCCACCTTCTCGTATGAAATCCGGCTGCCGGAGGGAAGCCGGGTGGCGTACGGCGACATCATTGCCGAGCTGGAGGGCTCCACCCGCTGCCTGCTCAAGGGGGAGCGAACGGCACTCAACCTCCTGCAGCACATGTCGGGAGTGGCGAGCGCCACCGACCGGTATGTCCGGCTGGTGGAGGGGACCCGCGCGGCCATCACCGACACCCGCAAGACCCTGCCCGGCCTGCGCGCCCTGCAGAAATACGCGGTGACGGTGGGCGGCGGGAAAAACCACCGCTTCAACCTGTCCGACGGCGCCATGCTCAAGGACAATCACATCGACGCGGCCGGCGGCATCCCCCAGGCGGTGGCGGCCATCCGGGAAAAGCTGGGCCATATGGTCAAGCTGGAGGTGGAGACCCGCAACCTGGACGAGGTGCGGCAGGCGCTGGAGGCCGGGGCGGACGTCATCATGCTGGACAACATGGACTGCCCCACTATGAAGGCGGCGGTGGATCTCGTCGCCGGGCGGGCCCTGCTGGAGGCCAGCGGCGGCATCACCGACGAGACGCTGCGCGCCGTGGCGGAAACCGGCGTGGACATTGTGTCCATCGGCGCGCTGACCCATTCGGTGAAGGCCCTGGACATTTCCATGAAGATTCGATAAGCCGACAAAACGGCCCCATGCCAAGTTTTTGGCATGGGGCCGTTTTTTCATGTGTGATTTACGTCTGGTTAAACCGAGCCAGGAACGCGCGGGTGCGCTCACTCTGTGGATTTTCGATGACCTGGCGGGGATCCCCCTCCTCCACGATAACGCCGCCGTCCATAAAAATTACCCGGTCGGACACGTCGCGGGCAAAGGCCATCTCGTGGGTCACCACCACCATGGTCATCTTCTCCTCAGCCAGCGACCGGATGACCTTGAGGATTTCCCCGGTCAGCTCGGGATCCAGGGCGGAGGTGGGTTCATCGAAAAACAGGATATCCGGATGCATGGCCAGCGCCCGGGCAATGGCCACCCGCTGCTGCTGCCCGCCGGACAACTCGCAGGGATACGCGTCCGCCTTGTCGGAAAGCCCCACCTTCTCGAGCAGGGCCGTCGCCTCCCGGCGGGCCTCGTCCTTGCTTCGCCCAGCCACCCGGACAGGGGCTTCGGTCAGGTTCTGCATCACCGACATATGGGGAAACAGATTGAAGTTCTGAAACACCAGCCCAAACCGGCGGCGGATCTGCTGCAGCACCGGCCCGGGGCTGTACACGCAGCGGTTTGCCCGCTCGCCGGCGGCCATGGACACCATGGTCAAATCCTCATACGCGATACAGCCGGTATCCACCCGCTCCAGCAGGGTCAGGCAGCGCAGGAGGGTGGATTTGCCGGAGCCGGACGGGCCGATGATGGACAGCACTTCCCCCTGGCGCACCTCAAAGGTGATCCCCTGGAGCACCTCGTTTTTCCCAAACGCCTTGCAGACGTCCTTCACGCTCAGCAAACTCATGGACAGGCCCCTCCTTTCCTCACGTATAGTAATTGAATTTCTTTTCCGCCAGATTGAAACCGAGGTTGACCACCGCATTCATCACCAGATAGAAAATACCGGCGACAAATATGGGCAGGATCGAAAAGGTGCGGCTGGAGGTGCTCTGCGCAAACTGGAACAGCTCCGCCACGCCGATGGTCTGGGCCAAGGCGGTATCCTTGACCAGGGTCATAAATTCGTTGCTCATGGGCGGCAGCACCTTCTTGACCACCTGGGGCAGCACGATGCGGAAGAAGGTATGGGTGCGGGACAGGCCCAGCACGTTGGCTGCCTCCCGCTGCCCCAAGGGGACGCTTTCGATGCCGCCTCGGTAGATTTCCGCGAAATACGCCGCGTAATTGAGGGTAAACGCCACGATAGCGGCCTGAAACCGGGTCAGATGAATCCCGATGATATCCGGCGCGAAGTAGAAGAAAATCAGCTGCAGGATTAGGGGTGTTCCCCGCATCACCAGCAGGTACGCCTGGATAATCCAGCTGATGATTTTGATTTTGGACATCCGCCCCACAGCCACCAGCATCCCCAGCGGCAGGGCAAAGGCCAGCGTCAGAACAAACACCAGCAGGGTCATTTTGGATGCGTCCAGCATATGGAGAAGCATCTCGGCAATTTGATTCCAACTCATGAGGTTCCCCCATTCCGCCGCGCGCGGGCGGCACCAATACTGCTCAAAACATAAGGGCAGGCGGCTGCCTGCCCTTATGGAAACGCCTAACCGTTATTCCGCTTTGCTCGCGGTGTCCTTAACGAGCTGATCCCGGTGGCTGGTGTAGTATTTGGCCACCACTTCATCCATGATGACAGCGTCGCCGCCGTTGGCTCCCTTACCCAGATCGTTGAGCGCCAGCACGTTGTTGGCCACCTGGATGGGGCCCTCGCCCTTCAGGCTGGCTTTCAGCTCGGGCTTGGCCTCCAGCGCATCCAGGGCGGAGGAGCCTTTCTGCAGCACCACGGTTTTGTCCTTCTGATCGGCCAGCGTCTTGATGGGTGAATCCTTGAGGACCACCACGACCTGCTTGTTGACCATATAGGGGAAGGACAGCGTCATGGCTTCCTCCCGCTCGGGCAGGGAGGTGAAACCGTTCCAGATGCAGTCGATTTTGCCGCTGCTGAGCTCGCTGTCCTTGGCGTCCCAGCTGATGGGCTGCGTTACCAGGGTGACGCCCATCTTTTCGCAGACCTTTTTGGCCACGTCGATGTCAAAGCCCACCACGTCCATACCGTTCTCCGAGCGGAAGCCCATGGGCGGGAAGCTGTCGTCCAGGCCAAGGGTAAACACGCCCTTGTCCTTCACCTTCTGCAGGGAATCGTCGGTGGCGCCGGACGGGGTGAAGGTGGTGGGAACAATCGATTTGTCCTCGCCAAACCACTCCTTGCTGATAGCGGACAAAGTGCCGTCCTTCTGGAGCTCTACCAGAATCCGCTGCACCTCGTCGCGCAGCGTCTCGTTGCCCTTTTTGAATCCGATGACGTAGTGTTCATCCTTCAGGGTTTCGTCTAGGATCCGGTACTCCTTCTTGGAACCGGCGGCGCCGCAGCCGGCCAGCAGCGAAGCGCCCAACAGGGTCGCCAGAGCGGCGGCAGCCAACTTCTTAATCTTCACTTTGCTCTCCTCCTCCTATTTCCGGCGGGATATCCGCCGGGAAAGCCGCCTGACAGCGGCTTTTTTAGACAATTTAACCTTTTTTATGATACACTATCCTGCTAACAAAGTAAAGTGGTAAAAATTCATAAAGTTCCCGGAGGGCCGAAAGGATTCCCCGGTTTTTCCGTCGGATACCGGGGCGGAGAGGAGGCACCGTCCGCCTGCGCGGAAACCATTTCCAAGAATTCGATAGATAATCAAAGAAAATGTTAGAATATAGAAGAAAACGAGAGATAAATCGTTCTATTCTCTATTCAATGTCCGCGGAAGATAAAAAAACCAATTTGAGGTTCATGTGACCATGTGATATAATGCAATAGAACTTGAAAAGAGGTCGACATACTGTAAGAGAAAGAAGGTGTGACCATGGCACAAGTGCTACCCGGCACCACGCTGCCGCTTCCCGAGGAGGCGGCCGACAACGCCTTTTCGGTTCTGACTCCGATTTTTGCGGTATCCGGCGGCGGGCTGCTGCTGTCCCAGCTGACCGAGATGACCGGGCTGAGCCCCACGACCATTCAGAACTGGGTCAAACGCGGCTGGGTGTCCAAGCCGGTCAACAAAAAGTACGGCGAGCTGCAGGTGGCCCGGATTCTTCTGATCAACCTTCTGCGCCCCGCCATGCAGCTCGACAAAATAGCGGCATTGCTGTCCTATGTCAACGGCAGCGTGGAGGATCGATCCGATGACATTATCCCCGAACCCGCCCTATATAATATGGTATGCGCGGGCCTGTTTGCCATGGAGCGGGAGAGAACCATCCATCACGAGTTTGTCATAACCCTCATCGGTGCGCAACTTGAGGGTTATGAGGGACCCGTGCTAGGCGCCAAGGAGCGCCTGTCCGACGCGCTTGCCGTCATGCTGCTCAACATAGCGGCCGCTACCCTGATGCAGCAGGCTGACGCGATTTACGAACAGATGTGCCCCATGCGCTGATCGACCGACGGATCCCTCCATTGTCGACAATGCGCCGGCGGTTCCGTTTTCCGGCGAGAACGGAACCGGCCACCCCACGCAAACCAAGCAGTCGCCGGAGAAAAGGAGCCTAACATGTTAGACTGGTGGAACGCCCTGCAGCCCCTGCAGCAAATTCTCTATGTCGTCGCCATTCCCGCCACACTCATCTTGCTGCTGCAGACCATTCTGACCCTCATCGGCTTTACCCAGGACGGGGGCGGTGATGTCGATCACGACGGCAGCTTCGACCATGACGGCGGCTTGGATCATGACGGCTCCCTGGATCACGGGGATTTGGATCACGGCGGCTGCGAACAGGATCACGATTTCGGCCATGACGCAAACAGCCAAGGCGCCGAGCATTCCGGCGACTGGCATCTGATTACCGTGCGGGGAGTCGTCGCCTTCCTGACCCTTTTCGGCTGGGTAGGCATCGCCCTGCTGGATATGCATGTGCCCGCCGTTCTATCCATCTTCCTCGCCCTGGTGGCCGGATTCATCGCCATGTTCGTGGTGGCCATCCTGCTCAAGGTCGCCAACGACCTGCAGCAGAGCGGCAACCTGGACACGATGAACGCCATCGGGCTGACAGGCGAGGTCTATGTCCCGATTCTGGAAAACGCCAAAGGCAAGGTGACCCTGATTGTGCAGGAACGCTTTACCGAGATGGATGCCATCTGCCCAGCCGGGCCGCTGAAAACCGGCCAGCGGGTACAGGTGACCGGCGTCGTGGAAAACGACGTGCTGGTGGTGGCCCCCATCGACTGATTCCCATCGTCTCACAGGGGGGCTGTCCCCCATTGATAAAAAAGGAGTGTAGAGTATGAAACCAATCCTCGCGGCATCCATCCCTCCGAGCGTGATCGTGGTGGCCATCGTGGCCGTGCTCATCTTGTTCAGCGTCATTCTGTTCATCCTGTCGCGGTACCGCCGCTGCCCCTCCGACAAGGTCATGGTCATCTACGGTAAGGTCGGCACCAACAAGGACGGCACCGCCCGCAGCGCCAAATGCATCCACGGCGGCGCCGCGTTCATCAAGCCCATCGTCCAGGCGTACGAGTACATGGATCTGACCCCCATGTCCATCAGCGTGGATCTGAAAAATGCCCTGTCCCGCCAGAACATCCGCATCGACGTGCCCGCCCGGTTTACCGTCGGCATTTCCACCGAACCGGGCACCATGCAGAACGCGGCCGAGCGGCTGCTGGGTCTGAAGCTGGTGGAGGTACAAGAGCTGGCTAAGGACATCATTTTCGGCCAGATGCGTCTGATTATCGCCACCATGCAGATTGAGGAAATCAACACCGACCGCGACAAATTCCTGGAAGCCGTGTCCTCCTGCGTGGAGAGCGAGCTGCGGAAAATCGGCCTGCGGCTCATTAACGTGAACGTCACCGACATCAGCGACGAGTCCGGCTACATCGAGGCCCTTGGTAAGGAAGCGGCCGCCAAGGCCATCAACGAAGCCCGTATCCAGGTGGCCGAGCGGAACCGCGAAGGCTCCATCGGCGAGGCCAATGCCGTGCGCGACCAGCGTATCTCCGTGGCCGCGGCCAACGCCACCGCCGTGGACGGCGAAAACAAATCCAAGGCCGACGTGGCCAAGTCCGATGCCACCCGCCGCGAAATGGAAGCCGAGTCCCTGCGCCGCGCGGTGACCGCCGAGAAGCTGGCCGAGGCCAAGGCGAAGGAAGAGGCCTACGCGGCCGAGGAACAGGCGGAAAAGGCCCGTGCCGCCCGCGAATTGGCCACCCAGCAGGCCGACATCATCGTCAACGCGCAGATCGAGAAGGAAAAGCTGGTCCTGGAAGCCGAGGCCGAGGCCGAGCAGTCCCGCCGGCTGGCCAAGGGTGAGGCCGACGCAATTTACGCCAAGATGGAAGCGCAGGCCCGCGGTATTCAGGAAATCCTGTCCAAGCAGGCGGCCGGTTTCTCCGATATCGTCAAGGCGGCGGGCAGCTCTCAGGAAGCCGTGCAGCTGCTGCTGGCGGATAAGATTGAGGAACTGACCAAGATCCAGGTGGAGGCCGTCAAGAACCTGAACATCGACAAGATCACCGTCTGGGACAGCATGAACGGCGAGGGCGGAAGCCCCACCACCGCGAATTTTCTGTCCGGCATGATGAAATCCATTCCGCCCATCAGCGAGACCTTCAAGATGGCCGGCCTGCAGATTCCCGCCTTCCTGGGCAAGGAGCTGGAGGAGAAGGAGACGGTTCCCGCAGAGGACGCGGCGGATAAGCCGGAAACTTGAACCGTCCGTTAAGCAGAGGGAGGGGCGGCGCGCCCCTCCCTTTTTGTATCCATTTTTGGCGGGAAGCCGCCGGAAAGTGAGTATGGCACATGTTTGATCGAGGGTATATCAAATCCATGGCGCGCTGGCGGCTGCAAACCGAGAGGAGCAACGCCATTCTGGCCGCCCTGGCCGCTTTGCTCTGTGGCGCTTCTCTCAGCGGCGGCGTGCAATTTCACCTGCAGCTGAACGGCTCCGACGAATCCGCCCGGTTCGCTGCCGTATTTCTGCCCCTGTTCCTGATTCTCGGCCTGGTGAGCGTGGTGTACAGCGTTTTTCTCGGCAATGTCATCCACACCGGGCTGCGCGGATGGTTTATGCGGTATTCCCGCGGGGAGAACGCGCGGGCCGGCGAGGTATTCGCCAGCTTTCGCATCTATCTCCCCAGCATGACCACCGCCCTGCTGCGGGACGTGTTCGTGTTCCTGTGGAGCCTGCTGTTCATCATCCCCGGTATTGTCATGAGCTATGCCTACAGCATGGCCGACTACATCATCTACGAAAATCCCAACCTGTCTCCCAGCCGGGCGCTGCAGATGAGCAAGGCCATGACCCAGGGGCATAAGGGCGACCTGTTCATCTTTGACCTGAGCTTTTTCGGCTGGATGCTGCTCAGCGGGCTGACCTGCGGCATTCTCGGCATCGTGTACGTCAACCCCTACATGTACACCGCCCACGCGGGGCTGTATGACGCGCTCAAGGACAACGCCATCCGACAGGGCATTCTCCGCTGGGAGGATTTCGGCCAGCTGCCCCCTCCCCCCGTGGCGCCTCCCGTTCCGCCTTACGGCTATCCCCAATATTGAGGTGAATCATGCGTATCTGCTCCAACTGCGGCCTGAGTCACGACGAGGGAGCGTCCCGCTGCCGCCGGTGCGGCGGCCCGCTTGTAAAAGCGGAGATTGCCGCTCCCGTTAAGCCGCCGGAGCCGGACGCGCTGGTACGGTTCTGTCCCCGCTGCGGGCTGAGCAACCCGGAGAAAAGCGTGATTTGCCGGGACTGCGGCGCCTCGCTGAAGAAAATTCGGCCGGTCAGCGGACAGCAGGCTGTCGAAAGAATCAGCCGAAAAATCATCCGGCGGATGTACTGGTTCGACACGCTGCGTGTCCCGTATCTCATCGCCTGCGGCGTAACGGCCGCCGCCGCGCTGGGTTCGCTCATCGTCTTTCCCTCGCCTTTGACGCTTCCTTCCCTCTTGCTGAGCGTCCTGGGCGGTTTGTGCCGGCTGCTCGAAGACGTTGGATTTTCGGATCGATACTGGTATATCGACGTGGACGCCGGGCCGAACTATTACTACTACCAATGGGGCGCGATCGGTGCGCTGATCCTGTGGGTCGGCGGCCTAGTCACCCTTATTCTCAGCTGGATATACCACTAAAAACAGCCCCGGGAAAAATCCCGGGGCTGTCAGCTTGTCGAAAAAGTCCGGCTCGCGCCGTCCATTTACGTCAAGCTGAGCAAAAGTGGGAAAAATCGAACGATTTTCCCCACTTTTGACGCCTGCGGGCGGGTGATTGTTGCGCGAGGAGGGAACCCTGACGGTTCCCCCTCACACTCCCCCTCCCTCCGCTATACTTTTTCGACAGTCTCACAGCCCCGGGAAAAATCCCGGGGCTGTTTTCTATGTCTCCGTCTCCAGCGCTTTCGGCCGGCAGACCGCGCCGCCGAAGATGACCGCGCCGGTGGGTTCGTCCACCAGGGCGCAGAAGAAGGGGCGATCCAGCCGCAGGGTATGCTCCTCCAGACTGTCCGGGAGGGCGGCTCCCGCCTTCATCTGCACGTCGGTGGCCGCGGCGGCCAGCACGCCCGCCTCGTTGACCTCCAGCGCGGTGTTATGCTGCACGATGTCGATAT
>ERZ506979.627-NODE-627-length-20414-cov-3.699150_pt1 | contig 20414 bp, 15 predicted proteins | sample MGYA00512887_ERZ506979 | MGnify/ENA metagenome assembly ERZ506979 | reverse complement strand
CGCCCGCCGGTAGATCAGGGCCTGCGCCCGCTGTTTGCGGGCCAGGGTGACGTGCAGGGCCTCCAGAATTTCATCGTCCGGCGCGTCCAGCGGCACGGACGGCCCCCAGAGTAGCAGGCCGGGGTCCATGACGTTTTCCGCCGCGTTCGCGCTCTCCGTCCCGTCTTCGCCGGAAGAGGCGCGCGGCCAGAGGCGGCCCCGCAGCAAAAGGCGCATGGGCCGGCGACATCGGGCGCGCAGGTCCCGCACTTCGGCCAGCACGGCCTCGGCCAGATCCTCGGGCAGGGGCGTGTTTTCCACCAGGCCGCCCAGACTTTCGGAGAGTTTTGCCAGATGCTCCGGGCCGAAGCCGCCAGCCGCCTGAACCCGCCGGTTGATCTCGCTTTGCAGCTCGCCGCTCTGGAAAAAATGCTGGCAGCCCGCCGCCGTGATCACAAAACCGGGGGGCACGGCTTCGGGAAAGCGCCCGCGCAGGCCTTCCAGGCGGGCCGTGGCCGGGTCCACCAGGGCTTCCGCGTCCGCGTCGTCCAGATTTCCACGGCCCAAGGGCAGCACCAGCGGCCCGAGCAGGCAGGATTCCGGCTCATAGACTTCGGCGGCCACAATTTTTTGCAGTTCCGCGAAGCGGGCATAGAGCGCCGGGCCGGGAGCCGGGTCCAGCCGTTCCAGTTGCTGGATGCACTGAAACACCTGGGTGGCCACGCTGGTGCAGAGCGCGCGGACGCGGTACAGGCCGAAGGGATGATCGCAGCAGAGCGTGTACTCCACTTCGGTCATGGTTTCCTGAAATTTGTTCCAGGCGGTGAGAAAAAGCTTGAAGGAATGGTGGCGCAGGGCGAAAAAACGCTCGGCCTCGCCGGGGTCGGCCGAAGCCGAGCCGGAATTCTTCTTTGTGGAGCGCGTGAGGAAACCCAACAGTCGGGAAAGGGACATGGCGACTCCAATAGCGGTTCCGCCGCACCGGGCGGGTGGATGCGCAGGCCGCGCCGGGATTGCGACGCGGCGCGCAGAGCTTGTTCACTCTAGCACAACCCCCGTACCCCTTCAAGCGGCCACAGCCTACGGCGCAGGGTAGACGCATCTAAAAAATCTTTATTTACTAGCTAGATAGCTCAGTAGCAAACAAAAAGCGCCAGATGACGCCGCCAGCGCCGAAAAAGCTGGTTTTGACGGATAATCACGACACATAACAGACTGGCAAAACTGAAATTAGATGCGTCTGCCCTGGCCTACGGCGAGGAAAAACGGACGGCGTGCGCGACGCCCGCGCCGAAACGCCATAGATGCCCGCCGGAAACGGCTCAGGCCGTCGGCAGAGGGGCCACCTGCGGGGCGGCGACAGCGGGTTGTCCGGCCTGGGCCAGGTCCCGCATCTGTTGCATGCATTGCTCCAGAAACTGCGGATCTCCCACATCCTGGCAAAGAAAAGCGTTGATGCCCGGCATGGCGGCGATGGCTTCATCGATTTCCGCATTGCTGCCCTTGGCGTAGGCCCCGATATTGACCATGTCCTCCACCCGGCGGAAAGTGCTCATGCGCCGGGTGATCACCCGCCCGGCCAGCACATCCTCCCTCCGGCAGATATCCGAGCGCAGACGGCTGATGGAGCGCAGCACGTCGATGGCCGGGAAATGCCCCTGGTCCGCCAAGTCGCGGGTGAGCACGATATGCCCGTCCAGAATGGAGCGCACGGAGTCGGCAATGGGCTCGTTGAAGTCGTCGCCGTCCACCAGAACGGTGTAAATGCCGGTGATGGTGCCTTTGGCCGAGCGCCCGGCGCGTTCCAGGAGCTTGGGCAACTGGGCGAAGACCGAGGGCGTATAGCCCTTGGTGGTGGGCGGCTCGCCCACGGCCAGACCCACTTCGCGCGCGGCCATGGCGAAACGGGTCACGGAGTCCATCATCAGCAGAACGTCCATGCTCTTGTCGCGGAAGTATTCGGCCACAGCCGTGGCCGCGTAGGCCGCGCGCATGCGCACCAGGGGGGACTGGTCCGAGGTGGCGATGACCAGCACGGAGCGGGCCATGCCCTCGGGCCCCAGGTCGCGCTCCATGAATTCCACCACTTCGCGGCCGCGCTCGCCGATCAGGGCGATGACGTTGACGTCCGCCCTGGTATACCGGGCCATCATGCCCATGAGCGTGGACTTGCCCACGCCGGAACCGGCCATGATGCCCACACGCTGGCCCTTGCCCAGAGTCAGCAGACTGTTGATGGAGCGCACGCCCACGTCCAGAATGTCCGTAATGCGCGGACGTTGCAGGGGGCTGGGCGGATCGGCGTAGATGGGAGCCAGCTCGGGATGCCACTGGCTTCCGGCCTTGACCGCCCATTCCGGGGTGAAGGGCGCCTGGATTTCCATCTGGCGCTGAAAGTCGGCCCGGCCCCGCTCCCCGGCGGGCAGGGGCGAGGTGTAGATTTCTGCGTTCACGGGCGGTCCCGCGTCCAGAGGCGTGCCGAAGGCGTCAAAAGCCCTGCCCAGCAGGTCGGGCCCCACAGGAAAGACCGGCGGCAGGCTGGTGTTGCGGATGAGACTGCCCGGACGGATGCCGCGCATGTCCCCATAGGGCATGAAAAGCAGATTGCCGTCGCGGAAGCCCACGACCTCGGCGGCGATGCCCTCGCTCTCGCCGTCGGGCAGCATATGGCAGACAGCGCCCAGAGGAGCGCGCAGGCCGCCGCCTTCGGCCACCAGGCCCACCACCTTGTTGACCTTGCCGAACAGGCGGATGGGATTGCTGGTCCTCAGAAGTTGCGAGCAGGCGCGCGGGTCCAGTTTCATGCCGTTTTCACTCCCCCCAGCCTACTTGTCGCCCGCGCCGGGCAGAAAGCCGCCGCCAGCAAGCACTTCGCGCTCTTCCTCACTCTCCAGGGGAAAAAGCTCTTCCTCCAGTTCCGCGAGGCTGGGATTTTCCTTGCGCGGCGCGTCGAGCACGGCAGCCGCAGCCGTGCCCGCATAGCCATCGGCTCCGGATTCGGGCTCACGGGCCACAGTGGGGGCGGGAGCGGCTTCGGGAGCTTCCTCTCCCAGGGGCGGCAGCCAGGCTTGCGGCATGTCTTCCTCCGCAATGCTTTCTTCCGGGGCGCTTTCCTCCGCGAGGGGCGCGGGCGGCCCGGCTTCGGCCTGAACGTCCCGCGCGGCGGGGGCGGCGGAAGGCACGGGCGGTTCGGCTGGCGCGGGAGCCGCGACCGCGGGATCGGAAAGTTGCGGCGCACTCCCGGCGGAATCCGGGGGCGGAGTTTCCTCCGGGGCGGCGCTTTCAACCGGGGGCGACGCGGCCTGCCGGGTCGCTTCCTCCGCGCTCGGGTCCGGCGCGGATTCCGCTTCCAACGGCATGTCCGGCTCTTCGCCGGACGCGGGAACGGCCCCGTCAGCGGGCAGCGGTTCGGCTTCAAGGGCTTCAGACGCGATCCCCGGTCCGGCTTCCGGCGCAAGGTCGGGAGCGGCTTCCACCGGATACTCCGGCTCGGGAGCCTGGGCCGCGATCTTTTCCACCTCGCGCTCCACCAGTTCATGCACGGCGGAGGCGGAGGCCTCCTCGCCCTCACGGACGGGCAGGGCCAGATGGACCAGAATGCCGTCCACCAGTTCCCGGAAATGCTCACGGCGGCAGTCCACGCTGCCGCTGCCGCTTTCCGCCACCAGGCCGCCGCGCTCCACGGCCGCGTCGCCGTTGACGATCCACTGCTTGAGCTCGGGCACGCGCTCGCGCGCGGCCATGAACATGTCGCCGACCGTCGCCTCGTCTTCCGGATTGACGCGCACCGTCACAGTGGCCCGGTCTTCCAGCAGGTTCAAGGCCTCCAGCACCAGGGAACGCAAAACAGCGTCGTGTTCCTTGTCCAGCAGCCAGCCCGTGCCCGCGGCAACAGCCGTCCGCACCAGTTCCACCAGTTCCCCGCGCCAGGAATCGCAGATGGCGTTCCGCTGGGCGTCAACGGCGCGCAGCACCACGGCCAGGGACTGCCCCAGTTCCGCGCGGAATTCCTTGAGTTCGGCTCCGGCCTGCTCCATTCCGGCCTGAAAGCCTTCGCCGTGGGCCGCCTCGCGGATGCGTTCGGCCTCTTGGCGCGCGGCCTCGGCCCTGGCCAGTTCGGCGGCGGCCTGCTCATGGGCGGCCGTTCCGGCGGCCTTGAGGGCTTCGCCTTGGCGGATCAGCTTCTGGCGCTCGGCCTCGGCTTCGGCCCTGGCCTCTTCCAGCACTTTCTGCCGTTCGGCGTAGGCCGCGCCGAGAATCTCGCGCGCCCGCTCCGCCGCCTTGGCGCGCACCCGCTCCAGATAGTCCTCCTGCTGCTCCCGCCTGAGCTGCTCACGGCGCATGGGCTCCTGCATGGCGTCCAGTTGCTCCACGGTGGCCTCGCGCTCCCCCATGAAGATGGTGCCCCATTTTTTGCGCAATTCTTCTGACGCCATGGCTGCTTCCCGAAGTTACAGATTGAACCCGCCCATGCGGACAAGAGCGGATGGGCGCTGAAACCGCCGGCCCGCCTAAACAAAAACTTCGCCCGCTCCCCGGCTGACCACCACCTTGTTTTCGGCTTCCAGACGGCGCACGATCTTGACGATGTTCTGCTGGGCGGTTTCCACGTCGGAGAGTTTGGTGGGGCCCATGAATTCCAGTTCCTCGCGGATCATGTTGCCCGCGCGTTCGGACATGTTCTTGAAGAACTTTTCCTTGAGGTCGTCGCTGGCGCCGCGCAGGGCCAGGGTGAGATCCTCGTTGGAAATTTCCTTGAGCAGCTCGCGCACGCCGCGATCGTCGATATTCTTGCAGTCCTCGAAAACGAACATGAGGTTGCGGATGTCCTCGGCCATCTGGGCGGAGTCTTCCTCAATCTCGGAGAGCACTTCCTCTTCCGTGGCGCGATCCACGGCGTTGAGAATCTCGGCCACGGACTGCACGCCGCCCACCTTCTTGCCTTCCTTGCCGCCCATGGCGATAAGCTGGCTGGTGAGCACCTTGTCCACTTCCATGAGCATGTCTTCGGGCACGGATTCCAGTTTGGCCAAGCGGGTGAGCACCTCGGCGCGCACCCCGGCGGGCAGGCTTGTCAACAAATTGGCGGCCTGATCCGGATTGAGATGGCCCATGATCAGCGCCAGGGTCTGGGGATGCTCGTTGCGCAGGATCTGCGAAAGCAGGCGGGGGCTGACCGATTCCAGTTCCCGGAAGGGCGCGGGGCCGGTGTCCAGGCTCAGGGAGTCCATGACGTACTTGGCGGTTTCCGGGTCCAGGTTCTTGACCAGCAGGCGCTTCACGGCGTCGCTGCCGCCCGCGATCATGTCCACGCCGTCCACCAGGGATTCATGGAACTCGCGCAGCACTTCCTCCACGGTTTCCCTGGGCACGGGCTCCAGTTCCACGATGGCTCTGGAAACGTCGGCTATTTCCTGCCGCTCCATGCGCTTGAAGACATCGGCCGTAAACTTGTCGCCCATGGCGAGCAGCAGCACGGCAATACGCTGATGGCCGGTCAACTCCATCCCCTCTACTCCTTGCTCGAACGCGCCCGCGCTGCGGCGGCCGCGCGGTTTCTTTTATTCCTTGTCCGTCAGCCAGCGCCGGATCAAATGGACGGCCTGGTCCATATGCTGTTCCGTAAAGTGGTAGAGGCGCAGTTTCAGCTCTTCCACCCGCTGGTTGGTTTCCTTCTGGGCGTGCCGCAGGGCCTTGAGCTCAGTCAGGGAAGGAAGGCGGGAACTGTCCCCGCCCCCGGACGGCAGCGCCGTAAGATCAGACCTTCGCTGTTTCATCGTTTTTCATCCAGCCGCGCACCAGGGTCACCACCTGTTCCATATGATTGTCGGACAGGGTGAAGATATGCGCTTTCAGGGCTTCAATATCCTTGAACACCAGTTCATCGTCGTCTTCTTCCTGCTCGGGCTCTTCCTCGTCGGCCTTGGCCGCTTCCTCCAGGGCCTCATACAGGGCGAGCTGCTCCTCGGCGGCGGGCAGGCCTTCCAGGCCTTCCACCATTTCCCCGGCTTCAACCTTGGGCCGGATCAGGGCGAGCACCACAGGCCGCACGATCAGCATCAGGAAGAGGAAGGCCAGCAACGCATTGAGCAGCGGTTTGCCCAGGCGTTCGGCGTAATCGGCCAGCAGGTCGGCGAAATTGGGATCCTTGGGCGGTTCCGAATCGGTGAAGGGAGCGGAACTCACCTCCAGCAGGTCGCCGCGCCCCTTGTCCAGACCCACGGCATTGGAAACCAGCTGCCGCACGCGCTCCAGCTCTTCCGTCTTGCGGGGCACGAAGGCCCACGCCCCGTCAACCTTTTCATACGTCCCATCAATGATAACCGCAACGGTCAGGCGGCGCAAATCCCCCACATTGGCGACGATCTGCTGCTCTTCCTTGTTGATTTCGTAGTTGGTGGTGCGGGTTTCACGGGTGCCGTTCTGGTCCGACACCGAACCGGTGACGCCGTCGCCGCGAAAGTTGGCGTCCGGCGCGCCCGCCTCAAGGTTGGCGCGGCCCTGCTGGCTTTCCTCGCTGCGCTGTTCACTGCGCACGGCGGTTTTTTCAGGATCGAAAAATTCCCGGCGGATGGTCTTCTGGCTGAAGTCCATGTCCGCGTTGACCTTGGCGATGACCCGGCCCGGCCCGAACAGGGGCTGCAGCATTTCCTCGATGCGCCGCTCCAGATTGCGCTGCACCTGAAGGCGATGCTCCATCTGGGTGCTGCTGGCTCCGGCCAGACTGTCCTCTTCCGGCTGGTAGAGCACCTTGCCGCCGTTGTCCGTAATGGAGACGTGGCTTTTGTCCAGACCTTCCACGGCCATGAGCATCATGTTGAGGATGGCGTTGATTTCTTTCTGGTCGGGTTTGCTGTTGGGATTGGTCAGTTTGAGCACCACGGAGGCCGAGGGGGACTGGCGCTCCTCCACAAAAAGGCTGCGCTGGGGGATGACCAGGTGCACGCGGGCGCTCTCCACGCTGGGGAATTCGCTGATGGTGCGCGAAAGTTCGCCCTGAAGCGCGCGGGTGTAGTTGATTTTCTGCACAAAGTCGGTCTGGCCCACCTTGACCTTGTCGAAAATTTCAAAGCCGATGCCCTGCCCCACCAGGCCGCCTTCGCCGGCGATCTTGATGCGCTGGTCGTAGACCACTTCCCTGGGCACCATGATGGTGGCCCCGTTGTCGGCCAGCTGATAGGGAATCTTGTCGGTTTGCAGCGCCTTGATCACGTGGCTGGCGTCTTCCGCGCCCAAATTGGAATAGAGCACGCGGTATTCCGGCCGGCTCAGCCAGACCGAGAGGCCGATGACGGCGGACAGCAGCGCCACCGCGCCGCCGGCCACGGCCACGCGCTGGATCATGCTCATTCTGCCCCAGAATCCCTTGATGATGTCCACAAAATTCGTAAAGAAAGCGGGCATGACGTTTCCCCTGGTCTTGTCTCTGTCTTGTCGGCGAAAGGCCGGATGCTGCACTCAGATAGCAATTGCCATGCCATTTTATAACACATTGAAATATAATATTATTTATCTAAACAAAACTTGCCTTGCGCCGCGCGTTCAAATTTGTGACGCGGTCTGAAAGCAGTGAACCCCGCGCCGGACACGGACGCGGGGTTCACTGCTGTGCGGAAAGAAATTTTTGTGTCATGCGGGAAATGCGGACCTATCGCGGGGACGTGTCGTCACGAGAGAGATTTTCGTGTTATATCTAGGAAAACAGGCCCGCTTTAAAGGGGTGTACTCTTACGGCGCCCGACTGAAAAAGCGGGGGAAATTCGCCTGAGCCGTTTGAAGGCGAAGCTGTCTTACGGATCAAGACAGCAGCGCTGACGCAGAGATACCCGAAAAAATATTCGTGACGACGCGTTCTAGAATTGCATCTTGGAAATCTCCTTGTACGCCTCCAGCACCTTGCCGCGCACGGCGCTGGTCAGTTTCATGGCCAGACTGGACTTCTGCATGGTGATCATCAGCTCATGCACGTTCTGCGTGCGGCCGGAGGCGAAATCGTCAATAGCCTGGGCTTTGGCGCTTTGCAGCTCATTGACCTTGTTCAGGGAGTTTTTGACTGTATTGGCGAAGCTGTTGTCAGGCGTGACCGGGGTATGCTGCTGGTCCGGATAGCGGATGAAGTCGGCCTGTGCGCCAAAGGTTTCTCCCTTGTCCACGCTGTCGCGCAGCAGACTCTGGTCCAGGGTGCGGGAAAACAGGGTCTGCTTCCCCACGGGCATGCCCTGCTTGAGGGAGCCGTCCACCTTGTTGAAATGCTGCAACGCGTCGCTGTAGGCCCGCAAGCCCAATGCCTGAACGCTCATAACTTACTCCTTGCTGCCCTCGACAGCCTATGACTTGCCGATTTCAAGGGCCTTGTTGTACATACCCTTGATGGCTTCCACTGTGGTGACGTTGGCTTCGTAGTTGCGCTGGGCGCTCATCAGGTTGGCCATTTCCTCCACCACATTGATGTCCGGATATGAAACATAGCCCTCGGCATTGGCGTCGGGATGGCCCGGCTCATAAACCTGCTTGAGCGGGCGTTTGTCCATGGTCACGGCCATGACGCGCACGCCCTTGAGCTCGCGGTCCAGGGCCGAACGCATGTGCACGGAAAAGGGATCGTCCACGTCCGTGGCCGCCTGTACCACGGTGCGCCGCCGGTAGGGACCGCCCTGGGGCGTGCGCGTTGTCTTGGCGTTGGCCAGGTTCATGGCGATGGTATTGATACGGGTGCGGTCCGCCGTGAGCCCGGAGGCCCCGATATCGAGCGCGGTCAGAAAATCCATGGCGATCTCCCGGCTAAGCCTGCTTGCCGTCCGCAATGATGGTGGATATGCCCTCGAACGTCTTGCTCATAACCTGAGTCAGGGCCGTGTACTGCAACTGGTTTTTGGCGTGCTTGGCCATTTCCTTGTCCAGGCTGACGCGGTCCTCGCCGTGAATCTGGCGCGGCTTGAACTGCTTGGACCATTCGGGACCGAAATTGTCCGGATTGAAGGCCGCGGGCATGTGCCCCTCGCTGGTGGCGCTCATGCGGCCCCGCATGTCGAGACCCAGAGCGCTTTGCAGCTCTTTTTCAAAAGCCAGCTCGCGCGGCTTGTAATTGGGGGTTTCCACGTTGGCCAGGTTGCTGGTGATCACGTTCTGCCGCTGGAGCTGCATGTCCATGACCCGGCTGACAAGACCGATCTGGCTGTTGAACAAACTTTTCATAAAGCCTCCCGCATTCCCGAGAGGAATGCCTGCCCCGGACAAGCAAAGACTGTTCCAGAAATTATTTCAATAATAAATCAAACATATTATGTGATAGAAATTGAGGCGGCGCCAAGGATTTGGCGTCACCCGGCTCCCTCGCAAAGGAGAGCAGGACGGGAATGGCGTCAGGGCGTCGACGGGGACATGGCGAACGGATCGGCCGGACGGCGAAACAACGACGAATCAAAATGGACCGGTGGAATTCGACCAACGGAAGGGAAAGAGTCTTCGGCGATTCCGGGCAAGCTCTCCCGCCTCAGAGGCGCATCTGGGCGTCCGTAACGCCCAAGGCGCGCAGGCGCAGGTAGACCTGGGCGCAGGCCTGCGCGTCGGACACGGCATTGTGGTGGTTCAGGGCGATGCCGAAATGCTCGCAGACCAGATTGAGCTTCTTGGAGGGCAGGGGCAGGCTGCGCCGCGCGCCCTTCAAGGTGCAGAGAAAAGGCGTGTCCGGCGCGGTCTGACCGGCGGCCCGGCAACAGGCCAGCAACACGCGACGGTCAAAAGAGGCATTGTGCGCCAGCAGGAAGCGCGCACCGCGCAGAAAGGCGGCCGCTTCCGGCCAGACTTCGGCGAAACCGGGCGCATCCTTGAGCATGGGCCAAGTCAGGCCGTGGATTTCCGTAAACATCACCCGCGCGGAGGGCGGCCGCAACAGACTGTAAAAACAGTCCGTAACGCGACCGCCCTCAATACGCGCAAGCCCCACGGCGCAGGCGCTGTGGGCCGCATAGCCGGACGTCTCAAAATCTATGGCCACGCAACAGGACGCGGCCGGGATGCCCGCGAGACTCACGCGGCGGCGTTTTTGGCGGCTTCGGCCAGCCGCGCGGCGATGTAGTCGCGCACGGCCGCGTCGTCCTCGTCCAGGTTGAAGCAGCAGGCGTCCTCGCCCATCAACCCTTCCGGCACATAGTCGCCCAGCTCGTCCGGGTCCGTAATCATGTCGGCGTAAAAACAGACGGACAGCCAGCGGCTTTCCGGCTCGTCGTCCACCACATCCACAAGAACGAAAAGTTCGCGCTTTTGCTGCGCCTCATGCCGGGCGCGCAGGGAATAGCTGACGCCCGGGCGGGCCTTGAAATCCAGGCTCACGCCGGGCAGATTCGCGAGAAAATCCCTGTAGGCCGTGAAGGCCCGCCGGGCGTTCAGGGGGTCGGTTTGCCAGTTGTCCAGAAACTCCCGCACTTCCTGCGGGCACGCAGCGCTCATATCCGCTCCTTTATTTTTTCCGCCCGCCGCTCACCGGCCCCACTGCCAGGGCGGCGTGCTCATATTCAGGCCCCACAGGCCGCGCCGGTCCACAACGGCCTGATGCTCCTGAATGTACCAGCGACGGCAGAACATGGCCTTGCACGTCGAACGGCTCACCCAGGCCAAGCCTTCAACCAGAAGCTGGTAGTTGACGGAGGTTCCGGCCACCTGAACCAGCGCGCTCACGGTGCCCTGATCGTCCTCGCCCACGCTGTCCACGCTCACCTTGGCGCCCTTCGGCATCAGCCGAAGCAGAAAATCCCGCGCCTCGCGGCCGAAAGGCTGGCTCTGGGAGGGAGCGTCAATGCCGTAAAAACGGAGGATGACAGTGGGCTCCTCCCTGCCCGGCCGTTCGCTGACCGAAATGGTGTTGCCGTCTTCCACCCGCACCACATAGGCGTCCCAGGCGCGCGCGCCGGGACAGAAACAGAGGGAAACGAGCATGATGAGCAGCAGACAGGCTCCGGTCCGAGTACCCATGCGCCCTCCTCGCCCGGACCAGCCGGAAACAATGCGTTATCCCGGCCACGCCGTCGGACCGGCGGCGGCCGGGCTGTGATAAAACAATGCCCGCGCCGCACAACCTTTGTCAAGGCATGCGGCGCGGGCCGTCAGCGCGGCCGCGTTCCAGAAGTCACGGGACGCGGCGCTTCATGTTCTTACCCCCAGACTGTCCGGCCGACCTGATAGGCGGCCACGGCCACGACATAGGCCAGCAGCGTATTGAACAGGATGCTGAAGGCCACCCAGCCCCAGCTTCCGGCCTCCTGCCGGATGACCACCAAGGCCACGAAGCAGGGCGAATAGAGCAGCACAAAGAGCATCAGCGACAGGGCCGTGGCCTTGGACCAGGAAGGATCGCTCTTGAGGCGCTCGGCCAGGGGCGCGGCGTCTTCGGGATCCTGATCGCCCAGAGCCCAGGCGGTGCCCATGGTGGCCACCACGGCCTCCTTGGCGGCAATGCCCGCCAGCAGGGCGATGTCCGTGCGCCAGTCAAAACCGGCGGGCTCGGTCACGGGCTGCACCAGACGGCCCAGCCGCCCGGCCGCGGAATAGGCCAGCTTTTCCTCGCCCAGAGTATTCCGGGCCTGGGCCAGATCTTCCTCAAGGGCGGCGCGTTCCTCCGCGCCTTCGGGCAGGGCGTCAACCCGGCCCTGGATCTGTTCAATTTTCTGTTCAAAAGGCGCGGCCATTTCCTCCGGCAGGGAGGGAAAGGTCATACCGGCCCAGATCACGATGGAAATGGCCACCAGCACGGTACCGGCCTTTTTCAGGTACATCCAGGCCCGTTCCCAGCAGTGCAGCAGCAGGCTGAAGAGTGTGGGCAGGCGGTACGGCGGCAGTTCCATGACAAAAGGCGTGGCCTCTCCCTTGACGATGGAGGAGCGCAGCAGCCGGGCCACCACCAGAGCCGCCACCCAGCCGACGATCATAACCATAAACATGACTGTGGCGGCGCTCTCCGGGAAGAACGCGCCGGCCAGCAGCAGAAAGACCGGCAGCTTGGCCCCGCAAGTCATGTACGGCAGGGTCAGCAGGGTCGCCAGTTTTTCCTTGGGGCTGCGCAGGGTGCGCGTGGCCATGACGCCGGGAATGGCGCAGCCGCCCGCAATGCCGCCGGAAATGATATAGGGCATCACCGAGGCCCCGTGCAGGCCGAAAAAGCGGAAGATGCGGTCCATCATATATGCCACGCGCGCCATATAACCGCTGTCTTCCATAAAGGCGATGAGCGCGAACATGATCAGGATCAGGGGCACGAAGCTGACCACGCCGCCCACACCGGCGATGATGCCGTCCACAACCAGGGATTGGGCCAGACCTTCGGGCATGACACTGGTGCAGAACTCGCCCAGCCAGGCGAAGCCGTCCTCCACCCAGCCCTGGGGATACGCGCCCAGGGCAAAAGTGACCTGGAAGACCATATAGAGCACGCCGATCATGATCAGCGGGCCCAGGAAGGTGTTGGTGAGCACCTTGTCCAGCTTGTCAGAAAGCGCCAGCCGGTCCTTGCCGGGGTCCTGCTGGATGATGCCGTCGCGGAGCAGGCTGCGGATATAGCCGTAGCGGTAGTCCGTGATGACGGATTCCATGCTGACGTTGAGCGTGCTGCGCACGTGGGACGTGGTCTTTTTGCAGAGTTCTTCCAGTTCGGCGGTCAGGGAGGCATTGGCCGCCGCCGCTTCCGAGCGGATTTCCTCGTCGCCTTCCACCAGCTTGAGGGCCACCCAGTGCGGATGATACTGCCGGGCCAGCAGGCCGCCTTCGCTTATTTTCTTCTCCAGCGTGACGATCAGGCCGTCCAGATCCGAGCCGTAGGAAAGCCGCAACGGCTCCCGCTTGTCTTCACGAGCCAGGCTGATCGCCGTTTCCAGCGCTTTTTTCAAGCCCTCGCCCGTGCGGGCCACCATGGGCAGTACCGGGATGCCGAGCAGTCGGCCCAGCCGTTCCATGTCAATGTGGATGCCCGCGGCGCGGGCTTCGTCCATCATATTGCAGGCCAGCACCACGGGCATGCCCATTTCCAGCATCTGCACGGTCAGCAGCAGGTTCCGTTCCAGAGCGGAGGAATCCACCACGTCAATGACGGCCTGCACATTGTTGCCCGCGAGTTCACGACGGGCCACCAGTTCTTCCTGGGAATAGGCGGTCAGGCTGTAGGTGCCGGGCAGGTCCACCAGGGTCACGGACTCGCCGTTGAAAACAAAACGCCCCTCTTTTCTGTCCACCGTGACGCCGGGATAGTTGCCCACATGCTGGCGAGCCCCGGTATAGCCGTTGAAGACCGTGGTTTTGCCGCAGTTGGGATTGCCCGCCAGCGCAATGCGCACCGCTCCGGGCGCTCCGCCCTGCATTTCCTCCACCGCTTTGAACTGTCTCACCGCACTCATGCCCAAACCTCCCCTCCGGCGTGTCCGGCGTCAGATCCTTTCCGCCGCCCGCAATCCACCTTCCTGATCGCTCTCATTGCCGGGACTCCATAAAAATGAAATTCATTTCCGAAATGAACTAGCCACTTGTTCACGAAATGTCAAGCGATCATGACGAACGCAGGCACTCCCGCAAGGACGACACCCCGCAGGAATGAACCATGTGAATGGGGATATTGCGCGAGCGCGCCAGTTGCATGGCTTTGCGCTTGGCCTCGTGGGAAATCTTGTTGGTGAATACGATCACCGCGTCCGGGTTGCCGATTTTTTCCACAAAATTACGCTCATTGCGACTGATGCACTTGAGGCTGTGCCCGCCTTCTTTGGCCGCCGCCATATACTCGGGCTTCAGCCTGTCCATGCCGCCGATCAAGGTAACGCACATAGCTTTTCTCCTGGCTATGGCCTTCCCGCTGACCCCCGTGGCGAAAAGAACCGTTCATTGCAAATTTGTCTTTCCCCTTTTTAATTGAAAATGAATTTCAAAGTCAAGAAGTTTTTCACAATGCACTCCCTCCGGATATGTCTATCAGCCGGAGCCGCACCCGGAAGCCCTTTCTTGCCTGCGACATTAAGGCTCACTTCTACCGTCTGTTTTTCTTGATGTTTCCAGAGCGCCGCAAATATGCCGACATGGGTTGCCACAGGGGTATCAGCCGAATATGATTGCAACTATGTAATGAGCGGCTCCCGTCCGGGGGATTTTTCGCTAGTCCGGCAACAAAAAATTGCCAATGAATCCATAAATTTATATTTATAATCAGCAAGTTACAATTAAAATAAATTTACTTATATTTACTTTTAAGTCTTACATTTTTATGCTTACATATGTGCAAGATTCTGCTTGTCATGCTGTTTCCGGCGGTCTTGGCAGCGCAATTGTTTCCGGCAGCCGTCAAGGCCGCCGGACCAACCACGCCGTTCGATCAGCCCGCTCGCGCGGCCCAACCGTATGAGCAGCGCCTGCGCGAGCAGGAGGCCCGGCAACGCCGGCAGTTGCTGACGCCGCCGCCCGCTGTGGAGGTCGCGCCCAGGGGAACCGAGGCGTTGCGTCCCGGCGGTCCCTGCGTGACCGTGCGCTCCATCCGGGTGGAAGGCGCGCGCCTGCTTTCCGAAACGGCGATGCGCAAACTGGTCTCCCCCTATGAGGGCCAATGCCTCAACCTGGACGGCATCAATGCCGTGCTGCAAAAGCTGACCAACGCCTATGTGGAACGCGGCTACGTCACTTCGCGGGCCGTACTGGGGCCGCAGGATCTCAGTCAGGGCGTACTGGTCATCAAAATCATTGAGGGGCGGGTGGAGAGCATCGGGCCGGATGCCGCTTCCACCATGCAGCCCAGACAGTTTCTGACCATCTTCCCCGGCGTGAAGGGTTCGGTGCTACAACTGCGCGACATCGAGCAAGGACTGGACCAGCTCAACCGCCTGCCCTCCAATAATGCTTCCATGCGCATTGAGCCCGGCGCGGAGGCGGGTTCCAGCCGGGTGCTGATCAACAACGTGCAGCAGCGCACCTAGCGGCTTTCGGCCGGAGTGGACAATCTCGGGCAGGAGACCACAGGCCTCACCCAGTATACCCTGGGGTTTGAGAAGGACAATTTTCTGGGCTGCAACGATCAGATCGCCCTGTACTGGACAAGCTCCATGCCGCGCATAGCCGGACAATTCGGCAATCCGTGGGAGGGTTACAGCGACAGCTTTTCCGGACTGTTTTCCATCCCTTTCGGCTACTGGCTGCTGAGCGGCAGCGTCAGCCGATTCAATTACAGCACCCAAATTTACGGCCTGAATCAGGCTTATACCAGCAGCGGCACAACCACGGCGGCCCGTCTGGCCCTGGACCGGGTAATCTGGCGCGACGCGGCGGGCAAGCTCTCGCTGGGCGGCTTCATCCAGTACCGGGATGTGGTCAACCGGTTTGAGGACGTGCGCCTGATCGCCAGCAGCTACCGCATGACCACCAGCGGTCTGGCCGCAAGCTATGTGCGCCGCATGCTGGGCGGCGTGCTGACCTTGCAGGCCGAGCAGATCTGGGGTTTGCCCGACATGTCCTGGAGCGTGCCCGGCCCCATCACCTCCACCACGCCGCACACCCGCTTCAGCAAAACCACGGGCACGCTGGGCTGGTACCGGCCTTTCAATGTGGGCGAACAGCAGTGGGCCTGGTCGCTCTCGGCCTACGGCCAGACTAGTGAGCAGACCATGTATGGCTCGGAGCGGCTCTACCTGGGTTCCTCCTATACGGTGCGAGGCTTCAAGGAAACGCCCGTGGGCGGGGATTGCGGCGGCTACGTGCGCAACGAACTGGCCTGGACCGTGCCGGAGAAATGGCTGGGCCCGGTCAAAAAAGCGCCCTTCGGCCAGGTGCGGCTTTTCGCGGCCTATGATTACGGCGGCATCGTCAGGGACGGCAAAGACCCCTACGAGTGGGGCGAGCTGAGCGGCATGGCTCTGGGCCTGCGCACCAGCGGTGATTTTTCAATGCAGGTGGCCTGGTCCCATCCGCTGGGCGCGCCGGATTACGTGAAGGAGAAGGACGACGTCTGGTATCTGACGTTGCGCTATACATTTTAACGCATACCGTTTTGCCGTGCCGCCTCCATTTCCGGCACGCGGAACATACGCTCCGGGCAAGGAGCGTGGGGTGCGGGTTTGCGGGAGGAAGTCATGGAGAGGATGAGGGAAGCGCGCAATGGTTTGTTGTGCGCCGTGCTCACGGCGCAGTTGATTCTTTCGCCGGTGCTGGGCGCGGCCGTTCAGGCGGCTGGCGTGACGCCCGACCCCAACGCCGCGGCCGACAAGCGCCCGTCCATGGAAGCCGCCCCCAACGGCGTGCCGGTGGTCAACATTACGGCCGCCAACGGTTCCGGCCTGTCGCATAACCAGTACCACGATTTCAACGTCCACCAGCAGGGCTTGATCCTGAACAACAGCAGCAGTGCAGCCAATTCGCAGCTGAGCGGCATTCTGGCGGGCAACCCCAATTTCAACGGCAACCATGGGGCCGAGGCGCGCGCCGTTCTCAACGAAGTGACCAGCGCCAACCGCTCGCGCATCGAAGGCTATATTGAAGTCAACGGCCGCGCGGCGGACGTGATTCTGGCCAACCCCAATGGCGTGACGGTCAACGGCGGCGGCTTCATCAACGTGCCGCGCGCCACCATCACCACGGGCAAACCGCAGGTGGACGGCAACGGCGCGCTGTGCGGCTACGAGGTGCGCCAGGGCGACATCCGCATTGAAGGCGCGGGCGTCAACGCCGACAATACGGACGCCTTCACCCTGCTGGCGCGCACGGCCGGCGTGGAGGCCCAGGTGCGGGCCAACAGTCTGGCCGTGGTGACGGGCAAAAATCACGTGGCCGCCGACGGTACGGTGACCCCGTTGGCGGACGCGGTCCCGGCCGATCCCTCCACACCCGCTGTCCCGCCCGCTTCCGACGACAAGCCCGAAGTGGGCATTGATTCCTCGGCCCTGGGCGGCATGTATGCCAACCGCATCACCCTCATCGCCACGGAAAAGGGCGTAGGCGTGAACCTGGAAGGCGCAGTGCAGAGCGCGGATCAGATGGTCATCACCGCCGACGGCAAACTGCGTCTGCGTGAGGCCGCCTCGGGCGGCGACGCCATACTGGTGAGCAAGGGGGATATTGAGCTGACCGGAGCCGCCGTCACGGCGGCCCGCGACCTGACGGTGGCGGCGGAAAATGTGCGCCTGGAAAAAGGCGTCTTCGAACCGCAGTACGAGGCGCGCAAGGCTAAAAAACAGGCTGAAAATGTGGCCGCCGGTGCGGCTTCCGCACCGGCGCCGGAAAAGGCCTCCGGGCTTTATGCCGGTGGTAATCTGTCGGTGCGGGCCGCTACCCTGCTTCTAGATGTGGACGCGCGGATGGCGTCCGGCATGGACAGTTCCGGCGGCCTGACGAAAGACGGCAAGACAAGTATTGCCGTCAATACGTTGAAGGCGGAACAGGCACAACTGCTGTCCGGCGGGTCCATCAGCATCGCGGCCAAAACGGCTGGGGCCAAGTCCTCCACCATTGCCGCCAAGGGCGACGTGCTCTTGTCCGGCGGCGAATTCAATCTCGAGAACAGCGTGGCGCAAGGCGAACGCGTGGGACTGGATGTGGAGCACGTCGGCATGCCGCAAAAATCCAAGGCCGAGGCCTTCACTGATCTGGCCGTGCGGGCTACCCTGGCGGAACTTAACGACGCGAGCCTGAGCGCCGGTTCCGATCTGATTCTGGATGTGGGCACGGCCCTGTTTGACGCGCGGAGCAGCCTTTCTTCCGGCAATGATCTTTTTCTGCGCGGCACTGATGTGACCGTGGACGGCGCATTTCTGGCGGCCGGTCAGGATTTGGAATATCAGGGTGACAAGCTGAGCAATATCAACGGTGTTCTGTACGCCGCGCGGGATCAGCGCTTGTTCGCTTCCGGCCTGCTGCTCAACGACGGCGGCGAGATATACGCCGGGCGCGACATCCTGATTGCGGACGCTGACGGCAAGGGCGAGAATGTGGTGCGCAACCTTTCGGGCGTCATCTCCGCCGGTAACGAAATCGCCATCAACGCGAAAACCGTGGAAAACAAAAAACGCGAATTTCAGGTGGCTGAACGGGGCAAGCACATCTCGTACAATGAGTGGTATGAATGCAATAAACCGTTGCTGGGGCATGGCTGCGACAGGCGGCAACTCTGGTATTACGTCAATGTGTATGAAGATTATATCCTGAAGGATTCTCCGTCAGCCCAACTGCTTGCGGGCGGAGACATTCTTATCGGCGCTGGAACGCTTGAAAACCATTACAGCACCATTGCCGCCGGAAACAACCTTGTGGTCAAGGCGGACAACGTCGAAAACAAGGATGCCGTGCTGCAACGGACGCGCACGGTCAAGGAAACCATGAAGGGCTGGGACTCGGACGACGATTTCACCGGCGAGTATTTCCGCTCCTATAATGAAACCTACGAGGAGATCGGCCGCTCCCCCTCCGTGCTTTCCGCCAATTCCGGCCTGTACCTGGACGTGACGGACACGTTCAACAATTACAGCGACCGTCAGGGCATTTCCCTGCCCACCGACCACACTGTCGGCGCGGGCTATCCTTTCGCGGGCAGTCCCATGTTCCACCCGTCAGCCGCGCCGGGCCACCATTATTTGATTGAAACCAATCCCATGTTCACGAATATGGGCCTCTTTTACGGTTCCGACTATTTTCTCAGCCGCATCGGTCTGGACCAGAACCGCCAGCAGGTGGTTCTGCTGGGCGACGCCTTTTACGAGACGCGCCTGGTACAGCAGGAGATTCTGAGCGCCACGGGCAGGCGTTTTCTGGATGGCTACAGTTCGGACGCGGACCAGATGCGCGGCCTGATGGATGCGGCCGTCGCCCAGGCTCAAGGCCTTGAACTCACGGCGGGCGTGGCCCTCACGCCCGATCAGGTGGCGGCGCTGACCCAGGATATCATCTGGCTGGTGGAAGAAGAGCACATGGGCGAAAAGGTGCTTGTGCCGCATCTCTACCTGGCCTCGGCCACACAGGCGGACATTATGCCGGGCGGCGGCGTGCAGGCCAAAAACGTCTATGTCAATGCGGGCAAGGACATTGTGAACGAGGGTCTTATCAGCGGCGAAAGCGTGAACCTGGCCTCGGTCAACATTGAGAACACCGGCGGCCTGTTGCGCGGGGGCACGCTGAACCTGACAGCTTTGAACGATATCACCAACAACAGCGGCCACCTCAAGGGCGGCGACATCACCCTGGCGGCCGGGGGCGACATTGTTTCGCAAACCCTCACCCTTGCGGACCAGGGCAACTCCGCCCACAGGCACGTGCAGGCCCAGGCGGGCATTGAAGCCACAGGCAGCGTAACCGCCGTGGCGGGCAACGATCTTGCCATCCGGGGCTCCAGCCTCAACGCCGGGGGCGACGTGGCCCTGGCCGCCGGGCGGGATTTGACCGTAGGCACCGTCACCGAGGAATTTCACCTTGACGGCGGCTCCAAAAGCTGGGAGCACCGCGTCACCCATACCGGCTCCACCGTGGCCGCCGGGGGCAACCTGAACATGACCGCCGGGCGGGACATGACCGTGGCCGGTTCCCAGGTGGGCGCGGGCGGCGACGCCCAACTCGCGGCGGGCGGCAATCTGTCCGTGGTGGCCGTGCAGGATACCTTCAGTTCCTTCGTCAAGGCCAGCTCCGGCAAGGGAGGGCTGTTCTCCTCCAGTTCCAAGTCCACCTATACCCAGGACTACCGCAGCAGCAAATCCTCCACCGTGGCCTCCGGCGGCAATCTCAGCCTGCTGGCCGGGGTTTCCGGCCTGACCGGCGCGCCCGCCCAAACCGGCCATGCCTCGGTGGTGGGTTCCAACCTGCTCAGCGGCAAAGACCTCACCGTGGCCGCCAGCGGCAACGTCAACGTGGCCTCAAGCCAGAACAGCTCCTATTTCAGCCATACCAAGTCCACCGTGGGCGCGCTGGGCCTCAGTTCCTCATCCAAGAAAGAAGGCAATTCCTCAGTGACCCAGGTGGCCTCCAACCTCATGGGCCAAAACGTCACCCTGGACGCGGGCAAGAGCGTCAGCGTCACGGCCTCCAATCTGGCCGCTGTGGACAGTATCAACCTCACGGCCCGCGACGGCGACGTGGCCGTTGTGGACGGCGCCAACCAGTCCGCCTCCTGGTATTACAAAAAGCAGACCGGCTTCGGTCTGGGCGGCGGCGGTTCCTTCACCAGCTTCTACGGCACCGAGGGCAAGAAGGAGCAAAGCGCAAGCAGCACCAGCCAGGCCTCCAGTCTGGCCGCCGGACAAGACATCAATCTCACGGCCGCCCGCGACGCGGCCATTGTCGGCTCCAGCCTCAGCGCGGGCAATAATGTCACCATCAATGCCGGGCGGGACGCCAACATTCTCGGCGGCGCCAGCACCTCGTCCCACAGCAAGGAAAAGTTCTCCTCCGGCTTCGCTGTGGAAGGCATTCTGGCCTTGGACAAAACCAGCTTTTTC
>ERZ506979.625-NODE-625-length-20456-cov-16.316700_pt1 | contig 20456 bp, 19 predicted proteins | sample MGYA00512887_ERZ506979 | MGnify/ENA metagenome assembly ERZ506979 | reverse complement strand
AACGAAGTAAACTTTGGAAGTTCTTAGTTTCATGAAGTGAAAACAAATCTTTTTCTTAAAAGAAGCTGTTACTTTTATATTGAGAGAACAAGATATTTTGCTAAAAAAAGTTCTTAGTTTCATAATGAAGAAACACGAAAAATTCTTAAAAGAAGTTGTTAGTTTCTTAACGTAACGCTTAGTTTCATGAAAACAGCATGTGTCTCTCCAAAACTAACAACTTCCATTATCGGTCTTTTTTTTATGTCTTTTAGTTCGTTTTCCTTAAACTAAGCGTTACTTTTATAAAACTGATTCAGTGAAATGAACACATTTTCCTTAAACTAAAAACTTCTTTTAGAAAACTCATACAGTGATTTGACACCAAAACGGTTAAACTAAGAATTACGTTTAGAAAAATGATACAGTGGTTTGACACGTTTCCATTAAACTAAGAAGTTCCAAAGGTTGTATAGTCTGTTATGAGAGTGTTTTCGGAGGTGAAAAAAAGAACCTCATTGCTGAGATTCTGATTCGTTTTGTTTTGAGTCTGTTTCTAACTCGTCGGGTTCTTTTGCAGGTGCTTCTACGTTTCTTACTTCATTACCTGTTGTTTCGCTGTTTGTTTGTACAGTCTCGATTGGCTTCTGGGAGATTGCTGTAAAATATCCTGGATTACTAGGACCACCGTCTATACGAGCAGCAGTTGAATCAATGAACGTTGGATCGTATTTTGTACCAGCTCCTCCGACTAGAGAGAGGCAATCAAAAAAGGTGTTCGAGTAATTTGCACTTTTATATTTATAATCTTCTTGTACATATATTGTTTTCAAATTAGTGTTATTTTTAAATGCTTCCGTCAAATTATTAATATTATTCATATTTATTCTTGTTAAATCAATATTTTGGACATTTTTGTTATTTTTAAAAGTACTAGCAATACTATTTATTTTTGAGTTTGTGAAATCAGGAAGACGAATATTTATTAAGTTTGAACCATTAAACATATATTCTATATTTTCTGCCTGGCTCACATCCCAATTTTCCATACCTATAATGTTTTCTAGCTTCCAAGTACTTGAGAACATCCATGCAAAATTATACGCATTTGACGTATTGAAATTTGTTAAATTTAAAACAGTCAATGATTCACATCCATCAAACATAGCATAAAAAGTCTGAGCACTGCGCGTATCCCATTTTTTAAGGTCTAGATTTTTCACGTTTGAACAATAACCAAATATACTTGTAAAATTTTTGACGTTGCTTACATCCCATTTATCAATCTTTAATTCTACAAGATGTTGGCACCTAAAAAAAGTCTGCTGTAGGGTAGTTACGTTTGAAATATTCCAATTGTTTAAATCGACTCGTTTTAATGAAGTGCAATAATAAAAAAGACCTTCAAGATTTTGCATATGAGAAGTGTCCCAATTTGATACATCGACATTTTCTAGTTTAGTGCAGTTTTGAAACATATACGAGGCGTTCTCTACATTTGAAACGTCTAATCCTTTTAAATCCATTGAGGTAGCCGTACAACCTTGAAAAAGGCGATAACTATTAACTGGTGCTTTTACCATACCACCATTCACGTTATATATATGTAACGTATCTCCATCCGCATAACAATCTACAATTGAATCAAAACCGCTCATCGTTCCAATAGATTCAACCTTTTGCTTAGGTTTGTCTTCATCAATAGTGATTTTTGTTAAATTGTTGTTTGACATTAAAGTGTTATAAGGAAACAACGATTTGTAATTGAGTCGAATATTGTTACTTGTTGAAACAGTATATGTTATTGATACAACTTTACCATCTGAATCTTTCTGTATTGTAAAATTTGATTCATCACTACCAAGAATAACAGTGCCTAAATATTCAAAGTCTGATAATGACTTTATATTATCAATTGTAATAACATCACCTACAGTTAATTTATCTAAATATCCTTGTTGGGTATCTGTAGCTTGTAAAACACCATTCAAAGATACATTACAAGTCCCATAACCAACAGTATATGTAGTAGTAGCGTCATCTAATGTTCCATTTACATAAAAATAAAAAACTTTTTTCCAAACACAACTCAACTTTTCCGTATCAGGCTCGACAGTACTCCCCGAATAAATCGTATTTCCTTTATCGTCCTTCCAAGCTACAAACTGATAACCGCTCCTGACAGGAACAGGTAACTGCCCATAGGAACTACCATTCTTAACCGTATAAGCAACCTTATCTTTTCCATTCACCGTACCGCCGTTACAGTCAAGCTGAATGGTTCGTGTTTCTACGGGATTCATCGTGAACTGGAGTTGATCTTGATAATTACCCGAGTATTTTACATCAGCTTCATTCTTTGAAACCTTAATACTTACTGAGAAGGAAATGCTGTCCTTGTCTATATACTGGGGCTCATATTCGAACTTTGTCTTGTCCAGCTTGTAGGGAATGGAGATTTGTCCGTTCTTCAGATTGAAGTTGTTCTTGCTTGTAATATCTATGTCTAACCATCGCTTTTGATACGTGTTTCCTGAAACCGTAAATGTCGTCTCATCCTGATCAGAACTCAAACTGACTTCCGAGGGAACATTAACGGAATAATAAGTCTCATCATTTTGAGGCACGCTTTCCGCCATAGCATGAGGAAGCCCACACAACAGTACACCTGCTGTTACGAGTCCACTCATTATTGATATTTTTATTGTGTTTTTCATATCATTCCAAATACCTCCTTATGCATACATAAAGCCACAATTCGTTTCTTACTTGGCTTTACGCATACAGTGAACCACAAGAAAAATACTCGATTGGTTTGAGAGCAGTCTTGTAAGGCGGATGTTACTTTTATAACTAATCCTATGAAAACATTACTTCCAAAGTGTGCAATGATTAGTCGTTGTCTGCTTTCGAGAGCGTTGTGCGAGAATTGGAGAAAAGAGGAGGGTACAAAAAAAGAACAATAGAGAATAGAGTGTAAAAATCTATTCTAAGTATTGTTCTTTTGAATTAATAATTGTTTACTGAGCCATCAACACTTCATCTAGAATTGGTTTCAGAATATCAGAAGTTAATTCATCTAAATCAAATGAATATTCTACGTTTAATCTGGGGTTATAGAACTTCAGGTATTTGACGTTACTGAAAAGTTTTTTCTTCGACTTCATTCCAATAATCCAATACAGAATAATTTGTAGTGTATATTTGTTGGCGATTTTCCTGCTAAGCACTTTCATGTCGATTAGGGAATCATCTGTTAAATAGTCATAATCACCGTAAATGTTGTCTTCTTTATAGTTTACCGACAAACGATCTCCAACATTAACAAGCTTTGCTTGATGTTGGAAGTATCTTAATGAGCGATTTACCATTTCTCTGATATTTTCAATCGTATGCTCATCTGGAAGCTCAAGTTCATAATCAGTAGATGGTATATAACCACTTCTGTATATCTGTTCATAAAAAGAAAGCTGATATGCTGCAAGGATTGAATCATCATCTAGTCCTGTGACTTCATCAATTAAATCAAAGTTAAGGTCTTTAATCGCCATCATTCCAAAAGAAGCGGGTTCAAACACTTTCTTTGTTTTTGCACCTAACAGAACACGAGTCATATTATCTACGGTTGTTCCAATCAATGATTTTGAGCCATTCTCATCAGGAAATAATTCGTTTTCAGACTCATAATGTGTTTCTTTAAAAAGTTTTACAGGGAGGTATCCGCCTCTGGGCTGTTTAACATTATTTGCTAAAGTTGTAATAGTTACTGACATAGTTATCACTCCATTTCATGCTCATATATATACAGTAACCCATAAATCATGAAAAGTCACACTTATATAGATATTTCATCGGGATTTTGTTTGTTTTCGTTCTGAATGATATACTAGAAGCAGAGAAATGGTGAGAATATGAAAAGAAATAGGCTGATAGCAGCTGTCTTGACAACTTCTTTGATATTGTCTGGATGTGCTGCTTCTGAAAAGAATAAAGATAAGAAGGCTTATGAGAAAGTCTCTCATAAGGAGCAAGATAAATCCGAATCAAAGAAAAAAGAGGTAGAAAAGAAAGCTAAAGAAGTAAAAGAAACTAAAAAAGAAACATCACAAGAACAGGAAACACAAGCTAGTCAGGTTGAAGAAACACCAGTTGTTACGGGTATTTCAAGTTTATATACGGACGAAGAACTTCTTGCTTACGCAAATGATCATCTTGCTGATTTTTGGCATGTTTATTATTGTTTTATGGCAGGTACATTCTTTGAGGGTACTGGAGACTTTGGCAATACATTAATTACGGATCCAAATATCCATTCGTTGCAGGATATTGAAAATGTGTGGTATCAATACTTTTCACGGAAATACCCTATTCCTTACATGGATATAAATACAAATATCTACAAAGAGGTCCCTTTCTGGGAAGAAAACGGTCAGATCTATGAACGATATCGCATAGATGGAATACCACATGTTTCTTTCTTTTTTGACCATATTACGCAAAAGACGGACGATGAGGTATGGTTTGCGTATTATTGCAAAGGACCAAATGGTTCAATTAGCGATACTCAACAGCAGTGGTCATTTGTTTACGAAGACGGAAAGCTAAAATACGGAACGATTGTCAGAAATTACTAGATTCATCTGAAGGCTTGAAAAAGTCTTCTTTTGTTTTGATTGGATAGTGATGAGAAGACTTTTTTCATGATGAGCGAGCATAATAAAAGGGCTGACTTATTAATCAGTCCTTTGGTTTACTGCTTGAAATCTGAATCATCCATCAACATTGTATGAGGGATTTCTTTGATTTTTTTATCCGTTAATATTTTATATTTTGGTTCTATGTTTTTCTGTTTTTGATTTATACTATAATTAGTTTGATGGAAAGAGAGATGGTTATAATGATCAAAACTAAATCGGATTTTGGTCCAGATGAATTTAAAGTGATAAGAGAAATCATTTTGACTCATCCAAGATTGCAAAAAAAAGAAAGATAAGTCAAATGATTTGTGTTATTGCAGCATTTCTTTCGGGGCTTTTTGCACTAGGAACTTTTTTAGACCATTTTATTGAAGATACAATAGAATTTCTAGCATTTGCCATATTCTTTATATGGGCCGCAAAAGTGGGTATATATTTAGAACAGAATTTAATTTTTAAAGTAATTCAAAATAAAACCCTAAATAATGGAACGATTGAGTATATATTTGATTCAGATGGAGTTACAACAATATCTGAACCTGAGTATGTTACAAGTAAATATAAATGGGACGCATTTCAATGGTGGTGTGTGTTTAAAAATTATATTTATTTACAAACCAGTACTAAAAAAATAGTATTGGTGAAAAAAAGCAATTTAACTCCAGAAGATTATGAGAGCTTAATTTCACTTTTGAGCACTCATGTTCAGCAAAAAGAAATATGCCATTAATTTTGGATATGGAAAGTTTCTATGTATAGACAAAACTAGTAACGGGTAAACCTCATCAATTTACCCGCTTTTTTTATGCCTTCTATTTAACTATGGGGAGTATTTTGGAGGTTTCTGTGAGGATGGTTTGTCCAAGTTGTAAAAAGAGAAGACCTTCATCGAAAGCACCTGCATCTAAGAACATCTGTGATTACATCTCGGACGCCTAAGAACAAAGAGACTCAATGTTTCTTTGTTTTTTTATGCTTTCACAAACAAACGAAGTAAACTTTGGAAGTTCTTAGTTTCATGAAGTGAAAACAAATCTTTTTCGTAAACGTAACGCTTAGTTTCATGAAAACACTTTTTCTGTTGCGGATACAAGACATACCATGAATATGGTTATTCGCCCTATCAATGATCCAGGCATGTATATTTCAAATGTATTCTTGATTTGAAAGGATCGTGAATTATCTTTTGCAGGCAAACTATTTTTAGAAGAAATTGGCGTTTTAAAGTAAATCATATTGACTTATTATTTATGTAATATATAATTAATTTACGATAAACATTAATTATTTAATGTTAGGAGGTAATATCATGAATGATAAGTCTAAAGATTTATTAAAGAAAATGTGCTCTGTTTTAAAAGTCGTTCGACAGGTTTGTTTAATCTCTTTTGCGTTGTCAATTGGACTAAGCTTATTTTATGCCTTCAACAAAGATGTATATAACACTTTATTTGGAAGCATAAGAATAGACTTTCTTCAATTGATATTTAAAGATGATACCGCTTTACATAAAGACAGCATGTCCATGTGGTTACCATTGATTTTATTAATCATCGCTATATTAATATTCATCATCTATAAATCTATACAAACAATTGAATCCATTTGTACAATTGCGATGGATCATACTCCATTTGATGTTCGTGTTGCCAATCACATCAAAAACCTTGCTAAGTATATTCTTGCAGGGGGTATTGTCTTTAATATTCTTGAAGTATGTCGAGTTATGTACTTTAAACAAATCATCAACTTTGATCTACTTTTCAACACTAAATATGTTACACAAATCAATTTTGGTATTCGTCTTCACTTAAGCTTCCTCGTTTTTGCAGCTCTAATCTATTTGTTATCTTATATATTTAGATATGGACAAGAACTACAACAATTGAGTGATGAGACATTGTAATTATGGGTAAGATCATATTGCGATTAGATCGTGTCATGGCCGATCGAAAAATGAGTTTAAAAGAGTTGTCTGAAAAAGTTGGCGTCAGCAATGTCAACTTATCAAAAATGAAAACAGGTAAGATTTCTGCGATTCGCTTCTCTACTTTAGAAGCTATTTGTGAAGTATTAAATTGTCAACCTGGTGATATATTGGAGTATGTAAAGGACGATGAAAATAGCTAGAAGCACAAACTTCTAGCTATTTTATTATGATTTTAAATTTCAATAACACTACATACTATATTTCAAATTCAGTTAATCCCATTATTGTCTGTTCATGCACACTGAATATAAGAAAAGATTCGTCATATATTTTTAGTATATAATAATTATTCAATCGCATCTTTTCTAATATAATGCGATGCGCGGCCTAGACCTTTACGAATAATAGTACCATCTTCAACTAATCTTTTTAGTGCCGATTCCACAGAAGAACTGCCTAAACTCGGGCAATTTTCCATAGCATCTCTTTTCGTAAAGGTACCTATTGTACTATTTACATATGTTTTAACAACAGCAAGTCCAAAGGGAAGATCGAGACCATCGACAAGAAGTTCATTGTACGTGTTAACAACAAGCATTTCAAACAGTTGAAAGGCGCTATCGACATTGTTAATCAAGCAAGAACTGAAGAACTTGAAGATGAACGTATTCTTACGATTGCTGAGGAAGAGAAGAACAAATATCAAATGCCTGAATCTAACATCAGCAACATGGTTTATGAGAGCAAGATGATGACAAAGGTCATCGACTTGGTACGTGAAATCTATGTAGAGTTTGACTCTGACTCAATCGGCAGAGCAACTCGAATGGTTTTAGAAGAAGATGTCAATCATCGTCTGAAACCACATGAAGTAGCTAAACAGGTGATCGCCATTCTAAATGAGGAGCCTGTAAAGCCAAAGAGAAAGGCTACAAGAAGAACTCCTGCAACTAAGTACATCTGCGATTACATCTCGAATGCCTAAGAACAAAGAGACTTTATGTTTCTTTGTTTTTTTCGCCTTTTCGTATGTAAGCATTTTGATTACATCAAGGTGCATGGTACAATGTAAGCGTAAAGGAGGACATAGTGTATGATGTCATTAGATTGGATGGTTTACGCTTTAGGTGCCGTAGCTGTTGTTTTCTTGATTGCCATGTTCTTCAAGTATAAAAAGCACAATAGATATGCTGATAAATTTGAAGACACATATCCAGATGCAAAGTAAACAACTTCTAGACATGTTGTCTAAAACAATAATAACTTTTCTAGATTTTAAGTATGATAATTTTAGACAGGTATAAGGAGGTATAATAAATACGTATGTATTACTTATTATTCACTGTACAATTTATCTTATTTTTTATTGTACAATTTACGGATTATTCGAAATGGAAAATGATTTCTTTTTTTACCATTACTACAGTATTGATTCTGTATAGTATATATATGCATGATACAGGGAAAATCATTATGTGTATTTCAGACATATTTTTTATTAGTTTCTGTTATTGGTATTATAAGAAAAAAGAAGCTAAATAGATCAAAATATTGCAACTTAATAGGCTATTAGAAAAATAATCTATTGTAGCTTATCTTTGATAGCATTTTTCGGTATCAGCATTTTCTGAACAACATCAACTTCGAAACGTTGCCCAGCTTTTTTTGCGATTACATTTCGAACGCCTAGAACAAAGAGACTTAATGTTTCTTTGTTTTTTTATGCTTTATTGAGCACGAATAAGTAAACGTAATTCTTAGTTTCATGAAAACAGTAACAAAAAACACCGTATTGCTACGATGTTTTTCTGTTTTTGATGACTGTTCGCAATGAACAACGTCGTAGAGCAAGACGTTATAGAAAGAACACTAGAAAGAGAATCCGCCGTGCTGTCAATAAAAAACGACACCAAAATAAACGAGGGTAGGGGTAAAGGCTCTGGAGCCTCCTATCTTCCGTGGATCCAGACAAGAGAAATCAGCAGTGTTGGGACTTGCTCTAACCCAAAGGACTGGAAAACAGGACGCACTGTTGAGCTTCTTTCACAGGGAGAAGCCTATTACTGGCATATCCTGAGATGGAATGATGAAATCGAGGATATTCGTGAACAGTATCCTTTAGACCTTGAAACGACATTGGAAATCTGCGACGACTATAACGTGAAACATCCACGAAACCGTCATACGTATATGACATCTGATTTCTACGTCACATACAAGGATGGCAAAGAGAAAGTGTTCAGTGTGAAACCATCAAGAAATGTGTTGAAAAAAAAGCGTGCCAAGGAAAAGCTCGCTGTCGAAAAGGTCTACTGGGAAAAATTCAGACATGTACCGTTTGAAATCGTCTACAAGGATGAAATGAATATTGTTTTAGCAGAGAATATACGTATGGTATGTATGTTCTACGATTTATCCAGTGTATTTGATGAAATGTCCATGCTGAAACATTATATTGCAACAAAAAAAATCCAAGTTGATATGGAATCAGAACCGCTTGATTTCCAGTATTTGCTTGAGATTTACAGGGATGTATTACCCGAAGTGAAAGGAGGCAGCTTAGAATGCTCACAACATTAAACCTGAAAGTAGGTTCCATTCTTCATGATATGGAACTAAACATTGATCATAGAGTAATCTACATGAATAAAGATTACTTAGTAACGATTCTCATCAATGATTCCAAAAGAAAAATCGAACTTAACGAATGGCATCTTGAGACAGTCCAATATTTCATTGCTAAGAAAGAAATTGCAATTCGTGAATCTAAACATGACAAAGTGTTTGATTTTGATGCTTTATCAGAGAAATCAAAGGAAACCTATCTACGTAACAAAGATATTGTTGAAACAGTCGGAGATATCTACGGACCGTGCTACTTTTACTTAGAAACCAAGAAGCCTAAACCATGTCTTAAAGAGTTAAGCAATAAATACGGTATTTCACCAAAAAGCGTGTTTCTTATTGTTAAAAGATACTTGATGAGTGGTTTAGACCCATTCTCCTTATTATCTCAAACAGGAAAGAAGAGCAAAAGTGGTCTACATTATTCCACAAAAACAGGTCGTCCACCTATGTTTGAACAAGGTATCCCTCTAACTGATGAACTGCGTGAAATCTTTGATGACTGCTGTAAACACTATTTATCTGGCAGAGAAAAGTCTTATGCAACGACTTATGACTGGATGCTTACAAAGTATTTCACAGCTCGTGTAGAAACACAGACAAGCAAAGGTGTAGTAGTACAGAATAAGCTGCTGCCAATCGACCAGCGTCCTACTAAAAGCCAAATGGAGAACTATATTGTTACTCATACATCAGCTAAAGCACGTCGTGTATGCAAAACATCCAAACGTGAATACAGAAACAATGAACGTATGCTTGTTTCAGACAATCTTCTTAATGTGCATGGTCCTGGAGATTTGTTCGAAATGGATGAAGTTGAAATGGATGTATCCATTGTCAGTGAAGTTGATCCAACAAAGGTAATCGGGCGTCCAATCATTCATGCAATGGTTGATGTTTATTCACGAATGATTATGGCAGTATCTGTTTCTTTGGAGAATAACTCAGTACTCGGCTTCACGAACTGTCTTTTGAACCTTGGTGAAGACAATAAACAGCTTTGCAGGCGTTACGGCTTGGAGCTAAAAGATGGCTTATGGGACATCAATGTTTTGCCAAACCGACTTCGCAGTGACCGTGGTTCTGAATATCGTTCCAAAGAGGTTAAACGTATCTGCAACGAGTTGAACATCACTCTGGAGCTAGTGCCACCGGCTATGGGGTCGCTGAAAGGACAGGTAGAACAGCTCTTCCACCAGTATCATTCGGTACAGAATGATTTGCTTGAAGGCAGAGGTTTGATTACCCAACGGCATGATTCGAACCACCATAGACATGCGGTCCTTACATTGGATGATATCTGGGTATTCGTAATCAACCAGACAATTGCTCACAACATGATGACAATGAGCCAGTATCCAATGACAAAGGATATGTTAGAAAAGTCAGTGCATCCCATTCCATTAGAGTTATGGGACTACGGTTGCACTAAATATGGTGTTCCAAGACCAATTGTCAACCTTGACCAGTTTGAGTATTCAATTCGTAAAAAAGTACGTGCTCGTATAACCCGTAAAGGTATTGAATGGAATGGTTTGTATTACATTGCAAATGATCCTTGGCTTGCAGAACAAATCACCAAGACGAGAAGAAGCTCAGTACCTTTAAAATGCCGTCTTGATGAAAGGAATGTGGGTTCTTTATGGTACATTGCAGACAATCGCCTTGTAAAAGCAACCTTGAATGAGAATCGAGCAGGAAACTATGAGTTCAACGGTATGTCACTTCGCAACTACGAAGAATACAAGACCAAGAAAAAAGAGCTTGTAATGGAGAAAGCTCAGGAAGACCAAGAGATTCGCTGTGCAAGACGTATGGGAATGCAGGCAACCTTGGATGATGCCCTTAGAGTTGCAAATCAGGCGGCACCAAATGATGACAAGACCAAAAATATCCGCCGTAACCGTAAAGAAGAAAGCATCCTTGTATTAGAGGCAAATTCTATTGGAGCACGTTTGAACACAGATGATGCACCATCTCTGATTCCTTTGAAAAATGAGGAACCAGAACCTGAAGCCTTGTCAGAGCATGAATCAAATGAAGAAACTGGAAGTATGACCTTTGAAGAAGCCCTTCAAAAGATTAAACAGAAAATGTAGGAGGTATAGTTATGAGAGAACTGAACTGGGTCTACTACTACTCAAATGTAGAGAAAGACCAAAATCAATACACCCATGAAGAATGTACTCGTGTAGGTCCTGTTGATGCTAAATATGTAAAATCATCCAATAGGGACTTTAACAACAACCCGTTCATTGAAGCACTTCCAAGACCAAGAGATGGAAACGTCCTTTTGAACGCATATACAGTACCTATTCCAAGTTTGGATGCTGATGATTTGAGCAAGATGTCTGTGAACGAGCAAAAGGCAACTGTAGTTAGCTTGAAAAATCTAAGACTGCCTTTATCGTTCCAAAAACAGCTGGAATTCATCAACTATGATGTAATCGTTAGCTCCTATATGCTTCGCAAATCCTATGTCTGGGACACAAATGCTATTGGCGAGTCAACGGACAAGAAGCTCATCAAAATGAAGGGCAAAATCGAAGATAGTGCTCCATCTGGGTTTGCCTTGCTAGGCTATTCAGGATGTGGCAAATCATCTTCGTTGAAGCAGTTGTTCGATAACATCCCACAGGTAATCATGCACCATCCAGATCCTGGAACTTCGATTCCACAGATTACATATCTGGTCGTAAGTTGTATGCCAAACAGCAACTTTTCAACCTTGTATAGACAGATTGGAGAAGCCATTGATAATGCTTTAGGAAATCCCGAACCTATCTATGAAGTCATGATTAACAAGAAGTGCAAAAGCCTTGCAGACAAGCAATTAAAAGTCTGCCAGCTTATCGAAATGTTCTCGATTGGAACCATCGTTATGGACGAAATCCAGCTTATCGACTTCAACACCAATAGAGAAAACAGCTATGAAGGTCTTTTAGGTATCGTAAATAAGACAAAGGTTGCCTTGAGTGTAGTTGGAACAGATGAAGCCTATAAGAAGCTGTTTACGATGCTGAGAAATGCACGTAGAGCAGGCGACTTCATTGACGCTTCTGCATATACGACAGACAAGGATTATTTCAACATGCTGGTGAATATGCTTTTGACTTGGCAATGGCTGGATACACCGATTCAATGGTCTAAGGAACTTTCAGACACTTTGTATGAGTGTTCAGGAGGTATCATTAACATGCTGATTTGGTTGTACAAATGGATCATGCTGGAATACATTGACAGCAAGTCCAAAGGGAAGATTGAGACCATCGACAAGAAGTTCATTGTGCGTGTTAACAACAAGCATTTCAAACAGTTGAAAGGTGCTATCGACATTGTTAATCAAGCAAGAACTGAAGAACTTGAAGATGAACGTATTCTTACGATTGCTGAGGAAGAGAAGAACAAATATCAAATGCCTGAATCTAACATCAGCAACATGGTTTATGAGAGCAAGATGATGACAAAGGTCATCGACTTGGTCCGTGAAATCTATGTAGAGTTTGACTCTGACTCAATTGGCAAAGCAACTCGAATGGTTTTAGAAGAAGATGTCAATCATCATCTGAAACCACATGAAGTAGCTAAACAGGTGATTGCTATTCTAAATGAGGAGCCTGTAAAGCCTAAGAGAAAGGCTACAAAAAGAACTCCTGCATCGAAGAACATCTGTGATTACATTACAGATGACAACTAACAAAGAGACTCTGTGTTTCTTTGTTTTTTTATGCTCACCAAGGCATAAGAACCTTTTACTTTCGCATAGGGAATACACAATACTTTTCTATAAGAACTTTTTAGTTTGATTGCATAGAACTGTATTGCTTTTCTATAAGAACTACTACGATATAAACTTATGTAAGATAAACCATGTCAAGTAAAATAAATTAACCTAAGTCTAATTATATAAGATATTTATTAAGAAGATTAATATACTTATAAAAGACTATACATATACAAGATATACTACTTAATAAGAACTTTATACTTTTCTTGAAATATACAAGTAATATACGTATAAGAACTTATTAGTTTGATTAAGATAAAGCTCGAAAGTTTTTTATAAGAACTTATTAGTTTCTATAAGAACTTATTAGTTTGTCTGTTTCAAACAATTTCATCAAAATCAGAGTTCTTTTAGCACTAACTTCGCATAATGTACCTTATGTAATATTTATGGATTATAAAAAAGAGCAGTATTATTGGATAATATAAGATTATCAACAAAATCTGCTTTTAATTTATCTATATATAATAAAATTGTTCTAATTAAATATAAATTTGAATAGTAACCTATATTTATATTATGAATCTTCAAATTTACTTTACTTATCGACCTTCTGATTTGGATCGAGACGCATAGTTGTTCATCTTTTTTGTTTTCACGTTAAATCAGAGAGTCTATGCATCTCTGGTTCTTACATAATATAATGAACATAATGTTACTTCAATAATGATATATGGGATTGCCATCAAATATGCAGAATATGGATGCAAGTCAGAGGCTGCATACTGCATATCTTCAATTTGAAGTTTACCAGATTGAATTTCTTCAATCTTTGTTTTATACATATGGACACGGTATGGACATACAATTGCGAGTATAATCATGATAGTTAAAAGAATGCGTCCTGGTTTTTTAAAAAACTTCATTATATCATCTCCTAAATTTTGTATAAGTGTAACAAAATTTATTGAATAAGAAAATACCCTCTTGCATATGTGAAACGTTTCACAAATATTTCTTTAATTTTTCTAAATGATTCAATGCATCCATTCTACCAATATCATAAATTTCTTGTAGATGGTTTGGATCCTTTTCAATCATTGCGCACGCAATCGGTTTAGAAGGTCGAATTACATAGATTTTCCCTTCTCTTTCTAACTGATCAATTTTTTCTAAAGTATCATTATAACGCTTATGCCGCATTTCTAATGCCTCAATCAATTTTGGATATTCTTTTAAAGATCTTTTTATGACACCCATAAATTTCATTGGCTCTTTTCGGTAGCTTTTATCACGTGTTAATATTACGACCGTTTTTGTGACTTGCTGATTCATCATCCATTCAACTGGTATTGAATCGCTGACACCACCATCTAATAACTCATAGCCATCAATTTTAACTGGCTTTGAAACAACAGGAATTGCAGAAGAGGCACGGATCCATTCAATATCTAAAGCATCCCCATTTTCAATATCATGATATACTGGCTTTCCTGTATGGATATCTGTACAAACAAGTGTAAAACGTAAAGGATTTTCCTTAAATACCTTTGTATCAAACGGATCTAATAATGTAGGAACAACTCCATACGCAAACTCTTTATTGTAAAGATTTCCCGTTTTAATAAAGCTTTTTAAACTCGAATATCTTGGATCCTGACAAAAGCGCTTGTTATAGCGTAAAGCACGACCAATTTGTTTTGACTTAATATTACAACCAAAAGCGGCACCGGCACTTACACCAACCGCATGATCAAATTCAATGTCATTTTCCATGAATACATCAATGACACCACAAGTATACATGCCTCGAAAGCCTCCACCTTCAAGAACTAAACCTTTTTTATCTTTCATTTAAATCACCGCGAAAATTATACAACAATGTGAACTAAAAAGAAAAGGACTTTATTCAAGTCCAATCTTAAATGTATTTGATTTTCCAAACGCTTTTGAATTCATATGTACAATAAATGGCTTTGTATTTTTATCTGTGAAATCCGGAGCTGCATTACCAAAATGGAATTCAATTTCGGTATTTACAGTTTGTTTCTTATCTAAGAAATATAGCACGTATCCTGTGACACTTGCTTTAAAGCTTTGCGTTTTAGGAGCCATACCATTCGTTGTAAAATCATGCTTTTGAATTTCTTCCATACTTTTAAATTCACCCTTATCCTCTAAATCAATACCTTCTAGAGTTGCACTTGGAGTTAAATAAGGAACAATAATACGAGAATCCGTTTTATTCTTATATGTAATCTTTACATTTTTTAATACTGTTTCATTATTCTCATACACATATTTTGCCTTTGAAGCATCCACATCCATTTTTAACGTGTCATCCTCAAAGAAAGTGTATTTTAATTCCTTCGAATCTTTTACATTTTTATCACTTGCCTTACGAATCTTGAAAGCTTTAAAAGGCAAAAATTGCTTCTTGTTGTTGAAAGAAATACCTAAATTTTTCCGGTCATTATTTGGAAAGCCAATATAACCATAGATATACGTATTTTGACCTTTATTGATCACATATGTAGGTGTTGACTGATATTTATCAATAACACTAATTTCTTTCTCATTATCATCCGTAACACGATAAGATAGATTTTGTGTATTATAAGGCTTCTTTCCCTTATTCTCAATACTAGCTAAATAATAATAGTAAGTAGAATTATCAGATTCATTTGTGATTGTTAAAACATCTAATAATTGACATGAAACATTCTTTTTTAGTTCCACATTATTTTCTGGTTTTGAACAACCAAATAATGATAAAGATAAAACACATACACAAAGCATTGTAACTATTTTTTTCATTTTGATCTCCTATGGATTGCAGTTTTTACAAGGCGAATACCCCTGCTGAATCAATACATCTCTAGAATCATGCGATTCAATCTTATTTTCATCCTTCATCAATCGAACACTTGAACATGTTGGATTATGAAATTTATGTGTATTCACATTCAAAATATAAGACGTTGTATCTTCCTTAACCTCATACTCTTTTATAATATTCTCTTTCGAGCGGCTTGAATCTCCCGTTTTATAATCAATCGTAATACCTGGCTGCACGTTATAACAAAATACATTAAACGATATACCTTGACCTTTATCTTCTACAGAATATGCCTCAATCTGAACACCATCCGCAATCAGATTATCACCCTCATAAATTGGGGTTACCCGATATAGCACATGATGATTCGTCTTCTTTATATATTGCGTAACCTCATTTTCAAAAGGTAGCATACCCTCTACATTTAAATAACGCGTTCCCGTTATTAAATTTTTCCGATTCGCATTTTCACCTGTTAACTGATATCCAATTAAATGACAACGATTATATAAGTACTTACCATCAATTTCCTTATAACGAATTGTATGCCATCCAACAGGCTTTACCATACCAATACTACCACGCTTAGTAGTTGGCATTAAATCTTTGGAAACATTCGCATACGCAACACCCGGACGATTTAAATCATCCAGATTTGAATAAGATTCAAAGCTTTTCTTATTCATATCCTTCGCATCAAATTCAGGTTCATTATCATGAATCTCAACATAAGCAGCCCCATCATAATCTGGTATGGAATCAATCTCATAAGCTGATATTGGCGTAGTTAGACTCACTAATATCAACGCAATTGATAATATTAATTTTTTCATATAAGTCCTCACTATAGTGACATGTATAATGTCAATTTAATATATATACTAAAACCATGAAAGGAGTGAGTGTTAAAAAACATAGTACACAATCATTCGTTCGAGTCAAAATATAATAAAACCCCTTAGTACTATGTTTTTAGATGTCATTTGACATCTTTTTTTATATTTCTAGTTTTTTAAACACTGCCTCACGAGCCATTTTCTCAAACTTATCTTCTAAAGGCTTCAAATCACTATATTTGAAATCTGGATTTCTCTTTTGAAGCGCTTTTGAAATGACAAAATCAGCAACCTCTGGATTTTTCGGAAGCAATGGACCATGTAAATAAGTACCTAAAATTTTTCCATCGTAAAATCCTTCATAGCCAGCGCCAAAACTATTACCATAACCTTTTACGACCTTCCCTAAAGGATGTTTGACATTCAATGTTTGACCACCATGGTTTTCAAAACCAACAATACGCGTTTGAAGGCCATCTAAATCTGTATCAATCACAATGTTTCCAATACAACGACTTCCCGCTTTTCCGGTATCTGTATAATAATCATAAAACTGTAAACCGGAAATCTTTTCATTATTGGCAGCTATATAATATTGACCAAATAATTGATAACCACCACAAATCAAAAGCACAAACGTTTTTTCGTCCATAGCCTTCTTGATATTTTCTTTACGCGATAATAAATCAGGAATCAAACTAATCTGTTCCTTATCTGCACCACCACCTAAGAAAATCAAATCATATTCACTTAAATCTTTTTCTTCACCAATACCACAAGTATCTAATTCAAAAGGAATGCCACGGTCTAAACAACGTTTTTTTAGAACCATCATATTTCCCTTATCCCCATATAGATCCATGATATCATGATACATCCAAACTACTTTCATAGACCCATCTCCTTTTTGATCGCATTTCGCGTAGGTAATAATGCTGTATATGTTGCAATCGCATAAGTTGTACGCTTACTTGCTAAAGCTGCTTTAACTGCAACATCCAACGTATCAACAACACTTAATGGCCCCTCATATCCACCATAATAAATACGCAATGCCATATCATTCGCACGAAGCCCTGTACAAATAATTTCCTTTGTGCTATTCGTCATAATTTTTTCAAAGAAAGTATCATAAATCCAGCTTACATCTGTTCCATCCTGCTCACGATCATTTAATACAATCACAATCGTTTTATCCGAAGGATCCTTTTCAATGACCTTCATAACCTCGTTAGCTCCCGTAGGATTCTTAACTAAATTTAAAATACAAGTCTGATCCTCCGATTTAAACATTTCATTTCTTCCTGCAGGTTGAGGAGCATGACTAAATACAGATTTAACACAATCTAGAGAAATACCATAATTTTTAGCCATATTCAATACAACCGCACAATTATACATAGAATACATACCTTCATATGGAGATTTAAATGTTGTCTGATCACATACAAAAGTTTCCTTATCCAAATCAATATCCTTTAAACAAGTATTTAATGCAGGTGATTCAAAATCACATTTAGAACAATGGAATTTACCAATATGAGAATATTGATAAAAATCATATTCCAATCGAGCTCCACACTTTGGACAGAACTTGCCTTCACTCGCCTCTTTTGTAGTTTTAACCGAATACTTGTTTTCATCCATACCAAAATAAGAGAAACTTGCATTCTTCGCAACTAAATTTAAACGTACAACATTTGGATCATTTCCATTTAAAATTAAACGCCCCTTATATTCTGGCAACACCTTTTCAATCGAATCAATCAATTGCTCCATTTCACGAGCACGATCCAATTGATCACGGAAGAAGTTATTGACCACAAAATCCGTAACCGGAATGAATGGAAGAATATGTCTTACATTTAATTCATCACATTCTAGTACAACCGCATTGGCTTTTATTTCACCATTTAACTTACTATTCGTAAGTAAAGTAGTCACAATACCAGCCTTTAAGTTATCGCCTTTACGATTGGAAATAACATGATAGCCTGCTTTTTCAAATAAGTCGGTAATCATATTGGCTGTACTCGTTTTCCCATTGGTACCCGTCACAAGAATCACAGGACCATTGAATTTTAATTTTGTTAATATATTCGCATCGACCTTACAACCAATAGAACCAGGCATCGATCCACCTCTTCCAATTAAGTGTAAGCCCCAAGCACTTAGCTTTGTAGATAATATAGATAAAGTTTTCATAAACGCTCCTTTTCCATACTCTTTTATTATACAACAATTGAAGTTGAATTTAAAAATTGAAACACATATAATATTACTGTTAGAGAAAAACTAACTAGAATAGGTGGAACAAATGAACGAATATTACCAATCTCCTCTTTCACAGAGATACGCATCAAAGGAAATGCAAGCATTATTTTCAAACGACAAGAAATTTACGACTTGGAGAAAACTTTGGATTGCTCTTGCTGAATCAGAAAAAGAACTTGGATTAGACATCACAGATGAACAAATCGAAGAATTGAAAGCACACGCATTGGATATTAACTACGATGTTGCCAAGGCAAGAGAAAAAGAAGTACGCCACGACGTTATGTCACACGTATATGCATATGGAGTACAATGTCCTAAGGCAAAAGGAATCATTCACTTAGGTGCTACAAGCTGTTATGTAGGTGATAACACAGATTTGATTATTATGCACGAAGCCTTAGAGCTTGTACAAAAGAAAATTGTCAATGTATTAGAAAAATTAGAAGAATTCGCATTAAAATACGAAGACATGCCATGTCTTGCCTTTACACACTTCCAGCCTGCACAGCCAACAACAGTTGGAAAAAGAGCTAGCCTATGGGCACAAGACTTATATATGGATTACATGGAAATCCAACACTTAATAGACAATAAGAAATTATTAGGATGTAAAGGTACAACTGGTACACAAGCAAGCTTTATGGAATTGTTTGAAGGTGATACAGACAAGGTTAAAGCTTTAGATGAAAAGATTTGTGAAAAACTTGGATATGACCAATACTTCGCTGTAAGTGGACAAACATATACACGTAAATATGATACACAAGTTTTACAAGTATTAGTTCAAATTGCTCAAAGTGCACACAAATTCAGTAATGATATTCGTTTATTACAACATATGAAAGAAATTGAAGAACCATTTGAAAAATCGCAAATTGGTTCAAGTGCAATGGCCTACAAACGTAATCCTATGCGTTCAGAAAGAATGGCTGCCTTAGCTAACTATATTATTGCCGATTCAATCAACCCAGCAATCACAGCAAGTACACAATGGTTTGAAAGAACATTAGATGACTCAGCAAACAAACGTATCTCTATTGCCGAAGCCTTTTTAGCTACAGATGGACTATTAGATCTTTACTTAAATGTAAGTGATGGTCTAGTTGTGTATCCAAAGGTTGTAGAAGCTAACCTATTAAAAGAATTGCCATTCATGGCAACAGAGAACATCATGATGGACGCTGTTAAAGCTGGTGGGGACCGTCAAGAATTGCACGAATTGATTCGTCAACACTCAATGGCAGCTGGACGTGTCGTTAAAGAAGAAGGAAAACCAAACGATTTAATCGATCGTATTGCTGCTGATCCTAAGTTTGGCATGACAAAAGAACAAATTCTTTCAATCATGAAACCAGAAAACTTCGTAGGACGTTCAGTTCAACAAACAGAAGAATTCTTCAAAGAATTCATTGATCCAATTCTAGCTAAAGAAAAAGATGCATTAGGAATGCACGCTGCAATTAACGTATAAAAAAATTAGAGCTCAACCTGCAATGTCATTAAGTTAAGAAATGACGAACCATCCAGATACTATTTTCTGGATGGT
>ERZ506979.621-NODE-621-length-20496-cov-4.405509_pt1 | contig 20496 bp, 19 predicted proteins | sample MGYA00512887_ERZ506979 | MGnify/ENA metagenome assembly ERZ506979 | reverse complement strand
GCAAGGATCCCAGGCTGGCCGCCGCCGTCACCGCCGCCGTGCGCGAGCGCGCGCCGCACAAGCATGTGATGGTCAAGCTTTCGCCCAATGTCACGGATATCGCGCTCATGGCGCGCAGCGTGGAAGACGCGGGCGCGGACAGCATCTCCTGCATCAACACCCTGCTGGGCATGTCCGTGGACCTGCGCACGCGGCGTCCGTCCCTGGCCAATGTGGTGGGCGGCCTGTCCGGTCCGGCCATCAAGCCCGTGGCCCTGCGTTGCGTCTGGCAGGTGGCGCGGGCGGTGAAAATTCCTGTGGTGGGCATGGGCGGCATCGTCAGCGCCGAGGACGCGCTGGAATTCATTCTGGTGGGTGCCGCCGCCGTGCAGGTGGGCACGGCCAACTTCATGCGGCCGGACAGCGCCTTCGCCCTGGCGGCGGAACTGCCCGCGGCCTGCAAAAGGCTGGGCGCGCGTTCTCCGGCCGAGTTGCGCGGCGCGCTGCTTACGGATTAAGGACGCATGGCCGTCAGCATCATTCCGGTCCGTTCCGAACAGGATCTGACCACCTTCGTGGATCTGCCCTGGACCGTCTACGCGGACCAGCCCCTCTGGGTGCCGCCTATCAAAAGCCAGGACCGCGAACTGCTCACGCCAGGCGCGCATCCCTTCTGGGAGTCGGCCCGGCGCGAGCTTTTTCTGGCCCTGCGCGACGGACGGCCCGTGGGTCGCATTGCGGCCATTGTGGATGAAAAATACAATGCCTATGCTGGGGAAGCCTGCGGAGCCTTCGGTTTTTTTGAATGCCTGGACGATCCGGAGGCCGCTCACGCCCTGCTTGATGAGGCCCGGCACTGGCTGGCCGGACAGGGCATGCGTTTCATGCGCGGGCCGCTGAACCCTTCCGCCAATTACACCTGCGGCCTGCTGGTGGACGGCTTCGAGCTGCCGCCGGTGATCATGATGCCGTGGAATCCGCCCTATTACGCGGAACTGCTGGAGGGCTGGCATCTGCGCAAGGAGCAGGATCTCTTCGCCTATCTCATTGAACGCGAACGCCTCGCGCCGCCGGACTGGCTGCGGGAGGAAGTGGGCCGCCTCAAGGCCGAGGCCCGCTTCACCTGCCGTACCTCCGGCAAGGCTACACTGGCCGCCGACATCCGGATCATGCTGGACATCTACCGCGAATCCTGGGCCAAGAACTGGGGCTTTTCGCCCCTGTCCGACGGCGAGGCCGAACACCACGTCAAAGAGCTCAAAAGCGTGCTGGACCCGGAATTCTTCGTGCTCTTTTTTCATAACAACGAGCCCGCCGCCGGTATGGTGGCCCTGCCGGACATGAATCCTCTGCTCAAGCGCCTCAACGGCAAGCTGGGGCTGTCCGCGCTCTGGCACTGGTGGCAGGCGCGCGCGGAAATCCGGGGCGGCTACCGCATCATGCTGTTCGGCATCAAGGAGGAGTTCCGCCTGCTGGGCCTGCCTCTGCTGCTGCTGGACTTCATGCTGGAAAAAGCCCGCAGCAAGCCGGACTTCCAGTGGGTGGAGGGCTCCTGGGTGCTGGAGGACAATGTGGCCGTGGACGATCTTATTGAGGATTTTTCGGGCCGGATCACCAAGCGCTACCGCATTTACCGCCGGGAGATCGCCGTATGAGCGCACCCTCGGAGCAAGGTTTTTCCCACCTGAGCGGCAAAAAGGTGCTGGTTACCGGCGGCACGGGTTTTGTGGGCCGTCATCTCCTGCCGCGCCTGCTGGAAAGCGGCGCGCGCGTCACCTGCCTGACCCGCGCGGCCTCGCGTACGGAACATCTGCCCGGCGACGTGGCTGTGGCGCGGGCTGACCTGGGCACCGGGCACGGCCTGGCTGCCGCTCTGGCCGGACAGGATGTGGTCATCCATATGGCGGCCCTGCTGTTCGGCCTGGGCTGGCAGGACTATCTGCGGGCCAACGCCCTGGCCGCGCGCGTCATCGTTAACGCTCTGGCCGAGGTGGATGCGGCTGGACAAGGCTCCGGCCAAGGCGGCCCGGCGCGCTTCGTGCTGGTGTCCAGCCTGGCGGCCAGCGGCCCGTCGGACTGCCCGCCTGGCGTGGCGGACGACGTGCTGCCCGCGCCGGTCTCCGCCTACGGCTGGTCCAAGCTGCTGGTGGAGCAGATTCTGGGCCGCGCCCTGGGAGACCGGCTGGTGACCCTGCGCCCGCCCATAATTTACGGCTCCGGCGACAGGGGCCTGCTGCCCGTGTTCAAGGGCGCGGCCAGGGGCTTTGCCGTGAGCCCCGGCGCGTTCCGGGAGTTTCCGGTTTCCGCCGTGCACGCGCGGGACATGGCCCAGGCCGTGCTGCTCTGCTGCGGGGCCGCCGCGCGCGGCGTGTACCACGTCAACGACGGCGGGCTGTACGACATGTCCCGCTTCTGCCGGGTCATGGGCGAGGCTCTGGGGCGCGGCAAATTGCGCGTGCTCCATCTGCCCCTGCCGCTGATGGCCGTCACGGCGGGGCTGGCCTCCTGCGGCGGTCTGCTGTGGGCGCGTCTGGCGCGCGGATTCACGGGCCGCACCCCGGCGCGCGCGCCCAACTGGAATCTGGACAAATACCGCGAGGCCCGGCAGACGGGCTGGCTCTGCGACGCGTCGCGCATCCGGCGCGAGCTGGGCTACGCGCCGCGGGTCAGCCTGGCCGAAGGCATGGCCGAGGCCGTGGAAGGCTACCGGCGCGAGGGCTGGCTGTGAAGATAACCATTCAGGAACTTTCCAAATCGTTCGGCGGCCGGGACATTTTCAGCAATTTTTCGCTGGAGGTGGATTCCGGCGTGCGCCTCTGCGTCTGCGGACCCAACGGCACGGGCAAATCCACCCTGCTGCGTCTGCTGGCCGGGGTGGAATCCCCGGACGGGGGCCGGGTGCTGCTGCCCAAGGGCTGCCGCCTGGGCTTTGTGGAGCAGGAACTGTCCGAGCAGGCTCTGGATACCCCCCTGCTGACTTTTGTGCTGGACGTGCTGCACGACTGGAACGACTTCTGGGCCGAGTGGGAGCAGGCCGCCGAATCCGGCGACGAAAGCCGGCTCACCGCGCTGATGCACCGCCAGAGCGAACTGGAGGCCATGTACGGCTACAATCCCGAGCACCGGGCCAAGGCCGTGCTGTCCGGGCTGGGTTTTTCCGAGGCCAAGTGGGGGCGCACCCTGCGCCAGCTCTCCGGCGGCTGGCGGGAACGGGCCAAGCTGGCCCGCGTGCTCACGGCCGGAGCCGACGTGCTCCTGCTGGACGAGCCCACCAACCATCTGGACATGGAAGCCGTGGAATGGCTGGAATCCTTTCTGCTGGACTTCAAGGGCGCGCTGGTTTTTGTGGCCCACGACCGCATGTTCATGGACAATGTGGGCACGCACGTGCTCTACTTGGGGCTGTCCCGGCCGGTGTTCCGCAAGGCCAACTACACCCAGTTCCTGGTTTTGCAGGAGGAGTACAACACCCAGCGCGAGCGCGAGGCCCGCGCCCTTCAGGACGAACTCAACCGCAAGATGGCCTTTGTGGAGCGCTTCCGGGCCAAGGCCACCAAGGCCCGCCAGGCCGGATCGCGCCAGAAGATGGCCAAGAAGCTGGAAAAAGAGCTGGAAGACTACCGGCCCGAACCCAAGCGCCGGGAGCTGGCGTTTTCCTGGCCCGAGGCTCCGCACTCGGAAAAAATCGTGCTGGCCGCCGCCGATCTGGCCTTTCATTTTCCGGACGGCAAAAGCATGTGGCCGCCGCTGACCTTTACTCTCTACCGGGGCAGCCGCATCGCTCTGGTGGGGCATAACGGCTGCGGCAAGTCCACCCTGCTCAAGCTGCTGGCCGGGCAGTTGGAGCGTTGCGGCGGCAATCTTGTCACCGCTTCCCAGATGCGCCTGGGGTATTACACCCAGCACCAGATGGACACCCTGCGCCCGGATACCACGGTGCTGGGCGAAATCCGCCGCCTTTCGGACCCGCATACCACGGAAGAGGAGCTCATGAGCGTGCTGGGCCTCTTCCTGCTGGGGCAGGAGTACTTCGACCGCCAGGTCAGCGCCCTGTCCGGCGGCGAGAAAAGCCGTCTGGTTCTGGCCAGCCTGTTTCTGAAGCGCTGTAATTTTCTGTTGCTGGACGAACCCACCAACCATCTGGACCTGGAAAGCCGCGAGGCGCTGGTCGCGGCCCTGCAAAAATTCAGCGGCACCCTGCTGATGGTGGCCCACGACCGCTGGCTGCTCTCGCAGGTGGGGGCCGAAGCCTGGGAGCTGAACGAGCGCGGCCTCACGGTGCACGCCGGTTTCGCGGCCTATGACGCGGCGCGTCGGGCACGCCTCGCGGGAACGGAGGGCAAGGGTGGCGCGGCCCTGAGCGCGGCGGGCCTGCCGAAGTTCAAGGCCGAAACAATGGGGGAGGCCGCGCCTGTCCTGTCGCGTGAGGAGCAGAAGCGCCTCAAGCGCGAACAGGCCGAAAGGCGTAACGCCCTGCACAAGGAACTCAAGCCCCTGCAAAGCAAATACACAGCCCTGGAAGAGGAACTGGCCCGCGTGCTGGACGAACAGGGCGCGGTGGAAGCGCAACTGGCCGATCCCGAGGTGTACGCGGACCACAGCCGTTCCGGCGAACTGCTCAAGCGCTTTGAGGAATGCAAGCGGCGCGGCGAGGACCTGCTGGAAGAAATGGCGGGGCTGGAAGAAAAAATAGCGACCATCAAAGCTCGGGGCGATCTCTAAAAAAGAACTTTTGCCTTTCGGCTGCGTCAAACCCATTTTTTGCTACGGTCGAGTACCATAAGAGTACACTCCCTTCGCAAAAAAATTCGTTTTCCTTGCCGAAAAAGCAAAACTCCGGTTTTTGAGACGCCCTATAGTTCTTGAATGTCTCAAACAGGATTGAGGCAGTGGAGGCGTGATGCGGCTTATTGAAGTGGCGGCGGGCATCATCTGGCGTGGCGGACGTTTTCTGGCCGCGCAGCGGCCCACGGACAAGCCCCTGGAAGGCTACTGGGAATTTCCCGGCGGCAAACTGGAAGCGCGCGAGACGCCGTCCGAGGCTCTGGCCCGCGAACTGGCCGAGGAGTTGGGCATCGGCGTGCGTGAATCCCGTTTCTGGCAGAGCCTGGAGCACAGCTACGCCGAGCGGGGCTTCCGGGTGCGCCTGCATTTTTTCCACGTCATGGCTTTCCGCGGCGAACCCTGCCCGGCGGAAGGCCAGAATCTGCGTTGGGTGACGCCCTCCGAGGCCCTGGAATTGGGCTTTCTGCCCGCCGACGCCAATGTGCTGGAACAATTGCGGGCAGAAGGGCCGGCGACGGCCTGAGAGCACGCGGACCGTCTTTTCGCAATCAGTGCAGCCGCCATTTGAAGGGAAACCGTATGGAGCGCGGGGTTCTTGCTCATTCACGGCGTTTGCGCGGCCTTGTTGCGGTCCTGCTGGTCCTGCTGGCGCAGACGGCGCTGCTGTGCGGCGCGGCCGACGCGGCCTCCAGATCGCCGCAATGCCGGGGCGCGGGTATGCCCGCCGACGCCCCGCTCTTTTATCTGGAGCTGATGTCCTATGACGACGCCGGGAAAGCGCGGGAGCTGGAAGACCTGAAGTACGCCGGGGAGCGGAAAGAAGTCGAGCCCGGCGAAGTGGCCCGGCTCGCGGCGGACATCCGCCGGGTGGGAAGGCCCGAGGCCCGCGTCGGTGCGGAGGAAGCTAAGGAACGCTGGGAAGAGCTGGAAATTATCACCGTTCTGCCTCTTGACCCGGAGCGGCTCGCGACGACGTATAAAAAAAGGGAAAACTGGCCCCGGCAGCAGCAACTGAAATCCACGTACAAGGGCGAAACCCGCAATGTCGTTCCCACGGATCTCAACCATGACGGCATCATGGATTTCATCCTCAACGAAGACCCGCATTTGGATCTGTGGGCTGCCCAGCTTTTTCTGGGTTGCGGGGATAATTTCTACACGCCGCTCGGCTTTTTCAGCGCGGGTTACAGTTCGGCTTCGGGTCCGGCGGTGAGGGTCGAACAACGCGGCATCGCCGGACGCTCTTGGGATGCTTTCCGCGTCATCGCTCCGGATTTGTCCGGGGGCAAAGGTTTCCGCGAGTCCGGCGAGCCGTGGGCGGAGCGGGTCATTGCATTTGACCCGGCCAGGGGCGTTTACCGCGAAATTTCCGCCAAACCTCTGCCCTGACCCGCCGCGCGGCCTTATTTGTCCATTCCCAGCACGAACTCCAGCACGGCGTCGGCCAGCAGGGCGGCGGCCTCGGTCACGCGCGGGGCCAGGGGCGGCGCCGTAAGGATGTCGGTGCTGAAATCCCCCACCAGGGTCAGACGGCCCAGGCGGCGTTTCTGCATGGCCGGACCGCCGTAGCCGCCCATGCCCGAGGCGCTGGCCACCATGCGGCCGTTCAGCAGGGCGTGTTCCACCAGCATGGTTTTGGCCTCGGCGTCGTCCAGGGCTTCTACCCAGATGGGGCAGGCGGGCAGGATGTCCGGCAGATTGGCCGGACTCAGGCGCAGGCGTCGCGCCTCCACCCGGATGTCCGGGTTCAGCTCGCGCAGCACCTCCGCCAGGGCTTCCACCTTGGGCCTGCCCAGATGGCGCGGCCAGTACTGCTGGCGGTTGAGGTTGGAGGGCTCCACCACGTCGTCGTCCAGCAGCAGCAGGTCCTCCACCCCGCAGCGCGCCAGCATGAGCGCCGCATTGGACCCCAGACCCCCGGCCCCGGCCAGCCCCACGCGCGCGGCGCGCAGTTTGTTCAGTTGTTCCGGCAAAAAGTAGCGGCTCAGGCCTTGGCGCAGACTGTTACCCATAGCATTTCCTTTGCGCTTCGCGGGCGGTTCTCAGCCCCACAGGATTTCCTTTACCCCCGGCCGGCCGGAAAAATCGTGCGGACTCAGCGCGGCGGCATACGCGCCCGCGTTTTCAAAGACCAGCACATTCCCCACGACGGCGTTTTCCAGAACGATGTCCCGGGCCACGGTATCCATGGCGGTGCACAGATTGCCGCAGACCGTGACGGTCCGGGCGGGCGCGGGCCGACCGAAGGCCTTGGGAGCCACCGTGCCGCGGCCGCTCCACAAGGGTTCGCAGGGGCCGTCGTAGGCCCGTTCGAGCGGCAGGGCGGCCAGCAGTCCGGCAATGGCTGGGCGCAGAAAATGGTTGAGCAGGCCCGCCGCGATGACGAACGTCTTGCCTCGCGAGCGCTTGACGTCAACAATCCGGGTGGCGAAGATGCCCGCCTTGCCCACCAGAAAACGGCCGCTTTCCATATAGCGGCGCACCGGGGCGTCGCCGTCGCGCGGAGGGGTCCGCAGCAGGCCCGCCAGATACCCGCGCAAGGCCGCAAGGTCCAGGGACGGCGCGTCTTCGACGTAGGGAATGCCCAGTCCGCCGCCGAAATTGACAAACTCGAGGGGCAGGCCCAGATCGCGGTTCCAGACGCGCGCCAAGCGCGCCGCGTGCTCGAAACACGCGCCCAGAGCTTCGGCGCTGAGCACCTGGCTGCGCACATGGATATGGATGCCCGCCGGACGCGCGTGCTTCAGGCCGCGCAAAAAATCCCCATACGCGGGCAGCTCTTCCTCATCTTCGCCGAACTTGTCGGGCAGGCCGGGACAGACGGCCGGGCAAAGCCCCGGACCATAGGCAATGGCCGGACTGACGCGCAAGCCGACCGGGCGGACTATGCCCCGTCCGGCGCAGAGGGCGTCGATGCGTCGCAGCTCGTTGTAGGAATCCGCGATGATCAGACAGTCATCCAGCGTTTCCGCCAGATCCTCATCGCTTTTGCCGGGGGCGGAAAACAGGATCTTATCCCTTGGAACGCCCAGAACCCGTGCCGCCAGCACTTCATTTCTTGAGGCCGCGTCAATGCCGATGCCGTCCGCCGTGATATGACGGCAGACGGCATCGTTGTGGTTGCACTTCATGGAATACAGGATGTCGAAGCCGCTGAAGACGTCTTTCAGCCGGGCGATCTGCCCGGAGATCACCCCCCTGTCATATATATACAGGGGAAATCCGTGTCGCTTCAGAAGCGCTTCCACATCCGGCATTGGCATTGGCGCGGTCCTGCGTGCAGAGCTGAAAAAACGCGCGTTCGCAAACGCGCCGTTGACGGCGTTACGCCGCCGGATCTTCCCAGTCCTTGATCACCGCCTGATAGCCGTTGCCCGCCAGAGCGTCGATCATCTCCGCAAGGCTGCGGTGGTCGGTGATTTCAAACTGGCCGGGATTGTGTTTGTCTTCCGTGGCCCTGCCGCCCACAGCCGTGGACACGCCCGCGGACACGCGGGTGACGCCCAGCGGCACCAGATGGTCGCGCATGAAGGCGCTTTCGCGGCTGGAGCAGGTGATGCCCGCGCGCGGCAGGAAGCAGCGCGTCGCCGTGACGTATTGCACCAGATGGCGGTCGTCCACCCCATGCTGCACGTCGAATTCGCCTTCATGCGGACAGATGCGCGGGATGGACACGCTCACGTCCACGCCGGGGAAGTTGCGTTGCAGCCACCAGGCGTGCAGGCCTGTGCAGAACGCGTCCTGCTCGAAGGATTCCAGACCCAGCAGCGCGCCCACGCCCAGAGAGCGCATGCCCGCACGCGCCGCGCGTTCCGGCGCGTTGAGGCGGAAGCCGTAGTCGTGCTTGGGGCCCACGGGGTGCAGCCAGGCATAGAGTTCGGGATTGTAGGTCTCCTGAAACATGGTCATGGAGTCCACGCCCGCCTTGATCAGCAGGCTGTATTCGGCCTCGGTGAGCGAGTAGACCTCCACGCCCACGGAGGCGAAAAGCGGTTTGATCCGCCGCGCCACCGAGGCGATGTATTCCGGCGAGGACAGCTTGGGCGCGTCGCCGGTGAGCAGCAGAATATGCTGAAAGCCCATGTCCGCGATGGCCTTGGCCTCGGCGTAGGCCTCGTCCACACTGAGGTGGCGGCGGGGCTGCTTGTTCTTGGCGTTGAAGCCGCAGTAGCGGCACTGGTTGGTGCAGACGTCCGAAATGTACAGCGGGGTGAAGATGTTCACGGCCCGTCCGAAATAACGCAGGGTCAGGTCGTGCGCCTTGCGGGCCATGGCCTCGAGGTGTTCCCCGGCGGCGGGCGAGAGCAGGGTCAGAAAGTCGGCGGGTTGCAGCGTGTCCTTGTCCAGCACGGCCAGCACCTTGTCCGAAGTGGCCTCGGACGCGCCCTGAGCCCGGCGTTCAGCGGGCCAGGCCTGCAAAAATTCCTGGAAATTTTCCATCTGTGTGGTCCTTGTGAAAATGCTCTATCTCAAAAAACCCGTAAGCGGCGAGGAGGCTTCCGCGCCCGCGCCCCGCGCCCTGACCGTGCCCGCGCCCGCCAGCCAGGCGTTGCGCCCGGCCTCCACGGCGGCCTTGAAGGCTCCGGCCATGCGCACGGGATCGTCGGCGGAGGCGATGGCCGTGTTCACCAGGCAGGCCGCAGCGCCCATTTCCATGGCCTCGCAGGCCTGGGAGGGGCGGCCGATGCCCGCGTCCACCACCACGGGCAGGTTCAGTTCCTCAATGAGGATGGCGATCATTTCCTTGGTGCGCAGGCCCCGGTTGGTGCCGATGGGCGCTCCCAGCGGCATGACCGCGGCGGCTCCGGCCTCCACACAGGCGCGGGCCACATAGAGGTCGGGATTGATGTAAGGCAGGACGGTGAAGCCTTCCTTGACCAGCATTTCCGTGGCTTTGGCGGTTTCATAGCCGTCGGGCAGGAGGTGGCGGGTGTCGGAAATGACCTCGATTTTGACCCAGTCGCCGCAGCCCGCGGCGCGGGCCAGGCGGGCCAGACGCACGGCCTCGTCCGCCGTGCGCGCGCCCGAGGTGTTGGGCAGCAGGCGCATGGTTTTGGGAATGTGGGCCGTAATGCCCTGCTGGCCTTTTTCCACCCGGCGCATGGCCACGGTGATGACCTCCGCGCCGCAGGCTTCGGCCACGGCCGGGATCAGGCTGTCGGCACTGTATTTACCCGTGCCGATGAACAGACGGCTTTTGAGGGTCACGCCGCCGACCACAAAGGGATCATTCATCTATTTTCTCCGTCATGATATGTCTGAGCCGAAAAAAGAAAAAACCGACTTTAAAATTTTTTTCGCCGCTGAGAAAGGCAGGTGGCGCGCCGTGTGGAGTGGGGCCGCCTCTGCGGCCAAGACGCGTTGCGAAACCTGACGCGGCCGACGGAAAAAGGGGAAGGCCGGGTTAGCCGCCGCCCACAAACTGCACGATTTCAAGCCTGTCTCCGTCACGCAGCCGCGTGCCCGCGAACGCGGCGGCGGAGACGATGTTCCCGTTGTGCTCCACCACCACGGTTTTGGGGTCATGCCCGCGCGTTTGCAGCAGGTCCGCCACGCTGGCGGCCTCGGCGCAGGTTTCGGTTTCGCCGTTGACGATCACATCCATGTCCAACCCTCCGGAAAACAAAAAAGCCCGCAAACCGGAATGTCTGCGGGCGAGCGCGAACCTGCGGCGGCAGGTCGGCCAGCTTCCCTTCGTCAGCACTATCTGCGTCAGGTGCAGAGCCGCGCACATGCGCGGTTCTAGGGGTCAGGGCGCGAACACCCTTTCTCAGCCATAATGGGCTCCCCCAGCCGGTAGAAAAAACGATAGTCCCGGCGCGGCAAGAATGCAAGCAGTCTTATGACGGACTGATGACAAACCCGCGCTTCGCGGCGATTGTGCCGACGTTGTCGGCAGCCCTACGGCGCTGTCCGGCGGGATTTCTTCAGGCGGATGAACAGCTCGCGCAGTTCCCGGCGGGAGAGCCCCAGCATCTGGGGCACGGCCAGGCAGAGGACGAGGCAGAGCAGGCTGTACAGCACGCCGGAGATGAAGAAGCGCCCGAAGGAATCCAGGTCGCCGAAGCCCAGATCAATGGTCAACTGGCGGCAGGCGAAGGCCAGTAGGGCCAGAGCCGCCAGACTCCAGATCTGATGGGCGAGATTGCGCCGGAAATTCAGGGGAATGAAGCGCGAGGCCAGCCAGAGGTAGAGATTCACGGTCAGGCACTGCACGCAGACGGTTTTCAGGGCCAGACCCACGGCCCCCAGGTTGAGGCCCAGCAGCTCCGGCGGGGCCAGCAGAAACCAGGCCGTGGCGAAGCCGTAGACGCATTCGAGGGCCGCGATGTTGCGCAGCACGCGGGTACGGCCCGTGGCGTGAAAGACCGATCCGGCCAGCTGGCCGTAGGCCTGATGCAGGGGGTAGAGGGCCATGATCTGCACGGGCAGGATGGCCGCCGTAAATTCCGCGCCGCCGAAGATATTCACCAGGGCCGGGCCCTCGGCCAGGGTAAAGCAGGAAAAATAGGCCGCCACCACATAGAGCAGGGGCGCGAAGCGGGTCAGCAGGCGGGCCATGGCCTCGCGGTCTTTCTGGCCCCAGGCGATGGAAAGCTCGCGCATGACCAGGGGCGTCATGGCCGAGACAAAGAGAAAGCAGGCCATGCTGACCTTCTGGGACAGGGCGAAGAAACCCTGCTCCGCGCTGCCGTCAAACCACTGCAGCAGCCAGCGTTCGGCGGCGAGCAGCAGAAAGGAGAGCAGGGCCTGGACGAAAAGAGGGTGGCTGTAGTCGAAAAATTCGCGGCAGTAGGCGCGGTTGCGCGCCTTGTCCGGGCGAAAATGCACCCGTACGTCCAGCTGCCGCCAGTGGCGGCGCGTAACCAGCCAGTAGCCCAGGGCCGTGGCCCCGAGCATCAGGTATTGCTGGGCGAAGAGGCTGTGGATGTTCAGCCAGTCGCCCCAGAACAGCGCGCCCAGCAGGACCACGGCCAGCAGGGAGACCACGGTGCGCACCATTTCCGAGGACACGGTGGCTCCCACGGCGTCGTTCATGGAACGCAGCACACGGCCCCACCAGGTCAGGAAGGCCCAGAGCGCGGCCAGGGGCGCCAGCCAGAGCGGCACGTCGGGCATCAGCACTTCGCCCACCGGCGGAATCAGCATGCAGAGCGCGGCCAGCAGGCTGATCAGGGCCACCAGCAGGCTGACGCGCAGGTAAAAGCCCACCAGTCCGGTTTCGTTCTGGCGGCGGGACAGGGCGTTGTAAAAGCAGGTGGAGGTGCCCATGTCCAGAAAACCGGAAAGTTGCTGGAAGAGATTGGTGGCAAAGCTGTAATTGCCGTACATTCGCGGGCCCAGAGCGCGCGGCAGGATAGCCTCCATGGCCAGGTACACCGGCACGGAGGCCACATTGGCCAGCAGCTTGAACGCATAACGGCGGGCCAGAGTGGGCGTGGAGCTTTGCATGCGGGCAATCTACACATTTTCTCGAAAAGCCTAAAGGGCTTTTTGCGGCGGACGCCGCCCGCTCGCGGCGGAAGACTGGCCGGAACACAACGTTTTTTATCGCCGGAGAAAAACCTTGACACTAGTTCGTGGGCGAACTAATTTGGCCCTGTAAATTAGTTCTGCGCAGAACAAATTGGAGTGAAAGCAGCATGGAACACAGTACCGACGCCATCATCGCTCTGGCCGCCGCCGTGCGCGAGCAGGCCAACGCCTTTCTGCTCAAGGCCCTGGCCGGACGCGGCGTCACGGACCTGCTGCCCGCCCACGGCGCGGTGTTGCACGCCCTGTTCACGCATGGCCCGCTGAGCATGGGCGCGTTGGCAACGGCCATCGACAGGCGCAAGAATACGGTCACCGGCCTGATCAACACGCTGGAGGAACGTGGGTATTGCCGCCGGGAAGCTGATCCGCGCGACGCGCGGGTGCAGCGCATCGCGCTTACCGCCAGGGGCGAAAGCCTACGCGGCCTGCAGGAGGAGATCTCCGCTGACATGCTGCGCACGGCTTGGGACGGCATGAGCCGGGAGGAAAAAGAGGCCTGCGTCAACGGTCTTTGCAAGGTGCTGGAAAATCTGAAACGGGACGAAACGTCGCCCCCGTCGCAAGGAGAACGTTATGAGTAAGGAATTGCGGGAAATCACGCAGATTCTGTCTGAAGCGCCCATGTGCTTTATCGCTACCGTGGAGGGCGCGCAGCCCAGAGTGCGCGCCTTTCAGTACCAGTTTGAGCAGGACGGCAAGCTCTGGTTCTGCACGGCCAGGGACAAGGATGTCTTCAAGCAGATGCAGGCCAATCCGGCCGTGGAAATCTGCGCCGTAAAGCCGGACATGACCTGGCTGCGCCTGACGGGCAAAATGACGCTGGCGGACGACAGGGCCGTGAAGGAGCGCGTTCTGGACACCCAGCCGCTGATCAAGGGCATTTACGGCAGCGCGGACAATCCGGTGTTCACTTCCATTTGTCTTGAGCACGGCGAGTATGTGATCGCCGACTTTTCCGGCAATCCGCCCCGCAAGGGAACATTCTAACAGCAACCGTCGCGCGGTCCCGGCATCAGCGCCGGAGCCGCGCGCGAATCCGGAGGGAACGCCATGAGCCATCAGGACAATGCCGGGCAGGAACTGCGCGAGAAAATCGAAATGTACCGCAATTCCATCATCCACGCGGACAAGCCGGAACTGGCGGCACAGGTCTGGGCCGTCGCGCCGGAGACCTCCTTTATCCATCCGCGCGGACATGAGCGCGGCTGGGACGAGATCAGGGAGAATTTTTACCGGAATACCATGGCCAAAAGGTTTTCCACGCGCGACCTCCGGCTCACGGGCGAGCCGGTCATCCATGTTTACGGCGACGCGGCGGTGGCGGAATTTGACTGGGAATTCACGGCGACGCTGCGGGAGGGCGGCGCGGAGCGGCGCACCAGCGGCCGCGAAAGCCAGGTTTATGTCCGGCGGCCCGGTCAGGGCTTGCGGCTTGTGCACGTGCATTATTCCGGCCCGGCGGCCACGGCCTGAGGCTTGACTCCCGGTTGCAGCGCCCGTGGCCCTGCCCTCACCGCGCCGCGCGTGTTTACGGGCGCGGACTTTTGCCGTATGACAGGACCGTTGCCCGTTGCGCCGTGATTGCGCCGGGTCGTGAGTTCTTTACCTCAAAGGATTGCCGCCATGGATGATGCACGCAGCAAAAAGATGAAGAGCGGGCTGGAAAAAGCCCCGCACCGTTCCCTGCTCTACGCCCTGGGCCTGACCAGGGAGGAAATGGAGCGCCCCCTGGTGGGCGTGGTCAACGCCGCCAGCGAGGTGGTGCCCGGCCACATGCATTTGGACTCTCTGGCCTCGGCCGTCAAGGCCGGGGTGCGCATGGCCGGCGGCACGCCCTTGGAGTTCCCGGCCATCGCCGTGTGCGACGGCATCGCCATGAACCACGAGGGCATGCGTTTTTCCCTGCCGTCGCGCGAATTCATCGCGGATTCCATTGAAATCATGGCCCGGGGCCACGCCTTTGACGCTCTGGTCTTCATCCCCAACTGCGATAAATGCGTGCCCGGCATGCTCATGGCCATGATGCGCCTGAACCTGCCTTCGGTGCTGGTTTCCGGCGGGCCCATGCTGCCCGGCAATCTCGGGCCGCACACGCGCGGCGACCTGATTACGGTTTTTGAGGCCGTGGGTCGGGTGCGCAGCGGCACTCTGAGCGAGGACGAACTGGAACGCATGGCCGAGCGGGCCTGTCCCGGCTGCGGAGCCTGTGCGGGCATGTTCACGGCCAATTCCATGAACTGCCTGGCCGAAACCATCGGCGTGGCCCTGCCCGGCAACGGCACCATTCCGGCGGTGAGCGCGGCCCGCGTGCGCCTGGCCAAGACCGCGGGCATGCGGGTCATGGATCTGCTCAAGAACAACATCCGCCCCCTGGACATTGTCACGCCCGAATCCGTGGCCAATGCCGTGGCCGTGGACATGGCCCTGGGCTGCTCCACCAATACGGTGCTGCATCTGCCCGCCGTGTTCGGCGAGGCGGGTCTGGATATGGGCCTGGAAGTTTTCGATGAGGTCAGCCGCAAAAGCCCCAACCTCTGCAAGCTTTCCCCGGCGGGCAAGCATTTCATGGTCGATCTGGACAATGCCGGGGGCATCCCGGCGGTGATGAGCGAACTGGACAAGCTGGGCCTGATCCACAAGGACTGCCTGACCGTCACCGGCAAAACCGTGGGCGAAAACCTCAAGGCGCTCAATGCCCATATTGAGGATCCGGACGTGATCCATCCCATCGGGCAGGCCTATTCCAAACAGGGCGGCATCGCTATCCTGCGCGGCAGCCTCGCGCCGGGCGGCGCGGTGGTCAAGCAGTCCGCCGTGGCCGCGGAAATGATGCGCCGCGACGTGCGCGCCAGGGTTTTTGAATCCGAAGAGGACGCCATGCACGCCATTCTGGACGGCAAGATCCAGCCCGGCGACGGCGTGGTGATCCGCTACGAAGGTCCGCGCGGCGGGCCGGGCATGCGCGAAATGCTTTCGCCCACAGCGGCCATCACCGGCATGGGCCTGGGCAAGGACGTGGCCCTGCTCACGGACGGCCGCTTCTCCGGCGGCACCAACGGCGCGGCCATCGGCCATATTTCGCCGGAAGCCGCCGACGGCGGGGTGATCGCCTTGGTGCGCGAGGGCGACATGATCCATATCGACATTCCGGGACGCAAGCTGGATCTGCTGGTGGACGAGGCGGAACTGGAAAAGCGCCGGGCCGAACTGGTCCGGCCCAGGAAGGACTGCCCTTACCCGGTGCTGCGGCGCTACGCCTATCTGGTCAGCTCGGCGGCCAACGGCGGCCGCTACAAGGATATCTGATCCGGCCCGGCCGGAATACCACGGAACATAAAAAACCCGCCCGCTTTGTGCTTATCCACAAGGCGGGCGGGTTCGCGTCGGACAGGTCTGCGCCGGGCTGTGTCCAATGCGGCGCGTGCGCGCTAGAATTCCAGATTGCCCGGCGTGCGCGGGAAGGGAATCACGTCGCGGATGTTGGTGATGCCCGTGAGCAGCATCAGCAGGCGCTCGAAGCCCAGGCCGAAGCCCGCGTGCGGCACGCTGCCGAAGCGCCGCAAATCCAGATACCACCAGTAGTCCTCGGGCTTCTGCCCCAGTTCGCGGATGCGGGCCTCCAGGCGGTCCAGGCGTTCCTCGCGCTGGGAGCCGCCGATGAGTTCGCCGATGCGCGGCACCAGCATGTCCATGGCCGCCACGGTCTCGTTGTCGTCGTTGAGACGCATGTAGAACGCTTTGATTTCCTTGGGATAATCATAGACGATGACCGGCCGCTGAAAGTGCTCCTCGGCTAGATAGCGCTCGTGCTCGGTTTGCAGGTCCACGCCGAAGGTCACGGGAAAGGCGAATTCCTTGTCGCTGTCCTCCAGAATATGGATGGCCTCGGCATAGGGCACGCGGGCGAAAGGCTGGCGCAGCATGCCGTGCAGGCGCTCCAGCAGGCCCTTGTCCACGAAATTGTCAAAGAGCTTCACGTCCGCCTCGCAGTGGGACAGCACGTGGTCGATGACGTGGCGGGTAAGGCTTTCGCCCAGTTCCATGAGGTCCGTGAGGTCCGCGAAGGCCATTTCCGGCTCGATCATCCAGAATTCGGCGGCATGGCGCGGGGTATTGGAGTTTTCGGCCCGGAAGGTGGGGCCGAAGGTGTAGACCCGCCCCAGGCCCAGGGCCAGCGCCTCGGCCTCCAGCTGGCCGGACACGGTGAGATTGCAGGGACGGTTGAAAAAGTCGCCGTCCGTGTTTTTTTCGCCCGGCGCAAGGGTGGTGACGCGGAACATCTCGCCCGCGCCCTCGCAGTCCGAACCGGTGAGCACGGGCGTGTGCACCCAGGCGAAACGCCGCCCGTGGAAAAAGTCATGCACCGCGCGCCCGGCCTCGGAACGGATGCGGAAGGCCGCCCCGTATTTGTTGGTGCGCGCGCGCAAATGGGCGATGCCGCGCAGAAATTCGTCGGTATGGCGTTTTTTCTGCAAGGGAAAGCTTTCCGGATCGGCCAGGCCGAAGACCGTGACGCCTTTGGCCCGCACTTCCCATTTCTGGCCCTTGCCCGGCGAGGCCACCAGTTCGCCGCTTACGGCCAGGGCCGCGCCGGTATTGGCTTCGCCCAGAGCCGCGTGGGCCTCGGTGCCTTCGTCCACAATGCACTGCATGTTGGCGAGGCAGGAGCCGTCGTTGATCTCCACAAAGGAAAAGCCCTTGGCGTCGCGGCGGGTGCGCACCCAGCCGCAGAGGGTGATGTCGTTCCGCGCCTTTTCGGCGTTGAGGGCGTCAATGATGAGTGTGCGCTGCATGGGATTGCTCCTTGCGGATGGATTTCGCTCGGGAAGAATTGGCGCAGTGTAGCCTTTCCGCGCGCGCGGCTCAAGAGTGAGGAGGGCGCGCCCGGCGCAGATTTTACGGGGATATGCCGCCGGGCTGCGGTTCTGTGCGTCCTCTGCGCGTTCTGCGGATACGTCTTCCTGGGGAAGCCCCCCTTTCCACCCCTTGGCCTTTTTCTAAAGATTGTGTAGACTCCTCACAGACAGACGCGCTCCGCCGTTTTGCTCCGGGTTTTCCGGCACGGCGGGCTGACCATAGTTTTGTTTCTCCGAGGGAAAAATACATGAAAAACATTTTCCGCATTCTGGCTGTTGTCTGCGTTCTGGCTCTGGCGGGCAATTCCATGGCCGCCACCGCCGCCGCGCCGCAGGCGGGCAAACCCGTACAGGACAAGCCGGAAAAGGGCGCGGACCGCGTTTCCGTGGTCAGCGTGCAGCTTGAGGGCACGGACAGCATCGGCGCGCGCCTGGGCACCAGGCTCAAGGAACGCTTCAATCAGAGCAATCTGTTCACGCTCAATGACGACGAAGAAAAGGATATGCCCAAGCTGCGGCTGCTGGTGAGCACCGCCCCGGAATTTCCGGGCCGTCCCGGCGTGGGCTCGGTGTACGGCGTGTGCTGGGTGTTCAGTCAGGGCAAGGGCTATCTCGGCTACCTGCTGGCCAGGGAAGTGGGCACGGTCAATTACGACGATCTGGACGCCCTGGTGGACAGGCTGGTGGAGCGCACCGACGGCATAGCGGCCAAATACGGCAACTTATGGAAATAGCGCCCCGCGCGGGCGCTGCCGACAATTTTTCCGGAAAACCTGCATGACAAAAAAGCTCCCCTTGTGGCGGGGGGCTTTTTTGTCTGTTTTGCGCGGCATGCCTTGGACCCGTTGCGGCGCGAGGCGACGCGCGAGAGGAGTCCCGTATGTCCAGGCGCGTCTTCGCCTGGGGCAACCGCCGATTGATCGCCTATCTGGCCTTTTTAAGCGCCTTCGCCCCGCTTTCCACGGACATGTATCTGCCAGCCCTGCCGCATATGGCCGAGGCCCTGGACACTTCCTACAGTCTGGCCGGCCTTACGGTGAGCAGTTTTATGCTGCTCTTCGCCCTGTCCATGCTGGTCTGGGGTCCGCTCAGCGACAAATACGGCCGCAGGCCCGTCCTGCTGACCGGCAGCGCGCTTTACGTCCTGTCCAGCGTCTGCATCGCCCTGGCCGCTTCCATCGGCCCGCTGCTGTTCTGGCGCGGCCTTCAGGCCGTGGGCAGCGGCGCGGTCAGCGCCATGTCTCTGGCCGTGGTCAAGGACATTCTGCGCGGCAAGGCCATGGAAAAGGTCGTCACCTGGATTCAGACCGTGACCATCCTGGCTCCCATGCTGGCTCCGGTGGCGGGCGGCGGCCTGTTGCTGTTCACCGACTGGCGGGGCATTTTCTGGTGTCTGGCCGCGTGCGGCCTGCTGGCCCTGGCCGGCGGCCTGGCCCTGCGGGAAACTCGCGCCGTTGCCACACAGGGTTCGGTCTTCCGCGCCCTGGGGCGGATTTTCGTGGTCTTGCGCACGCCGGGTTTCGGCGCGCCGCTCCTGCTCTTTTCCGCCATGAGCATGCCTTTCATGGCCTATCTGGCGGTTTCGTCCTATGTCTTTCAGAGCCGGTTCGGCCTGTCCGCGCAGGAGTACAGCTGGTTTTTCGCCTTCAACGCGGGCATGAGCCTGCTGGGCCCCCTGCTGCACATGCGGCTTTTCCGGCACTGGCGGCGGGACGCGGTCATTGCCGCCCATCTGCTGCTGGTCTGTCTGGCCGGAGGCCTGCTGTTGCTCTTCGGCGACAGCGGACCGTGGCGTTTCGCCTTGCTGTATGTGCCCATAAGCTTCTGCGGCAGCGCCATCCGGCCGCCTTCCACGGTTCTGCTGATGAATTGCGTGCGGGGGGACAACGGCGCGGTGACCTCGCTCATCAACAGCGGGGCTTTGCTTTGCGGCAGCTTTTCCATGCTGCTCTGCTCCCTGCCGTTCTGGGACGGAGCGGTAACGGCGGCGGGCGCCATTTCCTGCCTGACGGCCGGGGCGGCTTTGCTGGGCTGGCTCAGACTGACGCGCGGGGCGTGAGCGGTTCGGGCATAAAATGCGTCAATGACTCTGCGACGGCTTGCCCGCAACGTCCTGACGCAGCACGAAAAGCCGCGCGGTCAGGGCCTCCAGCACACGGGCGGGCGTGACGCCGTACTGGAGCATGTCCTGCGCTTCGGCCAGCCAGCGGCAGCACACGGCCCGGCCGCGCGCGTCCAGAGCGGCCAGGCTGATGTCCAGCGGGCTTTCGGCCTCGTCGGCCAGCACGCGGCTCAGGGATTTCTGGCAGGCCAGCAGCAGGCGTCCCGCCAGGGCCGGGTCCATGGCTCCCCGTGCGGAAACCTTGTCCAGAAAACCCTGTCCGTCGCGCAGAAAGGCGGCCAGCAGCTCTTCCCAGGGGGCCAGGGCCGCGTCGCGCGCCCGGCTGTCCGGCCAGGGCAGGGTCAGGCAGAACGAGCGCGACACCAGAGTGGGCAGAAGCTGTTCCCGTTGCGGAGCCAGAAGTACGAAAACCGTGGTGGGCGAGGGTTCTTCCAGGGCTTTGAGCAGGGCGTTGGCCGCTTCGTCGCGGTTCAGGTTCAAGCCCATGAGCAGCACCACCCGGCGGCCCTGGCCGTGCGGCGCGTCGCGCAGTCGGCTTTTCAGCTCACGCACCTGCTGCATGTTGAAGGAGCGCACCAGACCGGGATTTTCCTCATCTTCGCGGTTGCTGATGCGCCCGTCATAGGCGGCCAGATCCAGATACTCGCCCGAGGCGATCTGGAGGCAGACCGGGCAGGCCAGACAGGGCGCGCCGTCTTCCCGGCTTGCGGCCTGAGGGCAGTTGCAGCGCGCGGCCCAGTAACGGGCCAGATCCAGGCGCTGTTCCTCGCTGCCGCCTTCCAGCAGCAGCACCTGAGGCGGCGCGCCGCCCAACCGGTCCAGCACGGCCTTGAGCCGGTCGAAGGCCGGATCGGCCACGGCGGGAAGCAGGGTTGCGTTCATGGCTGCCGCCTGGCGCGGGTTCAGCGCACGATGGTCTGGCGGCGGTCCGCGCCCACCGAAATCATGGAGACCTTCACACCGGTGAGTTCCTCAATGCGGCGGATGTAGCCCCGCACCGTGTCCGGCAGTTCCTCGAAAGAGGCGCATTCGGAAATGTCGTCCTCAAAGCCGGGCAGTTCTTCGTAAACGGGCGTCACCTTGCCCAGCGCGCCTTCCTCCTGCGGCAGATATTCCAGCCGGTGGCCTTCGTATTCGTAGGCCACGCAGATTTGCAGCGCCGGAAGGTTCTGGAGCACGTCCAGCTTGGTCAGGGCAATGTCCGTGAGGCCGTTGAGG
>ERZ506979.619-NODE-619-length-20540-cov-23.596827_pt1 | contig 20540 bp, 19 predicted proteins | sample MGYA00512887_ERZ506979 | MGnify/ENA metagenome assembly ERZ506979 | reverse complement strand
CTAAAAACAAAAACAACCGCAGGAACTGCGGGGATAGCTTGGTAAGAAAGGTTTCGATAGAAACCTGTTCCCAAGAACCTTGTCACTTCAGTGATGAGAGGTTCAAGAAAACTATGGAGCAGATACCATTCTTTGTGGTGCTGATCCAATTTATGTTCCTTTACATCCACCTGTATTCAACTTTGATAAAGAAGAATTAGAGAATGCGTTTAAACAAAATCAGAAAGCTTTGATTTTGTGCAATCCAAGCAATCCTTGTGGAAAAGTCTTCTCAAAAGAAGAATTGGAATATATCGCTAGTCTTGCCGTAAAATACGATACATATGTAATTACAGATGAAGTATATGAACACATTGTATATGCTCCATACAAACATACATATTTTGTCTCTTTACCAGGTATGTTTGAAAGAACCATTTCTTGTAGCTCCCTATCTAAAACGTATTCCATTACAGGATGGCGCTTAGGCTATTGTATTGCCCCAGAAAATATCATCGAACAAATCAAGAAAGTACATGACTTTTTAACCGTTGGTGCGGCAGCTCCACTTCAAGAAGCAGCTGTAGTAGGGCTTGAATTTAGTGATGCTTATTATGATGAACTACAAAAGCTATATACACATAAGAAAGATCTATTCATCAATGGCTTAAAAGAATTGAACATTCCACATACCGAACCTCAAGGAGCTTACTATGTTATGGTCGATATCAGTGAGTTTGGTTACGATTCAGATTTAGATTTCTGTGTGGATCTCATTAAAAACGTAGGTGTGGCGGCCGTTCCTGGATCTAGTTTCTTTAAAGAGAAGGAAAATCGCTATATTCGTTTCCACTTTGCGAAAAAAGATGAAACTTTACTTGCGGCATTAGAGCGATTAAAAGATATGCGTGCAAAAATGCCTTATAAGAAAACCGTTGGGTAGTAATCCAACGGTTTTGTCTTTTATCACAATTACTCACGAATTTTAAAAATGTTCAACACACGTATTTAACGAAATTCACAAATGTTTATCTGTATATTTTAACGAAAATGAGAAATGTTTCATTGAAACATTACGGTGATTCCATTGTGACTTTCAAAAAGCCAATTTCATTAAGCCGTGTATCGCATCAAGATAACGCTAATTTCTTTCATTAAAAGTTTACTATTTTTCCTTTATTTATCATCACAAGAAGAAAAAAAGACTCACAGAAGTGAGCCATTTATTAAAATTGAGATTTAGGATTCTTTCCTTGAATAAAATCACGAATATCTGAACATAATTCATGAACATTATCTTCACCAAGATAAATCATATGTCCACTTTGGTATCCTTTCCAGAATACACGGTCTTTTGGAAGTCCTGCATGATCCATTGTGTGCCATGCATATCCAAATTCAGTACATAGATCAAACCATCCATTCGCAAAGAATGCTCGCATTCCAGGTCTTCGCGTCATTGCATAACGCAATTCTTCTCCGGTTGTACCTTTCTTTTCTTCTTTATCCCAATGCATATAATAATCGGTTCCTGGAATAAAGTTACGATCTAATTTTACATTTAATTTTGGAAGTAGATCTCCTGTAAAAGCTGCATAGAAGAAGGTATCATAACGATCGGCTGTCGCATCATCCCACAATGCCTTTTTAATTTCATCTTGTTCTGGCTCTAATAAAGGACGAGTGACACGACCATCATAACGAGATACTGCTTTTCCTTTTGTCTTTAACACTTCTTGACGATAATCATCATCATCAATTTTTAAACCATGACGAATCAAGTATTCTCTAGAAACACCTGTATAATAACTTACCTTTTCTAAGATATATTCTTTTTCTTCTTCTGAAATAGCTTCTCCTTTATAAAGTGCAAGCACATAATCATGATCAGCGAAAGCCTTAGCTTCTTTTACCCAGTCTTCTACACTTTGATCGGTTGGATGATTGTGATACCAGTTTACACCTGCATATGTAGGAAATCCCAATACACTTGATTCAACCGGTAAGCCTTCACCAAAGTATTTACCTACAGTAACTGTATTTCCAATAAATACAATACCATCAAAGGCAATACCATAACCTCTTTCTCTTCCCATAGTTGCGGCAATACCAGCGGCAACTGCACTACGAGTACATCCATAACTTTCACCACATAAATATTTTGGTGATAAGCCACGATTATAACGACGAACCCAAGCTTCAAGCACTGTCAATAAAGCTTCTGCATCTTGTTCAATGCCAAAGAAATCTTTCTTCTTACTTTCATCAATCAATACACCATATCCAGTTCCAACAGGATCAATCAATACGATATCGGCAATATCGATCAAGCAGTCTGGATTATCAATGACTTTGTATGGTCCAAAAGCACTTTCACGATCCACCTCATCATACTGCATACGACGTGTTCCTAAAAAACCTGCATGTACATACATACAACTAGATCCAGGACCTCCATTATACGCAAAGATAACAGGACGATTGGATGTATCTTCTACATCACTTCTAAAATAGGCATAAGTAAAAATAGATGCGACTGGATTTCCATCCGGTCCATAGATAACATTGTCTTCACAAATTGTATGATATGGAATTTCTTTTCCTGACAATGTAATTTTTCCATCCGACTCAAAACGAGCTGGTTTAAAAGTATCTGGTTTAAAGCTTTCTGTTTTGTACATAATTCGTTTCCTCCACAATAATTCCATTATAGAACGTAGTGAAAAATAGTCAATGTAAATTATTACATTTTTGTAAACAAAAATGAAAAGAGAGAAACTATTCATTTCCCTCTTCATCATACGTATCTAAAAAATGATGTCTTGCACTATCATCTTTATAGGCAATTACCGTTTTAAGACTTACATTTTCGACACTCTTAAATATATTCTGTTCTACAAACGGATTGACTTTCTTCAATTCCTTGATTAAGTTTTTCATTTCTAAACGCTTCGACTTAGACTGTGTTAAACATGTTTCATTGGCACAAGCCTCAGTAAACTTGCATGCGCATTGAATAAAATATAAATCATTGTGTTTAGCCCAAGCCTTAATATCCTCTTCACGAATCAAATATAAAGGACGAATGACTTCCATACCCTTAAAGTTATTTGAATGTAGCTTTGGCATCATCGTTTGGATTTGTCCACCATAAAGCATCGACATTAAAATGGTTTCAATCACATCATCATAATGGTGTCCCAAAGCTATTTTATTACACCCTAAATTCTTGGCATAGTTATACAAATGACCTCTTCGCATTCTTGCACATATGTAACATGGATTTTTTTCTATATTAAAAACATTGTCAAAAATATCACTCTCAAAGATTTCCACTGGGATATTTAGCTTTTTGGCATTCTTTTCAATAACCTCACGATTCTCTTTTGAATAGCCTGGATCCATCACAATATATTTCACATCAAAATGAACAGGTGAATGTTTATGCAGTTCTTGAAAACATTTTGCCATCAACATCGAATCTTTTCCACCCGAAATACATACCGCAATACAATCGCCTTCTTTGACAAGCTCATAATCACGGATAGCCTTCGTAAATTTTGACCAAATCTTTCTTCGATACGTTTTAATAATACTTCTTTCGACTTGAGCACAAAAATCATCTGATACATTTGTGTTCATCTTATCCATAACGATCGAAACATACCCACCATCTACACTATATGCATCATATCCTTTTTCATGTAATCTTTGTGCAACAATATCACTGACATAGCCTTGAGCGCAAACGACAATGATCTTCTTAGTTGAATCAAAGTCCGTTTCCAATGCACTTTCTCCACTTAATACAACACTGTTCTCGATTGGATTTTTAAAGGCTTCTTCGGCATCACGTATATCAATTAAGATATATTCTTCTTTATTTAATTGTTTTAATTGTTCTACTGAAATTTTCATGAAACCATTCTAACATATTATTGAAATTTTGGTTAAAAAAGCACAAAATAAAAGATAAATTAATAAAGGAAATTTGATTATGACACAAGATATGACACAAGGCAAAATCATGCCTATGTTAGTTCACTTTACCATTCCTTTGGTATTAGGCAACTTATTTCAATTAACATATAATGCCGTCGACAGTATTATTGTAGGCCACTTTGTAGGAAAAGAAGCTTTGGCCGCTGTTGGAATTTGTAATCCAATCACGACATTATTCATCCTATTTCTAAATGGACTTTGTATGGGCGCAAGCATATTGATTGGCATGTATTATGGGGCTAAAGAAGAAAAACTTGCTCGTCAAATGAGCACAACTATGCTTGCAGGACTTGTATTTTCACTTGTATTAACACTAATCTGCATATTTTTTTCACCACAAATTCTTAAATTTATGCAGGTAGATCCATCCATTTTAAATATGACAACTACCTATCTTCAAATCATCTTTGCCGGTTTAGTCTTTACCTTTCTATACAACTTTTTTGCGAGTACACTACGCGCTTTAGGCGACAGTAAATCACCCCTATATTTCTTAATTATCAGTTCCATTCTAAATATCTTTGGAGACTTATTCTTTGTGGTTGTTTTACATGCAGGAAGTAAAGGATGTGCCATTTCTACTGTGATTAGCGAAGCTTTATGTTGCCTATTCTGCATTCTATATATACAAAAGAAAGTGCCACTTCTACAACTGGGTAAAAAGTGGCTGGTATTTGATATTTCCTTATTAAAAAGAACCATTGCGTATGGCTGGGCTAGTGCTATGCAGCAGGCTACTGTGCAACTAGGAAAGCTTGGTATTCAAATGATTGTCAATACGATGGGTGTATCGGTTGTAGCTGCCTTTACAGCCGTCAATCGAATTGATGATTTTGCGTATACCCCGGAACAAAACATTGCCCATTCTATGACAGCTTTAATGGCACAAAATAAAGGTGCCGACAAAAAAGATCGTATGCAGGAAGGATTTCGTTGTGGTATTGTTCTAGAAATCATCTACGGTATCTTTATCTTTCTAGTATGTTTTATCTTTGCAAAACCATTAATGCATTTATTTGTGCAAGATGAAGAAGTTATTATGCATGGAGTTACTTATCTTCATTTAATTTCCATCATGTATATTCTTCCAGCCTTCACCAATGGAATCCAAGGCTTCTTTAGAGGCATTGGCGATTTAAAAATCACCCTCATTTCAAGTCTAGTGAATATGACAGTTCGAGTTATCGTCGCTGCTCCACTCGTTTTAAATTTCCATCTTGGCATTGAAGCTTTACCATACTCATATTTAGCTGGATGGATTGGTATGTTGATAGCAGAAATTCCATTACTTATTCGAACATATAAGACGTATTAATCGCATAATCCTTTTAGATCAATCTTATATACAGAATTATTCAATTTCCTATTCTTCAAAAACATAATCATATATATTGGAAGATAGATTCTTTTATCTTTTACTTCCACATTGCCTTGAGAAAACACCAAGGCTTTTTTAATATTGTAGTTTTCTGTAGACAACACATTATTTAATGCTGAATGCCTTTTATAGTCTTTTCCTGATTTAATTTCTAATGGCAAGATTTCTCCATCGAGTTCGACCACAAAATCAAGTTCACCCATTTTCTTACTATTGTAGTAATATAAACTAAATCCTTTAGAATTTAATTCTTGTGCCACCACATTTTCAAACAAAGCCCCATTATTAATAGAAGATTCATGATTTAATATAGACATCTTCACATAGTCTGAATACATATTCGTCAATAATCCAACATCTGATATAAATAGCTTAAACAGATTTCGGTTTTCGCTAATCATCAAAGGAAGCTTAGGCTCAGACACATTATATACAGGTATGACTACACCTGCATCTTTAAGCCACAAGAAATCATTTTCTACTTTATTAAAACTCATCCCTTTACCCACTTTATTCAATTGAAACCTTTTGTTCTTTTCATCCAATTGTCCAGGTAGTGCATCATATATCTCTTTTAACTTTAACTTATATCTCTCTTCATACTTCGAAAAATCAAAGCGATACAAACGTGTGATATCTTGTTGTACTTGTGATACTCGATTTAAATCGTTCGTTTCTAAATATGTACTTACAGCTTGTGGCATGCCTCCCACAATCAAGTATAGATTAAAAATATCCAACATCTTTTTATGAATAAATTCATCTACTGTTTTTCTCTCAATATAACATTCTTCTAATATATCAATAATATTCTCCTGTATACCAAGCGCATCAACAAATTCATGAAAATTTAAAGGATACATATCAAGTATCTGCATGTAGCCTACAGGCGCTGACTTCAACCCGTTTAATTCAACACCTAATAAAGATCCACTAAGTACATATTTGTATGTTCCATCATCCACCAAAAATTTAATTTTAGTAATAAAATCTTTTACTTCTTGAATCTCATCAAAGAAGATAATCATACCTTTCGATAATGGTTTATTAGCAACAAGAGATAAACGCATCAAAAAATCCTTAGTATCTGTACTATTTTTAAACAACTGAACCAATTCTGGTTGTTCAATGAAGTTAAATTCCATATAATTTACATTCTGATTCTTTAAACAATTTCGAATCACATATGTTTTTCCAACCTGTCTAGCTCCCGTTACTAATAGTGCATTATTTCCATCTTGTATCCATCTTTCAATTTCACTTTGTATATAACGTTTAATCATGGTATCACCTACTTTTCCAACTTTATTTTAGTTCTTTTTAATAACTTTTCCAACCCATATTTTTGTATTTCATCCACTTTTCCAACCTTTTTTTATGCCTTTTTGGCAACTTTTCCAACTTTTTGATTCAATTATTTAGAAAACTTTAAGATTTATCACTAAAGAACCTTAATAATTATTCGTTATAGTAATCCTGGTGATAATTTATGACAAATAAAAATATACAAAACATAACAAACTTTGGATTTGTCCTTATGATTCTTATTTGTGTTTATTTCTTTTCTCAAGGATACTTCACAAATCCACAACTTTTACAGGCTACACTGTCGAAAGCCGGAATTTTAGCACCCCTACTTTTTATTCTTCTACAAATCATTCAAGTGATTATTCCTATTATTCCGGGTGGTGCATCGAGCGCCTTGGGTATCACAGCTTTTGGAGCAATCAATGGATTCATATATAACTACATAGGTATTTGTATCGGATCCATATGTATCTTTTTACTTGTTCGTAAATATGGTCAAAGAATGATTCTAAAATTATGTAAAAAGAAAGATTACGACAAATATATGAAGTATACATATGATCAAAATAAATTTGATACTTTCTTTATGTTAGCTATTTTCTTACCTTGTGCACCCGATGATCTCTTGTGTATGCTTGCAGGACTGACACATATGTCACTCAAAAAATTTGTCTGGATCATTCTTCTGGGTAAGCCCTTATCTTTGATTGCCTATTCTTATGGTCTTACGCAGTTGTTTCAAATTATCGAAAGGTGGTTATAATTATGTTATACATTGGAATACTATGTGCATGTATTGGATTTTATTTACATTATTAAATTAAAAGGAGAACTTTATGGAACATACAATATTAGTGGTAGAAGACGAACAAGGGATTCGTGAAGCCATTGGAATTTATATGAAGAATCAAGGATACAATGTGATTCTTGCCGCAAACGGAAAAGAAGGCTTAGAAAAGATTGAAACAAACGATATTCATTTAGCCATCGTAGATATTATGATGCCTGTTATGGATGGTATTTCTATGGTGATGGAAGCTCGAAAACAACATGATTTTCCGATTCTATTCTTAAGTGCGAAAAGTGAAGATATTGATAAAATCACAGGTTTAAATATTGGTGCCGATGACTATATCACAAAGCCATTTCAAAGTATGGAGCTTGTCGCAAGAGTGCGTTCTCATTTAAGAAGGTACGAACAAATCTTAAATTTAAAGAATGAGACAAAGAGTGAAGATGAGTATGTGATTGGTGATCTTACATTGAGTAATACGACAAAAAGAGTGACACTCAATTCAAGGGATATTAAATTAACGCCAAAAGAATTTGATATTTTAAAACTATTGATTTCACATCCAGGACAAGTTTTTTCTAGTCAACAAATCTATGAATTAGTATGGAAAGAAGAAGCTATCAACACAGAAACGATCATGGTTCATATTCGTAAATTACGTGAAAAGATTGAAGCCAACCCTAAAAAGCCTATTTATATCAAGGTGGTATGGGGTCAGGGCTATAAAATGGAGAATATACAATGAAAAAGAAGAATATTTTTTTAATAATACTATGTGCTTTATGCATCATTAGTTCTTGTATAGTGACAAGTTTTTATCCAAATGTTTCTACAGCCACTCCAACAAAGCTTCCTGAAACTTTAGAGCAGAATCTTACAGCTTTTATTCTTGCCAAAAAGTTGGAGCAGGACCCAAAGTATGAATATATTACTTTTGAGAAAGATACGCCGGAAGATATTCAAAAGGATATAAAAAAAGGGTTAGACTCATCATTATCTAGCGCAAAAAATATTTTTGAGAATGATCCAAACTTCTTTTATACGTGTGATGTAAACAATAAAATCACTTCAAAACAATTTAATGTGAATGTAAAGAAAAAAGATACAAGATATTATGATACTTTGGATTCGAATACTTTAAATGTAACGGATAATATTATGAATCTTATTAACTATAACAGTGAAAAGTATTATGAATACTATGGTGGCACTTATTATTGTGATGGAAAGCCATTTCCAGGCTACACACTTCATATGCCAAGTGATGTCGTATTAACATTCTATATTCCAGCTGTTTTAAATTATGATAATACAAGTCTAATTGACTTCTTAGATTTAGATGCCGATCAATACACCTATTTCTTTATGACAGCCTTCTTGATTTGTAGTGCCATTATCGCCCTATATGTCTTTCTTAATAAATATGCGTATGAAAAGGAAGCCTATATCTTTAGACATGTGAATAACTGGTTATTTGAACCTGCATTCCTATTATTTCTAACAATTGATGCACTGCTAGCCAGTGGTACATGTATATTAACTACCTATTCAATTGAGGGAACTTTCTTAAATATCTTGAATCGATATCATATTGAGTTTAGTCAACCTATCGTATATTTTACGAATATTCTTGCGTGGTTCATCACGCTATTCTTTATTGGATTATCTGTATATTGGCTAAAATGTCAATTTACGACATCTATAAGAGATTGGTTCTTCCATAGAACTTTGGTTGGTAAATTTATTCTTTATTTCTCAAATAAAGTAGAAGGAATTATTTCTACCGATTTATCAGATGAAATCCTTAAAAAATATATTATTTTTTCAACTTGTTTGATTGTGATCCTTGCGTTTATATCCTTGTTGAACATTCCATTCTTCTCTTTCTTTATCGTTGTTGCAGCCTTAATTGGCATCAGCGTTGTGGGATATAAGAAAATCAAGAATGTTCAAAATCAATATCAAGATATATTACATATGACAGAAGATTTATCGAGTGGTAATTTTGAAAATATCAAGCCTGTAGATTCTGGTTTATTCCAATCTTTAAATAATAATATCTATCAAATTAAGGATGGTTTTGAACAAGCTGTAAAGGAACAAGTACAGTCACAAAATTTAAAGACCGAATTGATTTCAAATGTATCGCATGATTTAAAAACACCATTAACAGGTATTAAGAATTATGTAGAGTTATTAAATGATCCTAGTATTAGTGAGGAAGATAAAAAGAGTTATTTAGAACGATTGAATCAATATACAGATCGTTTAAGCATTCTAATCACAGACTTATTTGAGGTATCTAAAGCCAATAGTGGTAATATTGATTTAGAATATTCTGATATCAACATCATTGAATTTATTGAACAAGTATGTACAGAAAACGAAGAGCTTCTACAAGCTAAAAATCTTCAGCTTGTGACAAATCTTCCAGAAAAAGAAATTCATGTATGCTTGGATGGAAATAAGACGTATCGTATTTTTGAAAACTTATTTACGAATATTTCTAAGTATGCACTTGAAAACACACGTGTATTCTTGGATGTGAAAGATATAGGAAATTCAGTTGTGATCACAATGAAAAATACTTCGAAGGCACCGCTTGATTTTGATAGTGATATCACAGAACGTTTTGTGCGTGGCGATAAATCAAGGCATGAAGCTGGCAGCGGTCTAGGTCTTGCGATTGTGAAGAGTTTTACCGAAGTACAGAATGGCACGTTTATGATTGAAACGGATGGTGATCTCTTCAAGTCTATTTTAAGTTTTCATAAATCTTAAAAATAATCACAAATGAAATAAAGTGGTCAAAAATCCTAGAACAAAGGATAGGCCACTTTTTATATATGTATTTATTGGTTTGCAATCGGAAAAAGTGTAGAATTCTACATAAAAAATGATTAGAAAATTCATTATGTCTTAAACTGTTAATTAATTAGAATACGATACATGAATTCGTGTATAATAGAAGAAGTGGACTTTTGGAGGTTATTTATGATTTTAGAACAAATTGATAAAGACTTATTGAAAATGGCAGAAGAATCGGATGTCATTTTAAAAGATATTTATAAAAAAATTGATGATGTATGTTTATACAATTCAGATCGTATCTTAGCTGCATTTATTGAGAACCACGTTTCTTATTCTGACTTTGCGGATATCAACGGGTATGGTAACTATGATGAGGGTCGTGATAAAATCGAACGTATTTTTGCGACAGTACTCGGATGTGAAGATGCTTTGGTACGCCCTCAAATCATGAGTGGTACAAACGCTTTATACTTAACTTTATCTGCCCTATTAAAACATGGAGATACAATGATTTCCATTTCTGGTGCTCCTTATGATTCTTTGCAAGAAATGATTGGTTTATGTGGTGATTCTACACAATCCTTAAAAGCCAATGGTGTAAAGTATGAACAAATTGATTTAGTGAATGATGATTTTGATGATGATAAGATTGTTGAACGTTTAAAAGAAAACAATGTAAAATTAGTGGAAATCCAAAGATCTAGAGGATATGCTCACCGTTTATCATTAACCATTTCAAAACTTGAGCGTATCATCAAAAAGATTCGTGAAGTAAACAAAGACGTTATTATCATGGTGGATAACTGTTATGGTGAACTTGTTGAAAAATTAGAACCAGGACACATTGGTGCTGATGTTGTGGTTGGATCTTTAATGAAAAACTTAGGTGGAGGAATTGCCTCTACTGGAGGATATGTAGCTGGTAATAAAGAATGGATCAATATGGTAGCTGAACGCTTAACGGCTCCTGGAATTGGTAAGGATTTGGGTGCAAACTTTAACTTGAACAACTCTTTCTTTAAAGGGATCTTTATGGCACCAAATGCTGTAAAGAGCGCTTTAAAGACAGCAGTTTTCACAGCCTATATGTTAGAAAAATTGGGCTATAAAAACGTATCTCCTGCTTATAATGATGAAAGAACGGATATCATTCAAACTTTAGAACTGGGTTCAAAAGAAAATCTTGTTAGCTTTACACAAGGCATTCAATCCACAAGTCCAATTGATTCATTTGTTCGTGTTATGGCTGCTCCAATGCCAGGCTATCCATTTGATGAAGTTATGGCTGCTGGAAGCTTTACACAAGGAAGTACAATCGAACTAAGTGCAGATGCTCCAGTCGTTGAACCCTATACTTTATATATGCAAGGTGGATTAACATTAGAATATGGAAAACTTTCTATTCTTCTTGCCCTAACAAATATGAAAAACAACTAAGATGCCAAGTGCATCTTTTTTCGTTTCAAACGATACTTCAATCAATAAAGAATAAAAGTGGTCAACCCCCTTTAAATATAGGGATTTAACCACTTTTTTAACAGCTACCCATCTGTCCACCATCGATACGAATGATGGAATTGTTGATAAAGTTAGCTTCATCACTAATTAGAAAACGAACAAGATATGCCACTTCTTCTGGCTTTCCATAACGTTTCACCATGATTTTTTCTGTTTCTTCCTTTAAGAACTCTTCGTCATAGCCATCTAGTTCATTATCGGTTCCAATAAATCCGGGTGCAACACAATTCACATTGATATATGGTCCAAATTCAGCCGCAAGATTGTGTGTCATTGAAATCAAGGCTGCTTTTGAAGCATCATAATCGATACACATTGGATAATATGTGTTAATTCCATTGGTACTTGATATATTGATGATTCTTCCATATTCTTGATCCAACATGTGTTTATAGACTCTTTTACTACAGTTAAAAGCACCTACTACATTGACATCTAATGTTCTTTTAAATTCTTCGGCATTTTTTAAATGAAACAAATTAGAAAGATCTACAGCCGCATTATTAATTAATATATCTACGCCACCCATCTTCTCTTCAATTTCACTAACCATAATATTTACTTGATCTACATCCGATACATCTGCACATATAGTTAGGCAGCGAACCTGATATTGAGATTCAATTTTTTCTTTTAATTCTTTGGCAGGCTGTTTCGAAGTTAAATAGTTAATGACAATATCATAACCATTCTTTGCGAGTTCCAATGCGATTGCACTTCCAATGCCACGAGCACCACCTGTAATTAAGACAACTTTATTCATAGTTAAAAAAAGAAGAGCGATTAAGCTCTTCCTGCATATTTTCCATCTGTTGAGAATACAACGATTTTTTCACCTGGTTCGATGAATTGTGGAACTCTTAATGTTAATCCAGTATCTGTAGTTGCATCTTTAGTTTGGTTAGATGGTGCACCTTTGATTGCTGGATCTGTTTCAGCTACTGTCAATTCAACTTTTTCTGGAACAGAAACAGATAATAACTCTCCTTCGAAGAACATCAAAGATACTTCAGCACCTTCGACAATAAAGTATTTGTTGAAATCAACTTGGTCAGCTGTTAATTCATAAGTATCGTATGTTTCTAAATCCATAAAGTAATATGTAGAATCTGCTTCATATGAGAATTGAGCTGCTTTTTTAGAAATGTTAGCTTGTTCAAATTTAGTTGAAGCATTGAAGTTTCTTTCTTGTGTATTCCCTGTTTTTAAGTTTTTCATCTTAGTTTTTAAGATAGCTGCACCTTTACCAGGTTTAACATGTTGGAAATCTAATACTACCCAAGGATCACCATCAACGATTAAAGTTAATCCTGTTTTAAAATCACCTGCAGAAATTGCCATAATTTTTCACTCCTATTTTCTATAAATATTTTTACACGCTTTATTGTACCATATCCTCATCATTTTTAGAAGAATGAGTGTGATACTTTCACTCTACTTTATTTTCCTTAAATAATTTCATCATTTCATTCGTTAAACTAAATTCACCTGGTTGAAGAATAATTTCATCTCTTTGAACCCAATCTGCATATTTCAATTCATTCGTATCCATAGATATCTCATCATTGCCCTTTACATCACAAAAGAACCCTAACAAAATATCATTGGCACTTCCCCAAGGCTGTGATTTGTAGTAACGAATATTATTCACTTTGATTCCAGCCTCTTCCATAACTTCACGTTTTACCGTTTCTTCTACGGTTTCACCAATTTCAGTAAAACCTGCAATCAAAGCATTATACTTAAATCCCGTACGATATTTTGTCAGCAACAACTTATCCCCATTGATTACACCCACAATAACAGCTGGCATAATTCTTGGATACACTGTATTATGACACTCTGGGCAAACCATAGCTCTTTCCTTTGTTGAATGCATCATCTTATGTCCACATCTTCCGCAGAATTTAGTATCTCGATACCAATCTGCCAAATGCTTTCCAGTAATGGCCGCAAACAAATTGTCTTTTGAACCAATCCCTTCAATACGCAAACTTCTTTCTTCAACATAACCATATCCGGATGGGATCTGATTCTCTTCCAATTGCATATCACATAAGAAATACTTTGTACTATCAATTGAAAACAAATATCGATACTCTACATCTTCTACTTGTATATCTCTTACTTTAGGAAAAACGACTTCCTTATTTTCAAAACAATTTAAATGAATTAAAATCCTTCCATTCACAATACACAGCAATACATCCTCTTGAGTTGCCTGTATATTGGGATCAAATTCATTGTGTAATTTATGTGGATAAATATCTTGTACCATTTTTTATACCTCGCGAATTTCATTTTATCACATTTTCATTTTCCATTCTCTTTAATTCCGGCATGATTGTTACTAACATTGTTACGAAACAAAAAGTTCCACCAATCACATTCGATACAGGTTCTGCCAAGAATACACCATCTGTACCCATATGAAGGTAGAGTGGCATAATATATGTAAGTGGCACGACAATAATGACTTTTCTTAGTATAGAAAAGAAGATAGCTTGTTTCTTTTTATTTAATGACTTAAATACATTTTGACCAATATACTGCAAATCCATGAATATGAATGCCGCAAAATACTGTTTCAAAGCTGGCACTGTATTCCTTATTAATACAGGATCGGAACTAAAGACTTGAATCAATATATGTGGAATCAAAATAATGAAACTCCAAACTATGGCAGTATAGCCAAAGACTAGTATAGATATTACGCCAATTGCCTTACGAATACGACTTGCTCTTCTAGCACCATAGTTGTAGCTTAAAACGGGAGAAGAACCATCATTGATCGCATGAATCGGTGTTTCCACTAATTGTCTTACACTTGAAATAATAGTCATAACAGAAATATAAATATCTCCGCCGGTAATCGCTAGTACGTTGTTGCAACAAATCGAAACCAAACTGTTTGTGAGTTGCATGATAAAACTACTACTTCCTAAGCTAACAATATTTTGCGCATACCTTTTACAAACGATCCATTCCTCTTTTTTAAGTAATCTTACTTTTAATTCCGAACGATTCTTTAAAAACCAATACACAAATATAGCTGAAACACATAGAGAAATAACAGTTGCGATGGCAGCACCTTGAATGCCAAGTCCAAATAAGAAAATGAATATAGGATCTAACACTAAATTCATAATGGCACCAATCAAAACTGAACACATACCTGCTGTTGAATATCCTTGTGCATTGATAAATGGATTCATCCCCAAAGTAAGCATGGAAGGTAGTGTTCCTATTAGATAAATCATCATATATGGATAGGCATATTTCATGGCTGATGAGGATGTTCCAAACAAGGTTAATATAGGCTTCAACAAAGGATAAAGAACAATCATTAAAACAATCGAACATACTATCAGCATTGTAAAAGATGTGTTCATCACTAAATTAGCTTTCTTACTATCCTTTTCTCCTCGCCCGATTGAAAACAATGGCGCACCACCACTACCAAACAGATTCGAAAATGCATTTATAATCACAGTCAAAGGAAAACATAATCCAATAGCGCCTAATGCGTATGTACCAACACTAGGAATTCGAGCAATATAGATACGGTCCACAACGTTGTATAGAAGACTCATTATTTGTGCTACCAATAAAGGGAAGGCAGCATTTACTATATTTCTTGTCACTGTATCATTTTCAAAATCAATCCGTTTCATAAAAACCTCACTAACGACTAAGTATATCACTTGATTTAAGATAAGTTTAATAATTTTATCATTGTTTACTTATGCTTTGAATGGTATAATCTGTGGACTACAAGGGAGAGGGCATATGTTTACTACAAAACATTTTATATGGATAGGAATATGTATTCTATTTATCCTAATTATGAATCACTATGCGAAAAAAGAAGATTTCACGCTACAAAACGCTTGTTACTTCTTTATGTTTATATGTTTGTTGAGTGAAACCACAAAGATGATGTCAGATATGATTCCAAGTACACATGGGGGAATGCATTTAAATCCGCAATCCCTTCCATTCCATATCTGCAGTATATTATTGTTTATTGCGGCCTACATTACTTTTGGAAAAGATGGCCCACTAAAGCAAAAAATGATCAATTTCTTTGCGGTTGTCGGTACTTGCGGAGGAATCGCGGCTATCTTGATTCCAACGTATGGCGTTGAATTTAATGTAGCCAATGTATATCAATGCTTCATGTACCATGCAGCACTTACATGGTTTTCCCTATATTTGATTCGTTTCAAACATGCAAACCTAGGTATGCAGGCATTCAAAGACAATTTAGTCGTGTTATTTGCGTTATTAATTTTTAACCTATATATGAATTCTATTTTGGCAGTCTATGATACAAACTTTATGTTTATTGTAAGACCACCATTAGAAGGACTTCCATTCCTCAATCTAGATCATGGATACTATATCTATTTATTTAGAATCATCATGCTTGGAGTGATTGGACTTAGCCTATTCCATTTACCATTCATAGTAAAAGAAAGAAAAAGCTGTGAGACAGAAAGTGATTTTAACATCGCTTAGTCCACAGCTTTTCTTATACCAAGAAAAGCCTCCATTTTATGTAGGAGGCCTATATTATGAATCAATAATTGAATCCATATTAAATGTAGGTTCACACCTTATCGATGATGGCTATGATGAATTCATTATGATTACAGCAGATCCACTACACGTTTAGAGCGTACAACTGGCTTTCGGCATGCTTTAGAAACAAAAGGAAAAAAATGCAAAACCCACGTTGTAGCGATGATGTAACAAGTGATACATTACGTGATTTACTATATAATGAATTGCGTTTTGGTGTTCGCACTCTAATCTTTGTAGCCAACTGCTTCTTATTACCACGTGTCTATTTGACATTAAAAGATTACCGCAACCTAATGCCAGATACAATTGGATTAATTGGCTTTGACAATACAGAATGGACAAACTTCTCAAGTCCAGTTGTCACAACGATCGTACAGCCAGCCTATAATGAAGGCTGTCAAGCTGCATTGATCTCAATTGATTCATTAAAAGGAACCCATGAACAGATTCCAAATCAAATCTTAAAGTGTTCTGTAAACTGGAATGAATCAACCAAACAACACAATTAGAGATTTAAAATGATACCCATATTTACTTATGTTTTTTCTATCATCAAGAATTAATTTCGTATCTTTAATTTTTCGTTAATTTTTACATTTCATCAGTTATATCTGATAAATTTATATTTTTTATACTAATTATCAGTTATAAACGTGATATACTATAGTTAACTACAAAAGGAGGCTGAGATTTATGATCAAACGTGAACTATATATGAGTCGCATCCGTCCATTCATAGGAACAGACTTAATCAAAGTCATAACTGGTATTCGTCGTTGCGGAAAGTCCGTCATGTTAAAGCTAATTCAACAAGAGCTCACGGAGTCTGGTATCAGTCCAAAACAATTTATCTCTATCAATTTTGAAGATATGAACTACTTCCACTTACAAACTGCACAAGCACTGCATGATGAAATCCGTGCAAAAGCCTCAGAAATGGAAGGCAAAGTTTATCTATTCTTTGATGAAATACAAGAAGTCAAGGACTGGGAAAAGTGTATCAACTCTTTTCGCGTATCATTAGATTGTGATATTTACATCACAGGCTCAAACGCAAATCTACTATCGAGTGAACTAGCAACTTATTTGGGTGGTCGATATGTAGAATTTGTGATATATCCATTTTCTTTTAAAGAGTTCATGGAACTATATCGTTCGATTACTCCTGACGCATCCATTCAGCAATGTTTTCAAAAATACCTTATTGTCGGAGGTATGCCTTACCTTTCAAACATTCGTTATGCAGAGGCTCCGTCTAAACAATATCTTCAAGATTTATTCAACTCTGTTCAGCTCAAAGACATCATGAAACGAAATAAAATTCGCGATGTTGATTTGCTAGAACGAATCATTACCTATGTGATTGCGAATGTGGGAACAACTTTTTCTGCATCCTCACTCGCAAAGTTTTTAAAAAGTGAAAGGCGAACTGTGTCTCCGGAAACAATTTTGAATTATATCAAGTACTGTTGTGAAGCTTATTTATTCTATCAAGTGAAACGAGAAGATTTGCAAGGTAAGCAAATTCTTTCTTCTAATGAAAAATATTATATTGCCGATCACGGTATCCGTGAAGCTATTTTCGGTGGTAATATGCGAGATATCAATCTTATTTTAGAAAATATCGTATATCTAGAATTATTGCGCCAGGGATTTGATGTAACTGTAGGAAAAAATGGGAATAAAGAAATAGATTTTGTATGCAACAAACAAGGCGAAAAAATATATGTTCAAGTTACTTATCTGTTGGCATCCCAAGAAACAGTTGATCGTGAATTTGGTGCTTATGATCATATTAAAGATAACTTTCCAAAGTACGTTGTTTCTCTTGATGAGTTTAACATGAGCCAAAATGGCATCAAGCATCGAAACATACGTGATTTCCTACTAACAAATGAATGGAACTAAACACAAATCTAACTTTTAAAAGGTCTCAGTCAAATGTTGTCCGAGCCTAATCTCATCTACAAACCATTTTGGGGTATATGCCGCCCCTTAAATTCTTGGAGAGCAAATTCACCTAACCCCCATCCAAATTTATTGTGCCATTATAACGTGAATCTTACGTCATAGAATACTCAGCCTAAGCCTTTGACTATGCCCTTAGCGGTTCATTTGCGAACTTGTTGTCACTTAGTTTCCACCAATCTAAACTCTCTTTAGACACATTTTTTCGTTTGATCTCCGCTTCATCGGTTTTGTTGGGATTATAGTAATACAAATGAAAACGTTTCTTAACCAATTTTACATTTTTACATTCGCATCGACAAACTATGAGATGAATTCTTTTCTAGTATAAAGTTGTTGTTCATACGAATAAAATGATATAATCTGATAGGTTGTGAGGTGTGTGAATATGTTATTTAAAGAAATAACTGAAACTGAATTTAAAATATTTTCGAAAGAATGGCCAGACAACAACTTCTGGCAAACTACAAATATGGCGCACATGAGAGAAAGAAGAGGTTGTACAACTTCTTATGTTGGAATTATGGACAACGACAAGCTAATTGCAGCTAGCATGTTGTCATTTGTTCCAGTTTTCTCTTCTTATACTTTCTGTCAGATTTTAAGAGGACCATTATTAGATTATTCAAACTTAGATTTATTTACTTTCTTCCATGAAAATCTAGTTCAATTCTGTAAAAAGAAAAAATGTCTATATTTCCATATGGACCCTTATTTAATGTATAAAGAAAGAGATATTCATGGTGATATCGTAGAGGGTGGAATCGATAATTCTCCTATCTTTGATCACATTATGTCACTTGGGTATACACATGAAGGATTTACGCGTGGAATTGACAATGATAGAGAGCCTAGATGGATTTATACGATTGATACGGAAAATATCACAAAAGAAGAATTGTTGAAAAAGATGGAGCGTAAAGCTATGCGTTCGGTTCAACATGTTCAAAAGTACAACATTCAAGTTCATGAAATTGATGGCGATCATTTAAAGGTATATGAAGATATCATTCGTGATACATCTTCTCGTCGTGGCTTTGAATTTAGAAGTGATGATTACTATAAAAATGTATATGAATGTTTCCATGATGATGGCTATGCTCAATTCTTGTATGCTGACATGGATATGAATGACTATATCAAGAGCTTAGAGATTGATTTAAAGAAAAATCAAGATATTGTAGATCAATCGGCAAAGCGATTAGAGCAGCAAGAAAGTCCTAAGATCCGTAGAAAAATGGATTTAGCAAATGAGCAAATTCAGGGTATCAACAAAAAAATTGATCATGCACATGAAATCATCAAAGAGAATGGAGAAAAGATCATTTTAACTGCTGGTTTATTCTTCACATATGGACAAGAAGTATTATGTTTAATGAGTGGTGTATATGAAAAATATATGCAGTTCTGTTCTCCATACGCTCTTCACTGGCACATGTTGAAGCATTGTATTGATAATGGATTCAAGCGCTATAATCTTTATGGTATTAGTGGAATCTTTGATGAAAGTGCTCCAGACTATGGTGTTTACTTATTCAAAAAAGGCTTCAATGGAAATGTCATTGAATTAATGGGTGACTTCGAATATGTTGTGGATTCAAAGATGTATAATGTTTATCAAACATTAAGAAAGATCAAGCATACAATCAAAAAATAGCTCGAACAAAGAATCAGTCTAATCACTGATTCTTTTCGTATTATGAAACCAGGAAGAAAAGTATTCTGGTTAATATAGAATTGTATAATGTAGATGAACAGATCAAGAATCATTTCTATTGAAAGAGAATCAACTGTTTGTTTAGTTATTCATGGTATTCAAGTCAGGATATAATATTCCTGGCTTTTTCTTTTTGCAGGCATGTAATGAGAATAAAGTCTTAGAGAAGAAATGACGTGGTTCTTTTTAGACCTTTGAGTCAGTAATAAAAAACGTCATTCTTCCTATTTCTGTTTATGAATAAGCTTATATCTAAAAAGACGGTAATTGAATCAAGTCAGTATGTAAAACGAAACAATATGGAGCAGAAATTTGGAAGTTATCTCTACTGTTTAATGAAAGCTAACTATATAAAATTCAAGTATTTTTTATGAAAAAGTTTGAAAATACAAAAATAACTAGATTTTTTAGTTAGTTTTAAATAGATCTTTGAAAATGTGAATATTGGATTAAATTTAGGCATGACGAAAAGAACTTTT
>ERZ506979.615-NODE-615-length-20712-cov-5.314470_pt1 | contig 20712 bp, 19 predicted proteins | sample MGYA00512887_ERZ506979 | MGnify/ENA metagenome assembly ERZ506979 | reverse complement strand
GGAGAGAGAGGGATTCGAACCCTCGATACCCTTATGAGGTATACACGATTTCCAGAACCCATACCGTGATGCAGCGTGTTGCGTAAATCCCCTAAATTCCTGGTTTTTTAACATCATAGCACACTGAAAAATGCCAAATAACCATAGCGAATCTCAAGTTTACCATAGCAAAAACCATAGCAAAATTTGGACGGCAGCAACTCTGAAATTTTATACTATTTATGGAATAAACTCCAACATCTTCAACATCAGAAATGTCTGCGGGGTTCTTATTCATCCAGCAAATCCTGATAGGAAATACCAAAAAACTTTGCCAATGCCTTCACCTCATAATCGGGTACGAAACGTTTGCCGCTTTCTATTCGCAGTATGGTCAGGTCAGAAAAATCATAGCCCATCAGTTGGAGCTTTTCTGCCAGCGCACGTTGAGACAACTTAGCCTGCTCACGATACATGCGAACCCTTGGCCCTATTATGTTCTTTGATTTTCCGTCCCAGTATATTTTCATACTCAAAGCACACCTTCTAAAGATGAAATTATGCCTTGATAGTAATACGTTAAACATGGTAGAATACTTCTAAAGATGAAGTTTTTTGAAGTTGCTGTATTATGCTGCCAGCATAACAAAAAATCGGCAAAAAATGATATAATCGTCCGAAAGGCAGCTTCGTTGCCTTCGAAACTCAAAAATTATTTATAAGGAGAACATTAGCTGTGCTAGGTATTGCAATTTTTGTATGGCTGATAGGCATTGCAGTTGAGGTGTTATCCATTGTTTTTAGTGAAAGAACGGAACCATGCAGGCACAAAAAAGGATATATGATTGCCTGCGCTATTTTGAGCGGATTATATTTACTCATGGGCTTGGTAGTAGGACTCACCGTTAAGATGCCAGACGTCACGATGGCTGTCACCGGTGTGACAATCATAATTTGGGCATGGTATTGGTGCGGATATGCAATTCAACGCCTTCCATATCGAAAAGGCTATACCATCAGCTTTGGCTGGGGATTTTGGTTTGGGATTTTCGCTTTGCTGTATTGGGGCTTTATGCCAACAGAACCGAATTTTCAGGCCAATATAATTGCGCATGGAATAAAAAAGGCAGAGGGTAGCGAAGAAGCGTTGTATACGGAAGGTTCTTCTGTGGCTTCTACAGCAGCAGCGGAAAGCATTATACGTCACTGCAAATCCTGCGGCGCAGAACTAAAGCCAAATGCGGCTTTCTGCTCCAAATGCGGTACTACAGTTAAGTAGAGAAAGGGATTTTGCATGCCAACATGTAGAGCTTGCGGTACGGTTTTGGATGAAGGGGAGCAATTCTGCTACAAATGCGGCGCAAAATATGAGCAGCAGTCATTTTGCAGTCAATGCGGGGCAAAATTGCGAGAGGATGCTGCCTTTTGCGCTTCATGCGGAACATCCTGTATCGGGAGCAAAGCCACAAATCGCATACAAAACGCAGTGTCCGATAAATGGGCTTGGACGTTAGCGACAGCTCCTTTGTGCGTGGATATTGTATTTGGATCATGGGCGATTACTGGAATTCTTTTGACAATTATTGTTATCGCACTGAATTGCACATTTCTTATTTTGGATAAAAAGGAACTGGAAAGCAACGGCAATAAACCCGGGGATTGGATTTGGCTTGGACTTGTGCTTGTCCCGGTTTATCTGTTCATGAGAGCCAGTAAAATGGGTGGCAAATATGGCTATGCCATTACGTGGTGCGGTCTGTTTTTGCTTAGTTTGTTTGTTTAGCTTTAGACCAAAACATCGAAAGAGAATGAAAGCGTATGTTCTACTGTAAAAAATGCGGAGCGGAAATACACGATGGGGAACGGTTTTGCTACAAGTGCGGGGCGACTGTGGTAGAATCAGAACGGATGAGTGTGCCATCTTGCCCTAAATGCGGCGCAGCAGTAAGCGATGACGAAGCTTTCTGTTATAGATGCGGTACGGAATTAAATAAAAAAACAGAGGCATGCAAATGCCCTGCCTGCGGAAAAAGACTAAAGCAGGGGGTATTGTTTTGCAATGGCTGCGGATACGCATTAACATCTGAAACAGCACGTATCGCCGAAGAGCAGGAAACCAAGCGCAAGGCTGAAGAAGCGGCACGCATCGCAGCAGAACAGGAAGCTAAGCGTAAGGCCGAGGAAGCGGCACGGCTGGCAGCGGAGCAGGAAGCTAAGCGCAAGGCCGAGGAAGCGGCGCGCATCGCAGCGGAACAGGAAGCTAAGCGCAAGGCCGAGGAAGCGGCACGTATCGCAGCGGAACAGGAAGCCAAGCGTAAGGCCGAAGAAGCGGCACGTATCGCAGCAGAACAGGAAGCCAGACGTAAAGCCGAGGAAGCGGCACGGCTGGCAGCAGAACAGGAAGCCAAGCGTAAGGCCGAGGAAGCGGCACGCATCGCAGCAGAACAGGAAGCTAAGCGTAAAGTCGAAGAAGTAGCGCGTATCGCAGCAGAACAGGAAGCTAAGCGCAAGGCCGAGGAAGCGGCACGATTGAAAAAAAAGGCTGCCGCTGTTACGATAAATCAAAATGCAGAAGCATCAGAGGCAACGAAAATTGTACAAGGCAAGCGATGGAAGATGATCGCCATTCCTGCATTGCTTTTATGTGCCGTGCTGATTGTGGCTGTTGTCGTGCTGTTGCAGGATAGGCAGGCTGTTTCGGCTAATAACGGAATTGTACAAAGCCCTGCACCTACTGCCACGCAGCAGGTATCGCCTGTGCCAACGGCAGCGCCTACGGCAACGCCCGTTTCCACCGCAGCGCCTATGGCAACGCCCGTTTCCACCGCAACGCCTACGGCAACACCCGCTTCCACCGCAACGCCGAAACCCAGCGCAACGCCTACGGCAACGCCCACACCTAAACCAACGCAGGCACAAACTGCCGCCGGAACGTCAGGGGCTGCTGATAAAAAAACATCCGATATTGATTGGTCAGTCATGCCCAATATGATTGGAACACGCGCTAAAGGTGAATTATGGGAAAGCATGAAGAAGAATTTCAGCCAGTTTCATGGCTATAAAGAATATAACAACGAATACCCTATCGGAGTGATTTTCAAAACCGAACCTGCGGCCGGAAAGAAAATAACCGGCATGCCATCTTTCTGGATCAGCCTTGGCCCTGAACCATCTCCCGAGGATCTACAACCTTTTCCAAATGTAGTTGGAATGTCAAAGGAAGAAGCACTTAGTACATTAAAGGCTCTGGGCTTCAAACCCAACACAGGAGAAATATACAGCGATACCGTTCCAAAGGGATATGTAGTGAAACAATACACAGCAGCAGGAGAGCAGGTGGACATGCGATTGGGTGGCGGCTGCTATCTTGAAATCAGCAAAGGACCGAAAGAATAAAAGGAGGATATCATGTTTTGCCCATATTGTAAAAAAGAGATCGAGGATGATTCACTGTTCTGCTCTTTTTGCGGAAGCAAAATTGAAATCACCACAGAAAGAGATAAGATATTTTCGGAAAAACATCCTAATTATGACGAGCAAAAAAGCACAGAGTTTGCTTCCACCCTGAGATGTGGTGCCTCCAAAGCCGAAAAATCCGTAGAGGAGCCTGTGACTGTTCTCGACGCCCCTGAAACTCCTAAAGCTAAGAAACAACTTCCAAAGAAAGAAGTAATGTTTGGCGCTATCGGTGCTGCTGTGATTGCTGTGTTAATCATTGCAATCTCGTTGTTTTCCGGTATAGGAAAATCTAAGGACAATGTTGTTTTTTATGTTAAAGATCAGGAAATTTTCTTTTCGGATTTGAAAAAGGACAGCGAAGCCTGGCAACTGACCTCTCGCCTTTTTGATGACGATAATATAGACGAGGAAGAGCTGATATTTTCAAGTTCATCTTCAAGTTATGAAGATATAGCAGGTGTAAGCTACTATCTTGGAGCCTGTACATATGTAAGCGAAGATGGTAAATATATTTTCTTCCCTGATAAAAACGATGATGATGATTACTACGGTTTAAAACTTTATTACAGAGAAGTTGACAAGCCGGAGGAAGAAGCAATTAAGATTGATTCCGAGGTATGGGATTATACCGTCAATACATCTGCCACCCTTGTTACTTATATCAAAGGTGAAGAGGGAAACTTGTATCAATATAAAATTGGCGAAGATTCCAAAGACAAGATTGCGAGCGGAGTTATAGATTATTGGGTTTCCGATGATGGTGATAAAATCGGCTATCTCAACACCGAAGGCAGCCTTTATTTGAAATATACAGATAAGGACAAGGAGAAAATCGCAAGAGAAGTATCTTCCGTGGAATATCTGAATGATGAGATTACTACTATTTATTACATTAAGAACGATTCCCTGTATAAGCAGGTTGAAGGCGAGGATAGGGTTAAAATCGCATCCGATGTTTATAGTGTAATTGAAATTTATGACTCCGGAGAGATTTACTATTTAAAGAGTGAGCCCGAAGAACTGTTCCCTATGGATAAAGGAACCATTGAACAACCTGTTTACTCCCTCTGCTACTTCAACGGCACAGAAGAAACTGTTATCACCGATACTTTTGTCTACTATGATAACTCTTATAATTATTCATATGCGATCGCAGCGAACGCGGCTGTGATCGCATATGAAGCATATGATCAGTCCCATCTCGAATATGAAAGATATATTGCGGTTAAGGATACCGCAACGGTTGTAGAGCAGCAAGAATACGCTACCGACTTCACAATCAATGCTGACGGCACTATCGTCTATTACATTGATAATATTCCCGATGACAAGGATTACGGTGAACTGTATCGTATCGATATTACAAATGGCGTTATAGGTAAACCAGAACTCTATGACTGTGACGTATCTAGCATCTGCTTCGTCAATGAATCCAAGCTACAATACTTCAAAGACTACAAAACTTCTGAGAACTACGAGGATTCTATGGGTGAAATGTATATCGACAAAGTTAGAGTTGGCACCGATGTTTGTATTTGGAGTGTTGTTAACTACGGCGATTGTGACAAGGTGTTTTATCTCACGGATTGGAACGATGATAAAGAGTATGGCACATTAAAAGTTTATCAGGGTGATAAAGTTACAAAGATTGCAGACGATGTTTGCGACTATTCTGTAACCAATGATGGGCGGGCTCTCTATCTGTATGATTACAGCCTGAGTAACCACAAGGGTGAACTTCGCGAGTGGAACAACGGTGAAACAAGAAAGATTGACGATGATGTAATGAGCATTATTCCCCTTATGGAAAGTAGAAGTTACTATGGAGGCTTAATGATAGCAGTTGATATTGGAATCTCACATTTAGCAGCCCTGACCGAGGCTCCAACTGCTCCGCCCGCGCCCGCTTCTAACGTTGAGAATTTTTCAGAGCTTGGAAATGATGCTTCAGAGAAAAAGTCCCCCATTGGCACTTGGGAGCTTATCGGCACCTATTATGGGTGGGAAGACGAAGAAGAGCTTACGCAGCCCGTGCCCCTTGAGAAGCTGTCAATCTGGGACGGGGAACGGATCACATTTACGGTATATGGTGACCGTATTGATTTTTTCGGTCATGTGTCGAAATGGTCATATGAAAATGATGAATTTTGCTGTTCTCTCGAGACAGATTATCCGCAATTGGGGGCGCTGTATTATGTGGATGAAAACACAATGCATTATTCGCTGCGGGGGGATATAGAGGTTTATAAAAGGGTCGGCAATAATACGAACAACGGAACGGCTGCTGCTTTGCCGACTGTGGCGCAAGAAAAGCAGGCTGAATGGCTGAAGCAAATTCAAGCCCTTGCCTATATAGCGTATGACAATATGCGGGGGGTAGGGAAAGCTACACCTGAAATTCTGCTGGCCAATCCAGATGGCTTGCGAATGTACATCTACGCATCGACAGATTATCTTTTTTATGATGCGTGGAAGAAATATGACTGGGAGGAAGAAAAAAGGCTTACTGCCCTTGAAGATGCCTTTGGTGCGGGGTGTATTGCAGATGATTATGAAGCCTACATACCTGAGAGTGCAATCAAGGATAAGCTTCGAAATATGTTTGGAAGTGCAGCAGTTGAAGGCTTTAACTTTGCGGGTATTTTCGATAATGGATTTTTCCATTATGAGGAGGGCGACCCAGGCGATTATTTGGCCCTCTCCGAATGCGAAAAAACAAATTGGAACGATATGAGCCAAATTATATTTTCGTATGAGTACGGATATATAGAGGAGGATCCCGATGAAACCTTGGGGAACATCGTAATCTCAACGCAGGCCGACACAACAAGCCCCTACGGATGCGTTGTCAAGCAGATTGAGTGGAAAAATATCGGATAGCGGCACATAAATTGGACGGTTATGCTGCGGATTTGTGAAGATTTATAAGGAGAAAGAACGATGAACGAAAAAGAGCTGCAATTAGTGCAGGCAATCGCCAAGGTGCTGACTGAAAGAGTCGTCACCGCCTGCTCAAAGGATGCTATCCCGATAACCTATGGCGAGCTTGCCCAACAAGTATCGGCGTTAATTAAGCCAGATTCGGTCAGCCCACATTTCCTTGGACATTATCTTGGCATTGTTTCTGAAAAATGTCAGGAATTTGGAGCGCCGCATGTTTCGGTTATTGTCTACTCTCAGGAAACCGGGATGCCGGGAGATGGCTTTTTCAAACAATTCTTTCCGGGATGTACCGACAAGGAGAGTGTTTTCGTTAGAGAACTCAACAAAGTCTTAGATAGCCCGCGGGACATATGGCGGGATGTATGTGCGAAAATTGAAGCAAGCTACAAAGCGAATACAGGATGGCCTTATCACTACCTTAGAGACAGAGCCGTTGAAGCGTTTATACAATGTGCCGAAGGCTTGAAATGCCGGTACAAGCCGGGAAAACATGCACATGAAATCTGTATTATGGATGAATGCGACGTGGGCTTTGAGTTTTGTGATTCCATTTTGGTGAGAGCATGCTTTACCGATATGATACAGGGTACCTTAACGGCCTTTGATATGCTCCCTTACGATATTGACGAAAAGGTAAGGCGCTGCTTCGGGGATAAAATCAGCGAGGAAGAACATAACAGAAGATGTGCTCAGTATATCGATTGGGCTTTCTCAAGCAAGGATAATCCCCCAGCATACGGATGGAACATGGAAGACTACCTGCCTATACACAACGGCAGCTGCTGGATATATAAGAGCGATAAGCATTATTGAATATATAAAGTAGACAATCCTTGTTCTTAACAGCCTTCGGTGCGAGTTTGTTATTGTAGGGGATAACCTCTGTACATTGGTTGTTTTTATGGAGGACAGCCAAGACCGTTGGGACGGGTTGAGGTATTCGGTGCAAATTAAGCCGCAAAGCTTTTCTGTGCGGCTATGGCTTTACACCAAATACGCTTCCCCCTCCCGCTCCAGCAGCGCATTGAGCTGCTCCAGGGAGAAGCCCTTGTTCAGGGCGAATATAATGATGCTGTCCCGTCTGCGGCGAACGTAAAGGCTGCCCACCCCGGCAATTCTGAGCAGCGTCAACGTTTCCTTATAGGTTAGGGGGAACCCAAAGGCAAGCTGCAAAAGCTTATCGCGTGAGGGTTTGCGTGTGCCGTTGAAAATCTGATACCCGTAGACCGTGTCCAGTTTCGCCCTGTAAATCACCTCCGCCTTAGAGGTTCGCTTTTGATTCAGCAAAGTCTCAAGATGCTCTGCAAGGGATACGACGCTGTTGCCTTTTAACGCCTGAAACTGGGAATACTCGTCTGTGCTCAGCAGCGTTTTAAGCAGATCTCCCGTGGTTTTGGAATACATGAGCAGCCTCCGTATGTGTTGTCATTTATATTATACCATGCTATATTTATCTCATAAACAGGGAACTTATCGAAGGAGCGCAACCTATGGATATGCGTAATGAATTTCACCAGTGGCTTTACGAAGAAGTGGCGGTATTGAAGGAAGGACGGGTATATCTTGTAAAAAACCGTCAAAATGGGATGCTTGCAGTAAAAAAGCTGCTCCCCGCCTCATTGCGCCCAATCTATGAAGCAGTCGCCGAGATGAAGAGCCCGGTGCTGCCCCGCATCCTGTCCGTTCAGGAATTAGGGGATGCGGTATGGGTATTAGAGGAATATGTCAGCGGCAGAAGCCTCCGCAGCATTCTTGAAGTCGGCAGAACGCTGGATAACAAAGAAACGATGGTTTTGGCCAAAGATTTGTGCGAGGCATTGGAATGCCTACATGGGGCGAAACCACCCATTATCCATAGGGATGTCAAGCCTGATAACATCATTTTATCCGACTTGGGCCGGTATGTGCTTATCGATTTCGACGCAGCGAGGCAGTATTCCTCTGCTGCAAGGAAGGACACGCTTCAGCTTGGAACGCAGGGCTATGCACCGCCGGAGCAGTACGGGTTTGGTCAATCTGATATGCGGTCGGACATCTATGCACTGGGCGTTACCCTGTACGAAGCGCGTACCGGAAAGCCATATGAAAAAATGGAGCGGTGCGGAGGGAAGCTGTGGGCTCTTATCGATAAGTGTACAAATCTTGACGTAAAGAAACGCTACCAAAGCGTGAAATCCCTTCAAAGGGCGCTGCAAAGGCTTGCACGGAAGGAGCGTATATGGGCAGGATTGGGCAGCTTCCTGATGGGCGCTATTGCTGCTGCGGCTATTTTTTGCCTTGTTCTGCTGCCGCGGGCGGAGAACGCGGGCGCGCCTGTATCGGTTCCGGTACAGACGCCTGCTTCCGAACAGCTGCCGCCCCAAGAAAGCGCCGCTCCCGCCCAAGAAAGCGCTGCTCCCGGTGCTGCGGCTGCCGCGATCACCTGCACCTGCACATTGCCGATTGTACAGGGCGAAAAAGACGCGTTTGCATTTTCACCGCACTATGTGAATGGATATGAGGAAGGCACATCCCTCGAAATCCCGATCGAGCTTTACTGGCGGGTTGACGACAGCGAATGCAAAGCCGAAGTGCATGATGAACCCGAAGTTCAGCTGAAGTTCACTCAGTGGAAAGACTCAGGCACTGGGGCAACGGGTGAAACGCTTGGTGATGTCACCCTGAAAGATAATCTGCTTACCGTGTATGAACCGGGGGATTACCACATAGAAGCCCGAAGCTCTTACCATGGAAACAATTCTAAACTTGGTTTTTGGATACGCGTGGTTCCCAAAGCGGAAGACGTACGAAACGTATGCTGTTGTGAGTTGATCTTTGAGGATGGGGACGAACGCCTCCACGGCTGGCCCCTCGCTGAATTCCCGTTCTCCGTTTTTGAACCTGCATCCAATGAGTTTTCCCAACTTCCTGCCGCCAGACAAATCCATATTGAGCTGCCGGTGGACGATTGGGGATGTTGGTGCATGGAGCACACGCCACAGCGATGGGCCTACACTTTGCAGGAGACGAAAGGAGCGAGTATCGAGGGAGATATGCTCACGGTCACAATGCCGGGGGAATATCATATCTGCTATGAGGGCGAATACAACGGCAGGGAATACAGCGGGATATATACGCTGCAAGTGCCCTGATCAGAAAACTTGTTTCGATTCCCCATAAAAATGTCCTTATTCAGCCCATATACAGCTATAAGCCGTATATGGGCTTTCCATTGAGAAAAGAGCGTTAAGCGTATCAGTCCCCTAATTCCCGCTGTTTTGCTTACTCTGCGGTGCTTTGATTATCGAGGGATACAAAAGCCTTGTTCTTTCGAATAGGGTCTACTAGAATTAAACTATAGAGTACGGCAGGAATGTACCTGCGGCATATCCCTTGCAGGCTATAGCAGGGATAGCCGTTACATTGTAGGCAAAAGACTTGTTTTACCTCACAGACAATATACGGAACTGCCACCTTGAATAATTAAATAACGAGGTAAAACGATATGTTGAAAATAGAACGTGAACAAAAGACTCCGTTAATAGTTAAAGAATCAAAGCAGGCAAAGCTGCCCAAAGCGGCGACCGGGAAAAAGGTATTGGAAAGCCTCTTCGCCACGATGGAAGAACAAGGATATGGAGAAGGCATGATAGAAATATCCCTTTATGATTATGCGAAGCTGCTTCTGGCTTCTGTAATAAAGATACTCAATATATACGAACCGGAAGAATATTAACAGTGCATTGTATTTAAATATAGTATTGAAGGGGCGGAGCAGCTGACCGCTCCTTTTTCATCGGAGCAGGCGTATAAAAGAAAGCATTTCCTTTCTTTTATAATTATTTGTGACAGGATAATACGGAAAAATCATAGTAAATTTGGCTATTTTTGTATAAAATGCGCCTCGGCACCCTTTTATTTATATACTATAATATTCTTCATAAAGAGGGGGTACGCTATGAAATTCGGTTATGCACGATGCAGTACAGATGAAAACAAGCAGGATGTGACGCGCCAGCTGCGAGAATTAAAAGCGGCCGGCGCTGATGTATTAATTGGGGAATTCGAACACGGGGACGCAGCCCAGAAAGCAGAGTTAAATGCCTTGCTACAAGATAAAGCACAGGATGGTGATACTATAATTGTTACTGAGGTTTCCCGCTTAAGCCGAAGTACCCGACAACTATGCGAGACCATTGAACAGATTCAGGCCAAAAAACTTCGGCTGGTGATACTGGGCAGCCTGACGATTGACTGTACTCAAGGGCAGATTGACCCCATGACAGCAGCGTTTTTACAGATGGCTGGCGTATTTTCGGAATTGGAGCTACAGCTTATACGCTCACGTGTACGGAGCGGTATGGCTGCCGCCAAAGCCAAGGGCAAGAATATTGGGCGGCCTGTCATGGGCAAAGATGATTTGCCGAGTGTATTCCTAAAATATGTTCCACTATACGAACAAGGACAGCTTACCAAGAAAGCTCTAGCACAACTGTGCAGGGTCAGCTATCCGACGATTTTTCGATATTTAAGCCTTTATTTCGGCTCTTTGAAGGATACTCTTTAAAACTGTAGCTTCTATTTAAATAATCTATAATATATGCATCCAGCAGTTCTTTGAATTTTACTGTGATTCTTTCTTTCACCATATATATATAAATATCTGTGTCAACATCGGCCTCACTGATAAACTCGTTAAGGTTACTTATGTGACTGCGTATTTCAGAAGTGAGAGCTGCATCGTTGGTAGATGATACATTTTGAAGAATTTTCTCACCGTTTGAAGCAAGCTGGTACCTCGTTTCGCTGCTGCGTTGGATATTATTGGCCGCTTGCAATAGTAGGAATGCAGAATCGAGCCAGAGCTTGCGACTTGAAAGCATATAATTGATAAATGAATTTACAAAATCGTATGCGATTGAAACTCGCTCTTTTTCGGGCAAAGGTTTACCAATTCGTGCGGCAAAATATTCATCTGGCAGCAATCGTTTTTTGGGCAGAGAATCTATTGTATCTTTATAGTCATCTTCCGTGTATACACCTATAGACTCAAGAGCAACTAAACTCTTATCGCTCAGGCCAGTTTTTTCTTTAATATCATGGTTTTCAGGGTTCCAATCCGGAGTTCTCCCCATAAGAAAGTCGAGTGATACATTATATATTTTTGAATACGCCATGAGGACATTCAGAGTTATAGCCCGGGTGTTGTTTTCCCATCCGGATACATATTCGACTCCTGCATGTTTATCCATGCACAGCCCATTTTGATTCGCAGCCTTGCCGATTAAAGCGTCTATTTTCTTCGCCAGCTGCGCTTGGCTATGTCCTGTCAGTTTGCGCTGCTCCTTTAGCCGCTTCGCAATCTCATCTTTATCGTAAATCAGATATTTGGTATCACTTGAACTCATGTTGACTCCTTGTGTAGTAATATTTAGTAACCATATTACCATAAAAATATAATTTCGGCAATTTAGACAGGTATTTTAACACCGACTATAATTAATTTCAAAAGCAGCCGGCTGTAATTCCTAATTTAAGGAGGAACACAACAATATGAAACCATATGATGTGTTCGCAAGGACACACAATATTCCCGACTACCTCAAGCAGCATGGCCGCTTCTGCACATGGCGCTATGAGACCCACAATGGCCGCACTACAAAAATACCCTATAACCCCCGCACCGGATTGCTCGCAAGGTCAAATGCGGTGGAGAGCTTTTGCAGCTTTGATGAAGCTGTAAGCGCTGTTTCCGATTATAGCGGCATCGGTCTGGGCGTCTTCGACGGCATATCGGCTATTGATATCGACCATTGTGTTGATGAAGTTGGAAGGCTTAGCAATATGGCAAGAGATATTATCGACTGCATGGACAGCTATACCGAGCTTAGCCCCAGCGGCAAGGGTATCCGTATTATATTCCGAACCTCTGACTTTCTCTATGATAAGGAACGGTTCTATATCCATAATCAAAAATCCGGCCTTGAGGTCTATGTTGCGAAGGCAACCAGCAAATTCGTGACCCTAACCGGCAACCGATTAGAGGGAACGGGAGAGCTGGCTCAGCGGGACGAAGCATTAACGGAGGTTTTGGAAAAATACATGCGGCGCGGAACGGACAAGCATGAGTGCCATAAACCAGCTCTCAAGTTGCTTTCTTCCAAAATAGAGTGTTCTGACGATAAGCTTATTGAAAAAGCTCAGGCCGCAAAAAACGGGACGCAGTTCTCCGCGCTGTGGGCTGGCGATATAACCGGCTATCCCTCTCAAAGCGAGGCTGATTTGGCACTGTGCAGCCACTTGGCGTTTTGGACGTGCAGGGATGCTGAGCGTATGGATAGCCTGTTCCGCCGGTCTGGGCTGATGCGGGATAAGTGGGATTCAAGGCGAGGCTCATCTACCTATGGAGCGGATGTTATTACAAAGGCAATAGCAGGATGTCACGAAGTATATTCTCCAAAGAAGGAGAGTAACAGCTTAGCACCTATGCCTAAGCACGAAAATACCGATGCCGCTATAACCGAAGATAAGATCATAGAAAAACTGATAACTGACTATTTGATAGGCGGCAACCCCTTATATGGCTTTTCACATATTGGCAGCGGAGAGTTGCTAGCCGATTTTGTAAAGGAAAAAGCCCGTTTTATTCCTGCCCGAAACATCTGGCTCATATACGATGGCAGCGTTTGGAAGAAAGACCATCAGGGGGTAGGTATTATGTCTGAATGTAAGCAGCTTGCAAGGTTGTTGGAGGTTCACAAGCATATTCTTCCAGAAGAATCCATAAAAGCCAGTCTGGCTACCATTAAGAAGTGGCAAAGCCGCTCATACCGGGAAACTGTAATTAAGGATGCGACAACTGTCCGCCCCATGAATATGCGGGAGTTCGACGACGCCCCTTATCTTGTAAATACCCCTAACGGCACGCTCGACCTTCAAACAATGGAGTTCAGGGAGCATAGTGCATTTGACTACCTTACGCAGAAAACAGAGGCGGTATATAATCCAAACGCCACAAGTCCCAGATGGACAAGGTTTCTGGAAGAGATTTTTCAAGGAGACAAAGAGCTTGAGAATTTCTTTCAAAGGGCCTGCGGTTATGCGCTGAGCGGTGACACCCGGTTTGAATGCTTTTTTATACTGTTTGGAATGACTACAAGAAACGGCAAAGGTACGGCCATGGAGGTTTTACTCAAAACCTTTGGCGACTATGCAAAAGCTGCAAGCCCCAGCAGCTTTGCTCAAAAGCACAGGTATAATGGCAGCGCACCAAATGAAGATATCGCAAGGCTTGCGGGAGCCAGACTGGTCAGCGCATCTGAGCCTGATAAAAAAATGACATTGCACGCATCGTTGCTAAAAACGATTACGGGCAACGACACGCTGGTAGCGCGGTATCTGCATGAAAACTCCTTTGAGTATAAGAGCGCGTTCAAGCTGTTTTTCAGTGTGAATGACCTGCCAGAAGTTACAGACCAAACTCTATTTGCCTCTGACCGTGTGTATGTCATCCCATTCTCCCGCCATTTCGATATGGCAGCGCGGGATATGGGGCTGAAACAGGAGCTGATGCAGCCCGAAAATTTAAGTGCAGTTCTGAACTGGGCTGTGGAAGGTTATAGGCTGTTAATGGAGCAAGGACTTGATACGCCTCGAGCTGTGCGCGAAGCTACACAATCGTATGCCAGAACCAGCAATAGATTTCAGGCGTTCTTTGACGAATACTTAGAGCGAGCTGACGGCTGCGCAGCCTCTACCGGGGAAGCTCATGTTAAATATAAAGAATGGTGTGCGGCTCATGGAGAAGATGGAATGAACCAAAAAGCCTTTTTTGCGGAGCTTAGCAGGAGAGGAGAAGTCAGGTTTATGCGCCCTCCCAGAACCCAGAATTCTCCTCGTAACATGTTGGTGAACTATCGCTTTAAAGATGCTCCAACAGATGCAAATGATGGAGATGTTGGAGATTTTGAGTAGGAGGCTTAAAGCATGAACAACGAAAAGATTACATACACCCCCAAGGAACTTCAAACCCTGTTGGGCATCAGCCGCACGGCGGTTTACAAACTAATCAACGACCCGCCGTTTCCGGTTTTGCGCATCGGAAAGGCGATACGAATTCCCAAAGAGGGGGTTGAATCATGGCTTATTGGTCGGTAACAGCCGCCCGTTTAGAAAACGCCTATGCAACCCGCATTTTACCCAAGGTGACGAAGGAAATATCAAATGACCCGATGGACATACATCAGCATGATATAATAGAATTTTCTCATCGCACCTTGGCAACAGAATATAATCAGGGGTTTGCTGCCGTACCGTTTGAGAAAGGACGGCAGACCGTGGATACAAACAAGAACACAATTAAAAACATTAAAAAAGAAAAGACCAATCCCTTTCAACGAGGAAAAACCTGGACAATTATATTATATCCACCTGACCCCTTAACGGGGAAAGTAGGCAAACCTAAATGGGTTGGCGGCTTTAAAACGGAAGCCGAGGCCAAGGCCGCGCTGCGCAAGGCGCAGGCTGAGATAGAGCTGGGCACTTATAAAAATTTCAGCAGCTTGACCCTTGGCCAATACTTACAACAGTGGTTTGATACCCATAGCCACACGCTGGCACAGGGTACAGCAAGAGGATATGATGTCAATATAAAAACGCACATTCTGCCCCATATCGGCAGTGTGAAGCTTCAGCGGCTGGACAGGCACATGCTGACCAGATTTTATTTCGAGTTACAGGAAAAGCATGGCTTATCTCCCGCCAGTGTGCGCTATGTCCATGCGACCATACGCAAGGCCTTAAACGATGCGGTGGCCGATGACCTGTTGACTAAAAACCCTGCTGTATATGCAGTCTGCCCGAAGGGGGAGCGGTTCCATCCGAACCCCCTTACAAAGGAGCAGGCAAGTATACTGCTAAAGGGCGTACTGGGAAGCAACATAGAAACGCCGGTTTTGCTGATGCTGTCATCGGGCCTGAGGCGCGGTGAAGCTATGGGGCTAAGGTTTCAGGATGTGGATTTTGAGAGAAAAACCATAGCGGTGGTTCAGCAGGTAACAGGGCTGGAAGAACGGAAAGGACAGCCTCGAACATGGGGTATTAAAGCTCTTAAGACTGACAGCAGCGTGCGCAAGCTATACGTGCCGGACTATGTTTTGGACAGCATTAAGAGCCGAAAGAAAGAGGTTGCCAGTCAAAAGCTGCTATTGGGCGCAAAATACCAAGATAACGACCTGATATGCTGCAATGAGGATGGCTCCCCGAAGAACCCGCAGACAGTCTATCACAAGTTCAAAAAGATATTGAAAGATCTGTCCCTGCCGGATGTTAGACTGCACGACCTTCGGCATACTTGCGCCAGTCTATTACTGGAACAGGATGTGCCGCTGAAGGTGATTTCGGAAACACTGGGTCACAGCACCATAAGCATTACGGCGGATACCTACATCACCGTTATGGAAAAGGCACAGCAGCCAGCAAAGGTGATGGAAGGCCTGTTTGGTGCCAAGTAATGCGCCATGTTTTCTGATGCTGCCTAGACTCACCATAGCAAACACCATAGCAAGCTGTGAGTTTGACACGTAGGCAGTACGAAAACAGAATGCTTCCGGGTATAAGAAAAAGCCCCTAACTCAGGGGCTTTTTCATGGCGGAGAGAGAGGGATTCGAACCCTCGATACCCTTATGAGGTATACACGATTTCCAGTCGTGCGCCTTAGACCAGCTCGGCCATCTCTCCAGATGGGTGAAGGTCAAAAACGATTCACACAGCTTTAATATCATACAATATTTCCCCGCAATTTGCAAGGGCTATTTTGCCGCTTTTTTCATATCTCGGCCACGTCCCCGGCCCGCAGCCGCCGGAGCTTTTCGCCCATGATGTCCTTCAGCCGGGCATAGGCCCCCTCGCTGGTGCAGTGGCAGGTATAGTATATGCCCCCCAACGCCAGCAGCCGCCGCCCCACCTGCTCCACCAGGGCGGGGTCGGCGTCCTCCCGCAGGTGAAACCCGCCGATGAGCACATCCGGCCGCAGCCAGGCGGCAATGTTGCATATCCCCTTGTGGGAACAGCCGCTGAATACCACCCGGCGGCCCCCTTCCTCCAGCACCAGGTATTGCTCGTGGGAAAAATCGTCCGGCTTGCGCTCCCGGCCCATTTGGGTGTACATGCCCTCCGTCGCTCCCCCATAGGCCATGGGCCTGCCGTTGCAGGTGCAAAGGTACGCCCCCGGCCATAGGCGCGTTTCGTCCGCCGTCCAGTAGATCCGCGACGGCCAGATATGGACCGGGTCCAGCCCGATATAGCCCCCGTCCGCCCGGTAGTGGGGCGCAAAGGCCTCCCGCCGGCTATATACCACAGCCCGCAGGTTGGCCCCGTAAAAAGCCCCCAGCCCGCCTCCGTGGTCGTAGTGGCCGTGGGTCAGGACGGCAGCCTCCGCCTGGCTGATATCCACCCCCAGGGCCGCTGCATTGCGCAAAAAGCCGTCCCCTTGGCCCATGTCCACCAGCAGCGCCCGGCCCCCCGCCTGCACATACAGGCTTAGCCCATGCTCCGCTGCATAGCCCGGCCCCGCCGGCTGGTTTTCCATGAGGGTATATACGCGCATAAGGGAATGCCTCCTTTCTGGTTTCCCCTTTATTATAAAGGATACCGGCGGCCTCCGCCACCCAGGCCCGCAAAAAACAAAACCCCCCTTGCGGGAGGTTTCGCTTCGAAAAAACCACACTTGCAAAATGGCCTTTCAAAAGGGACGTGCTAAAACCTGCGGCCTGTTTCATGGGGCGCGCCGGGCAGGCTGCCCCGGCCGGCGCATGGGTGCATAAATTACGCGTTGACCTTCCGTACGGCCACGGCAGCGGCAACCACGGCAACCATGATCATGGCGAAGCCGATCACGCTGGCGTTGTCACCGGTCTTGGGGATACCAACGGTGGGGTCAAGGATGATGGGGGTGCTGTTGGCCTTCCAGGTGATGCTGTCGGATACCTTGTAGGCGAAGCCGAAGGCGGTCCGCAGGTTGCTGTCGGTCATGTAGACTTCGCCAGCGGCAACCGCATCGCGGAAGGTCTTGGAGTTACCCTCGTCCAGCCAAGCCATCAGATCGGTAACAGCCTTGGTGCCGGCCCACTTTACGCGATTTTGGCCAGTATAGTAGCCATTAAGGGCGCGATTGTTATATGCAGCGAGCTCTTGCGCAGAGGCGAGCACATCCAGCGCCTTGTCATTCCCATCCAGCGGGATAACGGCGACCACAGCGCCGTTACCAGCGGGAGTGCTGGCTTCACGGAACTCGATTACCTCAGTGCCGGGAACGGCAGCAGTGCCAGCAGCCGCAAAGGTGAAGTCCGGAGCATTGTTATAATACTTGGTGGTGAAGGGCGCAGTACCCTGCTGCTGCTCTTCAAAGGTGATCTTGGTGCTGCCGTTCCACACCGCTTTGAAATTCACGCCATCGATGGTAAACACAGTATTACCAGCCTGCCTGATATTCAAAGCCCTTGCGACCGCAGTAGCAACATCTGTGCCGCTCATGTTATCATTCGCCAGGACAGTAACCGTGCCGGTAAAGCCGAACATGTTGAAGTTCACTTCACAATCGGAAGCCTGGTAATTCCGAATCGACGGGAAGGTGAAAGTAATTTCGGTAGCCTTGTCAAGAGTTTCCTCATCCTTCAAAGTAACGTTTGCACCCTGAATGGCAACATTGGCAGGAATCGCATCGACAGCGCCAAGGGCAACCTTACCGATGTCATAGCCGCCAACGGTGAACCAACGGCCCAGAGGACGGTCGGAAGTAACTTCCGCATAAACCTCGGCGGTGTCGGTATCCAGGCAGTACCGGGCAAACACGGGGGTCTCGGAGACGAAGTTCATCCAACGAGCGTTGGCAACGAACGCGTCAATGAGGTAGAAGCCATCGTCCAGGCCGGGGGCGTCTTCCATGTAGTAGTAGGTGCCCTTGCCCAGGTCGCTGATGTCATAGGTGCCGCCGTCGAAGCCGCTGATAGCGGTGGCGTCGATTTCGACCTCAGCGTTGGCCCGGATGCCGTTGGTGGCGAGCAGATCGGGCACGGTCAGCTTGATGGCAAAGTATACGTCAGCACCGTTAACGGCGGTAGCGGCGTCATCGGCATTGAAGTAGGAAGAGCCAATCTCACCGGTGGAACGGGTGAACTTGATCACGTCGATGCCATAGCCGAAGGAATCTCCGGAGCTGGCAGCGGGGCCCCAGTTAAAAGCAGCCGCCACAGAGGCGATGCTCAGAACCATGACCACCGCGAGAGCGATAGAAAGAATCTTCTTCATGTGTTTTATTCCCTTTCAGAAAAATTTGTGTTGATGCAAGTGAGGGCCACATGCTTTAGCACAAGACAATAATATTACGAATTGTTACAAACTGCAACGTGCTCTTGTAACAAATTCGTAATCTATACTGCTTCCGAAAGAAAAAGAGGGGATAAAAATGCCAATATTAAAAAATAGTAGGTAGACTAAACTCTAAAATGTGATATAATACGAATAACCTGGCAAGCAAACAAAAAGATTGCAAAACCAGGTTATTAGGCTGGAAGTCTCAGCTTTATGAAAAACAGAAAATCATACCGCAGGAATCCTAGGCATAATGGCGGCCAGGGAAGCGGGGGGCTGCGGGCAGCCGGCAGCCACATACCGCTTGATGGTGGCTAACACCGCTCCATACTGGAAGGCCACCTGGTAATCGTTGGCGGTTATGGGCGGCTGTTTGCAGGCGAACACCTGGCGGATATATTCTTCCGCCTGGGCGGCGACCTGGGCCATAAAGGCGTTGTCGCCATTGTGGTTGAGCAAAACGTCCACCAGCTCTTTGCGCTTTTGGGCCAGGGCAAACAGCCCGGTAAACAGGGGCGTTGGGTCCTGGGCGGCCAGCTCAGGCGGATTGGCCGCGTAGATCTCGCATAGCTCCGTGGAGAGGGCCTGTTCCAGCTGCTCAAAGATATCCAATACGTCTCGATAATGTAGATAAGGGGTGGTACGGCATAGATCAGCCATGCGGCACAGCTCCCGCATACTGATGGAGCCAAGGGGTTTTTCTTTCATACAGGTCAAGAGGCTGTTTTGCAGCAGCTTGCGGGTGCGGCGTACCCGCCGGTCTAGGGTTTCTTCGTTTACAGGGGCAGATTTTCTGTTTTCCATAGCTGACCTCCATGCGCGGATGCGCTTTTTATTTTTTTAAAGGGAAATAATATGAACTATTTGGTCTAATTGCACTTATAAGTCATTATAACACGGTCGGATTGCACATACAATACAAGAAAACGATAGGAGGAAAAAGAATGATCGACTATGCCGCCATCGGCCGGCACATACGGGAGAAGCGTCTAGAACGGGGGTTATCCCAGGAAAAGCTGGCGGAGCTGAGCGACGTGGGGGTCACGCACATAAGCCATATCGAAACGGGGAACACCATACCCAGCCTAAAAACCTTTTTAGCTATAGCCAATGCCCTGGGTGTAACGACAGACTTGCTGCTGTGCGACAGCCTGCATAACGCCCGGGGGATTTTTTTGGAACGGCTGGACATTGCCATGGAGGATTGCACCGAAGAAGAGGTACGGATCATAACGGATACGGCCTTGGCGCTAAAGGAGTCCCTGCGGCGGCGCAGGGGGGCTTGAGGGGCCGGGCGGGTTGTTGTATAATAATAGCGAAAAATCTACGGGGAAAGGATGAGGCTTATGGAAAAGATGGATCCGTTGGAGCAATTCGGCCAATCGGAGCTTTTGTGGAAGGATCGCAAGCGGATATTGGGCCTGCCCATCAGCTTCACGGCCTACCGGGTAGACCGGGACCGGCTGATTTGCAAAAAAGGCTTTTTCAAAACGGAAGTTGACGAGCTGCTCCTGTACCGCATATTGGACATCAAGTCCACCCGCACCCTGGGGCAAAAGCTGTTTGGGGTGGGCACCGTGACCCTGTTCAGCGCGGATCAGACCCACAGCAACTTTGAGCTGGTGAACATCCGGCGGCCGGAAAAGGTGCGTACGTTCTTAAGCAAGCTGGTGGAATACGAGCGCACTACCAAGGGCCTGATAGGCCGGGAGATCTACGGCGCAGGCACGCCGGCGGCGGCAGCCGGGGCGGATGGCGCGCCGGAGCATGAAGGGCCAGGGGGCCCGCCGCCCTTTGTGGATGTAGACGGGGACGGCATACCTGACCTATAAGTGCAATCAGCGCAAAAGGATGAAATAGGCGGCATTGGGCCCGGGAGGATATCCCGGGCCTTTGCAATGGCCGGGGCGGTCACGCGGGGGCGGCGGGGTTTGGCGGCCCGGGGGCTGCGCCCCCGGGCCAGCCAAACAAAAACGTGGGGG
>ERZ506979.610-NODE-610-length-20926-cov-5.187916_pt1 | contig 20926 bp, 19 predicted proteins | sample MGYA00512887_ERZ506979 | MGnify/ENA metagenome assembly ERZ506979 | reverse complement strand
GTCTGACATTCCCACGGATTTTCTGCACAAGGTCAAAGGTCTGCTGGTCAATGATGGCTTCATGAGTATTCTCGAAAATTGTCCATTCGTCCTCCGGGACATAATGGCTTTTCTTGTCTTTGAAGTGCTTGCGGGTCTTGAAGTTGATGGTGTGTCCCAGATACTCCCGCTTTTCCAGAATATTTACGATGGTGGAGGAACCCCAGCCGTACATATCTTTGAAAGTCTTGTTCTTGTTCACGCCCTCGCCATGCTGTGCAAGGTAAGCGGACGGAATGAGGACTTTTTCCTCTTTCAGTTTGTTGGCGATCTGATACGGACCGTAGCCGTCAATCGTCATTGCAAAGATACGCTTCACCACTTCTGCGGCTTCGGGGTCAACTAACCATTGGTCTCGCTTCTCGTTCCAGAGGTAGCCGTAAATGACTAAGCCTGTGAGGTGCTTGCCTGTCTTGCCTTTGGATTGGAAAGTGGAACGAATTTTACGGCTGGTGTCTCGTGCGTAATACTCGTTCATGATGTTACGGAAAGGGGTAAAATCATCGTCCCCTCTGGCACTATCCACGCCGTCATTGATGGCGATAAGACGCACGCCACGCTGACGCAGGATTTCCATAATCTGACCGACTTTCAGATAGTCACGACCCATGCGGCTCATGTCCTTGATACAGAGGTATTCCACATTCCCGGCTTCGACCTCTTTCATCATAGCCAAAAATCCGGGACGGTCAAAACAAGTTCCGCTGATACCATCGTCCGTGAAATGGGTCGGGTTCGGAAAATTATGCTGGGCGGCATAGTCCTCTAACAGTTTCTTTTGATTAACGATGGAGTTACTATCGCCTTGCTGGTCATCGTCACGGCTCAAACGCTCGTAGAGAGCAGTGATTTTCTCGTTTCTTCTCATAGCTTGCGCTCCTTTCGTGATTTTAAGGTTATATGTTTTAGGAGACTTCCCAATCGACTGATTAAGAAGTCTTCTAAAGCATACAACACCTGCGGCGAGCTTGTATTTCTTATACTGCCTTACCGCAAAATGGTTAGGTTCTTCCGCTTCCAGTTCCTCAAAGAGCAGGTCAACGGCGTTCTTAAATTCCTCGTCATCCTCTCTTGCTTCACTTGCGTTGATAAATTCAAGCAGGGTGGAGAAGTTCTTTTCCTCGTCCGGCGCTTCATACCAGATGTATCCGATTAAAGCACAGTAGTAAAGTCGTTCCGCTTTCACCCAAAAGTCCTCGCCCGACTTATCGCCCTCGCCTTTGGTATTTGCGATAATGGTATTGACAAGTTTTAAAATATCTCGCTCATTCCGAATATACTGAAAGGGATTATAATGCATGGACTTGGCAAAATTGATTGTGTTCAGCACCTTGATGCGGTAGCCGCCGTTTACAAGCATCTTTCCAACCTCGATTAAGATCGTTCCTTTCGGGTCTGTGACTACATAGTTTGTGTTCTCGGACATTTGCATGAGATTGGGTTTTACATAGAAACGGGTCTTACCGGAACCCGAACCGCCGATAACAAGAACATTCTTGTTTCGGGCATACTTGGGGTCTTTGGGACGGCTCGACATCATCAGTCGTTCCGTTTGCGTGAGAATGACATTATTCTCAAACACAGGGTCTATGTACGGGGCAATATCCTTTTCCGTACCCCACCTTGCCGAACCGTACTCCACGCCTTGACGGTACTTCTTGGCGTTTTTCTTTCGGGCATACAAGATACCCTTTACCGCCAAAGCCGTACCTACTCCTGCAAGCAGGTCATAAATGTGTAAACTCGGAAGCGGTCTTGAAAATATCAAACCGTAATTGGAAATCAAGGCATAGAATCGGTCAAACAGCGTATCTCCTACACAATGCCGGAACAGCCACACGGTCTTGTCGGCGAAATAGAAGATAAAAAAGTACGGAAAGTTCAGCCGCAGAAATTTCTTTATATCGAATTTCATCGGCTCTGCTGCCCCCGATCCTTGCTTTTTTGCTTGACTTTTTCTCGGTGCTTGCGGACAGTTTCAATCGCTTTTGCAAGTCGTTTCCGCAGGGACGGCTTATTCGTTTTTTTTAGATCGTTTTTGGTATATTCCTTAAACGCCGCCGTCATGACATCAACGTCCTTTGCCTTGAAGAATATGATGTATTTGGGAGGGTTCTCGCTTGCGTCCTTTTTCAAGCTGAAATCAATTCCGTACTTTCTTGCCACTTTCTCAAAGGATTTGATGTTACCGTCCGTCACCTCAATTCCCGTGAGCTGTGTGTTCTGCTTCATCAGTTGTTTCATAGTCTGCTTACCGTGCTTCGGCTCGGCAAATTTCGTCTTGGATTTCTGTTTGGCTTTTGCCTGTTCCTCCAGAAATTTTCGCAAAACAGCTTTCAGCACCGTTCCCGTCAGCTTCGCTGTTTTAACGGATAGCGCTATGGTTTTGTCATTTACTTCTTCCTGCATCGCATCACTCCCTTCGTTTGGTGCAAGAGTTTATCCGCCGTACAAGGCATGATTGACAAGTGCACAATAGTAGCTGTCAATCGTCATGGGCGCATTGTATAGTACCGACATAAGATACTTGCGGATGTTGCGAACTCGGCTTGTATTCTCGTTCATACTGTCAAGAAGAAAACGGATATGTTCGCTCTTCAGCTTGCAAAACTGACTTTTTACGACCTCGGCAGGCTTTTTATCGCCGCCGATTACAATATAGTCCTGTGTAGAACAGATTGTATCCACCATCAGTTCCACAATCTCGTTTAAGCGTTCTCTATTGGTTGCCGTCACGATTATGTCATACTCGATATTCTCCATGACCATTTCCCGATAGCTCTCACGCTCTGCCATACGACGCATCCCATCGGTTTCCGCTTCTGAAAAGACTTGATTATTTTCGCTAAAATAAGTATTATTGGTATTAATATTATTAGCGTGTGATTTTCGCATCTCTTGAAATGCGGTTATCGAATCTTCAGAAATGCGATTTTCGCATCTCTTAAAGTGCGATTTTGAAATCTCACTTACACACTTATGCACATAAATCAAATCCGGTTTTCCTTGTCCTTGCCGCACTCTTGTGATAAGTCCGATTCCATTCTGATCGTCCAATTCCGACAACAGCTTGGTGCATTTGCCGTTTCCGCAGTCAAGCAGCTCCATAATGTGTTCTACCGAAAAATAGATAAACACCCTCCCGTTCTCGTCCAGCCAACCGTTTTTGAGGGATAAACTCATACGGTCAAGCATCAGTCCGTAAAGCACTTTTGCATCTGTACTCAATTCCCGAAGAATAGGGTCAGAAAATAGGAGCTTGGGGATGCGGTAGAATGTGTATTGTTCGGCTTCCCCTCCATAGTGGAATGGGAATTTCCCCTCATTGAGAGAAATCTGCTTGCCGACTGCATTGGGCTTCATTGCTTTTTCTCGATTTGTCGAGGTCGCCTGCGGTCACGCTTATGCTTCTCCATTCTTGTCGTGTATGTAGAGGTTGACAGACCCGGCATAAACGGGCATTCACGAAATACGCAAAGTCTGTCACTGCGGTGCGGTCTATGATATACACAGGTACGGCAACTGCCGCAGCACTCACGACCGCACTTTTTAGCTCCGATCTCGTCTCTTGGACGAACCAGGCAAAAGGGCTTGATGTTTTCTTCAATGGGTGTCTCCTTTCTCTTGTCACTTTCATTTTGGGATAATGGGCATCCGTTTTCGTTTTGCTCGTAAAGAGCATTTGCCCGAAGCAAACACCACATCAAAAAGGCATCGGCAAGCATGAAAGCGACGATTACAATGACTGCTACAACTTTCATAAATCCTCCGTTTCAGTAAAACTTTGTACTGCATAACAGCACATGAATATGGCGGAATCATTGGCTCCGCCACATGGAATCTGCTGTTATGAAAAAGGTTGTAGCCTTATTCTTAACAAATTCTGTATCCGTATTCTCTCGCCCCCGGATACTTGGGAATACTCAAACTGCCCTCGGTCAAAGGGCATCATAGCCCGTCGGCTCTCCGTGGTTCTCACCGAGCCGCCCTTTCGGTACGGAAGTATCTTTAACCCAGCTACGGTCATGGCGATCAATCCCGACCAACCGGATTGTTTTGGTTATCGCTCTCGCTCTGCTGTGCGCTCACTAATCTGTAATGGGACTTGTCCCAAAAGAAAAGGTCATGGCGGCATACCTCCGACTCGCTCCTCATAGCTGTTTCGTATTTGAGTACCGTATATTCAATTTTCAAGGAACAATTTGGTTCGTTGATGCTCTCGCATCAACGCTCCTACTACTAAGCCGTTAAAAACAGCTCGTGGCTGAAAAATAGTGACTTTTTAGAAATTATTTCTCAAAATCGCGAGTACTTCATCTCTCCGCTTCTCGACGGCATAACGGGTGATACCCAGCATTTTTGCATAATTGCGGATGCTCACATTGTCAAAGTAAAGAGCAGTAATCAGTTGTCTGTCCTTATGGTTCAAGCGGTCAAGTGCTATGTAGAGTTGTTCAATCAGCATTTTCTTCATTACCTGCTCGGCAACACTTTCCTCATTCGAGGGGATAAAGTCAAATTCGCATCCTTCGCCGTCCTCAAACATTCTGTCTGCCATTGCTTCGATGCTGACAAGACCGTTCTTGCGGTCACGCTCTGCCTGATAGCGCTCCTGCCGTTCTCCGGCATAGTAGCAGAGATAGACTTCTCGGCTGACCTCACAAACCTCACCGCTATCCAGGCGTACAAAATAGTGTTCTCTTTCTTTCGGGGTTACTGACATTTGCTTGTCCTCCATTTCGGTTGTTGTAAGGACATTTGGTTGCTGTCCTTCACCCAACCCACAGCAGAGGGGCAATTATTCAAGTAGTTTCAAAAAGTTTTTTGATTTTTTCTCGATTTTTCTCAAATTTCTTTCTTGATTCGGAAAGAGCAATGGAAACTGCTTGAAAGGAAATGCCGCAGATCTTGGCGATTTCCTTGATTCCCAAACCGTCAATGTAATACAAGGTGACGAGTTCACGCTGACGGACGGTTAAGATAGAGAGCATGGCTTCCAAGCGTTCTTCTGCCGCAAATGCTTCCAACATGGGCTGTTCTGAACCGCAGAGATTATAAAATGCTTCGGAGTCACCCTCAAAAAGACATTCATGCCGTTCCTCCTTTATGTTGCGGTTATGCGTCAGTCTGTCCTCTCCCTCCATCAGCAGGCGAACCCACCAATCCGTATCGGCAAAGGAGTCCTCGGAAAGTTCGGTTTGCTCGGTTCTGCCAAAATAGGTATATCCGCCGCAATAGTCCACACGGAATACCGTACTGCCGCCAATGGTCTGATAGAGTGCAAAACCGTTTTGATAAACGGAAAGTTTTGTACCGCCGTCAAGTTCACAGCTTGCCACAAGACGAGAATTTCCGGCACGAAGATAGGCGGCTGTCGGGAGAGCTTTGCCCATTGTTCTTTCAATTTTGTTCTGTAATTCTTTGAGAGTCATAATCTCTGCTCCTTTCGATTGGTTCTCCAATCGCCGGAGCAAAGAAAACAGACCTGTCGGAAGATAAAAAGAAAGACAGCCTATGAGAAACCCCACAGAAGCTGTCGAAAAATAGCCGCAATAAAGCAGGGATTCCCACTGACACAAAACAGTGTTTTCATTTACTGCATGTGCCTTATGTATCCTTTGCTCCTATTGCAACTCGGAGAAAATATAATGTTTTCAGAAAATAAAAAATGCCGAGGCAGACACAACAAACACTATCGTGTGTTTGTCATATCCACCCCGGCATTACTCGCAAATCGGTATTACTCATTGGTAGATTGATTTCACATTGTCATAGACGGGAACACATACGCATTGGCTGTTTTCTCCATCACGATTTCTTTTTCTTTTGATTATGCAGCTTTTGCTTCGCCGCCGAAACAAGTCTTGGAATATCCGTATAAAGTACCTCAATCTCTTTTCCGGCAGACCGTAGTCTTAAAAGTATGTCTCCTTCGATAAAGCTCGCCTTGCAGAAAAGACGGTTATCGTCGGTTCGCACTTCAATGTGTTGCACCTTTTCGCTCATAGCTCTCACCCCCAATCTTGAATACTCACCATAAAAACAACCCCTGCTCGGTATGCTGTTCTTACAATTGATAAGAACATTATACCAGGCAGGGGTCAAATAGAGCGTCAAATATGACAGCGAAAAAGCGGAATATATCGGCTTTTTGTAATTTGCATTAAAAAAATATCAAACGAAGAGAGAGAAACATCAAACGGCAATTTTCAAACGGTACTCTAACTCTTGATATTCTTCTTCAAGCAAACGAGCTTTTGCAGACTCAAGGTGTTTTTGTGCCATCTCTATTGCACCGCTTTTACGCAAAGCTACAACAAGCCAATAAATGATGGCAGGACTGTTGGGATCAACATTGATTGCTCTCATAGAGTAGTCATGCAAAGCCTTGTAGTCCTCCGTTTTGTTGAGAAGTCCCATAAGCTGTTCAAAGGCTTTGATGTACAGAGAATGGTATTTCATAGAGAATGAAATATGCCACAAATCGCCGTCACCATTCGGGAACAGCTTTCCGGCGTATATCTTGATTGCTTCTTTCAAAATTTCAATTTGCTTCTGATCGGACATTACGGGTTTAATGCTTCCGCACAGCTTTTCAAACTGATCGTAATCGGTTACGATCTTCAAATCGGGATTGATACGATAACCGTTTGACTTCGTGACAATCAAATCCGATTCAGACAAAAGCTCAAACATATTTCGCAATCTGTAAAGATGGGTACGCAAAGTTCCGATTGGATTTCCGTATTCTTTATCGCATAAAACAAGCTCGGAAAGCTCTCTCGCAGACATACCACGATGACGGTTGAGCATGAGAAGCACAAAAATCTTACTGCAAGTATTCGATTTCATTTCCGCTTCTACAAGTTTGCCTTGTTCGGTTATAATCTCAATACCGCCGAATAGATTTACGATGACATCCGCATCCTTTCTGACATCCGATGCCGCCGCATTGATTTTCATCAGGTCTAAATGCTTCTGTTCGTTGATCTCCTGCAGAAGAATATTGGATATGATGCGGAGCATATTGGGTCTGTTTCCGAACCGCTTGGGATTACGCAAGAATATGATACCGTTCTCTCTGCGGCTGTATGGCACAGCGAGAAATGATTTTACATCCTGGGTTTTGAAAAGAGCATATTCCTCCGGTCTTGTAAAGCGGATAGTATCAATTTCCGGCAGATAACAGTCCGCATTTCCCATAATCATTTTACGGAACATTTCAAAGCTGCCTATAACACGACCTTCTTCAAGTTGTGTTGTAGTCATACCACCCGTCAAGCGGTTATACCACCAAAAGGGCATCCATAAGTCAAGCATCATGTCTGCATCGAACATTCCGCACCAATCGGCTTCGTAAAATTCACAAGCAGTACGCAAAGTTCTTTGGGCAATTTCAAAGGGTTCGTGTATTCCATACACTTCGGCGGCGAGTTCAGTTAAACACTTCTCAAATGCTTTCGCATAAAGCGTATCCTCTTCCTCTGTGATCCCCTTCATATCGCTCTCAGCAGGGTGAGGTTTTTTCTCTGCCACAGATGCATCACTTATACAATCCATAGTAATTGGTCTCCTTTGTTGTTCGATATATTGATAAAATAGCAGGATGCCAAGCATTTCTGTTTGACACCCCGCATTAGGTTGTCTATGCCATTTCGGATTTATTTGTTTCCCGTTTCAAACTTCTTTGTCAGCTTGTCGCGATATGTAATCATTCTGTCTAAGAAGCCGTCGATAACATCCAACATTTCCGGATCGCACTGTTCGAGCTTAGGAGCAATCACGGAATTGATTTTCACATTAGGGTCTGCGCCCTCGCTGTCCATTAAAAAGTAGTCCATCTTCTGATCCAACACTCGGCTGAGCGTATAAAGCAGTTCAATCGAAATACCGATTTTTCCGTTCTCGATATTTGAAATATGAGTAGAGGTACAACCGCAACGCTCCGCTAACTGCTCTTGGGTCAAGCCTTTTGCCTTTCTCACGCTTTTAATCCGTTTGCCGATCATAACACCGTCTAACTGATAAAGTGTTTTTTCCTCTGTTTGCATTGCCGTTTCACCTCCACACACTCTATTTTTGATTCTCATATATTATACCAATTTTCCTTTTTTATTTGAATTACGCAACACTTCAAGTCTTGTTGTGACACATCATATTTCATCGAAAAAATTTGTTGTATAACATTGAAGTTTATGTTTTACAAAGGTTTTTTGACGAAAATACAGGAAAATGGTAATGGAGGATGACGGCAATGTAACACATACACACCATGCGGCGACAAGAAAAAATGCTTGCTCCCCATAGAGAAAAAAATGAGGTCGGACTTTTTTGCCCGACCCCATGCTGTGTCATCCGCATTGTAACTGCAGCTATATTTCTTTTTCTCCGTCACGAATCACTCCGAGTCGCTGAAAGACAGGATACAAATAACTTGCTCCAAAACACCGCAAAAGCTTAGGTCCGGTTATCCGCACTTCCTTTTGCTGCAAGTCGATTGCCGTTTCAAGTGCGATGAACACGCTTGCCCTGGTAACAGATTTTTCCTTGTGAGAGAAAAAGAGTTCATTGCCTTTTGTCGTATAATAATATCTTAATCCCTTTGTCGTTTTGAAAGGATACCCCTCAAAAGTGACAAGAGCGTTCCATAGTGTTTCTTTGATATTATCCAAACTGCCGTCATCTAATGCCTTTGCAAGCTGATGAACGGCGTATTTCCGTTTTCGATATTTACGAAGGCGTTCTGCCACAAGCGTAGATTCTTCCAAATTGTATATTGTCTTTTGATAGGGAAGATAACCGCTGACCGATGCCGCCGAAAGTCCCGTGATGGTCTGTATCTCTTTGACGGTCTTGCCGCTATTATATAACTCATTGACTTTTCGGCTTATCGGAGTTTCATATACTCCCGAAGTAATCAGCAGTTTTCTGAGTTTTATTCTCGACATGGCGAACTCATTGGCAAGCACATTGAGAGACATTTTCCCGTTTTCGTCCGCAGTATCTTCTGTCGGATTCAGATACGCACCGGTAACGGCTTCAAGGACTTGCTGTGACAATTCTTCCATGTTGTTTTTCTTCTTTTTCGGTCTTGGCATATACACCTCATTTATTTTCGTTGGTTATTATCGTTTCAATTCAACAAGGATAGTCTAAGTAAAAGCAGAGCAAACTCTGCTTTTTATAGTATATCATATGAACGTATTGTTTTCATCTATATTTTGCTGATCCACCGTACGCAACCTGAGAATATCATTCGGCGTTTTCTTCCATTCTCTTCCACAGTTCTTCTCTTACCTCAGGATGCTGCCACAGCCACTCCGTCAGTTTTCCATCGACAGGGAAATTCTTTCTCTCCTCATTTCCGGTAAGCAGCCACTCAACTCCTACCTCCAACACCTGTCCAAGTTTTGCCGCTGTCCTTTCTGTCAGCTCATTCTCTCCATTTTCAATCAGACATATCTGGGAATCTGATACGCCTGAGCTTAAAGACAGTTCTTTCATGCTCAAGCCCTTTTCACTTCTGGCAAGTTTCAGTCTTTTCCCGACAATTCGGTTATTTTCCTCTTTGCTTATCCTTCTGACAGCATCCCTTAATTCAATTTCTCCATGAAAATACCCCGGATCCACTCCATATACCTCACATATCTTTTCTATAACCGGATCCGTTGGTTCAGTGATGTCGTTTTCAAAACGGGTGATCTGTGTTCCTGAGTATCCCAAAGGCTTCCCAAATGCTCTCAGTGACAACCCTAAGTATTGACGCAATTCTTTTATGGCTTCGGATCGTTTCTTTTCGCCATTTCTCATTTTTGTTCCCTTTCCTATTGACATCCATGTTTGTATGTGATATATTTATTATATAGCTACATATATAATAAGAAGATGAAAAGAAAGCGTGAGAGAATCCATACTTCCGAGAATGCACACAGATACGCAGGACATGGTCCTTGGCGGGATCATCAAGCATGTCCGGGACCGCAAGATGGTCATCGTTCTTGGCGAACCAGGCGAAGGCAAAACCATCACGGTTCTTGATTTCTGTTTACACAACGCCACTCCATCCCACTACTATCGCTGTTCACCCAACACTACCATGAACAGTCTTCTCATCTTCATCGCGAATGCCATTGGCGTCCGGATCATCGGCGGAAATGACGAAGTCCAGAACCGGATCCAGCGCAAGCTCCAGCAGAATTCCAATTACTGTTTTGTCTTTGATGAAGCGGAGTACCTTGCTTACGGCAACGGCACAAAAATCGATGTACTCCGGCAAATTTTTGATGAAACCGATGTTCCCATCATTTTATGCGGTACTTACGTTCTGAAGGATCTGATCTCCGGTGAAAAGAAAACCGACAAAAGCAAAACGCACAACCGCCCTCAGATATTCCGCCGGCTTCGGAAAGAGGAATTTGAACGCATTGCGGAAAAAGAAATCTACGATTATCTTATCCTTCTGGAGCAGCAGTATGCTGTTTCATTCGAGCCGCGGGTGAAAGCGGAGCTTGTATCTCTCTGCAGAGACCGTCAGAGCGGCGGGCTTGGCAACTTTATAGAGATCATCGAGCTTCTTTTTTCCCAGATCCGGCCAGAATGGGAAAAAATCAGTTACCAGATCATACAGGAGAGCGGCAGAATTCTTCACAGCCACACAGAAGAAGCGCAATCATTTACTGCGATCAAGGCGGATAAAATGGATCTTGAGGAAGCGGAGAAGTACGCTTCGACTACTTCTCCCTCAGTTGTTTCTTCCGGCGACTATATTGACGTATCAAAGCTTCATCCCGCTCTTATTGACATGGCTATTTTGCATGATTCCTTACGGCACAAAATGACAATGTAAACTTACCCTGGAAGAAGGACAGGTCAACGCCTGTCCTTTTTCTCACATTAAATTAGGTTTGGAGTTTTATTTTACCGATCTTCACGAGCGTAGTGAGATGGTGATTATTGATGCTGACAGATGGGTTAAAGATTATTGGGTAAATGCCGAACTAAACCGTGGTATTTTTCTCAATTTTAGTTCAGCAGATCATTTGCAAATTATTTGAAATTTTATAATCCTAAACGCTCGCGCATTAGCGTAATGGTGTTTATTTTGTCATCAGACACATCCTTGGCGGTTTTCAATTCTCTGATTGTGCGTTTTGTTTTACCGCCAAACAACATTTTACATAATCGTGCAATCCAGCAGAACGGCAATAGAACGGGCAATTTTTGTAATATCGGGTAGAGAATGACCATGCTTTTATATGGCAAGAATAATCGTTGAAAAGCATACAACAGGGTGCTTTTCGATTTGGATTTTTTAACTGCTATTTTGTTCTGTGATGTGCCATATACACCGCCGCTGAATATATAAGACAGTATTGTATCCGAAAACTCGTCTTTGGGTTCACCTGAGAAACAAATCTCGGAGAGCTTACTGATTTCTGTAGCAAACCGATATATATCGGCTTTTTCAAGCAATTCTTTAGCACACTCGTATGTAATTCCCATCTTGTGTTCCATTATCCAAATGTCCATAAGTGATTTAATTCCGCAGCCTCCGGACAAGAAGTGATAGGACATATGGGCGAACATGTGAAAGACAAAAAAATCATCTGTAAATTTATATCGACTGCCATCTTTTAGATTGGCATAATGCCACGCATCCTTTAGTACGGCATCCAATTTGCCAATATTCTCTTGGATATTAAAATGCAGCTCCAAATGAACATTGGCTTCCGAAACCAGCGACACATCATGATAATTTCTTTCTCCGCACTTAAATCCTCTTTGACCCAAGGCATCAATAGCAGCTTCAAGATTTTCCTCTTTAACGAGGATATCTATATCACAGCTTGTTCGCATACTCTCCTTCGGATAGTATGGGCGAATAACCGAGCCCTTCAGCGGAATATACGGTATGGATTCTTGGTTAAACGTATCGCATATCTGACCATACGCATACTTCATCTGTTCATTTCGGTAAACCGACATAATTGCTTTTTGGTCTAATTTAGAATAAACTGCATCATCATTTTTTAATCCACATTTATGCAGAGAAGATAAAGCAATATAAGCCAAATCATGACGATCAGCCAACGAATAAAGGGCAGAGACAACATCTGGAGTAAGTTGTTCTTTGACAGAATCATCTAACTCCGTTTGGGTTAGTTCCGAACGGAGTATTTTGATAAATATGTCCTCTATTGCTTTTACTTCCATGTTTTCTGCCCTTTCAATATTTCAATCAGAATTTTCTCCAAACCATCTTATTGACAACGCCGGTATAGCTCTGAATAATCTTCACTACCTTAGTGGAAACATTTTCTTCCACATAAGTCGGAACCGGAATTCCGTTGTCGCCGTTATCGCACATATCAACGGCAGTTGTTACTGCCTGCAAAAGGCTGTTTTCGTCAATACCTGCAAGGATAAAGCAAGCCTTATCAAGAGCTTCGGGACGTTCGGTACTTGTTCTGATACATACCGCCGGGAACGGATGACCTACCGACGTAAAGAATGAGCTTTCTTCGGGAAGCGTTCCGCTGTCGGATACAACCGCATATGCGTTCATTTGCAGCTTGTTGTAGTCGTGGAATCCGAGAGGTTGATTCATACGAACACGCTCGTCAAGCTTGAATCCGGTTGCCTCAAGTCGCTTTCTGGAACGAGGATGGCAGGAATAGAGAATGGGAATATCATACTTTTCCGCCAGCTTATTGATTGCCGTGAAAAGGCTTGTAAAATTTCTTTCTGTGTCGATGTTTTCCTCTCTGTGAGCAGACAAAAGAATGTACTTCCTCGGTTCAAGCCCGAGGCGATCAAGTACATCGCTCGCTTCGATTTCCGCAAGGTTTTGATGCAAAACTTCAGCCATAGGAGATCCTGTCACATATGTTCTTTCTTTGGGCAGTCCACATTCTGCAAGGTACCTTCTTGCGTGTTCGGAGTATGCAAGATTGACATCGGAAATGATGTCAACAATACGACGATTGGTCTCTTCGGGCAGGCACTCGTCCTTGCAACGGTTTCCGGCTTCCATATGGAAGATCGGAATGTGCAACCGCTTTGCGGCAATGGCAGACAGGCAAGAATTTGTGTCACCTAAAATAAGCAGTGCATCGGGTTTTATCTGATTCATCAGCTTGTAAGAGCAGTTGATGATGTTGCCGACGGTAGCACCAAGGTCGTCGCCCACCGCATCCATATACACTTCGGGATCGGCGAGCTTCAAATCCTTGAAAAACACACCGTTTAAATTATAATCGTAATTCTGTCCCGTGTGAGCGAGAATAGTATCGAAATACTGACGGCACTTGTTGATGACAGCCGCAAGGCGAATAATCTCAGGACGTGTGCCGACTATAATAAGCAATTTCAATTTGCCGTTGTCTTTGAATTTTACATCTGAATAGTCAAGTTTTATATCCATTATTCCACCACCTCAAAAAATGTATCGGGGTGCTTTGGGTTAAACTGTTCGTTTGCCCACATCACCGTAACGAGATTTTCTGTGTCGCTGAGATTTATGATATTGTGCGTATAGCCGGGAAGCATGTGCACAGCTTCAATCTTATCTCCCGAAACTTCAAAATTCAACACTTCATCTGTCCCGATTTTGCGAAGCTGAATGAGTCCGTGTCCGCTGACAACTATGAAAAATTCCCATTTTGTGTGATGCCAATGTTGTCCTTTGGTAATACCGGGTTTTGAGATATTTACGCTGAACTGACCGCACTTATCGGTTTTGAGTATCTCGGTAAAGCTGCCTCTGTCATCGCAGTTCATCTTCAACGGGAACGCTACCTTTTCTTTCGGAAGATAAGAAAGATAAGTGCTGTATAACTTCTTTGCAAAACTGTTTTCGGGAATTTCAGGCATTACAAGCGTGTTTGTCTGCATTTTAAAGCCGTCAAGCAAATCAACTATTTCGCCGAGTGTTACTTTATGCGTAATCGGTGCGGCACAGTATTTTCCATCGTCGCAAAGCACGGTATTTATTCCGTCAAACTCACAATGATGCTCCTTGCCCTCAAGTGCATCCAGCATTTCTGTCACAAGGTCATCAATATAGAGAAGTTCAAGCTGTACGGCTCTGTTGCTCACTTGAATAGGCAGATCGTTTGCAATATTATTACAGAAAGTAGCGACTGCGGAATTGTAGTTCGGTCGGCACCATTTGCCAAACAAGTTCGGGAAACGATAGACCAATACCTTTGCGCCCGTTTCTTCGCCGTATGCAAAAATCAGTTCTTCCCCTGCCTTCTTGCTCCTGCCGTAATCGCTGTCATAGCGACCAATGCAGGTGGCTTGAATGGAAGAAGAAATCATCACGGGACAAGTGTTGTCGTGCTTTTTTAACGTGTCGAGAAGTGTGCTTGCAAACCCGAAATTGCCCTGCATAAATTCTTCTGCGTTTTGAGGACGGTTCACGCCTGCAAGATTGAATACGAAATCACACTTTGCACAGTATTCGTCAAGAAGTGCAGGATCGGTGTCAATATCATATTCAAAAATCTCATCAATTTTGAGTTCGGGACGGGTTCTGTCTTTCCCGTCACAAATATTCTTTAAGGATAAGCAAAGATTTTTACCAACAAAGCCTTTTGCTCCTGTTACAAGTATGTTCATATTACTTCGCATCCTTTGCAAGCTCTTCTCGGATATATGCAAGAGACAATAGTTTTTCCTTTACCTGTTCTACTGTCAGCAATTCGGTATTGTTGGAATCGAACTCAGAAAGAGTATTCCTTTCCACATCCCCGTCCTTGAAGAACTTATCATAATTCAAGCCACGGTTGTCCGAGGGAACACGATAGAAGTTGCCCATATCAATGGCATGAGCACATTCCTCGTTTGTAAGCAGGGTCTCATACATCTTTTCGCCGTGGCGGATACCAATTACTTTGATTTCAGTTTCGGGATTAAATAAGCCTGTAACAGCCTTTGCCAATGTTTCGATGGTACAAGCAGGCGCTTTTTGGACGAGAATATCACCATTTACACCATGCTCAAATGCAAACAGAACAAGATCAACTGCCTCATCAAGAGACATGATAAATCTGGTCATCGAGGGTTCGGTAATGGTGATGGGATTACCGGCTCTGATTTGATCAATCCAAAGCGGAATGACAGAGCCACGGGAACACATAACATTGCCGTAACGGGTGCAGCAGATTTTTGTAGTTGCTGTGTTTCTGGACTTTGCAACAGCAACTCTTTCTTCAAGAGCTTTGGTAATACCCATAGCATTGACGGGATATGCTGCTTTATCGGTAGAAAGACAGATAACCGACTTAACGCCTTCGTCAATTGCCGCTGTCAGAACATTGTCTGTGCCGAAAACATTAGTACGTACAGCTTCCATCGGGAAGAATTCGCAGGACGGAACCTGCTTTAGTGCTGCTGCATGGAATATGTAGTCAACGCCGTGCATGGCATTTTTCACAGAAGCGAGGTCACGGACATCACCAATGAAAAATTTGATTTTATCTGAAGCCTCGGGCATCTTTGCCTGAAATTCGTGACGCATATCGTCTTGCTTCTTCTCGTCGCGAGAGAAGATGCGGATTTCCCCAATATCTGTTTTGAGAAAACGATTGAGCACCGCATTACCGAAAGAACCGGTTCCGCCAGTAATTAGTAAAGTTTTGTTTGTAAAAAGTGACATATTCATCTTATACCTTTCTTCTTAATAATTTGTTTCTTTCTTCCGAGTTTAGTCCCAAAAGTAATGTCACGGTAGCATATATTCCTACAATAACTAAGCCCTTTGCCGCCAAAACAAGCCATCCTCCATTTGACAATAAAGAATTCATCAGGCATCCAAGTACAATTGTAATGATAATCGGGATGCCCATTCGGAAATAGCAATTTATAACAAAACCTGCCATATCAATTTTTAACACTCGCCTATAAATAAAGAGCAAAACCACCGCACGTAACATATAAGCGATTGAAATAGATATGCAAGCACCAATAACTCCTAAATAGGATGATAGAATGATAGACAATAAAACATTGACTATTCCCATTCCTAAGTTTACCCATGCTTGTAAGTTCACTTTTTTTCTTACAATCATAGCCGTGTTGGCAATTTGCAAGGAATTAAAGAACAGTCCCGGTATGATTACAAGTAAAATACCATAATAAGCATCCAAGTATGTCGGTCCCATCCACAGGTTTATGAATTCTTTCCCGACAACTGCAAATCCTGCTACAATAAGACCATTGATGGCATACTGAAATTTACCAACACTTAGCATTAGCGGCATTAATTCGTCTTTTTCTCCGCCACGTTCGTATATTCTTGAGATTTTCGGCATAAACATGCCGTTTATGGCTGTGGTAATTGTATAAGTATATCCTTCAATAGTTGTTACAATTCCAAACACTGCAATTGCAGCACTGCTTGCCACAGCACCCAGTATAGAAGGCGTGATATTAAATACAAGTCTCTGTGCCAAAGACGAGATTGTAACCCATATGGAAAAACCAAAAATGTCTTTGTAGAGTGAAAAGTCAGAGTATTTCCAATTAATCTTCAGAGTTATTTGTTTTTTGATAACTATCCATTTATAAGCAATAATAGTGAGACCGACTATGGCATGTACTGCTACCAGTCCATATAAACCGCCACCGAAAAGAAGAGTAATTACAGTAAGAGCAACCAGCAATATTCGATATATTACATCAGCTAACTTGAGAGGAATAAACTTTTCATAGGAATTCAAAATCCCGTTAAATGTCACAAAAGGAAAGTTAATTACGGCAAAAGATGCAGATATTAAATAAACGACCTTGAATTTTTCCAGTTCCGCCGGTGTTAGTTTTACATATATGCTATCAATGCAAAAATAAATAATGACAAGTGCGACAAAAATGACGGCATCTATAATCAAATACAGCTTATAAACGGCACCGAGAAAATTATTAACCTTATCTTGCCGTCCTTCGGCTCGATATTTTGCAACGTAGCGGCTAACTGCTGAACTCAACCCAAAATCTACCAAAAACAGAGTAATAAGTGAGTTGGAAAGCGTGTATAAACCGTAATCGCTTTTTCCGATTGTGTCTACCATCCAAGGAGTGTAGATTAACCCTGCTATAATATTGATACCAATAGAAAGGTACGATAGAATAGCACCTATCTTAATTTGCTTATTTGTGCTTATCATCCTTTTCCCTCACGACTTCTTATTCACGAACTCTATCAAGTCGCCCCATTGTTTCTTTACAGCTTGTGTCGAATACAATTCGTAAATCGGCTCAAAAAGAGTGATTTTGTCCTGAATTTTAGTTTCTTTAACCGCCCTTTCAAGGTACTCTCCGAGTGAATCAAATGACGGTATAGACTCAACGCAAGCTTTCATTTCATCAAGCTCCGGGTATTTTAGCCAATCTCCCTTGATGACATGAGAACCGGCAAAAATGTGTTCTTTCAGGGCGTTTGAGAAAGCATCGGTATCTCGAAGATGAAGGTAAATATCCGTTGCAATTGCAAGTTGTGCGCTTATTTCAAATGGAACGAATGTATCAAGAATACGGCAGTCCGTCCCGGACAATTCAGCCGCTTTGAGAACTCTTTCTATATACCCCTCATCATATCTGCCGTACTGCATGGGTACGATCACGCACATTTTGTCCCGGATACTTGCAGGTAGCGAGCTGATTATCTCAAGACATTTGTCCTGATGCTGGGCTGCGTATGCACTATATCCAACAGTAACGCAAATTTGCCCCGTTTGTATGCCATAGGTCTTTCGGCAATCTTCGCGGTTCTTTTCAACACTCAGTTTTTTGATACACTCAAGACCTTCCGTTGCAAATCGGCATATGTGGAGTTTTTCGTTGAAAGAGTCGCCATATATTCTGTGAAATTCATCATAAGTCTCCCTTACTGTAACAGTGATGGCATCCGCATATTCAAAACACTTTTTACGCAATTTCACCACCGAAGGTGATTTATCTTCTATATCTCCGCCCCAGTAAGAAAGGATAAGTTTTTTGAATTTATGCTTGTTTCTAAGCACCATGACGCACGCTGTTTTGTATACCGAATGAACATGGCATATATCCACTTTTGGCACATCGTGCATCAGCTTGAGTTTGCGAACAAGATTCAAAAAACGATGAATTCTATCCTTTTTATCCAACCCATGATACCCTTTTTCGGAAATGGCGTGAACAATAACTCCGTTTTCTTTATAAAACTCTCTGAAATTCGCCCTTACCGGTTCTGCCGAAAGTGTCAGGAGATGTACTTCATAGCCGCGGGGTAAAAGCACGGTTTTTACAAAATTGAAAATGTGCATGGAGCCTGCGTCCCCTATTACAAGATACTTCATTTACTCTTTCTCCGAATCTTCAATATGCTTTTTCGGTATGCATGTTCAAACTTGCGGCTGATTTTCCTGAAAATGTTTGGATGTATGTGACGCATGATATTATCAAAGTAGTGATAATCTTCAATCACATATGGCGGATGTTTCAGCGGAAATGAAATATCTGAAGCGCGCGTCGTAAACATGGACTGAATATCCCTCGGAAGCTCTGCAATATTGTCAGGCGCATGTGTTGCATTGGACGAAGTACCAACGTTTTCGATCATATTCTCGGAGGGGTAGATGACAAGACCTGATTGTAGCGTCGTGCGAAATCCGACAACATGTTCCCAGTACGGGATTCCCTCGGAAGCGTGCTTTTGAGCAGCAGTAACGCTGTAATTAAATCGCTTGTGACCGAAACGGTGCCTCGCAAGATCCAGATAATACGGATCTTTCAAGAATTGATATTCGCTTTCCCATGTTTCGGCAACCCTTTTCCAAGTCGCCCATCCCCATGACGAACCGCTTCTTCCGAAAAAGTAGCTATACCGTTTATCGGGAACACCGCCGTAAAGTGTTTGACCGCAAATACGGTCGATTCGGGTGTCATTTTCGTATTTGTCAAGTAGCTCCTTGCAAAAAGGAAAGAATGACAGCGCCGGAACTATATCGTCCTCAAGAATGATACACTTATCGACAATGCTAAACGCCCATTTGTGCGACAAATGTGTTGACGGGTCGCACCCCATATTTTTATCATGATAATTACGGTGCACTTCACATTCCCAGTCGATATTTTCAGCTATCTTCCTGCACTTTTCGATGTTTTCAATATCATCAGGTCTGCCGTCGCGGGGACCGTCCTGCCAAAGAAGCAAAACACTCGGACGCGCTTTTCTTACGCATTCAAATGATTTTGCAAACTGATCCGGTCGCGCAAAGAAAATGCAAAGCACCGCTACATCATTTTCCCATGGTTTCATATAGTGCCTCCTTGAAAGATTTTAATAAATACGAGCAATCCATTTTTTATGTTTAGAAAGCCGAATTATGCAAAATGAAATAAAGAACGATGACGAAAGAACTAAAATAAAATAAACAAAAGGTACGGTTGTTAAAATTGCAAAACCAAAATACTTTCCGGTAAAAGCATCTACCCATCTAAAAATCGTAAGAGGGACTCTTTGGGTTAGAAAAAGTAGTGTGCTGTATTTACGTAAAACGCTCCAAATAGGTTTACGGGGTAGCTTTATACCAACTGCAATTTTTAAAAGTAGTGCAGTAATCGGAATTAACGAAAAAGTAATATCGCAACCTTTGGCATTTAATACAAATGTATTTCTTATTAAAAATTCAACAATAACAAACACAATACATAAAACTAAACCAATAATTCTTTTCTTGGAAAAGGCTTTTTCATTTTCTTTTCCCTTAGCGAATTGTGCTATCCACACACCTAAAGAAACATAAGTAAAACCAAATAAAATACCGTTTTTCGTAGTTTCAAATACAGAATAATATAAATCGGAAATAACTTGTCCAAACGGGAGTTTTATAAAAGCACCGTGCCAAGAAGACAATAAACACGAAATAGTATAAAAAGGTAGCGATAGAAAAAATATATATTTAGGTTCAATATGTTTTAATAGCACGAAAACTACCGCAATAGCAACCCAAAGAGCATTTAAAAACCAAATTGTTTGGTAACTACCCTCGAAAACAAAATTTTTAAGATAAGTGACAATGTTTTTTACATTAATTCCGCCGTCCATTAGCCAAGCGATGACAACAAACGGTAAATAAATAATACTCCAAATTAAATATTTCTTTAAAATGCGAATAACTTTAGTAGCCCTAAATTCTGGGGGAGTAAAAAAACTTAAAAATCCACTTGCTGCAAAGAAAAACGGCACTGCAATAGGTGTTATAATTTGTCTTATTATAATCCCCACGGTCGTTGCTTCACCGACAGGATTCGCATGAAGCATGATAACAAGAATAGCACCAATAAATTTAAAAAGATCAACCCCGTAATAATACTCTTTATCAGCCATTGTGCATTCCCCCGGATGTTAAAGTAAATAAGCAGAATTATTAGCTATCAGTACCGACCAAAGCGGCGTAATGAAAAATGCGGCAATCGTCACTTCAAATACATAGCCGATAGGATTCAGTACAGCAAGTGCAAAAACATATATAAAAACAATTGATAACAAGATTGTTTCGACTTTTTTCTTCCTTAATTCTGAGGATATTGACTTATAAGCCCCCCATATGCACCACAAAAAGGCAAAAAGTCCTATAAGTCCTATTGCCTCAAGCGTGGAAAAAACGAAAGAATGAGTACGAACTGATACATCATATCCTCCCCAAATAGGGCTTTTTAACCAGCGTTGAACAGCATCCATAATTAACTCCGGACGGGATCCCAATGAATCAGTTCCTCCCCCCGTTAATGCCTCATAAAACTGTGAAAATTTTATGGAAAGCAATGAACCTGAGAACAACTCACTCAGATACTTAAAAAGCGGAGCTAAAGAAAATGAGGCAACAATGCTTCCAATTACAAG
>ERZ506979.595-NODE-595-length-21299-cov-27.097063_pt1 | contig 21299 bp, 20 predicted proteins | sample MGYA00512887_ERZ506979 | MGnify/ENA metagenome assembly ERZ506979 | reverse complement strand
ACTCGAAATCATGTGATTAGTCCCCAAAAGTGAATATTTATACACGGAAGCGTATCGAAGTGGTTGTAACGAGCTGCACTCGAAATGCAGTTGTCCGCAAGGGCACGTGGGTTCGAATCCCACCGCTTCCGCCATCAAAGCCTTGAAAAATCTATGTTTTCGAGGCTTTTTCTTTTGTTCGGGCAGCATCTATTTTGGGGAAAATAATTCAAATGGTGCCCTTGGTGCCCCGCTTTGTGGTGCCCGGCTCATTCCATATCATACACACTATGCAAGAAAGATGTATGCTGTGGTGCCCCAATGGTGCCCGGAACTGCTAAAAAGCTATGAAAAGCAGCGCGGAGCTATAAAAAGATATTGCTGTTATAGCTCCATTTCGTTGCTTTTCTTTTTCGCTTTCTTCGATGTTTCTTGCCCTGCTTCTTTTCCTGTAACGGTTGTTTTCGGTTGCAATGCTTTATGATAGGTTTGCAGTACGCTTTGTTTTCTTTCAAGCCGCACATCAACATACTGTGCCGTTACCGCTTCAAGGTTTGTGGAAATACCAAGGGATATGCCAATGCCCTTTAATGTATGCCCCAAAATCTCGCCAACGGTGTAGAAGTCGCCTGTCAGTTGGTGCATATTGGTAGCTGCCGTATGACGTAAATCGTGAAAGCGGATATGCGGCATTTCAAGGTGTCGGATAAGCTGTCCGAAGTTTGCCGACATTCTATCTCTGCGCTGCGGCGAACCGTCAGGCTTTGCAATAAAGAGCTTATTATCATAGTACACCCCACCGCCCGCCTCAGTCAAAGCCTTTTGCCGCGCAATCAAATCAAATTGTCGCAGGAAGTACGGCAATGCTTCTTCGGTAATCGGCAAAATACGATCATTGGATTTTGTCGGTGCCATTTCCGTAATGGTCTTTGTTCCCGGCGGCACTTTGAAGGGCATTTGCTCAACAACGCCAAACTGCATTTTTTCAAGGTCAATGTTTGTTGTCCGCAATCCGATAATCTCACTCATGCGAAGCCCATACATTCCGGCAAGCACAACAGGCATTTCCCATTCCGTACCTATCACATTGCTCATAAAGGTCTGCATTTGCTCAATGGTGTACGGATCAGGCGTTTTCGCTTGCTTGCCGAACTTTGTTATAATGTCGCGGGCGGGGTTATGTTCAATGTATCGGTACTTCCGGGCGTGTTCCATTGACACACTCAATATGCGCTGCGCGTATCGAACGGTGCTATTGGATAAGCCCTTGTCAAATAGCTGCTGAAACATATTATCAAGCATTGCCGGGGTCAGTTGGTTAAGCTGCACATGACCGATATATGGCACGATATGATTGCGAATATGGCTCTTATATCCCGCAAAGGTGCTTGGACGCAAGTTAGCCTTGCCGTGGTTTTCTACCCATTCCTCCAAATACTCTTTGACGGTCTGCTTGCCTTGTGAAGCAACGACCGGGCTGTAAACAGGATTGGCGAGCTTTGCTTTCATTTCAGCTTCATGCTGCGTCGCTTCTTTTTTGGTTGCAAAGCCCTTTTTTGCGTAGGATTTCTTTTTCCCGTCCTGCCCGGTATATTTAATGTTTACGTCATAGACGGTACCTGCCTTTCCAGTCAAAACACCGTTGCTGTCGCGCTTATTCTGAACCTTTCTTGATGATACCGCCATAGCTACTTACCTCCCTCCTGGTTTTGGGGAGCTACCTTTCGCTTTGCCCTCTCGTACCAGTCCCAAATAGCAACGTCGGCAAGCAAACGGCGGTTTCCGTTTTGTATATATTCAAGCTCGCCGCTGTCCATCAGCTCGCGCAGCTTGTTTTCCCCTATGCCGCTGATCCGGCTCATCTGCTCAACCGTTTTGAGCATGGGAAGCACAGGCACAGTGGGATTTGATGTTTCCTTTTTTGCCAATGAGATAACCCCCTTTCGTGGTAATGGCTAAAAGGTCTTGATTCATAAAAGGGGCTTTAATCGGACGGTTGTTAGCACAACCTCACGGGAGTTTCACCCCTGCATGGTTCTCATGCAGCCCTACCCATTGCCTGCGACGCTTTGAACGCTCGGACTGTGGCTGTAAGGGAGTATCATTATGTATTCTGCGCGTCGTTGCCTGCAAGCTGCTAAACTTGCTTTGCGGCGTCGGTGTTCGTCGCTCGTTCTCCGATGGGGGAAGTCATGGCGCACCCGCCGTATGGCTCGGCGCAAAAGGAACGTATCCGATTTGCCCTATACTGCGTCGCCGTTATCTTGCGCCGCTTTCTTTGTCAAGGTTCATTCGTCATTTCCGGGTGATTACGGGGAAAGGGGTAAGCCGCTTTCAGCCCGGAGCTGATATAGTCAATCCAATTTCATGTTGACAATGGCGGTTATGAGCTTGATTTCCAAATGACGCTTCATGTACTCGTCCACGCAGTAGTGTTCTTGTCCGCAGTCATCATAGAGCTTGCGGGTGCAGAGCTTTTTGATGTACCTGTCGTAATGCCGCAGCACCCGATCCATAGCGGACGGATCACCGGCATGGGCGGCCTCGATCACCGCAAGAGGAAGCAGCTCATAATTACAAGAACGGTTATTGTCCTGATTCATCGTGCTAACCTCCTTTCGGCAGAAGCGTTTTCAGCTTGTCGCGCATCTTGTCCAGCGTCGTTGTCCTGCGCCGCTGCACAGCGCAGCGGGACATTCCCAAAACGGCACCGATCTCCTTATCCGTCATATCCATGACGAAACGCAAGATCAGGATGCTTTGTTCTGTCGGGGACAGCTCCGCGAAAACCTCCGCGACTTGCTCATTGTCAATCCGCAGCTCGCAGCCGTGCGCCGTAAAGGAAAAGCTGTCACTGGGGTAATCTTCCGTAAAGCAGAGGCTTTGTAGCTCCGAGTACGAAAGATCGCTGAACAACAATTCCCGCTGGTACTGCTGTTTCAGTTGCAGCAAGTAATTCACGGCCTCATTCCGCAGCACTTTTTTACAAAAGGCGTCGAAACGGTACGGCACGCTCTGACGGGGGATATTCGCCATCGTTATCACCCCCTTTCCGTGGGGGAGTAGGTGGTTTTTTCCCTTTCCGTCAGTACAACAAGTGCCGACCTATCGCGTGCTCGCCAAAACCTCCTTTTTTGAAAATTTTTTTGAGAAAAATGCAAAAAACGCCCGGCTGAACATAGTTCAACCGAGCGCCGGAATGTGATGTATGCAATTCCTACATCGTATAATTCACAGGGGAGGGCATAGTACGCCCAAAGAGCATACAGGATTTTTTTGCGTATGCAGAGATAGTCCGGGTATAGATAGAGTTTGACATAGCGGCAATCCTCCTGTTGCCGCCGCTTATTTGTCAGCTATCAAGTTGTAGTGAAAACATAAACGGCGGCTTTCCCGGAAAAGCCGCCGTCAAAGAAAAGGTTATAGTAAGGCCATGCCTTAACTACCCGCCGTCATGCGGCTTTCCTGATTCTTCTTTCATGTGAATACTCGTAAACAATGCTCCTTATAAAAAACGAGCCGATGATGGCAGTTATATACTGTCGATCATCGGCTCTGCGTCTGTGCGTCTGGCTCTTTGATGATAGTGATATTTCCTTGTTTTAGATCAATTAGTGTTTCGTTCCGGCATTTCGGGCAATACAGAGGAAAATTCCTTAATTCAGTATCCTCTTTGATTTTCACTCTTGTTTTGCCACCGCAGATGGGGCATTTTATCCATGTCGTACACATAGTTTTTATCATGTTTTCAGTTTCAGGAGCAAGGCGATTATCAAGGCCGCGACAGCGCAGAGCAAGAAAATAATAAATCGCTTCGGGCTTTGCACGATCAAGACATTCGGGTTATCCCGATCATACTGAACATCCACCGGATCACCGATATTGCTTGACATTGGCACCACGATCCGGTTTTGAGAAGTTATCATTTGCCCGTCCACACTGTACATGACTAACGCCCACTTGGAATTATATACTTTCATGGTTTCAGCGGCGAGCGTGGATATATCAACAATGTTTCCCGTGGTTTTACATACCCGATCCCGTTTTTTCAAAAGTATAATGCCTTCTTTACAGCCCAGCAGGAAAAGCGCAAATGCTGCAAACAGAAACAGTAAAACGACACTTCCCATTTTTTCACCCCCTGTTTATGGTATCGACGTGGAACTTAAAGCTCCTTTTTTACAAATATACGAATGGATATTATCATGGACAAAAGGAAAACTCCTATGCCAGCAATGCCAAGAATGATGGGTGCCGTCATATTTGATGTATTTTGCATAAATGACAGAATCAGCTTCATATCGGGATGAAATACTTGAACAACGAGGGTCGGCCCAAGCGATATAAGCAATATAGCGACGATAAATACAAGTCGAGCCTTTGTTATTCCGTATTTTATCGCAACAGGAGTATATATCCCATAGAGGATTGCTCCAACCAAAAAGACCGTCAATGCTTCCAAGATGTTCAGAAAATCAAGTCTCGGATAAATAGCGGCTATAATCGAATAAACAGCGACGCATGCTCCGTAGAAAATCAGGTAACAGATGTATTTGGCGATAACATAGCTTTTTCGGGGACATGGCGCTGCGCAAAGCAGAGCTATTGCTTTCGGGCTCTTTTCTTCTTCCGTCGCAACTGCCTGCATGAATGATAGCTCCATCAAAATTACCATGTAAAGAAAAACGAATATCCCTATCCCTTGTATTTGCGTTGTGTTTCTCAACAGAATTATCACAAGCAACGGTACAAGAATACTGATTCCTAAAAAAGCCGTAATGGACTTCTTTACCAGCAGAAAGTCCTTTTTTACAAGATTAGCGATCATCGTTGCCACCTCCAATGTATGCCAGCATAATATCCTCAATGGTTGCCTTTTCAAGCAGCACATCCGGCAATTCTTTCTTCATTTTCGCCACGTGATCTGTAATTCCGGTGAAGCCAAAGGATGAAACTTTAAGACCTCTTATGAGTTGCCTGTTTTGGTCGTTGAGCAGGGCGACATTTCCTTTTACAATGCGGAAAGTGTCAAGGAGATCATCCTTGCTTTGCTGCAAGATTATTTTCCCTCCATCTATGAGAATGAGCATGTCCGCGATTTTATCCAGATCGGAAGTAATATGTGTCGAGAAGAAAACCCCCTTGCCGCCGTTTTTCATGTAATCCATGACAATCTCCAAAAACTGACTTCTCACAAGCGGATCAAGCCCACTTGTCGGCTCGTCCATGATAAGCAGCTCGGCGTTATGAGAGAGTGCCAGAACAAGGGCAAATTTCATTCTCATACCTCTGGAAAGCGTTGAGATTTTTTGCTTTGGATCAAGCTCAAACTTCTCCATATATAACCGATAGTCAGCGTCGCTCCATTTGGAATAGGCGGGCGCAACAATGCTTTTCATGTCCTTCATGGACAGGTCGTTATAAAAGTAGCTACTGTCCATAACAATACCGATCCTGTCTTTGATTTCCTGTTCATGGGCATCTGCGTCAAGACCGAAAATTTTTACTACTCCCGCGTCTTTGTGCGCAAGCCCCAGAATAGAGCGTATCGTTGTCGTCTTTCCTGCGCCATTGGCTCCAATAAAGCCAGTCACACAGCCCTCCGGCAAAGAAAAAGAAATGTTGTCAAGAGTAAACGACGGATACCGTTTTACAAGACCGGTCACTTCAAGGATATTATCCATAGTTAATCCTCCTCGTATAGAATATCCAACATTGCAAATAGATCATCTTTTGCAATGTCAAACAGTTTTGCGTTATGAACAGCCTTTTGCAAATCCTGTTCAATAATGCGGCGTTTGGAATCTCGGAGCAATTCCAAATTGCCCATAGAAACGAAAGTACCTCTGCCCGCCTGACTGATGGCAAAGCCCTCTTTTTCCAATTCCTCATAGACGCGGCGGATCGTCAAGACGCTAACCTGAATATCGTTTGCAAAGTTCCGAATGGACGGCAAAAGTTCCCCGTCCTCTAATTCTCCCTTTAAGATGGCATCCTTGATCTGCTCCTTAATCTGCATATACAGCGGAACGTCCGATGAATTGGATACGATTACGTTCATGTTCTACCGCCCCCTAAACTGTGTATTACCTACAAGCACAGTATACACTAACATCACGAAATTGTCAACAGATAAGAATGGTTTCGTGCAGAGAACGAAACAATAAAATGGCGGTGTATGATTTATCACATCATTCCCAAAACTATTGATGAACTATACAATGGTGATGGGTGATAAAAATATGGCAAAAATTGAACAATGCCCCGGCTTTGAAACCTTTGGTGCCGATGTAAAAGCGGCCCGTGAAAAGCTGGGAATATCCCGCAGAGAGCTTGCGGAAAAGATCGGGGTCGATCCCCGTTATCTGGCGAACATCGAATTAAAGTCAACGATCCCAAGTATGCCGCTGATGGTGCAGCTATTCCACCTGTGCAGCCTCCCGGCAGAAAAGTATTTTAACCCGGAGCTGCGGAAGCAGGAAACCGAGCAATGCCAGCGCGTAAAATACAAAGTGCAGCTTTGCCCGGAAAAGTATCTGCCCGCTATCGAAAGCGCCATTGACGAGCTGATGAAGCTAGACAAGTAGAAGCCGTTTCCTGTATGTGAGGAAGCGGCCTCTTATTTTATATTTTTCTGATTTCTGCCCGCGAAAGCGAGCATTTTTTGTCGTTCCCGGTGTTGTATTGGTGAGGGGATAAAACTTTCATAGCAAGCATAGGAAGCGGGTACCCACTTCCGTCTTTTGCTCCAGCAAAAGGGCTTGTTGGGAAGCGTCCCAAACCCTCTACAACGGAAAGGAGCGACAGCACATGAACGGCAGAAAAAGAACGGTGCAGCTAAAGTTTCGCGTGACGGAAGCCGAGCGCGATTTGATCCTTGAAAAAATGAAGCTGATACCAACACGGAATATGGCGGCGTATCTGCGGAAAATCGCAATCGACGGATATATCATTCAGATAGACCATAGCGACATAAAGGCAATGACCGCCGAAATACAGAAGATCGGGGTCAACGTCAATCAAATAGCAAAGCGCGTGAACAGTACGGGCAGCGTCTACCAAGAGGACATAGACGAGATAAAGGGGGTGCTGAATGAGATATGGCGGTTACAAAGATTAAACCTATTAAAAGCACGTTGAGCCAAGCCCTCGCCTATATCCAAAATCCCGCCAAGACAGAAGAAAAACTGCTTGTGTCCTCATTCGGCTGTTCCTATGAAACGGCAGATATTGAGTTTGCATATACCCTGTCGCAAGCGTTGGAGAAAGGCAACAATTTAGCCCACCACCTCATGCAATCCTTTGAGCCGGGGGACGTCAGCTATGAAAAGGCGCATGAGATAGGTCGTCAGCTTGCCGACGCGGTAACAAAGGGGCAACACGAATATGTTTTGACTACCCACATAGACAAGGGGCATATCCATAACCATGTGATTTTTTGTGCGGTCAATTTCATAGACCACCGCAAATACAATTCCAACAAGCGGAGCTATTACGGCATACGCAACATCAGCGACAGGCTGTGCCGGGAAAACGGCTTGTCAGTCGTTGTCCCCGGCAGGGGCAGCAAGGGAAAGAGCTATGCGGAGTACCAAGCGGAAAAGACGGGTACAAGCTGGAAAGGCAAGCTGAAAATTGCCGTTGATACGCTTATCCCGCAAGCGTCAGACTTTGCCGATTTTCTGCGGCTGCTGCAAGCTGCGGGCTATGAGATAAAGCCCGGTAAATACATATCTTGCCGCGCACCGGGGCAGGAACGCTTTACCCGTCTGAAAACGCTCGGCGCGGATTATACAGAGGAAGCCATAACGGAGCGCATCAAGGGCAGGCGCACCCGCGCCGCCAAAGCCCCGAAGCAGGAGCGCGGCGGTATCTCCCTTGTTATCGACATTCAGAACAGCATCAAGGCGCAGGAAAGCCGGGGCTATGAGCATTGGGCGAAAATCCACAATCTCAAACAGGCGGCGAGGACGCTGAACTTCCTCACGGAAAACAGGATTGACAGCTATGCAGAGCTTTCCGCAAAAATCGCGGAAGTGAACGCGGCAAGTGAACAGGCGGCAGGCGCATTAAAGGGCGTCGAACGGCGGCTTGCGGATATGGCGGTCTTAATCAAGAATGTTACGACGTATCAAAAGACAAAGCCCGTGTATGACGCATACCGCAGAGCAAAGGACAAGGCGGCATACCGCGCCGCCCATGAGAGCAGTATCATATTGTTTGAAGCCGCCGTAAAAGCGGTCAAGCCCGCGTTGGTCGGCGGCAAGCTCCCCAACGTCGCCGCGCTGCAAGCGGAATATGCCGCGCTCGGAGAGCAGAAAGAAAAGCTCTACGCCGACTATGGCAGGCTGAAAAAGCAGGTCAAGGAGTACGACGTTATCAAGCGGAACATCGACAGTATTTTGCGGCGCGAAAGTGAGCCGGAGCGAGGTAAGGAAAATGTGCGCGGATAAATGCGGATTGTGTGGAAATCCCCGAAAAAGCATGGTATGATGAAACTATCCCAATGTAGGACTGCTGAACGCTATCCATATTTTTACGAAACAGAGGTGAGGTTATGACGCGAGGTGAGATTTGGAAAGACTTTTTTAAGAAAACGGTTTTGACCGTTCTGATTGCCGGAGTGCTGTTTTATTGGGCTACACTGGTATTCACAAAGGACGGGGCAACGAACTACTTTTATGTGTGGCTGTGCTGCGGCATCCCCTTTGGCATACGCCGTATGTTCGTGTGGCTTATCCCACGCGGCTTTGACCTTTCCGGCACGGTGGGCGTCGTTGCGCTCAACTTCATTGTGGGCGGCTTGATCGGCGGCGTCATTCTGATATGGCGGCTTGCGGTCGCGGCATGGTATATCCCTCTGACGATATATCGGCTTCTAAACGTCGGCAGGGTCGGCGTAGCAGAAATCGGCGAGGAATAAGCAAAAAAGAGAACGGGGCGCGGTGGCCATCATCGGCTGCCGCGCCCCGTCTGTTCGTGGGTGCTGCTTTAAGTGTCTGTTACGCAGTAGAACACTGTTTTTGCGGGTTTAGGTATAAATCCCCTGTCATGCTCAAATCGCGTCTGAAAAGCGGCATGGCGCAAGGGCTTTCTCGCGCCTACTGCGTAACGCGGGCGCGTCGTTTCCGCATCCGCTCGGCGGCTTGTCTGCGGGTGATCCGCTTGCGGCAGTCCGGGCAGTATTTGACGCTGTTTGAGGTGGACGCAAACGCCGCGCCGCACTCGGCGCACCGCCGCCTGTCCTCTGCTTGGTAAAGCTCCGCGTAAAGCAGCTTGTCGGCGGGAAGTACGGCGTTTTGAAACCATCTGCAAAGAAGCGAATAGGAAATGAGCTGCGGACAAACGCACTCGTCCCCATCGTCCAGCAAAATGCAGTTCCCGCCCATACAGTTGCAGCAGGTTTTCTTGATAAGGGCGTTCGCTTTGCGGCTCTGCTGCGGCGTCAGCCGTTTCAGCCCGCTCATACTTCGTCGGCGGCAGATACGGCGAGAGCGGCAAAGTCGGCGTCGCTCATGGCGCGGAGCTTCGCAAGGGTACGCAAGGCAAGCTCGCGCATTTCGCCGTCCATATAGGGCAGCGCACCCGACATTTCCCCGATAAGCTCCCTGCGCGTATCGGCGATGTAGATGCTGATAAGATTTGTTTCCTCAACGGTAAATCGGTTCATGCTCATACCTCCATTTCGTGATGTTTTGTTTTTGCCGCCCGCTTCGGAGCGGCTTTCTTCTTGTCGGCGGCAAGCTGCGCCCGGATAGAGGGGCGGGGCTTGCGAATATCCCGGTCGCGGTTTTCGTTCTTGTCGATCAGCGCATAGATGCCGTGCCTGCCCTCAATTTTGGAAAAGGTCAGCGTCTTGTAGGGAAGCAGCGAGAAAAGGCGGTCGGTATCCCTGCTCGACGCAAGCATCATAAACGCCGGGGCAAGCTCTGTCATGTAGTGGGTTTTGTTCGGGCTGTTGGGGCTGTACTGACGTTTCATTTCGGCAACAATGCGCCGCGCTTCGGCTTCAATCAACCCGTCGCGCAAGGCGGCGATATGCGCCTTGAAGTCCCCCGGTGAAAGCTGCTCACGGCTGCGCCGTTCCTCTTGCAGAATGTCGCGCAAGGCGGCGGGGTCGTTTGGCTGCACCTCAAAGCGGAGAAACGCGCCATACTGCGGATCGGGCGAACCGCCAAGGTATCTATTTGTCGGCTGGCTGCGCTCGCCGCGCTCATAGAAAAGCGTTACGATGTCTGCGGGAAGCGCCTGCTCCCGAACGTGCCGGAAATGGGCGGCATAGTCCAGCTCATAGAGGTTTCCCCGGATTTTGCCGCGCTCCCTGCCCGTCAGCTCCACGGCGTAGGCAAGAATACGATCGCGTGTCTGCTCCCCGTGGGACTTCCATGTGTTGTATGGGCGGGTGTCTTTGAGAAAAACGTCGCGCTCCCGGAAGCAATGCGTCCCGGACGGGCGGGAAAGCCACAAAAGCAACCTGTCCTCGCAGTCGGGGCTTGCAGCAGCCTCGTGAATGATCTTCTTGTCAATCTCAAAATCGCTTTGGTAAAAGCCGGTGTTCTGCTTCATCACCGCATCAAGGCAAGCCAGTATATCCACGTTTTCAAACTTCTGCATACGATCAGATCCTTTCCAAATCCTGCTTCTTGCTCCTTTGCGCCTTTCTTTGGGCAGTCTGCTCCTTTGCCGCCCGAAGCTGCGCCCGGATCGAGGGCTTTTCCTCTTTGCCGCGCTCCTTATCGGCATGGATGGCGTTCGCAAGGTCAATCAGGGAAATCGGCTCACCCGCCTTTGCTTTCTGCTCCAATTCCCCGACGGTGGGCGTCTGCGGCGTGTTGTTGATGATACCGTCAAAATTGTTGTCGTTCTGCTCCACAATATCCTCAACGTGCTTTAGATAATTCTGCGGCTGCAAAAACTCCGGCGTCTGTCGATAGCCGATGCTGTCAACGTAATGTGCCGTGTCCTGCCCGTTCTGATGCAGCACCACCACATCGGAAACGGAAAGGCTGTGTCCCTTAAAGTCTTTCGGGTGGTCGATATTAAAGCGGGTAAAAATAGCTTCAAGGCTCGTACCCGGTGCAAGGGGTGCGGAATAGATCAGGTCATAGTTCGCCGGATCAACCGTGTGTCCCGCTGCGGTCAGACGGTCGTAAGGCTCAAAGCGCAAGTCCCGCGTTTCGTCGCCGCGTTTGAGCTGATAAATGGAAAAGGTGTCCCTGTCTGGCTCCTGCGCCTGTGTGCGCTCCGCAAGCGTCTTTTCGGCACGTTGCAAAACGGCATCGCTGACGGGGAGCGCATACAGCCCGGAAGTAGAGGAAAAGCCGACGTTATTGAAAACATAGTCCACCTCGCTATCCTTCAACGCGCCCGCCGCAAAATACTTCTCCCGCATGGGTTCTGCACTCACCTTGCCATCCGCGATGTCGTAATTCAGCCCGGTTTCGATATGGGAGCAGATGTTTCCGTCCACCGCCAGTGTCACATAGTACCAGCCCATATATCCGCTGCTTTGACCGTCCGCACCATCGTTGAACTCGACGTTGAGCAGGGTGTAGGGCTTCAAGCCCTTCTGCGCGGCAATGGCATTGTCCTTTGCTTCGCGCTCCATGAGGGAAGCGAGAGCTGCTTCCTTTGTCACGCTGACGATCTCCGGGTTGTACCGCAGCAGGGTATCATTGACAAGCTCCCGCTGTACCACTGCGGTCTTTGCTTTCGGCGTAAGGCGGTTGCCGAGAAACAGGGACGCGCCGTTATCAAAGCGGATGGATATATCGCTTGTGCCGCGCCATTTTCCCGTACAGGGCGACGTTTCAATCCTGCCCGCAGTACCGCCGAACGCCTGCGCGATCACTCCGATTTTTTCCTGTGTGGAAAGCGCCTCATATTTCTCTGCGATTGCGGCGGCTTTTTTCTGCAAGTCCGTAAGGGGCGGGGCGTCTTTTTCGCTCTGCTGCTCCTGCGCGGCGGCAAGATCGGGCGCGGCTTTCTCGGCTTCGTGCTGCTTTTGCAGCTCTGCGATATGCTCGTTAATACTGTTGATGATGTCTGCGGCGGCAGAGCGGATCGTTTCAAGGGAGTTTTTCAGCTCCGCAAGCTCCCGCCCGCTGCTCCACCCGGCAACATAGCCGAAAGAGTAGTCCGACGTATCAAGCCCGTAATGCTGGCAAACGGTGTAGGCGACGCTTTCCGCTTCCACCTCGCGGGTGCGGCGGTCTACGCGGGGCTGCTGCTCGTCTTTGGGCGCGTTCAGGTCAATATCGTGCAGCTTTGCGTGGGCGATTTCGTGAATGGCGGTTTTGAGCGTTTGCAGCTCGCTCATACCCTCGTCAAGTGCGATGCGCTTGTCCTCCAAGTGATAATAGCCGTGTGCGCCGCCCTCGATTTTCTCAAAGCCGATGGGGACGGGAGAGGTCTTTTCAAGGGCTGCGAAAAAATCACTGTACTGCTCCACATCGCCCGTCAGCGCGTCCACGGCAATATCCGGCAATTCCTTTCCCTCGGTCTGCGACACGTCAAAGACAGATACCACCTTGTAGGCGGGTATGGTGATCTCCTTTTCCTCGGTGACGGGCTTTCCGTCCCTGCCGATCACGGGCTTTTGGGTCTGCGGGTCGATTTTCTCCGTTTCCTGTTTGATTTTGAACGGCGACGGGGCGATAATCTTAATGCCTTTTTCGCCTTTTTTGACGTTGCGCTGAAACTGGTTTTTCCAAGCGGTAAAGCCCGCGATCAGGGAAGCATCGGGCTTCTGCATGGCGATCAAGAGGGTGTTGTTGAAGCTGTAATTATGAAACTTTGACATGACGCGCAGATACTCCTTGTAGCGTTCGCTGTCGAACAGCTCCGTAATGCCTTGCTCCAAACGGTCGGTAATTTCTTTGAGCTTTTCGGCTGGCTTCTCTGCGGTAAGGTTGATAGGGATAACAGGCTGCGGCTGCGGCGGCTCTGTGGTAAGTGTCGCCGCTTGCCTTGTGCCGATTGCATCCATTTCAACCTTTTCCGGGTCAAGGCGCGTCGGCTGCGGGTAGCTCATAATACGGTATTCTTTGGGAATATCGCGCCCGTTGTACCACTCCGAAAAGGTGTTTTTATTGTTGTAAACATAGCCTTGCTCGGTGAAGCGTCCCCCGTCATTGATAGCGGCGTCGCGCCCGTATTCCTCATACATGAAATACTTTTTTGCTTCTTCGGGCAGTTCCAATTCGTCCAGCTCGTCGATAAGGTAATAGCCGTAATCTTCCTCGCTTTGGACGGTAGGGTAAATCCAGTAGCAATCAAGATTTTGTGCAAGGTTGATAAGGTCTTTCAGATTTCCGGCGTACTCGCCAAGCGTAACCGCCGCCGCAAACTTTGCTTTGTCCTCGTCACGCTGCATTTCAAGCAGCTTGCCTAAATAGTTCAGTTCGTCCATGCTGCCGCTTTGGATAACGGCAAGCGGCACGTCAAACGGGCAATCCTCGGTGTTTGCAAAGCCGCCCACAAAAAAATCCTGCGGGTTGTCGGCGGTAATACCGACGCTGCGCATAGCCGCGTGTAGCTGCTCCTGTGTAGCGGGCATGGAAAGCCATGCGCCGCCCGGTGCGCCCGTTTCAAAACGGCTGCGGCTGTCAATCAAGATAGAAAACTGTTCGCTCATTCATTCGCTCCTTTCAGTTCGTTTTTATAGAGGGTTTGGGACACTTCCCAACAAGCAAAATCCCCATTCTGCGCGTAGCGTCAGAACGGGGATTTTACGGAAAGGGTACCCCTTTCCTATGCTTGCTGCGTAAGTTCTTTGTCCCTCGCAAGCTCGATACGGTAGTTGACGTATTTCCCGCCCGTATCGGCTAATATAATGCTTCCGTCATAGGTTTTACCCGTTTTCGGGGAATACAGCTTTTTGACCTTCGCCCTGCCGCCCGCAAGCAGCGCGGCGGCAATTTTCGGGCTAAAGGCGGTTTTGCGTTCCTCGAAAAAGCGGTCGTTTTTCCACATGACAAAGGCGCAGTCCTTCTTTTCGCAGTAGTAGTTTTTTCTGCCCTCGCAGACGTTCCCGCCGCAGCGGGGGCATTTGCCGATCACCGTCTGTTCCTCTTTGAACAGGTCTTTCTGATTTTCGGAAAGAAACGGATAGGCTTTCACCAGCGCCCGCGCCATTTCTTCAATGCCCCGCATAAAGTCCTCCGGCTCGGCTGCGCCCCTTGCAATCTGCGTCAGAGCGTTTTCCCATTCGGCGGTAAGCTGCGGAGAGGTCAGCGTATCGGGCAGAACGCAAACAAGGTTGTTGCCCTTTTGGGTTGGGATAAGCTGTTTTCCCTTGCGCTGCACAAAGCCGGATTTTACCAGCTTTTCAATTACGGCGGCGCGGGTAGCGGGAGTGCCAAGCCCCCGGCGTTCTGCGTCCGGGTCGGTGTCCGCGCTTCCGGCGCGTTCCATAGCAGATAGCAGGCTTGCTTCCGTGTGCGGCTTCGGGGGCTGCGTGTCGTGCGCCGTAACTCTTGCGGCTGGACTGTCAAAGCTCTGTCCCTCGGCAAAGGTCGGCGCATCTAAAATAAGCTCGTTTTCCCCGTCGCCCTCGGCGTTGGGCTCTCCTTTCAGCGTCGCCCGGTAGCGTCGTTCAAGCTCTTTCCACCCGTCGCAAAGAACCGTCTTTCCCTTTGCCGTAAACTCGGTATCGGCACAGGAAAACACCGCCGTTACCGCATCAAAAACGTGCGGCTCGGCGGTAGCGAACAGCAGACGCGCCCCGGCAAGGGTGAGGATATTTCTTTCGCTTTCCGGCAGCGCGGCGAGGTCTGCTTTCGCAAGCTCCATTGTCGGAATAATGGCGTGATGGTCGGACACCTTTTTGCTGTCAAGCGTCCGGGCTATGTCCGGCGTAAACGCCGCGCCTTTCATAAAGGGCAGCTTGCCGACAAGCAGCGCGGCGATATGCACCGCTGTATCGCCCATGTCGTCGGTCAGATAATTGCTGTCCGTTCGCGGGTAGGTAAGCAGCCGCTTTTCGTAAAGGGCTTGTGCAAGGTCAAGGGTCTGCTTTGCGGTGTAACCGTAAATGCGGTTGGCTTCCCGCTGCAAGCCCGTAAGGTCGAACAGGCGGGGCGGCTGCTCGGTTTTCCTCTCACGCCTCACCGAAACGCACACGGCCTGCGACGCTTCGCAAGCCGTTTTTACCGCTTCCGCTTTTGCGGCGTCGGAGATCCTTGCGCTTACCGCTTCCGCGCCGCCAACATCAAGACGGACGATATGGTAGGTTTCTTTCTTGAAAGAGGTGATCGCCGCGTCCCGGTCTGCAAGCATTTTTAAGGTCGGCGTCTGAACGCGCCCTACGTTTAGAGTTTTGCCGTGAAGGACGGAGAAAAGGCGTGTGGCGTTGATGCCGATGATCCAGTCCGCTTTTGCACGGCATAATGCAGACGCATAAAGCGCGTTATAGTCCTTGCCGGGTTTCAGCTCGGCAAAGCCCTTTTTGATTGCGCTTTTCTCCATAGAGGAAATCCAAAGACGGGAAAAGGGCTTATCGCACCCCGCCGCATGGTAGACAAGGCGAAAAATCAGCTCGCCCTCGCGCCCTGCGTCACAGGCGTTGACAACCTCGGAAATATCGCTGCGGCGCATGAGGTCTTTTAGGATTTTGAACTGCTTTTGCCTGTCTTTGAATACGGTATATTGCCACGGCTGCGGCAGGATCGGCAGACTGTCATAGCTCCACTTTTTGTACTGCTCCCCATAGGCGGCGGCTTCCGCAAGCTCCACCAAATGCCCCACGCACCATGAAATGAGGTAGCCGCCGCCCTCCATATATCCGTCCTTTTTGTTCTTTACGCCAAGGGCGGCGGCAAGTGCCGCCGCCACACTCGGCTTCTCTGCAATGACTAACCTCATTCCTCGTCCTCCTGTTCCTCGCTGCCTGCTTCCGGCTCGTCCTCGTCGTAATCGTCAAAATCGAAATCGTCAAGGTCGGCGTCGCCCTTGATACCCTGCTTCGGCTTCATAATCTTAAAGTAGTAGAACGCGCCGCCACTGGCAAGCAGGGTAACGACAAGGAAGATCACAAGCCCGCCCGCATTGCTTTTTTCTTTCTCCGGCGGCGCATCGTCCGGCTCCGGCACGGCTTCCTTGCCTGCACATTCGGTCATATTGACAGAGCATACCGGGCAGGCGGTATTGACTGCGCCCGCCTTGCATTTGTCCTTACAGGTGCAAACGACGGGAGCCTGCGCCTTGCCGCTGCCGTCCTCCATGAGCGCCATCAGGTCGGCTTCGTCCACCTGATTGAGAAAATGTACGGTGTTTTTGCCCTCGGCGGCGCGGTCAACGATGATGTAAAAGTAGTTGCCGTTTTTGCTCTGCACAATGATAAACTGCTTGTCCTCGGCTGCTTCTCCCTCAATGTCGTCAATCAGCGACAGATTACCGTCCGGCGTAAGGGGCTGCGGCTCGGTTTTAACAATCACGCCGCTGTCATTGGTGGGAATGTCCTCACCGCCGCCCGCATAGGCGGTAACGGAAAAGCCGCCCAAGAGGACAAGGGCGGCAAGCAGGGCGGCGGCTGTTTTGAAAAAGCCTTTATTCTTCATTTTCGACTTCCTCCTGTTCCATGTAGTCTGTACCTGCGGCGGCAATGCCGGGGATCGGTTCGCCGGAAAGCAGGGCGGTAAGCTCTGCGGGGGTTACGCGCATGGAGCGCACAAGAGCGATGATTTGCAGGTTTTCTGCTTCGGTTTTCTGCGCCGCAAGCTCTTTCAGCCTGTTCTGATACTCGCTGATCTTCTCCCGCGTTTTCTGCATTTCCTTTTCAATGCGGTCAATTTTGCTGTTTGTCATACTTTCAAAACTCCTTTCAAATTTTAATTCCAATTCATCAGCCCATAGCCCTTGATACAGGCGTAATCAAGAGGATAGCTTCTGATTTTGCAGGCGTCGCCGGAATTACCCTCCACGGTGTAAACGCGGCTTCCGTCTGTGCCGATTACGATACCTACATGGTCTGCGCTGCCGTCTAAATCCCAATCAAAAAAGATGGCGTCGCCGGGAGCGATATTCTCATAACCCCTCGCGCCCCATTGCCCGTGAGAGGTAAACCACGGAACGCCCTGCGACTGACAGCCCGCAAAGCGCGGCTCGGAAAGTCCAGCCTGTCCGTAGCACCAGGACACAAAGCAGGCGCACCAAGCCACGCGGCTGTCAAAGCCGTACCAGCTCCAGTAAGGCGCACCGCCTACATTGCCGACTTGCGACTTCGCTATATCCACAAGGACGGTGTTGCCGGGGCGGGTGCCGTTGACAAAGGTAACGCCGCTTAAATCCTCGGACGCAGAAGTGTCCGCAGAGCCGCCGCCAAAAACGAGGGGTTTGTTGCCGCTTGTTTGCAAATAGACACGGTACATTTCAAGCTGCTCCGGCGTTAGAAGCTCCGATACAAAAGAGGATATGGGTCTGTTCGTCAGCGTTACATTGAGAATGTAATAGTTATAGGGGACTTCAACGGTGTAGGTATAGGTATGGGTGTTGCCCTCCGCGTCCGTGTAGCTGCCTGTGCGCCGTTCCGTGCGGTAGCGCACCTCGATTTCTTCCGTGACGGTCAGCTTGTATTGCAGATTGAAAATGCGGTCAAGCTCTGCCTGTGCGCTCTGCGGGGTATAGCTCTGCAACAGGGCGGTCAGGTAGGACGCTAATTCATGGGGGTTATGCCCGATGTACGCAAGGTCGTAGCGGTATTCGTCATAGCCCGGATAATCGCGCTCGATATTGTCTATCCTGCTTTGCAGATCGTTTTCCTTTGCCGCATAATTGTTTTCCACCGCTACAAGGTCGCTGTCCTCCGATGTGTAAGAGGTTCCGATTACGCCGTTGACAAGCCCCGAAAAAAGAGCAGAGCCGGAGGAAATTGCGGACATCAGCATGATAAGCAGGAGCAGCGCACACCCGGCAATCAGAAAGGCTTTCCAATGCCGCCCTACAAAGGCGGCGGTCTTTTTCGTCGCTTCGGCGGTTTTCTTCGCCGCCTTGCGGGTGTTTTCTGCGGCTTTCCTTGCGGATTTTGCACCGCCCGTTCGTACCGCCTTTGCATACTGCCGCTTGATCTGCTGCTTCTGCCAAAACCGGGAAACGGGGTTGCTTGCAAGCTGCGGGTTGTCGTGCAGCGCCTTTTGATACTGAAAATCGGCGTTTGCCTTGAACGCGGCTTTTTCTGCTTTTGCCGCCGCCCGGTAGGGTTTCAGCTTGCGGCTGCGGCGGCTCTTTCGCATCTGCCGCGCCCCCGCCCGGATGCCGCGCTCGGCTAATTCCTCGCTCTTGTGCGCTCCCTCCACGCCGGAGTTGTCCTTTTCAACGGAATGTATCTTATTGTGGACGAAAACGCCGACCTCCTGCACGGGGCGGGAGAGGGGGTTATGCTGCTGCCTGCCGCCCGGTATGGGCTTTTCCTTTTCCTCAAAGCGCAGGCGGGTTTTGCCCTTGCCTGCGGCTTCGTCAAAGGTGCGCTCTTTTGTCAAGACTTTCTTTTTCGGAATAGCCGCCCGCGCTTCGTCCAAGCGGTCGGCGGCTCTTTCCGATTTGCGGATCGCCTTTTGAAGCTCCGGCGTCGCCCGTTCTTCCTCGGTGAATTGCAGGCGTGAGGTCTTTGTTTTTGCCGCCGCTTCCCGCTGCGCCCGCTTTATCGCCTTTTTGGATGCTGCGCGGGTATGGGCAGCGTCGATATGCTCCAAAACACGCTCGGCTGCGGCGTCGTCCCGCTTCGGGGAAAGCTCCGGGGTATGGGGACAAGCTGCCGCGCTGCCGGATGGGTGCGGAAGCTGCTGCGCGGCTTCCTGCGCCGCCTGGTCGGGCTGCTTGGAAAAATCCGCGTCCTGCTCGCGCCCGCTGACCAGCTCGGCGGTGCCTGCGGTTTCGTTGACCTCGATAAGTCCGTCCCGGCTCATTTTCTGCGTAATTTTATCGCGGGGTTTCAGCTTTTTGCTCAATTCGTTTCACCTCCGATCCGCGCCCTTGCAAGGGTGCAATAGTCATAGTTCAGTTCAATGCCGATGTAATGGCGGTCAAGGCTTTTTGCCGCAAGCCCTGTCGTGCCGCTGCCGAAAAACGGGTCAAGCACAATGCCGCCCTTGGGACAGCCCGCCAAAATGCAGGTTTCCGCCAGCTTCGGCGGGAACGCGGCGAAATGCCCGCCCTTGTAGGGTACGGTGTTGATATGCCACACGTCCCGCTTATTCCGCGTGGTCGGCATGAGGGCTTCATCGTAGTAGCCGCCTGTCCGCGCCCGGTTGATGCCCTGCACCTTGCCCTGTCCGGGTACCTCGCCGTCGTATTTGTGTCCCGCGCTGCGCCCGCCCCGGTATCGCGCCGCCGTTGTTGGGGCAATGGGTTCCGCAATGGCGGCGGCGTCATAGTAATAGCTCTTTGACTTCGTAAGCAAAAAGACGTTCTCATAGCAGCGGCTCGGTCTGTCCCTCACGCTTTCGGGCATGGGGTTGTCCTTCTGCCAAATAATCGCGCTGCGCAGATACCACCCGTCAGAGCGCAGGGCAAAGGCTAAAAGCCACGGAATACCGATTAAGTCCTTTTGCTTGCAGCCTGCCGCCCGTCTTGCAAGGGACAGGCTCTGCCCGTTTCTGCCTTTCGGGTTTTTCGGGTCGGTGTAGGTGCCCTTGCTGCCTGTGCCGCAGTAGGTATCGGCAATATTCAGCCAAAACGTACCGTCCGGGCGCAGCACCCGTTTCAGCTCACGGAAAACCTCGACAAGCCTTGCGATGTACTGCTCCGGCGTGTCCTCCCGCCCGATCTGCGCATCCATGCCGTAATCCCGCAGGGCGTAGTAGGGCGGGCTTGTGACGCAGCAATGGACGCTCTCGGCGGGCAGCTCCCGCAGGGCGCACAGCGCGTCGCGGTTGATGATGGTGTCTAATCTCATGTGCCGCCCACTTCCTCCGGGCGGGTCGTCATTACCCGGTATAGCTCGGTATTCTGCGGAAAACGGTCAAGGAAAGGCAGCACCACGTTTCCGTAGAAGATCAGCCCCTCGCCCGCTTCGGTATGGGTAACGTATTTCATCTGCTGCGGGGAGATATTGAGCTGCCTTGCAAGGATTTCCCGGTCGCCCTGCGCCTGATTGAGCATGAGGACAAAATCGCTGTTCTCAAAGATATTCTCAACTTCGCGGCTGCTCAAAAGGTCTTTGACATTCTGCGTGATGGCGGTTGGGATCCCGCCCCATTTACGAAAACGCTTCCAAATCTCCACGGAATAGGCGGCGGTTTGTTCCTCTTTGAGGAGCAAATGAAACTCGTCCATGTAGTAGCGGGTAGATTTCTTTTCAGCCCGGTTTATGGTTACTCTGTTCCACACCTGATCCTGCACAATGAGCATCCCCAGCTTTTTAAGCTGCTTCCCAAGCTGCTTGATGTCAAAGCAGACAAGGCGGTTTGAAAGCTCCACATTGGTACGGTGGTTAAAGACATTCAGGCTGCCCGAAACGTAAAGCTCCAATGCCGCCGCCACCCGCGCCGCTTCCGGCTCCGGCTGTCTTAAAAGCTCGTCGTAAAGGTCGCCGAGGATCGGCATTTTCGCCGGGTCGGGGGCGGCTAAAAACGGGCGGTACACGTTTCTTACGCTGCGGTCAATGACGGTCTTTTCCACAGGCATCAGCCCCTCCTTGCCGCCGATGACAAGCTCACAGAGGGAAAGGAGAAAGTCACTTTTCAGCGCAAGGGGGTTGTCGTCCTCGCTGTAATTGAGGTTAATATCCATAGGGTTGACATACTGGGTGCTTGTGGGGGAAATGCGGATCACCTGTCCGTGCAGGCGGCGCACAAGGGGGTAATACTCCGCTTCCGGGTCGCAGATGATGATGTCGTCGTCGGTAATGAGAAAAGCGTTTGTGATTTCCCGCTTCGCCGCAAAGCTCTTGCCGCTTCCGGGGGTGCCAAGGATTAGCCCGTTGGGGTTTTTCAGCCGCTTGCGGTCACAGAGGATCATATTGCTTGACAGGGCGTTCAGCCCGTAATAGAGTGCCGCGCCCTGCTGAAAAAGCTCCTGCGTGATAAAGGGGATAAAAATAGCGGTGCTTGATGTGGTAAGCCCCCGCTGGATGGGGATAAGGTTTTCTCCGATAGGTACGCTCGACAGTAAGCCCGCTTCCTGCTGATAGTCAAGGCGGGTGAGAGCGCAGTTGTATTTCTGCGCAATGCCTGCCGCTGCGAATATGTCATTTTCCAGCTTTCGCTTCGTGTCCGCCATATTTACCACAAGGAAAGTCAGGAGAAACATTCGCTCGTTGCGGCTCTGCAAGTCCTGCAAGAGGTTTTTCGCTTCGCCGCCGAACATGGCAAGGTCAGAGGGGA
>ERZ506979.592-NODE-592-length-21472-cov-4.333380_pt1 | contig 21472 bp, 29 predicted proteins | sample MGYA00512887_ERZ506979 | MGnify/ENA metagenome assembly ERZ506979 | reverse complement strand
CCGCTGTCGCTATCCGTAATGCGGCCATGCCGCATAACGGCTACCGCAGCGCCGTGGCGCTGGCTTGTTTGATAGCGTCATGGGCGCGGGCCAGGTCGCTGCCGGGCACGGCCATTCTGCGGCGGGCCTCGGCCAGATCGGGCGTCCGGACAAACAGGCGACGGAACTCCTTGTGCTCCGCTAACAGGTCCGTCAGATCCGGAAAGACCGCCTCCGGCGCGCCGCGCAGTATGGCGTTGTGCATCAGCGGCAGGCCAAAGGGCCGGCTGGGGCCAAGATACATGCAGGGGCCGTCGGCGCCCGGCGCAGCGGCATTGGACTGTTGCCGGTTTTCCGGCGGGAGACTGGTGGGGGAATCCTTGTCCTTGGACATTGCTCACTCCATATTGTTGAGTTCAGCCAGCCCTTTGGGCGGCCAGTTATAGTTCCAGACGGTTTCCAGCGTGGCCATGTGGTAGGTGTGCCAGCGCTGCTTGGGGACCGGGATGCTGGCTTTGAGCGGTTCCACCAGCTCAAAGCGTCCGGCCAGCAGGCGCTGCCGCCAGATGGCCCGGCGCAGGCAGTCCAGCAGGTCCGCCGTCAGCAGTCCCGCTTCCTCCTGTGAGTGGGGGCTGTGGACACCCAGCGCCAGGCCTACCGTGTCCCCCAGCGCAACCTTGTGATCCGCCTCGCTGGACACCTCACCCTCCACCCAGCGCACAAGCACGAATGGATAGACGGCGTCGCCGGATTCCTCGGGCAGGCCATGCAGAAATACCCGCGCATCCCGCTGCCCGCCCTCCGGAGCCGGGAAGGAATATCCGGCCACGGCCCGGCGTACCAGCGCGGTCAGCTCCATAAGCAGCAGACGCGACGTCATTTTCCGCCCCGCACTATGCCGGCCAGGATGACGTCAATCTCATGCCGCAGACGCGGCGCGAAGACTTCCTCCACCCGGGCCGCTATCTTCTCTTGCGTGTCCCGGCGCTGCAGGGCCTGCACCGGCGACGGGCCGAACAGCATTTCCACGTTGTTTTTCCAGGGTCCGCCAAAATCAGCCCCGCGTTTACGGGCGAAAATGCCGTAGCCGCCTTGCCGTTTTTTCATGATGAAGGGCTTGTCGAAGCCGGGTTTCATGGGGATCCGTCTCATTCCCCCGCGCCTGACAAGCGTGCTCACGCCTTCGCGCGGACGTGTGCCGGGCCGATTGGGGATCGCCAGAAAATGAATGCGGCTGACGCCCGGCTTGCCGGATATTTCCAGCGTGCCTTCCAGTTTCGCTGGCTTGGCCCGTCGCACGAAAATATTGTCAAAAAGTTTTTTCTCCGGAGCCGTGTAAGCCCGGCGCGCCTGGCGGGCCGCTTCCGTTCTGGCCGCTTCCAGGCCGCGATTGAGCGCCCTGGCCACGGCAACGCCCGCGTCCTTGCCGCCAAGAGCGTCGAGGGTTTCGCGCATGGCGCTGATGGCCCGCTCCACGCCTTCGGCTGTAATGACGATGCTCATGCCCGCTCCCTGTAAAGTTGTATGACGCGCATGGTCTCATCCGACTCCGCCGAGTCCGCATGCAGCACAAACCAGCGCTCGTGGCGGAACGTCGTTTCACGGTCGGGCAGCAGATCATCGGGCACATCCCCGGCCGCCACATGGATGGTGACGCCCTCATAGCTCACTGCCGTGCGTCCTTCGCCGCCGGGCGACATTTCAAGATCCAGAGCCTCCACAACCATGCTGATGCCGTCATGGCCAGCCAGCTCTCCGGTTTCCGCGAATTCTTCCAGATTCAGGAATACGTCGCGCGCATCGAGGGCAAGCTGCTCCTTAAAGTTCATGACGTTTCCCGCCGCGCAGCGCCTGCAGCTCTCTGCCCTGGGTGCGCACTTCCTGACGGAGGCTGTCCACGGCTTTGTTCAGCGCCTCATGCTCCCGCATATGCGCGTCGCGCCGCAGATAGTCCTTCTCCAGCGTGGCCATGAGCCCTTCCAGCTTCAGCTCCAGCCCGGCCCAGCGCTGCTGGTCCGCCGCGCGGTCGGTCTGGCGCTGGCGGCGACGGTCAAAACTGTCCCAGCCGCCGCGCCCCAGCAGAACCAGCAAAAGCAGCAAGCCTATGAGATTGGCGTCCATCTATCGGCCCTCCACGCTCTCAATCCACAGCAGCAATTCCCCGGCTTCGTCAGCCGGAAGATGGACCCACTGGCCCGGCACGGTGACCAGGGCGTCGCCTGACTCATAGCACCAGCTATCCGTCACCACGGCCCCCGGCGTCGTCGGCGCCGGAACGCTTGTCAGCGCCGCCGAACTTGCGCACCCACTCGCCGGCAGGATCAGCGCGCACAGCGCCAGCGCGGCGAGACGCCTTGATCTTTTTCCAGGCCAGAGCCAGCACATAGACAACCCGCGCCACAAGGGTCAGCAACCTAACCCACACGGCGCACAACCGTGGGTTGCGCGTCCTGGGCATTGGCCGCGCGGCCCTTGTTTAACGCCAGTACCTGCACCAGCCAGTAAATGCCGCGCCAGACGACATTGGCATTGTCCTTGGGCGCGGGCAGCACCACAGCCACGGCGGCGCAGACGGTCACCACCAACGTCACCCATTCGCCCCAGGACGCGGGCAGGTAACCCAAAAGAGCCCCCACCACGTCCGATCCGGGCACGGTTTCGGTAACGGACTCGGCCGCCGTCAGCACACAGGGGACCAGCACCGTGACCAGCACCAGAAAAAGGAAAAAGAACGACAGACTTTTTTTCATGGGAAAAACTCCTTATTGGTTTTCGCCGGGACAATGCGTGCGCTTCATCCAGCCGTCCGTGTACTTCCGCTGGCTGGGCTTCCCGGCGGCAAGCTCAATGTAGTGGGCTCCCTGCAGGCAATTGAGGGCGTGCACCAGCTTGTCCTCGTCCGTGCGCCGGGCCAGCAGCACGGCCATGGCTCCCAGCGTTTTGGGGCCCACCGCGCCGTCCACCTTGAGATCCGCAAACAGGGGACCCTTAGCGCTTTTGTCGTAGTTGAACGCGTTACACATCTGCTGGATCTTCTTTCCGGCGCCGCCCTTCCCCAGGTTCACGCTCTGCTCGAAGATTTCATTGGCCAGATTCTGCGGCAGCGCGCCCAGGCCAAGGCGGTTCCACCACTCCTCGCGGTACCAGTCGCGCAGGCAGGCCTTCAGTTCGGGCAGGGTGGCCAGGTATTCGTTGAACGCCCGGCTTCCCCGGCGGAAGGACTGATGAGATTTGGCGGCGTCGACAATTCCCCAGCCGGGCCACTTGGGGAAAAAGTTGCGGGCGCAGCCTCCCCAGGTCTCTCCGCCGCGGTCGGAAGGGTCATCGCTGTAGCCTCCCTCAAAGGCTTCAAGGGGGGCGTAGGCGGCATCAAAATCAGCCATGACATTGCTCCTTGCAGGGTTAAGGGAGTTCAGAATTCTTTTCCTCGGTCACGCCGGTGAGGATGTAGCCGGCGCCGGTGAACTGGATGCATTCGTCCGTGTTCTGACGCACCCGGTAGATGTCGCTGCGGGTCTGCTCCTCGCGGTATTGCTCGGTGGTCAGCATGCCGGGCGAATCTTCCTCCCAGAGGAAGGTGCGGCCCAGGCAGGGCTCTTTCAGGTTCTGGCCGCCGCTGGACAGGCAGGCCAGCATGATCATGTCCGTAGGCCAGATGGCGGCGATTTCCTTGGGGCGGCGCTTGGCGGCCTTGTTGTAGACAGCCCCGGCCACGATGATGTTCGGCAGGCTGAAATAGGCCTTCAGCTGCTCCATGGTCAGCTCGCCCCGGATGGCGTTGGGACTGGTGTATTTGATGCGCTCCATCACCGCGTCGCACATGGAGATGTGCTTGAGCACATCCTCGTCCATGATCAGGGCGTTGGGCTTGAGGCCCACCGAGTAGCGGAAATAATCCTTGGCCCTGTTCACGTCGGCCAGGGGGTCGGCGTCGGCATAGCTGTTCCAGGCGTGCGCGACAGCGGTGTTTTTAAATGTCTTGGTGTCCATGACCCTGGCGGCCACCCGGCGCTCCTGGGAGCGCAGCACCATGAGGGTGGCCCGCTGCACGGCCACGGTTTCGGCGTCGAAGTAACGGGCGAACAGGGCGGCCTCGGTATCGTCCAGGGGTTCTTCCCAGCCGTTTTCCTTGCAGTTGAAGTCCTTGAAATCGAATTCCCAATCGCCCCGGGCGTAGGCCGTGCGGGGAGCACGCTGGGTGTCGGCCGTCTCCAGGATGGCCTCGGCCGGGATGACCGGGTACTGCGCCGACTGCAACGCGGTATTGAACGCGGGCAGCACCTGATGGCCGATAAAACCCTGCGTGGCGGCACTGAGACTGTACTCGTAGGCCAGCACCCCCAGGTCGGGACGGATGATGGAATTTGTTCTGGGCATGACTTAGGCTCCTTCTTCGTCAGATGCGCCGGAGGCAATCGGATTGAACACGGGCATGAATTCCACGAGGCCGCCGCTGCTGCCCGCCTGCAGGGCCATGCCCACCAGCGGGGCGCTGCCCGCATGTGGAACCACGGCCCCGGCCTCGCCGGAGCCAAGCAGCTGCCCCAGGGTGACGGTTGCCCCGCAGGCCGCCTCCAGGGTGCCGGGCGTGTTCAGCAGGCGCACGCCCACATGCTCACCCGCCGCGCGGGCCCCCACTTCGGTCACGCCCACCGGCACTTCGCCCGCTCCGCAGACGTCCAGGCCCGCAGCGGTCAGTTTGACCAGACAGTCCTGGGGGATGGGACCGGCGGCCACAAAGGTTTTTCGGGAATTCTCATGGTAAGCCATCACTTCCTCCCTTTCTGTTGCGCGTCTTCCAGATGTCGCTCGGTCGCACGCTCTGCTCTCGATTCCCGTAAGGGCTCGTGGACTCGCCCAACGGGAACAGCTACGCCGCCCGTCGGGTCGGCTCCTGTGCGACACTCGCTCTCGCTTGCCGCAAGCGCGGTTGCGGCTGCGCTCGCGCTGCGCGGCCGCCCGCGTCCCTGCGGGCCTTACTTTCGTTTCGCGTTCTGCGCGTCGATCCACGCTTGGTGTTCCTCGGGGTGAGCCGCGGCCATGGCCTGGATGGCCGCTCCGCGGCTGCACCCCGAGGCTTTGATGTGAGCCGCCACCAGGGCGTCGAAGTCCGGCGCGGCCGTGCTTTCCTCTTCGCCCAGAGCGGCCATGGGTGAGAGGGGCTTGCCCGCTGCGGCCGCCTTCAGGGCGTCCAGGGCTTCCTGTTGCTTGTCCGGCCTGGCCGGAGCCAGCACGCCCTGCAGGGAGGCAAGCACTTCCGGCGACACGCCGGAGGCAGCCACGGCCTTCAGACGGTCGGCATCCTCTTTGCCGAGGATGGTTCCGGCCAGAGCCAGGACCCGGTCCCGCTCCGCCTTCTCGCCCTCGGCCCGGGCACTGTCGCGCGCCTGGGCGTTGACGGACGCGGCCTCCGTTTCCAGCTCGGCCCGCAGTTCACGCACGGCCTCCGGATGTTGCGCTTTGAGTTCCGCAAGGTTCATGATTGTCGACTCCTTGATGTGGCTGATAAACGCGGCCCGGGAACAGACCCGGTCGATGAGCCCCGCCTTCAGGGCTTCGCCCGCGATAAAAATTTTGCCGTCCGCCATGGTCAGGGCCTTTTCCCGGCTGACGCCGCGTCCCTGCTCCACGGCTTGCAGGAACAGCTCGTACACGTCGTCAATGCCGGACTGGAGGTAGGCGCGCATCTCGTCGGACAGCGGCTCCACGGAATTGCCCGCAGCCTTGTAGTGCCCGGCGGCGATGACGGTGTACTTGACGCCGTACTCATCCAGGGCTTTGGACACCTCGCGGTGCATCATGACCACGCCGATGCTGCCCACCTCGGCAGTGGCCGGAGCCGCGATTTCCCGCGCCCCGCAGGACAGCCAGTAGGCGGCCGAGGCCATGAGCCCGTCCGCATAGGCATACAGGGGCTTGCCCGCGCCGACAGCGGCCACGGCTCCGGCCAGTTCCTCGATGCCGTCCACGCTGCCGCCGGGCGAATCCACGTCCAGCAGAATGGCCCGCACGGCCGGATCGGCTTCGGCCCGGCGCAGGGCCGCGCTGATGCCGCGCATGGATGTCAGCAGGTCCAGACCCCAGAAACGGAGGCCGTTCTTGGTCAGGGTGCCGGTCACCGGCACGATGGCCAGCGAACCGTCCATGCGGTACGGCGGATTATCTTCCGCCCGGGACGCGCCCGCGCGGGCGGACGCGGCTTCCGGCATGTCAGCCAGATGTTGCAGGCTGTCCGCGAGGTTGGTCAGGGCGTCGGCCCTGATGGCCCACAAGCCGGAAAGAGAGGTCAGCAAACTGGCCAGACTCATGCGTCGTTCTCCTCGGGTGTTGCGGATTCGTCGCCGGTCTCATCATCGTCGCCGGGCTCGTTCTCCGGCGCGGCGGACGCTTCGGCGGGCGGCGGGGTCTGCTTCGGTTCCAGGCCCAGCTTTTTGAGCAGGCGCTCTTCCCGCTGGCGGGTCCGGGCCACGGTCTCGAAGTCCAGGCCGCGGGCATGGCAGATGGCGGTGCGGGTGTCGGTCAGGGAATCCAGGGCCAGCTGCTCCGCATTGCGCTCCTTCACGGGTTCGATCTGTCCACGCGGAGGCCGAGTCCAGACGCAGGCCAGCCAGGCCCGGGTTATGGCCGGAGAGTCATACAGGGACGGAGCGCCCGGGGGCACGGCCAGCATGCCGCGCAGCCAGGCTTCCTCCATGACCATGCTCCAGACCGGGTCCAGATAGCCGCGCACATCCCATTCCTGGAACAGGGTGTGCAGCTTCCAGACTTCTAGCAGGGCGGCCCGGGCGCTGCTGTAATTGGTCTTGGAAAAATCCTTGCTGACCATTTCGTAGGGCTGGCCGGTGGACGCCGCAGCGGCCCGGAGCACGCGCTCATAAAAGGCGTCGAAGGTCGGGCCGGGCCGGGTGGAGGATATGATGTGCGGCTTGTCGCCGGGGTTGCCCGTGGTCAGGGTGCCGGGCTGCACCTGCAGGGCGTAGTCGCGGCCGCCCATGGCCTTGCTGCCGGAAAACCCCCCGCCAGCCGCTCCCATGATGTCCTGCGGGGTTTCGATGAACACGGTGAAGCTGGCCGCGATGAGCGCGCCCACCAGCTCGTAGTCCACGTAGTCCGCCAGATCGCGGAACTGCTTCATGGCAGGGGAAAGAATGGAAACTCCGCGCACCTGCTCGGGCATGCCGGAGTGATAGCGGTGCAGACAGGCGTAACGATGGCCCACCATGCGCGGCACATAGATGAAGTGTTGCGAGGTGAGCCCGGCCAGCGGCATGTTGTCCGGCGGGCTGGCGATGAAATAGCCCCTGGGCCGGTTGTACGGCCCCAGATGCACGCCGCCCCGGATGTCCGCCCGGTGCATCAGGTCACCGGGCGTGCGCAGCCGGGCGGGGTGCAGGGGCTGAAGGGCCAGGCCGAACGTCCGGCCCGGCTCCTCCAGCCACACGGGGAGGTGGAGGAACTCGCCCGTGATGAACATGCTGCGCTTTGATTCGTACTGCAGATCGTCGAAGTGCTGCGTGCCTCCGGCGTGCGCTTCCCTGCACCAGACCTTCCAGGCGGCCTCGGCCGAGTCCGCGAAGTCCTGGGCCTGATCATCGGTGATGCCCAGCGCCCCGGCGTCCGGATAGGACTGCGGCCGCAGGCCGGGCCCCACCACGTTGAGCGCCAGGGAATCCACACAGCTGGCCGCGTGCCCGTCGTTGGCCGCCAGGGATTCGGCCCGCTGCATGGTGTTGTCCAGGGCGCGCGTCTCGGACAGGCGCTGCTCCCGGCGCGGATTCCAGCTCTGCAGCGTCCCTTCCTGGGAGGCGGACAGACGGCGCACGCCGGTCACCAGACCGGAGGCCATCTGCCCGGCCGCGGCCATGGCGTAACGGGCCTGCATGCGCCTGGCGCCCGCCACGGGCGAAACATAGTTGACTAGGCGGTCGATAAAGTTGGGGCTGATGTTCAGGGGAGCGGGCATCAGTATTCCCCCCTGCCGCCGCGGCCGGGCACCAGCTGGGCGAAGCGCGGACCGGCGAGGCCAGCCAGCTCATCCTCAACAGTGGGCTGGGCGTTGAGCCAGTCCAGAGTGCTGCGGATTTCCGCCAGGTCGGCCCGGCGCAGGCGGCGGGAGCCGATGGTGTACTCCTGTCCGGCCGCGCACTTGATCAGGGCCGTATTCCAGGCTTTGATCTGGGCTTCTTTCTGCTCGCGGGTGAAAACGGCCATGGGTTCCTCCGGGGCTTCGCAAAAACGCGGGGCACTTTTACGAGCATGTACACCGCCGGGGGAGTCATGTCAGTCCACAGTGGACACACTGGACAAAATGGAGACAGTTTTTTCAGGGCTAAAAACGCCCGCAAAGCCAGTAACGGCGCGGCTTTTTTTGGTGCAACAGTTAGGTGCATAAAACGGCTTTTAAAAAAAATTCGCCCGCGGCCGGGGTGACGGCTGCGGGCGACGATAACATATTGTTTTTACAGTTAATCCAGAGACGGAAGCCGTACCTGCACATTAGGGGCCTGTTCGTTGATCTGCTCGAACACCTGCATGAGCTTGCGGTCGGCATCCTCAATGAGGGTCCAGAGCAGACGGCTCTGGGCATACGCGCCGCCCTGCTTGATCATCTCGGCATAAGCCATGAGCGGGGTCAGCAGATCCGTGGTCAGCGTACTGCCCAAAGACACGGCGTTACGCATGGGCTGCCTCCGGTTCGGGGAAGGCCGCCGCGCGCCCGCGGCCGCGCGCCAGGGCGTTGGCCTGGGCCATGTCGAAAACGGACTGGATAAGCGCGGCCTCGTGATCGGGGTCATGGGCGTATCTGCGCTGGATGTAGCGGATGGAGGCCATGTAGGGGTCGGCGCAATGGGCGAACCGCCAGACGGGAAAGCAGACGGGCATGAGTCTAGGCATGGTCCGCCTCCCTCTGCCCGGCCAGGCCGGAAAGACGGTTGCGGACGTCGCGCAGGTCGGACCAGGCCCCGGCAAGGACACGCGTCGCGCCGCTGGCCGGGCTTGCGGGAGAGGAATCCAGAAGGGAAAAATAGCCTTGCAGCAGGGCAAGCCTGCCCATGACGTCGTCAATGACGGCAATGGAGCAGCAGCATTGACCAAGGGCCGCGCCACGAAGAACGGGAAGGAACTGAGACATGGGGCACCTCTAGTAGTTCAGGGTTGAAAAACACAAAAGGCAAGACGACGCTCCCCGGCCTACTAGAGCCGCCAGGGCCTCGCGGACACCCGGACGTCGTCTTGCCGATGTGTAACCAACACCCATTAAGGTGCCTTGGTGGCAAGAAACTAAAAAAACCGCTCTTCTTACCGTGTGGGGCACGGCAAAGGCGACGGCAACGCCTCTAGTAGTTGGGAAATCCAAGTTGCCCGAAGATGGACAGGGAGTCAAGGGACGGGGAAAGGACTGAGACATAAGGCACTCCTGGCGAAGGTTACTATTTGGAGTCCGCACAACGCAAAAACTCCGGGTGCTAGTAACTGTCGCCAGACAGCGGGCATATTCCCGATTGCTCGGTTTTGTATTAGCCCACACCCGGAGTTAAACTCCGTTTTTGCCCCTCATGAGGATAAACCTCGGGCATAAAAAAACCACGTTAATAACGGAACGCGGCCACCGCTGGCGATTCAAGGTGTTACTAGCACCTGTCAAATTGCTTGCCAAAATGCACGGGGCGTGTCAAGGCAGAAACCTATGTGATTTTAACGACTCGGAGAAAGTCATGTCTGATCGTGAGCATGAACTCGCATATAAGATCCGTGAACTTATCGCTTGGCAGAAAGAAGGTGATTATTGGGATTTCAAGCAAACATATGGAGATAACGCCTCTTTGGTGCATGACATTATATGCCTGGCGAACGTTATCAGCCATAAAGGAGATCGGTATCTCATATATGGAGTTACTGATTCATGCGAGGTTGTAGGTGTCGAGGATGGAGCACACAAAAAACAAGCTGACGTGATAGACCTCTTGAGAAATGTTCCTTTTGCAAATATTCATCCAGATATCTATCTTGATTTAATAACAATTGATAATAAAATCATTGACGTTATAACAATCAAAGATGATGACAACAAACCTTATTTTTTAGAAAAAATATATCATTGTGGAAAGATATGCTTGTACCCTGGTACAATATATACAAGAAAAAGAGATTCCAATACGCCCAAGGATCGCTCAGCTTCATATTATGATGTTGAAATGTTATGGAAACATCGGTTTGGAATTAATTTATCTGGGATTGAACGTGTTTATTTTCTAATGAAAAATCCAGACGATTGGGAATACTTCGATTCTTATCGAGGTACAGAACTATTTCACAAATATTTTCCTGAATATAAAATTAAGTATTTAGAAACTGAAATGGAGGATTTTTCAGAACCTTATACATACTGCTATCCCAACAATAAAGCTTCAAGCTTTAATGTTGATATATACTATCATACCACACGACTAATACAGCAACTTTGTGTTTGTTGTGACGGTGGCAGAGTTCTCATGCCGGTTCCCGATGTTTTTACAATCAATGGCAATCCCTTTTATTATTTTGTAAAAGATTCAATAAAGTACATTTTGTATAAAATCATGTTAAAAACAAGTGGAGAGCACACAAGACTTTCAAAAAAATTAATTAATCCATATATAATGACATTTTCTGATGATTTATCTTTAGATTCTTATAAAGAATATGCAGTAAATAGAATTCCACAACTACGTGAAGAAGATGTAAAACCTTTCCATCGAAGCCCAAAAAATGGAAAATTTGCTGAACATATTAAATCTATTGACAAATGTATATTTGCGTATTGTGAATGGAATAAAACAAACTTTGCTCATGAGCGACTTTTTATTTAAATTTCAATGAGTAAAACTCATAACATCAAGACTATAAGCTGCCACGGTGACCGAAGACGCCTGGACGAACGCACTGTGCGGGCAGTGAACCCCTCCTCCGATTCTCCTTGATATCCGGCATTCTCCACTTGGCTACTTGACAATTTGTAGAATAAAATCTACTTATTTTTCCATGCAGCACAAAATCCAAACCTATGTGACGGCAGATGACCGGATTCCCTATGAGGAATACCTGGACACATTGCGCGACAGGCAGGCCAAATTGCTTATCGCCCGACGTGTTCAGCGCGCCGCCGCAGGGAATTTTGGCGATCACCACAGCCTGGATGGCGGACTGCATGAAATGCGCCTTGATTACGGGCCGGGATATCGCGTGTACTACATATATCATGGTCAGACTGTGGTCATCCTGCTCCTCGCAGGGGATAAATCGACGCAGAACGCGGATATCAAAACTGCCCGGGCGTATCAGGCCGACTTCAAAAGGAGAAACTCATGAGCGCAGAAGAAATAAAGGGTGTCGTGCCCTACGACGATGTCGCGGCGCGCATGTATGTCAAAGATCCCCAGCTTGCCGCCGATATGCTCAACGCCTGTCTGGCCGAAGGCGAGATGGACGAATTCCTGATAGCCCTCCGGCACATTGCCAAGGCCTTTGGCGGACTACACGAAGTGGCGCGTGTGACGGGACTGCATGAAAAAACCTTGTACAAGAGCCTCAATCCTACAGGGAATCCTACCTTGAAAACTCTCATGGGTCTGGCAGACGCTATGAACATGCAACTGGCCTTTGTGCCGAAAACGGAACAACCAGCCGCGTGACAATACCCCGTGACAACACAAGGGAGGAATCGCTTCCTCCCTTTTTTACGTTCAGCGTTCATGTATCCGACACTCACATCCCGGCCGTCCCATTGACCGCCGGTCTGCTTTTGGCGCACTGCACGACATCATTCAGCAGCTCCGGCTTGTGGTCCAGCAGTTGCAGCAACACCACCAGAGACTGTGGCGGGTTCATCTTGCCGCGCTCATAGCGGCTGAAGGCGTTCACCCCGCCGCCGAACAGCTCTCCGGCCTGCTTCTGGTTCAGGCCGAGCTTTTTACGGACGGACTGGATGAACTCGGGGTCCACGGCCTGACTGTTGACCAGGCGCTTGAAATCGGCCATCTGCTTTTCCATGGCCGCAGCCTCTTCGTCGGAAAAAATCATTTCGCCGCAATCCGGGCACCAGTCGCCATGCACGTCCAGCACGGTCTCCTGGCCCTTATAGGTGTAGGGAATCTTCTTGTCGCAGTCCCGGCGCAGATCGGAACCGCCGCAAACGGGGCATTTCATTTTCACAGCTCCTTGAAAGAGACAACCAGCACGTCATCCAGCACGGTCAGCTTGACATACAGCATGCCCGCAGCGGAGCAATGGCGATACACGTCCTGCCAGATTGTGGAGTCCCGATAGGTGGTCATGCTCTTGTAAAACTCCGCTGTTTCCAGCCGCAGGATCTCCTGTCTGATGCCCTGCCGGTCAAAACCAAGGGCATCGGCCCCCATCAGAGCGGACCGGGTAAACCTGAGTTTTCCGGCTACCGCGAGAGCTTTGACTTGCGAGAGAGGGCAGGATGGTTTGCTCTTTTCCATGGAGAAAAAATAACCAATTTGGTTAATTTTGGCAAGCCTTATCGTTCAGATCCACCCGCCGGCTGGCCAGATAGTCCTCGATGCTGCGCACCGTCACCTGCAGCCCCTTGCGGCTGCCGATGCGGAAGGCCACCAGCCTGCCGGACGCCACCAGCTTGTAGACCCAGGATACCGTACACCCCAGACGGGCGGCCGCTGTCTGCACGTTGACCCGCGGCCCCTTGGCCCGGTCATGCGGGAGATTGGCGTTCCTGGCCATGCGGCCTCCTAATACTCGCTCCGGCCACGCAGGAAGCCGGGTCGGTTGCGTTGGGGCGTTTCCCGCACGGGCAGCACCCGGGAGGGAACCGGCGGGCGGGCGATCATGCCGGCCCGGGGGACCATGTCGCGGACGTCAGGCACAGCGGGACGGGCCAGCCGGGCCTGGGCCGCCGCCATAAGCTCCCGCTCCACGATCATCTGGAAGCTGGGCAGCCAGGCTCCGTCCACGCAGGCACTGGCCATGACGGTGCAGTCCAGATAGTGGTTGTTACGGTTTTTGCGCACCCAGGCCAGTTTGCCGTTGCGGTCCCGCACCAGGGCCTCGGCGCAGATCTGTGCGGCAAAGGACTGGTCCGTCTCCCGATGCAGGGTCATGGGCTGGCGCGCATCGGGCTCCAGGCGGGAGAAAATCAGTCCCTTAAAGTAATACGTATCCAGCAGATACAGCCACAGGCCCCCGGGAATGCGTATCCGGGAGCTGGGCAGGCGGTCGATCATGGTGGCGCGCACCGGCGTGTGCGACTCATGCGACGCGCCCTTGCAGGCGAACACCTTGCCGGCGCCATGACGGCGCACATAGTTGTAGACCTCCTCGGTGCGGGACACCACATCCTCCTTGCCGCGGGTGCCGCCGGAGTCCATACCCGCCCGCCAGATGCCCAGGCTCTCCCCTCCCCTGGGGGAGTCGGCCTCGAAGGGGTAGTAGGTTTCGTGCAGCAGGGCATGCACGGCATCCCATTCAGGCAGGCGGCCGTAGTCGATGAGCGCGGAGGACAGGTCCGGCCGCCAGGCGTAGACGCAATACCAAAAGCCGCGCTTCTGCACGTCCACCCCGGCGGTCAGGGCCACAGCGTCGCCGGGCACCGTCCGGGCGGGCAGATCAGGGTCCACCCGCTCAAGGATACGGCTCTCCTCGGTCTCCATTTCCACGGCCTGATACGGCAGCGCCCACATCCCATTGACATACTGCTGTTTTACGGCCGGGGCGTCGGAGGCCTCGGCGCGCATTTTTTCGGCCATGATCTCCGACAGCGAGACGTTTTTGGACAGGATGGCAGGCAGGTAAAAGCCCACCTTGCGCGGGTGGGGCACGGGCTCATCCGCCACCCACCGGCCCATGCCCACGGCTCGGTCGCGCAGGTAGTCGGTCCAGGGGTAATTGCAGTGGGAGCACTTGTAGCGGGCCAGCTTGCGGCGCTCCACTTCCTTTGGATCGTTACATTTTTCCGCCAACGCCAGGCCCGCCTCCTCAAGCCGGTTATACTTCATGCAGGCCGGACAGCGCGCCTCAAAATGGCGCACCTCGTCGCACTCTTCCAGGGCCTGCACGATGCTGCACTCGCTGCCGCCAATGGGCTTGGACACGCGCAGCACCTTGCGCGTGCGGGAGTAGGACCGCGTCCGCTCCAGGAACTCGGCCACGGGCACGCCCTGCCCGGCAATCTGCTTGTACAGGGCCTCTTCGTCCAGCATCAGGTCCTGAATCGAGATGGAGGCGCGCTGGGACGGCGACTGCGCGCTGGCCAGGAACAGGGATGTGCTGTCGCGGAAGGTGATCTGGGACGCCTTGACCTTGCGCAGCTCCGCCCTGGTGGCGGGACTGGCCTTGAACATGGGCAGAAGCTTGTTGGCCACCACCTTTCCCAAGGCGTCGTCGTCCTGCATGGCCAGCATGCGCGGCCCGGGCCGCCGGTCCACCGAGTAGGCCAGGGCCGCGTGCATGACCAGAGTCTTGCCGGTCTGGGCGGAGCCGGAGACATCCACCTCTTCCACGCCCGGCAGGGACCAGGTGTCCATGATCTCCACAAGATACGGGTTTACGTCCTTGCGATAGCGCGCGCCGGCATAGGGGCCATCCTTGACAATCAGGTTGGATGCCGACCAGTCGGACAGCGGGACGTAGGGCCGCTTGCGGAAAATATGGCGTTCGCCGGGGGTGAAGCGGAACCGGGACATCGCTTTAGCCGTTGGCGAGTCTTCGAGCCTTACGGATAATGACAGCACCGCTAGGCGTCTCCGTCAGGCTCCGGGGGCAGAGGCAGCTCGGGCAGATCTTCGGCGGACACGCCGAAGTCACGATCCACCGCCCAGGCATCCATCCAGTCGGACGTGGCCTCGCTCCACCATTGCAGCAGTTCGGGCAACTTGCTTTCATCGCCACGTACCAGGGCGATGATCTCGCCAGCCTTGCGAAAGCCGAATGACTCGATCTCGGAGCGGAAGAACAACGCCCGGGCGGACAGATCCTCCTCATGCTGGGCGCGGGGCATCAGCGCCCCCTGCTCTTTGGCCAGCTTCAGGCGGGCGCGTTCGGCGCTGTAGGCCTTCAGCTTGGCGTCAGCTTCCAGCCGGCCCACTGTGGCGTCGGACAGGGCGCGGTTTTCGGCCTGGGCAATGGGGTCCAGGTGCGCAGCCGCGTAGCCCATCAGCGCCCCCTCTTCGAAGTTGCCGTCGGCGTTTTTGGCCACCTTCCGGGCCTGCACGTCGCGGTTGAACTGGCTCTTCGAAATCTTAAAGCCCTGGTCGCGCAGAAATGCCGCCGCGTCCAGCTGCGTTTTGAACACTCGCATGGATGTGCCGCCTCCTTGTTGCAGCCGGGACACTTCCTCTTCCACGGCCGCCTTCGCCCTCTTGAACGCGGCGATGTTATCCTGGGTCGGGCTCTGCTTCATCAGCCGTTTGGTATCTTCCTTGGCGCGGATCAGAAAGGCCAGATCGTTCTCGGCGCTCTTCTCGGCCAGCGCCAGCAGATCCAGATCATCAGTCATGGGACGCCTCCTCAACGGCCTTGCGGGCGGCTTGCGGAGTTGGCGCATACGGTTGACCAGTGACAGCATGCACTGCGGCCTTGCCGGTGTATTCCTGCCAGCGGAGGATGGTGCCGTCGACGTGGTGCGGGTCCAGATCCATGAGGTTGCAGCGACGGCCCAGGCGCTCACCGGCGATCAGCGTGGTTCCGGAGCCACCGCACAGATCGGCCACCAGGCCCCCCCGAGGGGAAGAGTTGGCCAGCATTTTCTCCACCAGCGCCACAGGCTTCATGGTGGGATGCTGTTTGGACTTCTGGGGTTTGGGCGCGCTGACGATGGTCGAAGCCAGCTCCTCCACCATGATGTCCTTGCCGCTGATCCGCAGAATGGAATCGCCGCAGGCCACCTGCCAGACATTGTCCGACACGCGGATGATCGGCTCCCCCGCGAAATACTCGAACAGGGTGGTTTGCTTGCGGTCGCCGTACCATGTGTGCTTGCCGGTGGGCTTCCAGCCGTAGAGAACCGGCTCGTGCTGCCAGTGGTAGTCGCCGCGCGACAGCACCAGCTGGTTTTTCCGCCAGATGAGCACAGCGGACAAATAGAAACCCGCAGCATGGAACGCCTTGCGGAAGGCCATGCCGTCACCGGCCTCGGAGTGGGCCACGTAGATGGCCCCGCCGTCGCACAGGATGTCGGACGCTGAGATCATCATCCGGCGCAGGAAGGCGTCAAACTGCTCCGGAGACATCTTGTCGTTCTTGATTTTACCGGCCTTGGCCTTGTAATCCACGTTGTACGGCGGGTCGGTCCAGACCATGTCCGCCTGCTCCCCGGCCATCAGCGCGGCCACGTCGGCGGGTCTGGTCGAATCGCCGCACATCAGGCGATGCATGCCCAACAGCCAGACGTCCCCCACGACGCTGGTGGGCACCTCGGGCTCCTCGGGCACGGCATCCGGATCTTTCTCGTTATCAGCCACCGTACCGGCCAGAAAGGCGTCCAGCTCCCGGTCGGAAAATCCGGTCAGGGACAGGTTGTCCAGTTCCAAGCGCAGCTCGGCCATCTCGGCGCGCAGCGCTTCATCGTTCCAGTCCGCCCAGGTTGCGCTGCGGTTCACCAGCAGGCGGAAGGTTCGCACCTGTGTGGGCGTCAGATCGTCCTGTACGATAACCGGCGCTTCGGCCAGCCCCAGCTCACGGGCGGCCTCCAGGCGAACCTCGCCGTCGACCACCTCGCCGTCCGCCGTCACCAGCAGGGGCACGCGGAACCCCCACGTCCGCAGGGCTTCCACCATCTTCGGCAGGGCCGTGTTCCGATCCTTCAGCTGACGGCCGTAGGAATGCAGGCGTTCCAATGGCCAGAGTTCGATATGCAGATCAGACATCGGCCACCTCCACGGCAAAACCGTCGCTGCTGTACGGCGACGCCAGATAAATCCGCTGTTCACCATTCATCGGGCAACTCCAGGCTGTAGTTAAGAAAGTTCTTGGCCGTGATCAGATTTTCCGGGTTGCGAGACAGCCACTCCCACACATCCCGGGAGCGATCCGCCAGCTGCAGAAAAGCGTCCACCTTGTCCCGGTGTCCTGCCGCCCAGACACAATCGTAGTCCCAGCGGGTGCCGACACAATTGCCGCCCTCATCCAGAAAGCGCGTGAACGTGATGGGTATCTCACGCCACATGGCGTCCAGCTGTCGCACGTCCGGCGGGGGCACGGGCCTTTCTTCTTCGCGCCCCTCCACCTGCGAGGGCATGTCAAGCGGCTGTCCTGACGGCGTGACCATCCGGAGGCCCGCCGGAATGCCTGCCTGCAGCCACAGGCGCAGGTTCTCGCCCGCGGCGAACGCCTCGCCCGGGTCCTTGCCCGTGGGCACCGGCCAACGCTTGGCGCGGGGGAATGTGCGTTCCCAGCGCTGCCAGCCGTCGGCGCCGGCCTTGTCCATGTCCAGAGCCACCAAGATGCAAAGCGCCTCTTGCAGGCGCTCGAAGACGTCCCGTGATAGGTTACGGATGTTGCTGGTCATGGATGCCACGCAATGCACCAGGTCGCCGGCCAGATAATGCAGCAGGATCGCGTCCAGTTCGGACTCGGTGACCACCACGATTCCGCCGCCCTCACGCAACGGCGTGGTACAGGGGAGCCAGAGCACATTCATGGCGCTCCCGGGCACCACGAAATACTTGCATTTGGGCCGGAACTGCTCACGGTCGGCATCCAGGCGACGGATACGGACCCGATGCACCACGCCTGTGCCGCCAGGACCGGTAAGGATCTGGGGGATCACGATGCCGCGGGGTAACCACAGGCGCTTCGGCTTGCCGTCCTCCTTGGTTTCAGGCGGCAGGCCCCAGACCTCCCGGGGGCGGATGATGCTGTTGTTGCCTTTCTCGCCCGGGTTATAGCCCAGCTTGTAGCGCCGCACTGCCGTGGCATCGATGCCGCGGTCGGCCAGCCAGGCCATCTGTACGGGCGTATTGACCAGATGCTCCGTCGCCCAGGCCACAAAAGCCCTGGCCCGGCCTTGCCACACCGGCCGGTTCACACCATCCAGCTGACCCAGCTCTCCGGAGACAGCCTCGAACTTCTCGCCCCTTTTGGCCGGGGGCAACGACGGGGCCTTCAGGTTGGCCACCGGCGTCACGCCCACACGCTTGCAGGCGTCGGCATAGCTCATCCCTGTATAATCCCGGAGGAACTGGATGCCGTCCCCCTTGGCGTCGCATTGGCGGCACCAGAAGTAGCCCCGGCCATCCTGCTGCTCCGGCCAGATGTTGCAGCGATCCTTTCCGCCACAGCAGGGGCAGGGAGACGCCCATTCCTTCGCGGTTTTTTTGACCGGGGTCAGACCGTGTTCCCGAAACAGGTCGGTAATGTCGGCTGGCATGATCAAAACTCCAAAGGTCCTGAAAGGTCCTGTAAAATATCTTGCCCTTATCTTACTGTTTTATTTTATCTTTCTAAGAACAGGACAATATGACTTTAACGCGGATATATGTACACAAATTACAATAGCCGTTAACGCGTTGGACCCTCCGGGGAGATGTCCTTTCGTCATGGCGCACCTATCCTAGTGACATATAAAAACATCGCCGTAGGCCCTTCCTTTTGAAAATATCCTGGCAATGTCATAAGCTCCTAACCTCCGGACTTACCTCCAGAACCAGGCCGAAGCTTGTCGCCGTCGTCGCTGAACTCAACGCCAAAGTAATAGGTATGCCCCCCCACTTTGCGCCTCTCGAGCTTGGCGGACAGCTGTCGGCCAAAAAGATGCATGGAGGGCACGGTCTTGGCCGAAACATATTTTTTGTGCCAAGCATGGTAGACCTCGTAGATTTCCGTGGCGCTTAACCGTTCCTCGGGGCTGACGGTTTTTTGCAGGCATTGCTCGATGAACAGCTGCATCGTGTCCTCATCCACCCGGTAATCTGCCGTGGATTGCGTTATGCTGGGCGGCGGGATTAAGCCTTCCTTCTCGTACATAAGGCAACCCCGCACCAGCCAAGCCAGGATACCCGGCAACTCCTCCTCCAGCTTTTTCTCCAGCTTGGGGTTACGCTGCCGATCAAACTCGCCGGCCGGCTGATCCACAAAACGGTAGGGAAAGTTGATCAGCTTCAGCCGCTCCCAAAACGCGGTATCGTGCGCCGGGGCTCTGGGGAGGAAGTTGGTCAGGAGAAACAGTGTATGCGTGGGACGGAACTCAGTATTTTCCTTGTCCCAGAGATAACGGCCAGTCAGCGAGTCGGAGCCGGAGAGCAGCTTCACCTGCGAAGTTGAAAACCGCCTGTTCTCGTTGGTCTCCGACGCCCAGACGACGCGCAGACCGTTGAGGTTCATGATGGTAGGCGACGCGCTGTCCGGGTCCTTGGGCACATTGCGATCCAGCAACATCTCGGCGGGCACCGGCCCCATGTACGGCCCAAGCACCTTCTTGAGTGTCTCCATGATCACGGTCTTGCCGTTACGGCCTCGGTCGCCGTAGAGCATCAGGAACAGCGGCTCTGTGGACTGCCCGGTAATGGCGTAGCCCAGCACCTTGTGCAGATAGTCAATGACGCCCTCATAGGCGCCGATGATTTCCGACAGGCTTTGTTCCCATATTGGTGCCGGCGTATCGAGGCCCTTCCATTCCACCGGGCAGGCCCGGCGCATAAAGTCGGACGGTCGCCCAGGGCGATGCTCCCCCGTGCGCAGATCGACCACGCCATTCGTCACCCCCAACAGCCAAGGGTCCACATCCCAGATATCGGGCTTGGTAATCAAGGGATCGTCGTTAGCCAGGGTAAATTTGATGCACGCATTCACCCCCCTGGAGCTGTTGAGGTAGTTAGCCCTTTTGGCCAGTCGCTCGGCTGCAGCCCCCAGGCGCGTCGCCTCTTCCTTATCGCCGGCATCACGAGCCTCAGTGGCCAGCTTGTCATAGTGCGCCGCGATCTCTCGATATTTGACACCCACCCCTGCAACAGAGGCTTCCACCCGATGGATGTTCGTGGTCTCCCAGTGTTGGCCGTTCCACGCATACCATGTTTTGGTTTCCGGCACGTACACTAGCTTGCCGCGGAACAGCGCGCTGTGCAGGATGCCGTCGCCCTTTTCAGTAAATTTTGAGCAGCGGGATACAAAGTCCGGCGTGATGGCCTCAATGTCCGGTGCCGGCTGCGCGTCCTGTTCCTCTTGCACTTTGCTGGCCACCCGAGCGGCCATTGTCTCCAAGGCCGCCTGGTCATTCTCAGCCATGGCGCACCTCCAGGGACACAGACACCTCGGGACTCCGGAGTACTGCACGCAGCATCATCTTTGCTGCGCCGGAATGATCCCAGATTCCCAGGAAACAAAACCCATAAAATCCCCGACCTCTCGGGGCCGGCATTCCGTCCCTCACCCGTAGCGCTAGGAAGGACCCGCAGCCGCTCGGCAAGTCGGCCGTCGACCAGGACATTTTGCCGTGTCTTTTTTGAAAAGAGGGGCGCGGGGAGGGTGAGGCCGCGCCCCTCTGGAGGTCGCCGGCGACGCCGGCGATGAAGGAGGCGCCCGCTACCAGCGCGGACCACCAGGCGTCATGCTGGCCACAGGTATGGCCCTGGACGTCAACATGTGTGCCTAGACGACGAGCGTCATGCTGGCCAAGGGCATACCGTTGAATGAGGGCATAGGCGGGCGCGCCCGCCCAGATGCATGGCAGGAAGGAAAAGGCATAAGGGGAAACGCAAAGAAGGGAGCTTCGAACACTTACGTGCAGGCCACACCCACAAGCAAGGGACCATGAAGGGACCAGAATGCTACAGAAACAGAAAAAGGACTCATGCTTTTTCAGCATAAGTCCTTGATTTCTTTGTGGTGCCGAGGGACAGAATTGAACTGCCGACACGGGGATTTTCAGTCCCCTGCTCTACCAACTGAGCTACCTCGGCCCGTGTGAGGAAGTTTTCTACCCGCTTGGCAGGGCTTTGGCAAGTATTTTTTTGGAAAATTCCCCCCGAAAACTTGAATCTTGCGCATCTTCCGGCCATACTCGCGCTGTTTGCAGCCCCGTCAAGGAGTTCATGTGCCGTTCCGCGCTTCCGTCCCTCCAATTTTACGTGAAATGCAGGCCCTGCGCGCCCTAGGCGTGTGGCGGCTCATGCTGCAGGCTCTGGTCACGGGCGGCATCACCGGCGCGGTGATCGGCCTGTTCCGCCAGGCCTACACTCTGATCAACGCGGCGGTGGTGGATTATCTGCACGGCCACAGCCTGTCCGATCCGCTGGTGGGCGCAAGCATTTTCATCGCGCTGATTCTTCTGGGCCTTCTGGCCTGGCAGTTGCTGCGGCACGAACCGCTGATCAGCGGCAGCGGCATCCCCCAGGTGGAGCTCACTGTGGCCGGGCATCTGCCCATGCGCTGGGTCAAGACCCTCTACTACCTGAATGTGGACCTCTACCACTACTACATCGGCCGCAACGACCAGTCGGTGAACGAGACGGTGATGATCCGTCGCATCGACCAGCAGCTG
>ERZ506979.587-NODE-587-length-21529-cov-5.158564_pt1 | contig 21529 bp, 19 predicted proteins | sample MGYA00512887_ERZ506979 | MGnify/ENA metagenome assembly ERZ506979 | reverse complement strand
GCGCCGGAGGCGGTAATACCGGTCGAGCAGCTGCGGAGAATTTAAATAAGTGTTGCGGTGCATGACGCCGTAGCGCACGAACTCCGCGTTCCGCAGCGCCGGGATCATGGAAAAGACGCGCTTTTGCTCGCCAAACGTCAGGTGCGTCTGGAAACCGACGATGTTATACAGCGTGCCCTCGGCGTTGTCGCGCCGGAGCTGCACGACGGCATAATTATCTCGCCCGGTGCGCGGGTCACGCAGGCCGACCGGCTTGAGCGGGCCGTAGCGCAGGGTGTCCTCCCCGCGGCGGGCCATGACCTCGACCGGCATGCAGCCCTCAAAGACCGCACCGTCGTCAAAGCCGTGGATGGGCGCTTCCTTTGCATTGCGCAGCTCCTGCACGAAGGCGGTGTACTCCGCCTGATCCATGGGGCAGTTGACGTAGTCGGCCGTGCCCTTGTCGTAGCGGCTGGCGAAAAAGGCGCTGTCCATGTCCACGCTCTCGAGCGTGACGATGGGGGCCACGGCATCATAAAAATGCAGATCAAACTCCGGGCAGAGCCGCTGGATCTCGGCGGCCATGGCGTCGCTCGTGAGCGGGCCGGTCGCGATAACGACCTCCCCGTCCGGGATGGTGTCCGCCTCGGCGCGCTCGACGGTGATATTCGGATGCGCGCAGATGCGCTCCGTGATCTCGCGCGCGAACGCCTCGCGGTCCACGGCGAGCGCGCCGCCGGCGGCGACGCGGTTGTGGTCCGCGCTCGCGAGCACGACGGAGTCGAGCCGGCGCAGTTCCTCCTTGAGCAGGCCGACGGCGTTTGTGAGCTCATCGCTGCGCAGGGAGTTGGAGCAGACGAGCTCGGCAAAGTTTTCGGATACGTGCGCGGGGGTCATTTTCTTGGGTTTCATCTCGATCAGGCGCACCGGGATGCCGCGCCCGGCCAGCTGCCACGCGCACTCGCATCCCGCCAGGCCCGCACCGATCACGGTCACTGGGGTCATAGCGTTCCTCCTCGAAAAAGGCGGCCGGTCAGGCCGCCTTTCCAATTATGCTTCCTTCTTGGGTTTCGTCGTCTTTTTTGCGGCCGGTTTCTTGGCGGCCGTTTTCTTTGCTGCGGGCTTTTTGGCAGCAGGCTTTTTGGCGGCGGACTTCTTTGCAGCCGGCTTCTTGGTCTCCGGCTTCGTCTCCTTGGATTCCGGCTCGGCCTCAGCCTTGGCCTCGGCCGCATCGTCCGCCGGTTTCGGCTTGCGCTTGTAGCCACGCTTGTCGGGCGGCAGATAGTTCGGGCACTCGGGGTTAATGCAAAACGGCTTGTTGGCACCCTTGCCGGCGCGCTTGAACATCGTCTTGCCGCACTCGGGGCAGTAATCCTTCGTCGGCACGTCCCAGGTCATGAAGCCCTGGATGTTCTCGCCGCCCTCGCCCTCGCCATGTCCCGGGCAATCGTGCCCGCGCTCACAGGCGTAATAGGCAAAGCCCTTGCGGGACGTGCGCTTGAGCAGGCGGCCGCCGCAGGCCGGGCACTTGCCGGGCATCTCGACGACGATGGGCATCGTGAAACTGCACTCCGGGTAGCCCGGGCAGGCGAGGAAGCGGCCGAAACGGCCGTTTTTATACACGAGCTTGCGCCCGCAGTTCGGGCAGACCTCATCCGACTCCTCATCCGGCACCTTGAGGTGCTTGCCCTCGAGCTGGATTTCGGCGTTGTTGAGGTTTGCGTCAAAGTCCTTATAATATTCGCGCAGCACGTCCTTCCACGCCATCTTGCCGGCCTCGATCTTGTCGAGATCCGTCTCCATATTGGCGGTGAACTTCAGATCGACGATGTTGCGGAAATATTCCTCCATCATCTCGGTCACGACGATGCCGAGATTTGTCGGACGCAGGTAGCGCCCCTCCTTGACGACATAGTTGCGGCTGAGGATGGTCGAGATCGTCGGCGCGTACGTGGACGGACGGCCGATGCCCTTTTCCTCCATGGCGCGGATGAGCGTCGCCTCCGTATAGCGGGCAGGCGGCTGCGTGAACTGCTGCTCCTTCGTTACCTGCTTGAGATCCACGGCGTCGCCCTGCTTGAGCGACGGCAGCGGACGGCGCACCTCGCTCGTCTCCTCGTCCTTTGCCTCTTCATACACGGCGGTGTAGCCCGCGAACTTCTGCTCGGAATAGTTGGCGCGGAAAAGATAGCCCGCGCTGCCGGCGTCTACGACGACGTTGTCGTACACGGCATTGGCCATCTGGCAGGCCGTGAAGCGGCCCCAGATGAGCCGGTAGAGCCGGTACTGCTCGGGCGTGAGGTCGTGGCGCACGCGGTCCGGCGTGAGCGTGACGTCCGTCGGACGGATGGCCTCGTGCGCGTCCTGCGCGCCGGCCTTGGTCTTATATGTGCGCGGCTTGCCGGGGTGATACTCCGGGCCGTAGTGCTCGACGATAAATGCCTGTGCGGCGGCAAGCGCCTCATCGGACAGGCGCTGCGAATCGGTACGCATATAGGTGATGAGGCCGATCGTGCCGCGGTCGGTGATGTCCACGCCTTCATACAGCTGCTGCGCGACCGACATGGTGCGCCGCGGCGTCATGCCCAGGCGGCGGGAAGCCTCCTGCTGCAGGGTCGAGGTGATGAACGGGGGCGACGGGCTGCGCTGCTTTTCGCCGCGCTTGACGCTCGCGATTTTGAACGGTTCGGCCGACACGGCGGCAATGATCTTGTCGGCCGTGGCTTCGTCCGGGACGTCCATCTTCTTTTCCGCCGTGCCGTAAAAGCGTGCCGTGAACGTGCCCGCGCCGCAGTCAAGCAGTGCGTCGAGCAGCCAGTACTCCTGCGGCTGGAAGGCGCGGATCTCATTTTCACGGTCGACCACGATGCGCGTGGCCACCGACTGCACACGTCCGGCGGACAGGCCGGGCTTGACCTTGCGCCAGAGCAGCGGGCTGAGTTTATAGCCCACGATGCGGTCAAGAATGCGGCGCGCCTGCTGCGCGTCGACCAGATCCTGATCGATCTCGCGCGGGTGCTGGATGCTCTCGGTGACGACCTTTTTCGTGATCTCGTTGAACGTCACGCGCTTGGCCTTGTCATCCGGCAGATTCAGCAGCTCCTTCAGGTGCCACGAAATAGCCTCTCCCTCGCGGTCAGGGTCGGTCGCGAGATAGACGGTACCGGCTGACTTTGCACGCTTTTTCAGGTCGGCGATCACGTCCGCACGATCCTTCACGGGCAGGTACTGCGGCGTAAAATCGCCGTCGATGTCCACGCCCATGGTGCTCTTGGGCAGATCACGCAGATGGCCCATCGAGGCCACGACCTGATAGTGATTGCCCAGATATTTTTCGATTGTTCTGGCCTTCGCCGGAGACTCGACGATCACCAGATCGGTTTTTGCTTTTGCCATCGGGTCTACTCCAACTCCTTATGATTCCTGCGCAGTGCCTGCGCGTACATTTAATGAAAAGCGTTTGCCCGGCTCCTGCCGGACGACGCCGCGGATCTGCAGCACGGTCAGCTCCGCGAGCACCTTGCTCGCCGGGAGCTGCGTCTTTTCGATGATGAGATCCACCTGCGTGCCGGGCACATCAATCGCCGCGACGATCTGCAGCTGCTCGGTCGTGAGCGACTTCAGCTGCGCTTCCAGGTCAATATATGCCTCCGGCTGCGGCTTGTCAATCCTTTTCTCCGCGACCGGGCGGCGCACCTGCGCAAAGCCGCTGCCCGTTTCCGGCGGCGGTTCGGGCGCCGGAGCTTCAGGCGCGGGTGCAATGTTTTCATGCAGCGTACCGGGAAACATGCGGCGAAAATCGCCCAGCACGTCCCACGCGCACGTGGCCGGGCGGGCACCGTCCTTGAGCAGCGCGTTGCTGCCGACCGAGGCGCGGGAGTCCGCGTTTCCGGGCACAGCGAAGACCTCCCTGCCCTGCGTGACGGCATCGTCAGCAAACAGGAGCGCGCCGCTTTTCTCCGGTGCCTCGACCACGACCGTCGCCACGGCCAGACCGGACGTGATGCGGTTGCGCAGCCGGAAGCCAAAACGCGGCACGGACATATTCGGCGCGAACTCGCTCACAACGGCGCCGCAGCGCGCGACCTCCTGCGTGCATGTGCCCGCAAAATCCAGATTGATCGCCGTGCCGGACACGCCCACGCAGATACCGCCGGCGTGCAGCGCCCCCTCGGCGGCCGAGCGGTCGATCCCGGCGGTGAGGCCGGAGAGCAGGATGCCGCCGTGGCGCACGATCTCGGAGCCGAACTTTCGCGCCGTGCGCATGCCATACGGCGTTGCGCTGCGGGTGCCGACGACAGCGACAGCCGCACGGTCGTCGATCTGCGGCAGCGTGCCGCGCACATAGAGCACCAGCGGCGGGTCATAGATCTGCAGCAGGCGCTGCGGATAGACCGCATCCTGGATCGTCAGGACGCGGATGTGCTCCCGGTCACAGATGGCGAGCGCACGGTTGGCATCGCCCAGATCCTTGTCCTGCAGCATCCGGAGCTCCTCCGGGCGCAGTGGGACACGGACGCGGTAATCCGCCTCTGTGGCAAAATACACATCGCGCGGCGTGCCAAAATGCTCCACGAGCGCGAGCTTCACCTTCGGGCGCACGCCAAAGCGCATGGACAGCCAGACCCAGTATTGCAGCTGCGACATTGGCGCGCCTCCTCACATTCCGGCGCGGGCGATCTCCCACATGACGACCGCCGCGGCCACTGCCGCATTGAGCGACTCGGCCCCCGGCTGCATAGGGATGATGATCTGCCCATCGCACTGTGCGAGCAGCTGCGCGCTCAGGCCGCGGCCCTCGCTGCCGATCGCCACGGCGGCCGGTGAGAGCGGCACGCGCCGCAGGTCCTGCGCCGCGTCCGTCAGCGCTGCGCCGTAGAGCTTCAGCCCGTGGGCATGCAGCAGCTGCATCAGCTCATCCATCGAACACGTCAGCACCGGCTGGCGGAAGAGCGCGCCCATCGCGGCGCGCACGGTCTTGGGACTGTAGAGATCGGCGCACGCGCCAGTGAGCACCACGGCGTCCATGCCGAGGGCGTTCGCCGTGCGGATGACGGTGCCGACGTTGCCGGGGTCCTGCACGCCCTCGAGCACGATGACGTGGCGCAGCAGCTCCGGCAGGCACATCTCCGGGATGCGCACGGTAAAGACCGGGCCCGGCGAGTGCATGAGCGGCGAGGCATACGCGACCAGCTCCGCGTCGGCCGTGTACTGCACAATGCCGTCCGGCAGCGGGAGCGCCGCCGCATCGCGCCAGAGCACGGACGTGACCTCCGCGCCGAACTGCAGCGCCTCGCGCAGCAGCTTTTCGCCGTCGCAGACGTACTCCCCCGCGTCCCGGCGCGCATCATTGGTCTTTGCCAGCGCGCGCAGGTGCAGAATATATTGATTTTTCCGCGACCGAATCTGTTCCATATCCGTGTTCTCCGCATATTCTATTACAATGTAATTCAAATATGTTCTTCATCTTATAACAACACCCCACAATTTTCAAGTCCTGAGTTTCAGGAATTTGCAAAGCGTTGCAAATTTTCCGCTGCATAGGCAAGCAGCGCGGCCCTGTCGTTCGGCACCACCTCGTCTATGACCGCGTTCAGGCACGCCTGCAGCGCAGCGCCGACCGCCCGGCCGCGCAGACCGAGCGTGAGCAGATCATTCCCTTTGACTGCGAGATCTTTGAGCGAGAAGCAGGCATCCGCCGCAAGCAGCTCGTCGAGCACGCGCTCCGCCTGCCGGTAGACCTCCACGCGGCCGGCACAGATAGCCGACTGGCCGCAGGTATCGGCGATGTGCAGCGTGAAGAGCTGCCGCACGGTCTCGACGCCGAGCTTGTTCATCAGCCGCCGGACCGGTTTCGGCTCCGGCGGTACGGGCAGGTCGTGATAGCGGATGAGCTGTGTGATGCGCGTGCGCCCAGCCGTGTCAAAGCGCAGGCGCATAAGGATAGCGTCCGCCAGTTCGGCGCTCTTGGCCGCGTGGCCGTAAAAATGGCCGACGCCATCCGGCCCGCGCGAGAAGCACGGCGGCTTGCCGACATCGTGCAGCAGTGCCGCCCAGCGCAGCACCGGCTCCGGCGGGATGTGCGCCACGACTGCGACCGTGTGCTGCCAGACGTCCCGGTCGTGATGCGGGTTGTGCTGCTCGAAGCCGAACATCGGCCGCAGCTCCGGGATGGGGACGGCCAGCACATCGGCAAATTCCCGCAGCACCGCGCCCGCATTCTGCCCGCAGAGCAGCTTCGTCAGCTCGCTGCGCACGCGCTCCGCCGCGAGATACTGCAGCAGTGCGCGGCTGCGGTGGATGGCCGCCGCCGTCTCCGGCGCGATCTGAAAACCGAGCACGGATGCAAAGCGCAGCGCGCGCAGGATGCGAAGCCCGTCCTCCTGAAAGCGGCGGTCCGGCTCGCCCACGCAGCGCACAATGCCGCGCGCAACGTCCTCCGCCCCGCCGCAAATGTCCACCAGCCCCGTTTGCGGGGTGTAAGCCAGCGCGTTCATCGTGAAATCGCGGCGCAGCAGGTCCTCGCGCAGACTGCGCGTAAAGCGCACGGCGTCCGGCCGCCGGTGGTCGGTATAGTCCCCGTCGACGCGGTAGGTCGTGATCTCGAGCGGCAGACCGTCGAGCAGGACGGTCACGGTACCGTGCCTGACCCCCGTCTCGATGAGCCGCTCGCCGGCAAAGACGCGCTCGACCTGCGCAGGCTCGGCGTTGGTCGTGATGTCCCAGTCCCCCGCCGGGCTGCCGCGCAGTGCGTCGCGCACCGCGCCGCCGACGACATAAGCCTCCCAGCCCGCCGCCGCGAGGCGGTCGAGCGCCGTATGCACTTGTGGCGGCAGGGTCAGCATGGGCACACTCCTCAGTTGTGGTGATAGATCTTCTTTTCCAGCGCGAAGATGCGGGCGCTGAAGCTGCCGGCCGGTACGGCCGGGAGCGTTTCCGCATAGATCTCCATGCGGCTGTCGATGAGGTCGATGTACGACAGCAGCTCCGCCTCGGCGCACATGGGCCGCACGGCCGCGCCGAACTCCGGCTCACCGTGGTGCGAGAGCAGCAGGTGCTGCAGCAGCATGGACTTTTCCTCGGGAATACCGAGCTCGCGCGCAGCGTCCGCGGCCTCCTGCGCCCCCATGACCAGATGGCCGAGGAGCTGCCCGGCCGTGGAATACTCCGTCACGATGCCGAGATCGGAGAACGCAAACTCCCGCTCCTTGCCGAAGTCGTGCAGCAGTGTGCCGGTCAGCAGCAGGCTGCGGTCAATGACCTCCGGATACAGGCCCGCGAGGAAATCCGCCGTGCGCAGCATGTTGTAAGTATGCATCAAAAGGCCGGACAAAAAACTGTGGTGCACACTCTTACCGGCCGGGATGCGCCGGAATGCGTCAAGGTGCCGTGTGAGCATCGTCTCGGCAACGCTGCGGTAATCCGCGTCCGTGATCGAGGCGACCAGCCGCTGCACATCCGCCAGCGCGGCGTCCGTGTCGATGGGCGCCGTCGGCACGAGCAGCGACGTGTCGTAATCATCCGCCGCCTCGGCCATACGGATGCGGTGGACACTGATCTGCAGCGCGCCGCGGTACTCCGAGACGCTGCCGCGGATCTTCACGACGCGGCCGGTGTCCTCCGGGTGTGCGCCGATGGGGCCGCTGTAGTCCCAGATCTTGATCTCCACGCTGCCTGTGCAGTCGCAGATCGTGCCGCTGAGAAACGGCTTGCCGCTGTTGGTCGTCTTGAGCGCCGCCGCACGCAGAATATAAAAGCCCTCGACATCCATGCCGGGGAGCATATCCGCAATGGGTCTGTTGTATTCCATGGCTCCGCCTTTCCGCCCGCAGAGCGGGTCGTTCGTTCTGTTTATAAATATACATTGCCGTGATTTTGCCCATCTGTCAAGCCCTTCACGCAAAAAAGCCGCCCCGCCGCCGATGGCTCGGCCTGCGGGACGGGGGCGTTCAGTGCTCGGCGCGGGTGATCCGCTCTGCCTCCTGCCGGCCGGTCGGTGTGGCGGCAAGGCCGCCGAGACCGGTCTCGCGCAGGCTGGCCGGGAGCGCATCGCCGACCTCGCCCATGGCGTCGATGACCTCATCGACCGGGATGCGGCTCGTGATGCCGGCGACGGCCATGTTCGCCGCGCTCACGGCATTGACCGCACCGATGACATTGCGCTTGACGCACGGCACCTCGACGAGGCCCGCGACCGGGTCGCAGACAAGACCGAGCAGATTGCCAAGCGCGATGGCATACGCATCCGCGCACTGCTGCGCCGTGCCGCCGAGGATATGCGTCAGCGCGGCCGCCGCCATGGCGCTGGCCGTGCCGATCTCCGCCTGACAGCCGCCCTCCGCCCCGGCCACGCTCGCGCGCAGTGCTGTGACCTGACCGAATCCAGCCGCGATATACAGCGCCTCGAGGATCGTCTCCTCCGGCACGTCCCGCTCCTCCGCCAGCGGGATGAGCACCGCCGGCAGCACGCCGCAGCTGCCCGCCGTGGGCGCGGCGACGATGCGCTTCATGCACGCATTGCACTCGGCAACCTTGAGCGCCTCTTCCGTCACGCGCTGAAAATACGTTCCGCCGAGAAGACGGCCGGCCTCCGCCGCCGCACGGAGCCGGGCCGCGTCGCCGCCGATGAGCCCGCTGTTGGAGCGGTCGGCCGCACAGTACTGCCGGCTCGACTGCTGCATAGCCGTCCAGAGCGCCGCGATCTGGCGGTGGGACGCCGCGGCATCGTAGCCGTTTTCCTGACAATCCGCGTCGCGGATGACGGCATAGAGCGGCTGCCCGCTCGCCTGTGCCATGGAAAGCATAGCTGCAATGCTCGAAAAGATCATACCGGTTCCTCCTGGTTAAAGATCGTAATCTTTTGAATGCCCTCAATGTGCGACAGCCACTGCTCAATGTCCTTCGGGATCGGCTGGTCGCACTCGAGGATCATGACCGCGTAGCCGCCCTGCTCACTGCGGTAAAGCTGCATGGTGGCGATGTTGACGTGCCGCTGCATGAGCGCCGCCGTCACGGCCGCGACATGGCCGGGCGTGTCTTGGTTGTGGACGATGAGCGTGTTGTGCTCACCGGAAAAGTTTGTCTCGATGCCGTCGATAGAGCGGATGCGGATGCGCCCGCCGCCGACGCTCTCGGCCACGATGTCCAGCGTGCGGCCCTTGGCGTCCGTGAGCTGCAAACGCACGGTGTTCGGGTGCGCATTGCGCAGCTGCACATTTTGAAACGCGAACGTCAGCCCCTGCTCCGCCGCGATTGCAAAGCTGCCCGGGATGCGCAGATCGTCCGGCTGCATGCCGAGCAGGCCCGCGATCAGCGCGCAGTCCGTGCCGTGACCGTGACCGGTCAGGGCGAAGCTGCCGTGCAGTGAGATGTCCGCGTGCACCGGCTGATCGCCGAGCAGCTTGCGGGCCGTCAGGCCGATGCGCACGGCCCCGGCCGTATGGCTGCTGGACGGACCGACCATGACCGGCCCGAGAATATCAAATAAACGCATGGCGCGCCTCCTTGGATACAAGTTGCTTTTGCACATTGCAGTGCGACAGAAAAAGAAATATGAGATATTATACGCGCACTGCGCGCAAAATGCAATGGGGATTCTCCGCCACCGCGAAAAAGGGCGCAAAAACCGGCTGCCGATCGGCAGCCGGTAAGCGGTACATATCTCAATGCTCCTGGATCATCATGCGGATGATCGTGCGGTCGGTTTCGCGCATGCCCTCGCTCGCGAGCGTACCGATGTTGCGGATCGTGTTCTCCACGCCCTTGACAACAATGCCGTCGCCGCCGTAGAACTGGCTCTCGTGCATCTGCATCTGCATGCCAAGCAGGCCCGCCTCGACTGCCGAGGCGATCTTGGCTGCACAGCTTGCCTTCGCACCGTCGCAGATCATGCCGGAATCAATGGCAACGGCGTTAACGATGGTGTGCGCGATCTCGCGGTACTGCCCGCCGTACAGATACGTCACGCCTGCGGCCGCGCCGCAGCCGGCCGCCGTGGCACCGCAGTAAGCGGACAGACTGCCGATACCGGTTTTCAGATGGATGGTGACGAGGTTCGACACCACGAGCGCGCGGTAGAGCATCTGCTGCGTGACGCCCAGCTCCTTGGCATAGACGATGACCGGCAGCGACGCCGTCAGCCCCTGATTGCCGCTGCCGGAGTTGATGACCACCGGCAGGTCGCAGCCGTTCATGCGCGCGTCCGACCCGGCCGCGGCATAGGCCTTGGCGCGGTTGTGGATGCTCATGCCGTAAGACTGCAGCAGGATGCGGCCGATGTTCGCGCCGTAATCCCCGCGCAAGCCCTCCTCGGCGATGGCCCAGTTGTAGTCGATCTGCCGCTGAAGCGTCTCCTGCACGTCGGCAACGTCCACCTCGTTTGCAAAGGTAATGATCTGCTCGACCGTCAGCAGACTGCGGTCGGTGGCGTGCTGGCTGCCGGACTCCTGATAGTCCTTGTGAAACTGCACAACGCTGTTTTTCTCGATATGGATCACGTTCGTGTGATAGCCTGCGATCTCAACGGACGCGCTGTCCGCCCCCGCCGTGACGCGCACCTGAATGTCGAACACATAGTCCTTGTCCGCGCACCGGACGGTAAAAGCCGCCTGCTGCAGATACGCCCCCACCGCATCCACCTGCTCCGGTGTAAGACTCGCAAGCACCTGCAGCTGCGCGTCAGCATTGTCAGCCACGATGCCCGCCGCCGCGGCCGCCGCAATGCCGCGCTGACCGTTCGTATTCGGCACGATAACGCTCTTGACATTTTTGATGATGTTTGCGCTCGCAAGCACCTCGACCGTTTCCGGCAGCGCACCGAGCGTCTTGCGGGCCAGCGCCGCGCAGTACGCCACGGCGATCGGCTCAGTACAGCCCATGGCGGGCTGCAGTTCCTCTTTCAGGATCGCGACATATTCGTGATAAACCTGCTCGTCCATGTTTCTCTCCTCCGATTTTTTTCTCCGTAATCTGACCACAAAATTCCGCTTTTTGTAATAGTATAGCGAAACAGCGGCACATTTTCAACAAAAAAGATACCGGCAGTACGCCGGTATATCGAGGAACAAGCTAATCTTTCTGTTTTTTCCTGCAAGCGTGCACGATCGCCCAGAGCGCATAGCCGAGCACACCGCCGGTCGTGTTCGTGATGACGTCCGTAATGTCCGAACTACGGAAAACATGCAGCAGCGGCTGCACGACCTCAATGCCGACACTGAGCGCCAGCGTCAGCAGCAGGCAGCGCCAGAAGCTGCACCGCTTGCCGCGGCAGCTGCGGCACAGCGGCAGCAGCACACCGAACGGGACAAACAGGGCGATATTCAGCACGATCTGCCGGACATAATCGCCGTGGCGGAGAATGACGTCCTCAAACGGCGCCATGTGCATGGGGACATACGGATGGTCAAAGCAGAACGGGAGCGCTGCCAGCACCGGCATGAGCGTGAAGAGCGCAATGCTGGCGAGGCAGCCATACATGAGCGTATAGACCGTGAGCGTTCTGCGCCCCAGCGGCCGCCACTTCGGCAGCAGCCAGATGCCGTAAACAGCCGCAAGCACGGCCAAATCGATGAGAATCTTTGCGTTTCGGCTCATGCACAGCCTCCTTCCTCTCTGCCGGTCAGAACGCGCGTATTATCCGCGCAGCCACTGCTCCAGTTTCGGTTTTGCGCCTTCGACCGCACTGCCGCGCAGGGACAGGCCGCGCGCGACCCGCGCGCCCTTTGCCGCCCGCCGGATGTCCTGCTCCGTGTTCGACAGGCCGCTGCCCTCGTTCGTGCAGAACGGATGGATGGTCTTGCCCTGCCAGTCATAGTGCTCAAGAAAGGTGTAGACCGCCATCGGCATGGTGCCGCAGTAGTTCGGATAGCCGAGATAAATTTCGTCGTAATCGTCCAGGCTCTCCGGCAGCGCCGTCAGCTCCGGACGGGCGCTGGCGCGCAGATCGCGCCGCGCCTCGGCGACGCAGGTATCATAGTTGTCCGAATACGGCACCTTCTGCTCAATGTGAAACAGCTCCGCACCGGTGAGTTCGGCAAGCAGCCGCGCCGCCTTCTCCGTGTTGCCGACGGCAATGGTACGGTGCGTCCCGGAAAAATAGTTCTCTCCCGCGCGGGAGTAGTAGGCAATGAGTTTTTTCATAAGGATTCCTCCGTTTTCTTCCCTAAAAGGATATGTGTACCTCACGGATGCGCATACACATCCGCGTAATCGTATAAGGTCTCACGGGCGGGCAGCTCCATGATCTGCGCATTGCTCCCTCCATAGCTCGTCAAAGTCTCCGGCAACGCCGGATTGAACCCACATTGCCGCCAAAAGCATACCGCAGTTTTCCGCAGCCGTCAACCGTCTGGCGCGGACGGGAAGCCGCTGCGCAGGCCGCTAAGATGCCGCCAACATTTCCACTGTCCGATTGACGCACCGCGCAAAGTACAATACGCTTTGTGCAAGGAAATGACAATTTTCACGAGATGGGGATGCACATGAACATTCGCAACACCGCAGCGCCCGCGCTCATACTGGCGCTGCTGGTCAGTCTGGGCTCTGCGTTTGCTGCAACGCCGGACGCCGCAGCCGACAATCCGCAGTGCGCAAAATACGGCCACACCAAAGGTACACGCATCGGCGAACGGCGCACGCCTGAGCCGAACGCCTCCGACGCCGCGTACTGCTACTGCGACGTGGTCTATCCGGAGTACCGATGCGGGCGCTGCGGCGAGGCCTGGGTCACCGGCACCGGGATCGTCGAACAGCAGACGCACGACGAGCTCTATTAGCACTTTAAAAAAGGTATGTGCAAAGGCTGGTACTGCAAAAACTGCCACACCTACAGCTGGAAATAAGCGCACAAAAAGCTCCCCTGCTGGGGAGCTTTTTGCTGCCTTATCGCGCGCGCAGGCGCTCCACGAGCGCCTCGTCGCTCTCGGCCATGCAGGTCTGATAGTCCGTGTAGAGCACCATGCCCGGCAGCGCACCGGACGGCTTGCGCACGAAGCGCGCCATGGTGTAGTCTACCGGCGTCTTTCCGCCGCCGCGCGCCTGCGAATAGTACACGGCGAGGCTCGCCGCCTCGGCGATCGTCTGATCGTCCGGCGTTGTGTCGTGCGCGCGGATGATGACGTGCGAACCGTGCACCTTCTGCACATGCAGCCAGATGTCCGTGCGGCGGGCGGTGCGGTGCGTCAGCTCGTCGTTTTGCGTGTTGGAGCGGCCGACCAGGATCTCATACCCGGTGCTCGAGACGAAGGCAAGCGGCGCGCGCTGCGCCGTCTTTTCCTTTTTGGCATTGCGCGGCTGGCGCAGATACCCGGTCGCGCGCAGCTCGGCGCGAATGTCGGCGAGGTCGCGCTCGCTTTCGGCACGCGCGAGCTCATCGAGCACGCTGTTGAGGTAATCGAGGTTCCGGCTCGCCTCCGCGATCAGGCCGGTCAGGTGCTGCTCGGCCGTCTTGGCCTTGCGGTAGGACTTATAGAGCGCGGCAGCGTTCTCCTGTGGGCTCTTACGCGGGTCGAGCTCGATCGTCACGTCCGGGCAGCCCTCAGCATAGTAATCCTGCACCGTCACGGCGCGGTCGCCCTTATGGATGCGGTAAAGATTTGCCTTGATGAGGTCGGCCTTCTGCCGCAGGGCCTCGCGGTCGGCGCAGCGCAGCAGGTCCGAGCGCTGGATGGCCAGCTTCTTGGCCGTGCGGTCGCGCAGAGTGCGCACCTGATGCGTCAGCTCCTGCGAGCGGCGGCGCATGGCCTCCGCCTTGTCTCGACGGAGATAAAACTCATCCAGCAGCTCGGAAAACGAGCCGCAGCCGCGGCTTTGCAGCGCGCCCTGATACTGTAGGATTGGCACGGCGGAAAAGTCCTTCGGCCGGTCGCCATCAAGCAGCATGGTGGGCGCGAGGTTGTTCGTCTCGACCGAGAACACGAGCGCGTCCAGCTCGTGCTGCAGGCGCGCGCGCTGCGCATCGTCCAGCCGCTCCAGCCGGGGGCTGGCATCGCCGAGCGCGCGGAAGCACACCTCCCGGCACAGCAGGGGCGACACGCCGGAAAACAGCCCCAGCAGCCACTTATCGAGCGTTGCCGCCGTGACCGGGCCGGAGAGCAGCTCCGTGCGCTGCTCCGGCGTCGTGTCAAACAGGACCGGCTTGTCCTGCCGCAGCGGCAGGCGGTAGAACAGACCCGGCTGCACCTGGCGCGTCTCGCTCATGGAGGAATCTACGCGGCGCATGCAGTCGATGATATGCCCGTCGGCGCTGACGAGGATGACGTTCGACTGGCGGCCGAGCATCTCGACGACGAGCTGCTTTTTGACCGGCGTGCCGAGTTCGTCGCGCCCGTCGAGGTCGAGCACGAGCATGCGCTCAAAATCCGGCTGGGAAATGCCCGTAATGCGCGCGCCGACAAGGTGCTTGCGCAGGAGCATGCAGAACATCGGCGGTTCGGCCGGATTTTCAAACGTGCCGGCCGTGAAATGCACCCGCGCGCTGCCTACGCCGCCGTGCACGAGCAGCTTTGCGTTGCCGCTCTGCGTGCGCACGGACAGCAGCAGCAGATCGCGCTCCGGCTGCTGCACCTTGTCGATGCGCGCGCCGGTCAGGCTCTGCGCCAGCTCCTGCGTCAGGCCATGCAGAAAAACTGCGTCCATTGGCATGTTACAGCACCTCCGTGATCTTGCTGAAGAGCTCGCGCAGCCGCTGCGTGCGGCCGAGCAGATACAGCCAGCCAAAGAGCGTCTCGAGCCCCGTGGCAGCGTGATACTGCGCGACGTCCGCATGCTGCGGCACCGAGTTCACCTTCGCGTTGCGGCCGCGCTTATAGACTGCGCGCTCCTCGTCCGTGAGCGCGGGCTGAATGGCCTCCGCCGCGCGCGCCTGCGCAGGCGCGTTGACGCGGCGCACCGTCTCGCGGTGCAGGTCGGTCACGGCCGTGAGCCCAGCGGCGCACAGGGCCGTGCGCATCATGAGCTCGTACACCCCGTCACCAATATGCGCGAGGGCGAGTGTGCTGTAGGCGCCGACCTGCGCCGGCGTCATTTCCGGGGCAAAGTCCGCACCATCCGGAAAGGCAATCGTGCCGACGGGGCGGCGCTCCGGCCGCCCCGTGTGAAGATCATGATTCATCGTCTTCAGGTTCCTCTTCGTTCACATCTGCAAAATCCGTCTGTGCCTGCAGCACCTCGCTCGGCGCGGTGCCCTGCACATACTGCATCTCCTGCCACTGCTGCTTCGTGATGAGGATCTTGCGCGGCTTTGACCCCTCGAACGGGCCGACGATGCCCATCTCCTCCATCTGATCGACCATGCGCGCGGCGCGCGAATAGCCGAGCTTCAGCCGGCGCTGCAGCATGGACACCGACGCCTGCTTCGTCTCGAGAATGACGTCTACGGCCTGCGGCAGCAGCTCGTCATAGTCGCTCTTGGCAGGCTTGTCCGCCTCGGGCGCGGGGCCGGACTTCTTATCGGCCTCGGCAGCGGATTTCTCGATCTGGGCGATGATGTCGTCGCTGTACTGCGCCTCGGAGTTCTGCTTGATAAAGCGCACGACCTCCTCGCGCTCCTCGTCCGACACGTACGAGCCCTGCACGCGCAGGGGCTTGCCGGTGCCGATGGGCGCATAGAGCATATCGCCCATGCCGATGAGCTTTTCCGCGCCGGAGGTGTCGAGGATGATGCGGCTTTCGAGCGAGGACGAGACCGCAAAGGCAATGCGGCTCGGGATGTTCGCCTTCATGAGGCCGGTGATCACGTCTGCGGACGGACGCTGCGTCGCGATGATGAGGTGCATGCCTGCGGCGCGGCCCATCTGCGCCACGCGGCAGATGCTCTCCTCCACCTCTTTGGCGGCGCAGAGCATGAGGTCGGCCAGCTCGTCGATGACGATGACGACCTGCGGCAGGGTCTGCCCATCGGGCTCGTTTTTCTGCAGGGCGTTGTAGCTGGCGAGGTCGCGCACCTGCGCCTCGGAGAAGAGGCGGTAGCGCTTGAGCATCTCCACGACCGCCCACTGCAGCGCACCGGCCGCCTTCTTCGGGTCGGTCACGACGGGTATGAACAGGTGCGGGATGCCGTTATAGATGCCGAGCTCGACCATTTTCGGGTCAATCATGATCAGGCGCACCTCGTCCGGCGTCGCCTTGTAGAGCAGGCTCAGGATGAGCGAGTTCATGCACACGGACTTGCCGGAGCCGGTCGTACCGGCGATGAGCATGTGCGGCAGCTTGGCGATGTTGCCGATGATGCAGTTGCCGCCGATGTCCTTGCCGACGGCAAACGAGAGCTTGGACTTGGCATTGCGGAATGCGGGCGAATCGATAATATCGCGCAGGCACACGGCGCTGACGATCTTGTTCGGCACCTCGATGCCGACGGTGGAGATTTTGTCCGGGATCGGCGCGATGCGCACGTTTTCCACGCCGAGCGCGAGCGCAAGGTCACCGGAAAGGTTCGTGATCTTGTTGAGCTTCACACCCGCCTCGAGCTCGAGGTCGTAGCGCGTGACCGTAGGACCGCGCGTCACATCGCGGATGGTAGCATTGACGCCGAAGCTGCTCAGGGCGGTGTTGAGCCGGTCACGGTTGAAGCGGATCTCCTCCGTTGCGTCCGTCTGGTCCTTCTTCCCCGCGCGCAGAAACGACACCGGCGGGAGCTGATAGGCCGAGTGGTCGGCATTCTCGCTCTCGATGGCGGAGGTGATGGCGGCCGTCTCCGCTGCGACGGCGGCGCTGGCCGCCTTTTTGGACGGCTTCGGCGGGTCCTGAATCTCCTGCGTGGCCGGCACGGTGACGCCGCAGATGTCGGCCGCCTCCTCCACGGACAGCGGCTGGACGTTCTGCGTGGCCTCGGCCGGGGCAGCCTTTTTCGCGCCGCGGGCAGGCTTTTTGACCGGGATGGGGTCGATGGGATCGTCGTCCAGCTCCGCCGGCGTTTCCTCGACCGGGATGTCAATGAGCTTTTTCTTCGCGACCGGCTTGTCCGGCGCTGCGCGGCGCGCGCGGCGCTGCGGCTCGGGCTGCGGCTGCGCGGCGGGCTCATCCTCGTCATCAAAAAGCGGCTGGTCTCCGTCGTCCGGGATGTATTGTGCCGCGCGGTGCGCGCGCCATTGGGTGACGACCTTGCCGACCGTCAGATCCATGCTGCCCAGCACACAGACCACGAATGCCGCCATCGTCAGCGGCAGCGCGGCGTACACGCTGATGCCGGCCTTGAGCAGATAGCCCACGCCGCCGGAGATCACGCCGCCGGACGTGAGAGCCTTACCCCCGTCATAGAGCTGGCCGACGATCGCGCCGAACGTCTGCGCCGTGAACGCCACGCGGCAGAGCATCAGGTGCACGATCATACCGAACAGCGGCGCAATCAGCAGCGCCGCCGTCACGCGCAGGCCGAAATGCCGCTCCGGATTGCGCACGAAGACCCACGCCAACAGCAGCATCGCAAACGGAAACGCCCAAAAGCCCCAACCCATGATGCCGCACAAAAAGCCCGCAAAGCCGTCGATGATGACGCCCTCGGCATGAAACAGACCCAGAAACGCCAGCAGCGACAGCACGATGCATACAATTGCATACGGCCACGTCGGTGCCGTTGCCGCATGGGCCGGAGCCGCCTTGGCAGCCGGCTGCTTTTTCGGCGCGGAAGCCGGTTTTTTCGCTGCCGGAGCGGACTTTTTCGCCGTACCGGTTTTCTTTTTGGATGATGAAGTTGCCATTATATATAACGTCCTCTCAGAAAATCAGAGACAGAATCATCGTCAGCGCGCCCGCGCCCCAGCAGTAGTAGGAAAACGCGCCGAAGCGGCCCTTCGACGTCAAGCGCTTGACAAGGCCGATGGCCGCGACGCCCGAAACCATCGCCACGAACATGCCGATCAGGTACGCCGGCAGGAGCGACACGTCAATGCCCGTCTTAGCCGCCTTGGCCAGCGACAGGATGTTCGCACCCAGCACCGCGGGCAGCGACATCAGAAACGAGAAGCGCACCGCAAAGCTGCGGTCCAGTCCCGTGGCCATGCCGGCTGCGATCGTGGTGCCCGACCGGGACAGGCCCGGGATCGTCGCCACGGCCTGGCACACGCCGATGATGAGCGCGTCGCGCACGCGCATGTTTTTCTCCGTGCGCGTGCCCTTGGGCATTTTATCGGCCACGAACAGCAGAAAACCCGTGAGGATGAGCATGAGGCCGATGAAGAAGGTGTGGTAGTAAAGCTGCTCCACCTGATCGTTGATCGGCAGGATCAGAAACAGCGGCAGCGTCGCCAGAATGATCATGAGCACCAGGCGCGCGGCGGGCAGCTGCTGCTGTCGCTGCTCAGCCGGCAGACGCGTGTTGCGGAAAAATGCGAATGTCTCGCGCACCATGGCCACGATGTCCCGCCAGTAGACGATGCAGATGGAAATGAGCGTGCCCAGATGCAGCAGAACGTCGAAAAACAGATGGCCGTTTTCCGTCGTAGACATATGAAACAGGTTTTGCAGGATGGACAGATGGCCGGAGCTGGAGATCGGCAGAAACTCTGCGATGCCCTGCACCAGACCGAGTAGGATCGCATTCCAGATGCTCACGGATGTACCTCCCAATGTGCAGATATGAGCATTTGATTATAACACAATTTCTTGCTCACCACAAGGGAAAACGGGCACAGCGCCCGTCCTCCCCCCGTTGTATCCGGTCACGCCTGCATGTCGCAGTAGGTCGCCAGCACGCCGCGGTAGGTCATCCAGCAGTCGAACTTTGCCACGAGCTCGAACGGCGAATGCATGCTCAGCACCGGCACACCGGCGTCAATGGTGTCGATGTTGCGGTCGGCCATGAACTTGGCGATCGTGCCGCCGCCGCCCTGATCGACCTTGCCCATCTCGGACAGCTGCCAGACAACGCCGTTATCGGCAAACAGGCGGCGCAGGTAGGCCACGAGCTCGGCCGAGGCGTCGCTCGTGCCGGACTTGCCGCGCGCGCCCGTGAACTTGCAGATGCCCATACCGTAGTTGAGCTTGGCCTCCGTGCGCTTGGCGCTCACCTCGGGGAAGCTGGGGTCAAAGGCCGCGCAGACGTCCGCCGAGAGGCAAAAGCTCCTGGCGAAGCAGTGGCGCAGCGCGACATCCTGCTGCTCGCAGAGGTCGGCCATGAAGGCCTCGAACGCCTGTGACTGCATGCCGGACACGCCGTCGGAACCAATCTCTTCTTTATCGGCGAGGATGCACACAGCCGTGCGCTCCGGTGCGCCGTCAAGGTCGAGGATGGCGCGCAGCTCGGCGTAGGCGCACACGCGGTCATCCTGACCGTAGGCGCCGATCATGCTGCGGTCAAAGCCGATGTCGCGCGCCGGGAACGCCGGCACGGCGGCCAGCTCCGCCGACAGAAAGTCCTCTTCCGTGATGCCGTATTCATCATAGAGCAGGGACAGCACGGCGAGCTTCACACGGTCGCGCCCCTCTCCGGCATACGGCATGCTGCCGATGACGATGTTGAGCGCCTCGCCCGTGATGCCCTCTTCCATGGTCTTGCGCATCTGATCCTTGCCGAGGTGCGGCAGCAGATCGGTGATGACAAACTGCGGCTCATCCGGCTCGCGGCCGATGGCAATGTCGACCGTGCTGCCGTCCTTGAGCGCGACGGTGCCGTGCAGCTCCAGCGGGATCGTGACCCACTGGTACTTCTTGATGCCGCCGTAATAGTGCGTCTTGAAATACGCCAGCTCCGAATCCTCATACATTGGCGTCTGCTTGAGATCGAGGCGCGGCGAGTCGATGTGCGCGCCCGCGATCACACAGCCGTGATCGAGCGGCTGCTGACCGAGCACGGCCAGCATGAGCGCCTTGCCGCGGTTGTTGACATACACCTTCGAGCCCGGCTGCAGCTCCATACCGAACGTATACGGCACGAAGCCCGCTTCCTCCGCCATGCGGATTGCTTCCTTAACGGCCTCGCGCTCGGTGCGCGCGGCGTCGAGAAAGCGCTTATATCCCTCGGCGTAGGCAAAAATCTCCCCAGTCTGCTCGGCGTCGATCTGATCATAGCCGTTTTTCGGCTGATAAAACAGCTTTTCCTTCCACTGCTTGAGTTCCTTATCTTCGCTCATGAGAGCACCTCCTGTATCAGTTGATGGCAGCGGCGCTGAAAATCGGCGAGTGTGCCGCCGTTATCCAGCACATAGCTGCAATGTTTGGCAAACCATTCGTTGGGCTTCTGCGCGTCGATGCGCGCCTCGGCATAGGCGCGTGTCACGCCCTCGCGCGCGATGAGCCGCTCGATGCGCACCGCGCGCGGCGCCGTCACGCCGAGGGTAACGGTGCACAGCTCCGCCAGCCCGCTCTCGATGAGCGCGATGGCATCGATCGCCGCGGCCGTGCCGCCCTGACGCGCCCACGCGCGCAGACGAGCGCGCACCTCGGCGCGGACATACCGGTGCGTGATGGCGTTGAGATCGTCGAGCGCCGCCGCGTCCGCGAACACGACCGCGCCGAGCTTCTTGCGCTGCAGCACCCCATTTTCTATTGTACCCGGAAAACGGGCGTTGATTTCCGCGAGCATAGCGGTATTGGACGCCAGCAGCTCATGATACACCGCGTCGCAGTCGATCACGAGTGCACCCTGGCGCTCGAGCTCCATGAGCGCGGTCGTCTTGCCGCAGCCTGTGCCGCCCGTAATGCCGACGATGTGCATTTTCTGCACGAGCGCATCCCAGACGGCGTCGTCCGGCACGGCGGCAGAGCGCAGGATGCGGTACGGCGTGTGCGAGAGGTCGACGAGCGTGGACTCCCGGCCGATGCCGCAGGGGCCGCCGTCGATGACGGCCGCGATCTGCCCGTCGAAATACGCGAGCACGTCGTCCGCCGTTTTTGGGCTCGGCGCGCCGGAGGGATTGGCCGACGGCGCGGCCAGCGGCAGCTGCGCGGCCTCGATGAGCGCCAACGTGGCCGGGTGATCCGGGCAGCGCAGGCCGACGGTCTCACCGCCCGCGCGCACGATCTCGGGCACGCAGTCCTGCGCCCGCAGCACGATCGTGAGCGGCCCGGGCCAGAAGGCCTCGGCCAGTGTGTACGCCGCCGGCGGCACATCAATGCAGTAGCGCGCCATGGCGGACGCGTCGTGCACCATCAACGACAGCGGCTTGACAGCCGGCCGGCACTTGACCTCATAGATCTGCGCGACGGCATCGGGGTCCAGCCCGTTGCCGGCAAGGCCATAGACTGTCTCCGTCGGGACGGCGACGAGCTGCCCGGCGCGGATGGCCTCCGCCGCCTGCGCGATCTCGGTTGTGATTCGTTTCGTGTTCATGCTTCCTCCACGGATGCGCGCAGCTTTTCGGCCTGATCGGCCAGCGTGAGCGCATCGATGATCTCATCCAGATCACCGTCGAGCACCTGATCGAGCTTATAGAGCGTCAGCCCGATGCGGTGATCTGTCACCCGCCCCTGCGGGAAGTTGTAGGTGCGGATGCGTTCGTTGCGCATGCCGGTGCCGACCTGACTACGCCGCTCGGCCGAGCGCACGGCGTTTTGCCGGGCGCTTTCCGCGGCATACAGGCGCGAGGCCAGGATCTTCATCGCGCGATCCTTGTTT